>Ga0247731_1000438_pt1 | contig 11451 bp, 7 predicted proteins | sample UWRJL088202R2_FD_180938 | JGI IMG/M metagenome (GOLD analysis project Ga0247731, IMG submission 180938) | Plant litter microbial communities from Arlington Agricultural Research Station in Wisconsin, United States - UWRJ-L088-202R-2 | ecosystem: Environmental > Terrestrial > Plant litter >...
TGGATCTTCTGGCGCAGGGCCACATAGACGGTCGAGCCCGGCGCGGCGCCGGCCTCCTGCGCGACCAGCTCCACCTCGATATGGCCGGTCTGCACCGGTTGGGCCTGGGCCGTGCCCGCGACAAGGGGCGCGCCCAGCAGCAGGGCGATCACGAGCGCCGGCAGGACGGCAAGCAGCTTTCGAAGCGACATCAACGGGTTCCAGGCGCGCGGCGATCGGGCGCCCCACACATGACCTCTCCAAGCGCTCTCGACAATGGCCAAGCCGTCGTGATCAGGTCGAAGACCGGTGTTCCCAGGAGTGACTCGTCCATGCCCGCGGCCTTCGACGATATCGAGATCGGCCAGGTGGTCTCGCTGGGGACTACGGTCGTAGACGACAAGGCCCTGGCCAGTTTCTGCGCCGCCTTCCAGCCCGGCTGGCCGGCCGCCAGCGGCGCGCCCGACACCATGGTCTTCGCCATCTGGTCCAAGCTGGACGCCGAGGCCAGCGCGGTCTGGCCCCAGACCAAGCGGGTGGGCGTGGACGCCCTGCGCTGGCTGCGCAACCCGCCGGCCGGCGAGCTGCTGCGCGGCCGCATGACCATCATGGGCAAGGACCCGGTCGGCGACGGCAAGGGCATCGTCATCGCCCAGCACGACCTGCTCGACGAGGCCGGACGGCTGGTCTTCTCCTGCCTGACGCGGAGCATCTTCGCCAGATAGCTCCCTCGGCGGTCAGAAGGCGAAAAAGAAAAAGGCGGCGGGCTCTTTCGAACCCGCCGCCCCTTCAGACACCCGAGGGTGTAAGTCCTAGTTCAGCGCGCCGTTGGCGGCCGCCTGCTGCTGGCGGATGGTGGCCAGGGCGATCAGGCGGTCCCAACCGATCAGCGACACCAGGTGCGCATAGATCTGGGCCAAGGCGCCGCTGGCCTGCAGTTCCTTGATCTTCTCGGCCGGCAGGGCGTTCAGTTTCTCTTCCGAGACGCCGTAGTACTCGGCCACGGTCTGCGGCTCGCCGGTCGAACCGTCGGTGTTCTGCGGGGTGAAGACGGCCTTCTTCAGTTCGAACAGGTCGTTGTCCTTCAGCAGCTGCACGAACGAATCGGTGCGGCGGCGTTCGACTTCGAAGTCGTCGCAGAACTTGATGCAGTTCTGGGTGTATTCGGTCGGCTCGCCCTTGGCGTCGAACAGCGGGGTCTCGCCGCCTTCGGCCAGCAGGTCCGAGCTACGGTCGATGCAGACGATCAGGCGCTCTTGAGCGTCGTCATTGGCCAGCACGAACGGATAGCGGCGGATATAGGCCGGGATGTAGGCGCCGGCTTCGAACGCGCCGTCGGCCTGGATGAACAGGTTCTCACCGGTGTTCAGGCCCATCACGGCCAGGGGAACGCGGTCCTCGCCGGCGAAGATCACCGGATAGCTGAGGGCGGCGGGGGCGAATTCGGTGACGGCCAGCGGCACGGCGGTGCCCTTGACGGCGAAGCCGTAGGGCTTGTCCTTGTGGACCAGCGCCAGCTTGGCGTGTTCCTCGCGGCTCAGCGGCTCGGGCGAACCGTAGAACAGGACGTTGCCGGAGATGCCGCCGGCGGGTTGGGTCGTTTCCATGAACAGCTCGACAAAAGGCTAATGAACGGACGCCTATTGCGCTCAGGCGGCCTTTGAAGGTCCGGCGCTTCTAGCCGATCCGGAGGGGCCTCGCAATCGACCCCTCCGCCTTGCGGTTAAGTCCAGCTCCCGTTTCTCCCGTGACGCGAAGGGAGCTGGAAACGCTGTCATCAGAAAAGACCTCAGAACGTCCAGGCCACGCCCGCCCGCACCGAGCGCCCCGGCGCCGGGGCGTAGTCCTTGAGGAACGAGACGTGCTCGCGGATCTCCTCGTTGGTCAGGTTGCGACCGTCGATGAACAGTCGCAGCGGCGAGTCGGCGATCGGCTTGAACGTGGCCTTCAGGTTGACCACCGTGTAGCCGTCGGTGGGCAACTCGAACGCCGCCACACGGTCCTGCTCGGCCACGCGGCGCACCTCCAGCGTGGTCTCCACACGCGGCGCGTTCCAGACCACCGAGCCGCCCAGCGACCACGGCGGGATGCTGGCCGGCACACCCGCGTCGGTGTCGCCGTGCACCCAGTCGAATGTGGTTTCCAGGCGGATCGACTGGGTCGCCCCGCGCCAGGCGTCGTAGGAGGCCTCGAACTCGGCCCCGTGGAAGTCGGCGCTGGTCTGGAAGTACTGATAGACGGGCAGGTCGTCCTCGACCGCGCCGGTCGGGGCCTCCTCGATGAAGTTGTCGTACTTGGCCGCCCACAGGTGGCCCTCGGCGCGCCAGCGGTCGTTCTTCCAGCGCACCGTGGCCTCCAGCGAGGTGACGGTCTCGCTGTCGAGGCTGTCGTCGCCGACCTCGTAGCCGCCGGTGCCCGGGTGCGGGCCATTGGCGAACAGTTCGAACTCGGTCGGGGCCCGGCCGTTGCGCGACAGGGTCAGGGCCAGGAACAACGGGTCGCTGGGCTTGTAGAACACGCCCAGCGAGGCCGAGACGTTGTTGAAGTCGCGCGATTGCATGGGCGTCTGCAGTTCCCGCGTATCGAAGCGCAGGCCGGCGTCCACGCCCCAGGTCCCGCGATCCAGGCGCTGCAGGGTGAAGATCCCGTATTCCTTGATCTTGGTCGAGGGCACGAAGGCCTCGTCGCCGATGGCCTCGAAGTTGCGCGACAGGGCCTGGAAGCCGATGGCCCCTTGGTGGCCGTCATGCTCGCGGTGGACCAGCTCGACCCGGCCTTCGACGCCGTCCGACAGGAAGCGGGTGCCCACCTCGCCGTCCTCGACGCTGACCTCGGCGTGCTCGTAGTCGGCATAGCCGAGCGAGACGCGGACCTTCTCGAACCACGGATTGTCCAGCTCCTGCTCGCCGCGCAGGTCGTAGCGGGTCTGTTGCAGGTGGATGGAGACCGGGCCCTCGGCGTTGGGATCGATCGGGGCCAGGATCTGCTCGTAGGGCACGCCGTAGGTGGTGTCGGTGCGCTTGACCGAGACGCCGAAGAAGCCGCGATCGTGGACGTAGGAGACGCCGGCCCCGTAGGCGTCGACCTCGACGTCGGTGTTCTTGACCACGTGGTCGGGATCGACAGTCAGGCCGTCACGGGCCGCCAGGCGGTCGGACACCGCCGCCACGGGGATCGAATAGTCGTCGGTGCGGCGGCTGGAGAAGTCCGCGGCGAACACGAACGGGCCCTTCCCGGCCTTGACCGCGCCGCTATAGGCGTAGCCGTCGTCGACCGACGAGGCCGAGGTCGACAGCCGGCCTTCCAGGCCGTTGGCGGCCGGAGCCGAGGGCACGCGGTCGTCGATCATGTTGACCACCCCGCCGATGCCCGAGCCGCCATAGGCCAGGGTCGAGGGACCGCGCAGCACCTCGATGCGCGAGGCCTCGCCGGGATCGCTGGCCACGGCGTGGTCCGGCGACAGGCTGGAGGCGTCTACCTGGCCCACCCCGTTCTGCAGCACCATCACTCGGGGACCCGACAGGCCCCGGATCACCGGACGCGAGGCGCCGGGGCCGTAGAAGGTGGAGCGCAGGCCCGGCAGGCCGTTCAGCATGTCGCCGATGCCGCCCGGCACCGCGGTGTCCAGCTGCGCGCGGGTCACGACGTTGACGCTGCTGGTCACGGTGTCGAGCGAGACGGCGTAGGGGGCGGCGGTGATCACCACCTTGTCGACGGCGTTGGGGACATCCGGCGCGGCCGCGTCGGCGGGAGCCGAAGGCGTCTCGGCGGCGTGGGCCAGCGGCGCGGCGAAGGCGAACGCCAGCAGGCTCGCGGCGGAGAGAAGAACGCGACGGGGCATGGGAAATCCTGAACCTTGACCGGGGGAGCGGCCTGGATTGAAGTGTTATGAAATAACATATCGACTCGTCAAGCTGCTTCGTGCTTGACGCGGCGCCTGGCCGCCGTTCTGTGGTCGGATGACCGCCCGGAGGCCCCCGATGACCCGAAACATCCTGATCATCGCCGGCGCCGCCGGCGTGCTGATGACGGGCTGCGCGCCGATCCAGGACCTGTTCGCCCCGCCCCGGACCTATGCCCAGACCCCGCCCTCCACGAACTGGACCCCGCCGCCCAAGGGCTATCTGGGCGCGACGCCCGGCCTGGACGGCGCGCTGATCGTCGGCCCGCCGCCCGAGCCGAAGTCCGTTCGCGGGCGGGCCGACCGCAAGATCTACAACCAGACCCGCAAGCTGGCCGGCACGCCGGCGTGGGACAAGGCGATCGCCGACGCCGACCTGTCGGGCGCCGAGGGATTCAAGAGCTTCTCCTGCGCGGCGGGCGTGAAGATCGGGCCGCAGGACACCCCGGTGCTGGCGCGGCTTCTGCTACGGATGACCGACGACGCCGCGACGATCTACCAGCCGGCCAAGGCCGTCTTCCAGCGCCCGCGCCCGCCGGTCGGCAACAAGAAGCCGATCTGCGTGCCGCGCGAGAAGTGGATCGAGGCCGACGGCTCCTATCCATCCGGACACGGCATGATCGGCTGGTCCTGGGGCCTGGTGATCTCCGAAGCCGCCCCCGATCGCGCCAGCGCCATCCTGGCCCGCGGCCGCGCCTTCGGGGACAGCCGCATCGTCTGCGGCGTCCACTTCCACAGCGACATCGAGGCGGGGCGCTATCTGGGCGCCGCCATGGTCTCGAAGCTGCACCAGAACGCGGAGTTCATGAGCGACCTGGAAACGGCCAAGGCCGAGGTGGCGGCGTCACGGGCCAAAGGTGCGCCCGAGGGGTGCCCTGCAGGCTAGCACTTGCCCCCTACGGATCGCTTCGCGATCGTCTTCCCCCACAGGGGGAAGAAGCGCGCCGAGCACCGCGAAGCGGTCAGGTGGGGTGTGGGTGAGCGCTGAGCCCTAGGTCGGACGACCGTTGGCCAAGCTCGCATACAGCTCTGGCCGGCGATCCCGGAAGAAGCCCCAGGCCGCGCGGTGCGTCCGCAGGAAATCCAGGTCGAAGGTCGCGGACACCAGGCCCTCGTCGGTCTGACCCAGCTCGCTGACCAGATCGCCGCGATGGTCGGCGATGAAGGACGAGCCATAGAAGCTCTGGCCGCCGTTCGGATAGCCGTCCCACGGCTCGAAGCCGATGCGGTTGGCGCCGATCACCGGGATCACGTTGCTGACCGCGTGACCCTGCATCGCCCGCTGCCACGGCAGGGTGGTGTTGAGGCTCGGATCATGCGGCTCGCTGCCGATGGCCGTCGGATAGAACAGGGCCTCGGCGCCCATCAGCGCCATGGCGCGCGCAGCCTCAGGGTACCACTGATCCCAGCAGATGCCGACGCCCAGGCGGCCGAAACGGGTGTCCCAGACCTTGAAGCCCGTGTCGCCCGGCCGGAAGTAGTACTTCTCCTGGTAGCCGGGGCCGTCGGGGATGTGGCTCTTGCGATAGAGGCCCAGCATCGAGCCGTCGGCGTCGGCCATGACCAGACTGTTGAAATAGTGCGGGCCTTCGCGCTCGAAGATCGAGATCGGGATCACCACGCCCAGCTCGCCGGCCAGGGGGGCGATAGCCTTGATCACCGGGTGCTCGCGCCACGGATGCGCTTCGGCGAACCAGCGCTCTTCCTGTGTGACGCAGAAATAGGGCCCCTGAAACAGCTCGGACGGCAGGATCACCTGCGCGCCGCCGGCGGCGGCCTCGCGGATGAAGGCCTCGGTCTTCTTGATGTTGGCCTGCAGATCCATCCCGTAGGAGGTCTGGATCGCGGCGACGCTGAGCGTGCGAGCCATCTGGCGCTACTCCGGTTCTTGTTGCGAAATACAGTGGAACGAGCCGCCGCCGGTCAGGATGGCGGTCGAGGGCAGGCCGATGACCTCGCGCTCGGGGAACAGGCCGCCGATCACCTCGACGGCGAAGGCGCCGGACTCCTCGGCGTAGATCGGCACGATCACCGCGCCGTTGGCGATCAGGAAGTTCATGTGCGAGGCGGGGATGATCTCGCCGTCGGCGTCGCGGATCAGGCCCGGCGAGGGGATGCGCACCACCTGCAAGGGCGAGCCTCGGCTGTCGGTCATGGCCGCCAGGGTGCGGGCGGTCTCGGCATAGACCTCGGCGTTGGGATCGTCGGCGCCGAACGCCATCGGGCAGGCCACCACGCCCGGCGCGACGAAGCGGGCCAGGTTGTCGATATGGCCGTCGGTGTGGTCGTTCAGCAGGCCGTCGCCCAGCCACAGCACCTTCTTGACGCCTAGCGAAGCGGCCAGGGCGGCCGAGGCCTTAGCCTCGTCGAAGTCGCCGTTGCGGTTCTCGTTCAGCAGGCACTGACGGGTGGTCAGGACACAGCCCAGGCCGTCGTGGTCCAGCGAGCCGCCTTCCAGCACGAAGGCGTTGCGGGCCAGGGGCGCGCCGCTGGCGGCGGCGATCTGTTCGGCGACGGTGTCGTCGCCCTCCATCTCGTACTTGCCGCCCCAGCCGTTGAACAGGAAGCCGGCTGCGACGGGACCGTCGGCGGTCTCGATGAAGATCGGGCCGGTGTCGCGCAGCCAGATGTCGCCGAACTGGCCACGCACGATCTCGACCGTGGTGTCGGACAGCAGGGCGCGGGCGGCGGCCTCGGCCTCATCGCCGACCACCATCAGGCGCACGCGCTCGCCGCCGGGACCCGCCAGGGCGCGGGCCAGGCCGGCGACCTCGGCTTGCGCCTGCTCGAAGTCCTCGCGCCACACGTCGGGATGGCTGGGAAAGCCCACCCACATGGCGCGATGCGGAGCCCATTCGGCGGGGACGGTCGGGGTCATGACGAAACCTACGAAAGAAGCGAGGCGGGCAGATGGCCCCGCCGGCGTGCTGGGTCAAGAGGTGAACGCGCCGAGAAGCCTAGCCTCATCATGCGACAAAAAAGGGCGGCCCGTCTCCGGACCGCCCTTCCTTGGGTTCAGACTGATCGAACGATCAGGCTGGATTAGAAGACGTACTTCACGCCAACCTTGATCTGCCAAAGCGACGATTGGTAGACGCCGAACGGCTTGGTCGGCTGGTTGGCGCCGGCCGCGCCCGCCGCCGGGTTGAGACCCGCCGCCGTCGTCAGGTTGCTGTAGGTGTAGGCCGACTGGCCGGCGCAGCTGCCGCCCACGCCCGCGCAGGTGATGTCGACGACCGGAACGCCCTTGTAGAAGTCGTACTGCTCGAGCACGCCCCACTTGTTGTTCAGCATGTTGCCGAAGTTCTCGATGTCGATGTAGCCCAGCAGCTTGGCGTGGTTCGGGAAGAACGCCGGGAATTCCTGGCTGAAGTGCAGGTCGACCGTGCTGACGTTCTCACCGCGGAAGCCGTTACGCGGCGCGATCTGGCCAGCGTACTTGATCAGGCCGGTTTCGTGCAGCAGGGCGTTGAAGTTCGCCACGTTGAACGCCGGGCCGTAGTTGACGCGGGTGTCGCTGGTGGCGGTGACATTGCCGCTGCTGTCGGCCTTCGGAACGTAGAGCAGCTGGTTCGACGACGCCTGGCGACCGCTGTAGGTCGAGACGTAGTTGCCGAACTCGACGTCCGGGCGGCTCGTCGAGCTGCTGGCGAACGTGTAGCTGAACGGCAGGCCCGAGCGACGCTGGGCGTACATGGTGATGTTGGTCTTGTTGTCGCCGAAGAACTTGCGCTCGTAGCTGGCGTTCAACGAGAACTTGTTGCGGATCTCGTAGTCCGAGGTCGCCAGGCCGGGGTTCTGGTGATCGGACGAAGCAAAGCGCGTGTAGCTGGAGTCAGCGATCGAGCTGGTCATCGGGTTGGCGTCGGTGGCCTTGGTGTAGGTGTACGACGTCTTGAACGACAGGCCGCCGAGGAAGCCTTCGCTCCAATCCTTGCCCAGCGAGATGGCGTAGGAGTCGGTCTTGCCGCCGTCGTCGCGGTTGGTCAGCATCATGTCAAAGACGTTGGCGCCGATGGTGCCCTGGGTGGTGCGGCCATAGACCGGACGACCGTCGGGAGCCACGCCGACCTGCACGGCGCGCAGGTCTTTCCAGTACAGCGAGTCCTTGTTGTCCTGGTGGATGAAGTCACCCTGGACGCGCCAGTAGTCGCCCATGCCGAAGCGGCTGAGGTCGACGTTGTAACCGGCGGTCACGGTGGTCTTCCAGACGCTGGCGATCTTCAGCGACGGATCCAGCGAGTTGGTGTTGCCGTTGCCCGGGGTCAGGGTACAGCCGGCCGGAACGGCCGAGAGGCTGGTGATGTTGTACGGGCCAGCCGGGCAGACCGCGTTCACCTGACGCACGCCGTCGTTGCCGAACGGGTTGGAGGTCCAGACGTTCAGGCCGGCGCTCGAGAAGCGACCGAAGCCGAGGGCCAGATCGAAGCGCTCGGTCGGCGTCCAGCGCGCATAGACGCGCGGCAGAACGATGCCCTTGCCGTCCAGCGTGGCTTGGTTCGAGAAGCCGTTACGCGAGAAGAAGGTCGCGTTGTAGATCGGCTTGTCGTCCTGGCTGTACCAGTCGTAACGGGCGCCGACCAGGATGCTCAGGTCGTTGGTGGCTTGCAGGGTGTCTTCGGCATAGACGGTGTTGACGAAGTATTCCGCCTTGGCGGCGTTCTGCGCGGCGGTGCCGGCCGTGGCCGCCACGGTGCCACCGGTCGGGCTCACCGCGCCGACCAGCGCCACGCTGTCAGCGCGGCCGGCCAGGAAGTTGGCGTAGCTGCTGAAAGCGTAGGTCGGGAAGTAGTTACGCCCGAAGATGTTGGTGATGTCGTAGCGCTCGTTGCGGTAGCCGACGAGCAGTTCGTGGGCGTCCAGGGTGTAGCGCGCGCGGGCTTCAATGGTGTCGGTGAAGACGTTCAGGTAGTTGGGCTGGCTGTTCAGCTCGGTGCCGAAGCGGATCGAGGCGTTGCCGGCCCCGGCGGTGACGCCGGCCAGATCGTTCACGTTCACGGTCACCTGACCGACGTTGCCGCCGGTGCTCAGGCGCAGCGTGTCGGTTTCCTTGCGGCCGACGCGCAGTTCGGTCGTGAAGGCGTCGGTCCAGCGCGAGTTCAGCTGAACGGTGTAGTTCGTCAGGTGCTCGTCCTTGACGTACTGCGCCGTGGTCAGACCGATCCGCGGCGTGCCGTTGCCGGCCGAGGTCGAGGTGCCGATGCTGTCGCCGTTGGCGAACAGGTCGCTGGTCGAACCGTTGAACGACTGGCTCTTGGTGTCTTGCAGGGTGACTTGCAGACGGTGGTTGTCGGTGATGTTCCAGTCGAACTTGGCGAGCAGCTTCTCGTCGGTGATCGGCGGAACGCTCTCGACCCAGTTGCCCGGATCATAGTTGTACTTGGTCTTGGTGCCGGCCTGGAAGGTGTCGATGGCCGCTTCGGTGATGCGCGGGATCACGGTGCCGCGGCCCGAGTCGGACGGACCTTCATCGATGTAGTAGTCGCCCTTGTACTTCTCGTACGACAGGAAGAAGAACAGCTTGTCCTTGATGAGCGGGCCGCCCAGCGTGGCGCCCCAGGTCTCTTCCGAGAACTCGCCGCCGACGCGGGTCTGGCCGCGCGTCTTGCCGACATACTTGCGGCCGCGCATGCTCTGATCGGTCTTTTCGCCGAACAGGGTGCCGTGGAATTCGTTGGTGCCCGACTTGGTGACGGCGTTGATCGAGCCGCCCAGGAAGCCGTTGTTCACGACGCTGTAGGGGGCGATCGAGACCTGCACCGCGCCCACGGCGTCGATCGAGATCGGCGAACGCTGGGTCGGGTAACCGTTGTTGTTCAGGCCGAAGTCGTCGTTCTGGCGGTTGCCGTCGACGGTCAGCTGGTTGAAGCGGGTGTTGGTGCCCGCGAACGACAGGGCGTCCTGGTTGGTCGGGTCGATGGTGGCGAACGGGTCGATCCGCGCCACGTCCTTCAGGTCGCGGCTGATCGACGGCAGGTTCTGCACGTCACCGGCCGAGAAGTTGGTGCCGGGGCCTTGGGTGGCGGCGCCCGAGCGGGCGGCGGTGATGGTGACCGCGTCAACCGCGCCGGCCGAGTAGACGGTCAGGCCGACTTCGGCCGGGTCGCCGACGCCGAGCGAGCTCAGGTTGGCCGTCTGGCCTTCATAGTTCGGGGCTGCGACCTTGATGGTGTAGGGGCCGCCGACGCGCAGGCCGCGCGCCGAATAGAAGCCGTTGGTGCTGCTGACGGTGTTCAGCGTGGCGCCGGTGGGCACGTGGGTGATGGTCACGGTGGCGTTGGCGACGCTGGCGCCGTTTTCGTCGGTGACGACGCCGCGGATGGCGCCCGTGGTTTCTTGCGCGTAGACAGCGCTCGCCGAAGCCAGCGCCAACACGGCGAGCGCGGACCCAGCCGCGAGCCTTTTCATCGAGATCATTTTATTCCCCTCACGAGACCAGCCCGATACCCAACGGACATCTACCGGTCGCTATTTGAGCGATCTTTAGCCGCGGTTTTCGAAGGTTTGGTGACGGAAAGGCCACGATGGCGGATAAACCGATCCGTAGGGGCGCCTTTGCAACACATTTAGTCAGCGTCCTCTTACTTGTGCGGGAGAAATCAGCGTGGCCCTTGATGAAATGGCGCGGACCACACGGGCCCGGGCCTGGCGGCTGACGCTGATCTTGGTCGGCGCCCTGACGATCCTACGGGTCGCCGCGCTGTTCGCGACCCCCCTGGAACTGTACCCGGACGAAGCCCAGTACTGGCTGTGGTCGCGCCACCTGGATTTCGGCTATTTCTCCAAGCCGCCGGTCATCGCCTGGCTGATCTGGACCACCACCCATATCGGCGGCGACAGCGAGGCCTGGCTGCGAATCGGCTCGCCGCTGATCAACGCCGCGACGGCCCTGGTCATCTCGAGGATTGCGATCCGGCTCTACGGCCAGGACCGCGGGGGGGCGTGGGTCGGCCTGGCGGCGGCGGCGATTTTCATCCTGATGCCCGGCATCCAGCTGTCGTCGGTTCTGATCACCACCGACACCCCCCTGCTGTTCTTCCTGGCCTTGATGATCTGGGCCTGCGTCGCCCTGCCCGCCGCCTCGCCCTGCACCCGGATCTGGGTGGCCGCCGGCATGGGCGCGGCGCTCGGCATGGCGTTCCTGAGCAAGTACGCGGCGATCTACGCGCTCGCCAGCCTGGGAGCGCACCTGTTCCTGTCGCGCGAGGCCCGACGGGCCTGGACACCGGCCATGGCCGTCGCCTTCTTCGTGACCCTGTTCGCGGTATTCGCTCCCAACATGATCTGGAACTACCAGCACCATTTCTCGACGCTGGAGCACACGGCCGCCAACGCCAACTGGAAGGCCGGAAAGCTGTTCAATCCGGGTGAGCTGGCCGGCTTCGTCGGCTCGCAGTTCGGGGTGTTCGGCCCGGTGCCGTTCGGCGTGCTGGGCGGCGGGGCGATCCTGCTGGCCGTGCGCAAGCGGCTGGAGGCGGCCGACATCCTGCTGCTGTGCTTCGCCCTGCCCCCGCTGCTGACGGTGGCGGCCCAGGCCTTCGTATCACGCGCCAACGCCAACTGGGCCGGCG
>Ga0247731_1000440_pt1 | contig 11446 bp, 10 predicted proteins | sample UWRJL088202R2_FD_180938 | JGI IMG/M metagenome (GOLD analysis project Ga0247731, IMG submission 180938) | Plant litter microbial communities from Arlington Agricultural Research Station in Wisconsin, United States - UWRJ-L088-202R-2 | ecosystem: Environmental > Terrestrial > Plant litter >...
TAAGTTTATAATTTAATAGCCGCTCTAGTTTCCGAGAAGAAAGTTAGGATAACTATCCGTAATGCGGCGACGGATTGTAGTAGAATCCGTTGAAAACCCCATACAAATGAAAACGGCGCTAACAATGACAGGGGGTAGGATCCGTTGAAGAGACGGGGGGTAGGATCCGTAGAGGTTTTAGGGGCCAAACTGGATGCAACTGGCATGAGTAAAAAGCTTACAATTGAGCGATACCCCCCGTGTCTTTCAATTGAAGATTGAATGCCATTTGGAAGAGAAAATTGATGTCTAAGTTTTGCTGTTGCGACCGATGGGGTGCCGGGGGGACCCGACCATTGCCATGCCAAGCCCAGGGTTAGGGGGAGAACCCCACCATGCCATGCCGAGCCAGGGTTTGGCGGGACCCGACCATGCCATGTCAAAGCCCAGGGTTAGGTGTAATGGTGCGGACCGTCGAAGTCCAGAAAGACCAGGTGGAATCAGAGAAAAAGCAAAGAGAGCACGCGTCGCGTCGCGGCCGCCAATCCGTCGAACCCAGCATGATGGAGAATTTTAAACTGATCATCCAACCCGACACATCGACATGGACCCGTTCGTTATTTTGGCCGAATATTCGGTCGTTATTTGCAAGGTGTGCCGATTCGCGTGTGTCGCCAATGAGACCGACAGTCATTTACGGCAACAGCATCGGCATATCGAAGCCGGCAAGCGGAAACAGATTGCAGAGGTGGTGAAAAAGGTGCCCGGCATCATACAGACCCAAGAAGGGTTACGTACGTTCCAGTTTCCATCGCCCACCGTCCCCCCAATCCCATTCATCGCCCCCCCCGAACAGGACGGGTTACGATGTACCAGTTGCGGTTATATCATACGAACAGTACGGGGAATGCAAGAGCATTGTCGGAAGCGACACAAATGGGAGAATGATTGGCGGAAGGGTGGTAACGTGTCGAAGAGAGCCAGGGAAAGGCGGGAGGTACCATGGACCACAGGGGTTCGTTGTCAGCGTTTTTTTCCATCGCGGGGGGCCAGCCAGTGGTTTGAGGTAGGACGGAATAGGGGGGGGCAAGATGGGGCGGACACGGTGGGGATAGAAGACAGGCAGACGCAAGAGAGGGTAGCGGCGACGACGGTGAGGACGGAAGAGATGGAGGACCAGAAGATCATGCAGGCGCACCAAACCCAGGCGAAGCGGTTCGAAGCCAGGAGGAAACAGGCCATCGAGAAGGGAGACGAAAAGGCCGAGCCGAACGCATGGTTGGAGCGGGTTGGGTGGGCAGAGCATTTGAGAGGGTTGGACCCGGATGAGATACGGGCAACGGTCGGCCCGATCAACGAAGACGAGACGGAGTTACGGAGGATGTGGGAAAGTTTGGAACGGGTTATGGAAAAGGCACGGGCGACGGTGGCGGCGTTGAGCCCCGGGCATGCCGTGTTGTTCGAGATCAACCGCAAAGAGGTGCACGTCAAGCCGAGGAAGCCATTCGACAGCCGGATGGAAGACGACACGTGGGTACGGTACAAGGACGTATTTCAAAAGTTGTTGTGTTTCATCCGGCGGACCGACGACCGGGACGAGAACCGACCGCCGTACGAATTTACGAACAGACAGGGTGAATTGTACGACGATTTTAGGGATGCAGCGCAGGGAAGTAGCCAGATGGCCGGGGAATCGTCGGACGTGGCACAAGAGCAGTTCAACGTCGTACGAGAGCAGTGGGACCGGGTCCGGGAGCAGACGAACCCGGCACGAGAGCAGACGAACCCGGCCGCGCAGACGAACGCGCAGACGAACCCGGCCGCGCAGACGAACCCGGCCGCGCAGGAAGCATACGAAGCCCGGGTAGATCGGTTGTGTTTGGATTTCATAATCGCGTTGTTCGACCACCCGTTGAAAAATACGCATTACGAAAACGCCATTATCAGCGGATTGGCCGCGATGGGGTTACGTGAGGACGGCGGATGGGTCAGTGCGGAGAATTATACGCCGATATATTCGGCGGTGATCAAGATGGCCCGCATTTTGGTCGCATATCAGGCCGTGGTCGAGCAAAAGGATGAAATCCAAGCATTGGCGACCAGCATGGACGAGAGCGAGGCAGCCGAAGCAGCCACCGGGTTGTTCGTAATTGTCCGAGAGAAGATGCGGCGATTCATGACGATGGTGGTAGAGAAGATGGACCCGTCCCCGATGGATTGGATATTCGATACGCGATCGTACGGGATGCGGATACGGTTCACGACGACGGCCAGCCCGGTTATCGATTGGGTGGGTGACCGGGTATCGTACCAACGCATCCAGTTTACGATGAACCAGTTGAGCGATATGTTGCACGAGTTGGTGGCGGAGATGAAGGAGGTGTTGGGGAGGTTGTTAATGGTGGATGACGAGCAGGGCGAGAGCGATTACACGACGGTGCCGGGGATCGATTGGATTAAGATGGAGGACGACCATAGCGAAGACCGGGTCGGGTATTCGTTTTTGCAAGACGACCGGAACACGTGGGTCGGGGCGGGCGAGGCGTGGGTGGCCAAGCAGTTGTTACGGAGGCGAGACAAGCGAGTGGCGTGGTTGGCGAGCGGTCCGAGCAGCGGTAGAGATGAAGAGACAAGCCGGCAGACGGGTTACGGGAGGGGCGAGGGCGAAGGCGAAGGCGTAGGCGAGAGCGAGGCCGAGGTCGAGGTCCGAGAAAGGGGAAGGGGGGTTGAAATGGCGGGGGAAAGGGTGTTTGAAATGGCCGAGGGATGTCCGTACCGAGGAGCGGCGATTCAGGAATACGGGCGGTCGGTGGAAAGGTTCCGGGAGGGTTTATTAACGATGATGCACATGTTGGGCGGGATGCCAGCACGGTCGACGGAGATTATGGGCATCCGGCACAGCAATACGGCCAACGGAGGGGTACGCAACATTATGATGGACCGGGGTATGGCATGTTTTGTGACGTCGTATCACAAAAATTACCGCAGTACCGGACAGGTCAAGGTAATTCACCGGTATTTGCCCCGGGAGGCGGGGGAGTTGTTGGTTTGGTATTTGTGGTTGGTGTTGCCGTTTTGGCAGCAGGTACAGGGGATGGTAAAGCGGTTGGACGAGCCGAGCGCGTTTTTATGGGCAGATGAGGTTGTAAAAAGCGAGATGGCGGGAGGCGGAGAGGTACAGGGCCCGTGGGATGATGACGATGCGGAAGGGGGAGTATGTGACGGGCAGGATACGACCAGGCGTATGGGTAGGAGTAGAGCGAAGGGTACAAACGGAGAGACGGGTATAAGCGGAGAGACGGGTACGAACAGAGAGGAGGGCGAGAGGGAACAGCAGGAGGAGAGTAGGGAGGGGAAGGGAGAACAGGGCCGAAGACATATGATCGTGGAAAGGTCATGGACGTCGGACCGGATGCGACGGATTTTGCAGCAGCACAGCGAGCGGTTATTGGGCACACGGGTAGGGATCAGCGCGTGGAGGCAGATGGCGATCGGGATTTCGAACCGGTATTTGAACCGAGCATTTGGGCCGGACATCGGTCAGGAGGGGGATGAGGACGAGGACGACGATTTGGACAACGCATGGGATTTGCAGGCCGGGCACAGCACGCACGTGGCGGGCATGATATACGCGCGGGAGTTGCAGCAAGGGATGTTGGGCACGGCGGCCCGGCGCGACAAGTTCCGAGGGGTCAGCCGGCAGTGGCATCGATTTTTGGGATTCGGCGCCGGAGAGGGTGGGCAGGAGGCGGTAGGCAGCAAAAGAAAGAGGGAGTTATTCGACAGCGTTCGGGAGGAGGCACGATTCCGGCGGTTCGCACGGTTACGGATGATGAATATAGAGGGGGCGTTACGGACGATGTTGGGCGAGAAGGCGGCGTTCCGAGGCATACAGGAGAAGGTCATCCGGGCGATCATTCGGGGCGAGAGTCCGATCGTACAGGTGACCGGGACGGGGGGCGGCAAGAGTTTGTCGTTTATGTTGCCGGCGTTTTGTTCGCCGGAAGGCGTTACGGTGGTGGTGGTGCCGTTGGTGGCGTTGCGGGACGATTTGCACCGGCGTTGCCAGGTTAGCGGGATCGATTCGCACGTATGGCAGGGCCAAGGAGCGAACCGGGCAGCGGCGATCGTATTTGTAACACCAGAGTCGGCCGTTACCAAAGCGTTCCAGGGGTTTATCAACCGGTTGCAGGCGCGGGGCCAGTTGGACCGGGTGGTTATGGACGAGTGTCACACGGTATTGGATAGTGAGAGGACATTCCGGCCGCAGATGGGGGTGATCGGCAATATCGTCCGCGGGTTCGGTATACAGATGGTTTTTTTAACAGCGACATTGGCGCCAGGCGATGTGGGTGTATTTTACGGGCGGATGGGGTTGGACGAGCGGCGGGTCCGGTTGTTCCGGGAGCGGACGACGAGGCGGAACATCAGGTACCAGGTCCGGGCAGTGCGAGGGGGGCAGGAAGAGGAGGATAAAGCGGTATGCGATACGGTACGAGACGGTTTAGGCCGGTACGAGGAAGGGAAGGTGATTGTATACAGCGGACAGATCGAGCGGGCAGAGCGGTTGGCACAGGCATTGTCATGTACGGTGTATCATAGCAAGGTGGATACGGCGACCGGGAAGGCGCAGCGGTTGCGGGTATGGAGGGAGTCAGGGAGAGTGATCGTGACGACGAACGCGTTGGGCATGGGGGTGGATATTCCGGACGTGCGGATGGTGGTGCATGCGGGGGCGCCGCGGCGGTTACGAGATTATGCGCAAGAGAGCGGGCGAGCAGGACGAGATGGGGCGGAGAGTCAGGCGGTGGTAATTTGGTCAGGGGATTGGAAGGAGAAGCAGGAAAGGATGGGTGGGCCGGGAGGAGGGCAGAGAGGAGGGCAGAGAGGAGGGCAGAGTTGGCAGAGAGGAGGACAGGGTTGGCAAGGTGAAGGGCAGAGTTGGCAGAGAGGAGGACAGGGTTGGCAAGGTGAAGGGCAGAGTTGGCAAGGTAGAGGACAGAGTTGGCAAGGTGGAGAGCAGAGAGGGAGACAGGACCGGGGACAACAGGACCGGGGACAACAGGACCGACAGGGGCAAGCCGAGCAGGAAAGGTGGTTTGACGAAGGAATGGAACGGTTTTTACAAGGGCGGATATGCCGGCGTAAGGTGTTGGATGGAGTTATGGATGGATTCGAAGAGCGAGTTGGGTGCGAAGAGTTGGAAGAAAGGTGTGATGTATGTGGAGTAGAGGAGGATATGGATAGCGAGGATGGGATGGAGCATGAACAGGTAGAGCGTGATGGGGAGATGGAGATGATCAAAGGGGAGGATGTACAGGACGTACGAAGCGACGAGGGTTTGCGGCAGGGTGATGAGGCAACGGACATCGAACAGGTTGTAATGCAAGAGTTTTTGGATTTGCGAAATCGGGAGGTAGGCGGGCAACAGCAGGTGGCCCAGGCCGGTATGCGGGAGGCGAGAGAAGTGGAGGATTTCAAGGCCCAGTTGGAAAGTTGGACAGGTTGTTGCGCGGTTTGTCGGTCGGTGGGACGGGAAGTCCGAGATCACCAGATGGAAGCATGTCCGGACCGGGGCAGCGAGCGTTGGGAGCAAGTGGAGACGGGAATGGAGTGGGTAAAGGAAGAAATATTTGGGAAGCGGAAGATGGAGGTATATTCGGGGTGTTTTTATTGCGGCATACCGCAGTCATTGTGCGGGCGATGGAGGGTAAAGGACGAGGATGGAGGACGGTTTACGCAGGTATTAGGGAGCGGTTGTCAGTATGGGGATACGATCATCCGTATGGCGGGTGGGTTGATGGGACGAGATGTTTATAAGGCGAGGCGAGTATTGGGGTGGATGATGCGGGAGGCAGGATATAGTGAGGGGAGCGAGCCGGCGGATTGGGTAGGGCGATTGGTTCGATGGGGCGGGATGCAAGCGAGTCAGTTGTGTCGGTTGTGCGTGTATTTGGAAAGGGAGAGGTCAGGGCCAGGTTCGAGGAGTAGTTCCAGTTAGATTCCGCAATGGTCAGGGACAGGTTTGCGAAATGGTCAGGGTTAGATTTCGTAGTATTTAGGGACAGGTTTGCGAAATGGTCAGGGTTAGATATTAGCGCCGATGTTGGCGCAGATATTGTCATTCCCGATGTATTACAGTTCAGTAAATACGGCGGTCGAGAAGGCGTAGCGGTCGAAGATATGGAGGGAATCCGGGAGAGCGATAGTGACGATAAAGGCGTTGGGTATAGGGTAGACACGAACGTACAGATGGTAAGACACGAACGTACGGATAGTAGTATACGCAAAGTACCGCGGCCGTAGCGAGATTATACGTAGGAGAGCGAACGAGTAGGATAAGACGGGGCAGTAAGTTAAGCGGTAATGATTTAGTCGGGAGATTTAATAGCAGAGAACAAAGCAGAGGGTAGGCGAAGAGGAAAGTATAGAGAGAAATAGTACAGGGAGGGACAGGGTTAGTACGGACAGGTCGGGCAGGAAGCGTGATGTGACAGCGGGATGGAAGGGTTTTAGAAAGGGGGTAGTTGTCGGCGAAGAGTATTGGATGGTGTGATGGATGGATTCGAAAAGCGGGTTGGGTGCGAAGAGTTGGAAGAAAGATGCGATGTGTGTGGACCGGAGCAGGATGGGGATAGCGAGGAGAGTATGGAATTTAAGCGGGTAAAAGGCGATTGGGAAGACGAAGAGAGGATGGAAAGGGAGTGTGTGGAAGTGGAGGATGGACAGGACGTACAGAGTGAGGAGGATTCATGGCAGGATATGAGAGAGAGGGGGCACGCGAACCGAGGAGTACGGACAGTGACAACAGGCAGCAGGAAGAGAGCGAGGCATAAGGAAAGACAGGGTAGAAGGTTAGACGCGATATAGGGGACGATAGGATAGTGGATATAAAGGGAGGTATGATACAAGAGTTTTTGGATTTGCAAAGTAGGGAGGTAGGCGGGCAACAGCAGTTGGCACAGGCAGGTATGCGGGAGGCGAGAGAAGTGGAGGATTTCATGGCCCAGTTAGAAAGTTGGGTTGGTTATTACACGGTTTATCGGTCGATAGGATGGGAAGTCCGAGATCACCAGATAGAGGCATATTCGGGGTATTTTTATTACGGCGTACCGCAGTCATGGTGTAGGCATTGGAGGACGAAGGATAAGGATAGAGGACGGTTCGCGCAGGGATCCGGGAGCGGTTGTCAGTATAGGGATACCATGATCCGTATAGCGGGTAGGTTGACGGGACGAGATATTAATCAAGCGAGACGAGTATTGGGGTGGATGATCCAGGAGGTAGGATACGAGGAGGGGGGCGAACCGGCGGATTGGGTAGGGCGATTGGTTCGATGGGGCGGGATGCAAGTAAGTTAGTTATATCGGTTATGTGTGTATTTGGAACGGGAGGGTTTAGGAACAGGTTCGATACATGGTCCGGGTTTGATTCCGTAATGGTCAGGGTTAGATCCCGCAATAGTCAGGGACAGGTTTGTGACATGGTCAGGGTTAGATTCCGTAATGGTTAGGGATAGGTTTGTGGAATAGTAATGGTTTGATTCCGCAATGGTCAGAAACAGGTTTGTGACATGGTTAGGGTTAGATTCCGTAATGGTTAGGGACAGGTTTATAAAATAGTTTGGATGAATATAACGGGAAGGGAGATAGGCAGGCAACAACAGGTAGCGCAGGCAGGCATACGAGAGGCGAGAACCGTAAAGAGTTTCAAGATCGAGCAGGAAAGTTGAATAGGTTGTTATGGGATTTGTGGGTTGATGAGATAAAATGGAAAGAGAAGTACATCAGCCGAGGGCAGTATATAGTGATAGATAAGAGAAGAGGAAGAGGAAGGGGATAGGGTTTGGAAAATAGGGGTACGGAGGGTAGGTAGCAAACAGTAAGCGAAGAGGAGGTTTAAGGAATAGTATGGAGCGGCAAGGAAAGCAGCGAGGGATAGTGAATAACAGGGTTTCAAGTATAGTTTAACAGCGGGATGGGTTAGAGTTTAGAAGAAATCGTTGTTATAGCGTTACGTTGTTGGATGGGTTAATAGATGGATCGGAAAAGCGGGAAGGTTAGGAAGAGTTCGAGGGAGTTGTAATGTATATCGAAGAGAGCCGGATGCGAGCGGTAGAGGGAGGTAGGGTCAGAGTAGATGAGTTGGTGAGCAGGCGAGAAGATGGGAGGCAAGGATTTATATGATATGTAGGAGAGGGAGATTTAAGGCGTACAATCAAGGTAAGTGAGGTAAACAGAGAGAGTGGGGTCGGTAAGAATGGGAAAGGTATTGAGGAAAGGGAGAGTAACAACAGGAGGAGGCGAGGGAAGCAATGAGGTGAGGAAAGCAAATGGGCAAGGAAAGTGAATGGTGGAGGAATGTAGAATAGCAGAGGGAACCGTGACAAGATCATTATGAAGGTCCGGATTCATAGTCGGGTTCAGCAGGGTAAAATAGGATAGCAAGCAAAGGGTTTATATCAGAAGGTTTACGGTAGGTGATAAGTAATAACGGGGAAGGCGGTGGACAAGTATATATTGGTTTGGAAAACGGTAATAGAGGCCGATACGCAGATTCAAGATAAGGGCGTAGTAGGGCGAGGGAGGTAATTATTATCAGGGTTAATAGGGGAGGTAATATTGGTGGAGTTGTGAATGGAAGGGGTGGTGAAGGGAAGGAGTGGTCAACGGGAAGGAGATAAGCGAGTGAACGGTTTGTTGGAAGACGGTAGACGAGGTTGTTAATAAAAGAAGCGAGGGGGTGTTTTAGTAAGGATTAGCATTCGATATAGTTAGGGTCAGGTTTAAGCGATAGTTAGGTGGAGTGATCGGATGATGTATATATTAGATGGAGTAATCGAAATAAGTAATAGGGGTAGGTAAACAAATTTAGCCGTAGTAAAAAAAAGGTCAGCGACAGGTTCAGCATTAGTTAGGGTCAGGGGGTAGGGGCAGGTACGTAGAATAGTCAGGGTCAGGGTCAGGGTCAGGGTCAGGGGTAAGTATGTTCAAGGTTGAGAGCGGGTTTATGGAAGGGTCAGGGTTAGAATATGTTTGGGGTTAAATCGGGGTCAGGGACAGGTTCGTAGAATAGTCAAAGTCAGAACAGGTTCATATTTTAGTTAGGGGTACGTGCGGGTTGGTAGAATTTTCAGGGTCAGGGAGAGATTTGGGAAATAGTTAAGGGCAAGGGTACGTTTATAGAATGGTTAGGTTCGTGGAACAAGGGTTAGTAAGGAACGTGTTTATGGAATAGTCAAAGTCAGGGGCAGGTTCATGAAATAGTGAAGGTTAAGGGCAGGTTCAGTGAAGGGTCAGGGTTAGAGTAGGTTTATGGAATGGTTAGGGTCGGGGATAGGTTTGGGGAATATGTAAGAGAGTAGATTTGCGGGATAGTCGGGGATAGGAGCAGGTTTATAGAATGGGTATGGTTAGGAGTAGGTTCGTAGAAGGGTCAGGGTTACAGCCGTGATAGAGCGGGTGACGAGGCGGTATATTGGGTAGCGGGTACGGGGACCGGATCAAGCGAGGGGGGTAGGACGAGGAAGAGAAGGTAGTGTGGAAGACGGTTAGGGACGAGTTGGACCGGTATAGTAAGGTAGACACGGTAGGAAGGCGTAGCGGTTGTGGGCGTGGATGCAGGCGGGCCGGGTGATCGTAACGAGGAACGGGTTTGGGATGGAGGTAGATGTTCCGAGCAGGGAGGACGGCAGAGAGGAGGGTAGGGTAGATAGGGTAGAAGGCGAGGAGGGAAACGGTACCGGGGATAATAAGACCGATAAGGGTTATTGAACAAGGAAGGAAAGGCGGTTCGGCAACAGATTGGAACAGTTTTTATAAAGTTTGCCGGTTAGGGGGAATAAAAATACAAAAATATTCAATAAAGAAAGATTAGGGTTAGGGAAACACATAAAAAGCGTAATTAGAATAAAGATTACGTTATCGAATATTTATATAGCAGATATTAGAAAAGCGAAAGGTAAAGAAGTATTTAGTATAGTATTAATATAATATATAGCGGGTATTAGACGGGCGTCAGAGGGCGAAGAGGAAGAGAAATAATGAAAAGAGTAAAAGTAAGAGAGAAGTAAAAAGGAAAGGGATAAAGAGAAGGGTATGAGTTAAAATATATTATAGAAGCGAATATTTAAAAGAGGCATGATATTATTAAGTATTGGAAGAATGTAGAAGAGGGTAAAGTATAAGGAAGGTAAAGGAGGGACGAAGTCAAGAATAATAGAGAAAAGGGGTAGAGAAGCACATAGAGGATAATAGGGAAAGGGAATAATATAGGGGTGAAAAGAAAGGAAGGTAACGGAGTTTACATAAACGATTTATAAGGTAAAGAAAAAAAAGAAGAGGAGAAAAGAAATAAAAATAACAAAAGTTGATATAAGTATAAGGAGAGTGCGATCAAAGTTAAAGAAAAGAAAAGAAAAGTATAAGAGTAAGTAGATATATTTTATAAGGGGTGAAAAATAAATTGTAAAGAGGAAGAATACGGAGAAGAAGAACAATAAAAAAAGTGGTCGTAATAATAATGGCGGTAGAATAAAATAGAAGGTTATGAGAAAGAAAAGACAAAATAAAATGTTGAGAATTCAAAAAACAGTAAACATGGTTGGATGCAAAGAGAATAAAATAGAAAAGAAAAGAAAAGAAAGAGGGAAAAAGGAAAAAAATTAAAGAAGAGGCAAGTTAATAAAGTAGAGAAAGATCGTTGGGAGAAGAAGGATAGGTTGAGTAAAGAAAATACAACAGGTGAAAAAGAAAGGGTTAGTAAAGCAGGAGGAGGGAAAAGTAAAACGGCAAGGAAGAAAAAAAGAAAATACGAGAAAATTTGAAAGAAGGAGCGAAAGAAGAAAGGTTAAGAGAGAGAAAAAAAGACAAAGAAAAAAAAAAGGGGAGGGAAGGGTAATGATAAAAAAAGCAAAGGTGAGGGTTAGGGTGCGGGTGAGAGTTCGATAGTTAGGGTTAGGGAGAGATGGTAAGAGGGTGAGGGTTAGACAGTGAAGGTCAAGGTCAGGGTTAGAGGGTGGGTTAGATGGAGAGGGTCAGGGTCAGGTGTTGATAATTAGGGTAAGGGTTTAAGAGTGAGTGAGATGGTCAGGGTTAGGGTCGGGTCAGGGGGTGAGGGTCAAGGTAAGGGTTAGAGAGTGAGCGAGATGGTCATGGTCAGGGTCAGGGTCAGGGTCAGGGTCAGGGTCAGGGTTAGAGAGTGAGCGAAATGGTCAGGGTCAGTGTCATAAGGGTAAGGGTCAGGGTCATGAGGGTAAGGGTCAGGGTCATGAGGGTAAGGGTCAGGGCGAGGGTCAGGGTCAGGGTGAGATGGTCAGGGTAAGGGTCAAGGCGTTCGGTGGGCAGATCGGTCGTGACGCGGAGCGATGCCCGTGGGGGACGCGATAGTAGGGTTAGGGTTAGGGTTAGGGTTAGGGTTAGGGTTAGGGTTAGGGTTAGGGTTAGGGTTAGGGTTAGGGTTAGGGTGA
>Ga0247731_1000442_pt1 | contig 11409 bp, 8 predicted proteins | sample UWRJL088202R2_FD_180938 | JGI IMG/M metagenome (GOLD analysis project Ga0247731, IMG submission 180938) | Plant litter microbial communities from Arlington Agricultural Research Station in Wisconsin, United States - UWRJ-L088-202R-2 | ecosystem: Environmental > Terrestrial > Plant litter >...
TGGATCCTAGGCACAAGGCCTAGGAAGGCAGATCTTTTGAGCCTGACGGCTCCCTGACAGCTCTCACCCCAGCCCGAACTCCCGCATCGCCGGCACAAGGTTGTCGTTGTCGTGCCCAGGCCGCGTCAGCTTGAACAAGGCAAAGCGTTGCAGCACCGACAGCCGCCCCCACTGCCCGACCGTCACCTCGGCAAGGCCCAGGCCCGCGACATAGGCCGCCACTCGTTCCGGGACCGCCGACGTATCAGCCCAGCCCGGGCCGGATCGATCGGCAAGCTCACCGCCACCTCCCCCGCCCGCTCGGCGATCAAACCCGCCAACGCCGCGCCATACGCCGCCGCCTCGGCGGCGGTCTCGCACGGGTCCTCGACCAGCGCCGCGCGGTCGTCGCGGGTGAAGCGGCTCCACTGGCGCAGCGACAGCTTGACGCCGCAGAGGTCCAGCTTCAGCCGTACGATCATCGGGATGCAGCGCAGCGTGCCCGCGAAGTCGCTCTCGAACGCGAACAGGGTCGGCCCCGAGACCGGCCCGATCTCAGCGATGTCGGCGGGCAGGCCCGGCTTGTCGAAACAGACGGTCATGCGCGCAGCGCCACGGCGTCGAGGTCGAGGCTTCGGCTGTTATGCGCCTGGGCCGCGACCGGTCCGACCACGATCAGGACGGGACCACCGCCGGTCTGCGCCAACCGCTCGCCCAGGGTCGCCAGCGTCGCGCGATAGAGCCGCGCCTCCGCCCCGCCCGCCTGCTCGACCGCCACGGCCGGGGTGTCGGGCGAGCGGCCGGCGGCGATCATCCGATCGGCCAGGGCTCCGGCCACCTCGCCGCCCATGTAGACGGCTATGGTCGCTTCCAGGTCGCCCGCCGCGCTCCAGTCGCCGCTCAACTTGCCGGCCTCCAGGCGCGCGGTGGTGAACACCACCCGCCGAGCCTCGCCGCGATGGGTCAGGGGGAAGTTGAACTGGGCGGCGGCGGCGCAGGCGGCAGTGACGCCGGGCACCACCACGACCGACACGCCGTGACCGCGCAGGAATTCGGCCTCCTCGCCCACCCGCCCGAAGATCGACGGATCACCGCCCTTCAACCGCACCACCCGCAGCCCCTTGCGGGCCAGCAGCAGCATCAGCCGGTTGATCTCGTCCTGGTGCATCGAAGGCTTGCCGGCCCGCTTGCCGGTCTGGATGCGCACGCAGCCGGGCGGGGCCAGGGCGATGGCCTCCTCGCTGATCAGGGCGTCGTAGAGCAGGGCCTGGGCGCCCTCGACGGCGCGGACGGCCCGCACGGTCATCAGGTCGACCGGGCCAGGACCGGCCCCGACCAGCTGGACTTGGGCATCAGACATGGACGGGCTCCTGAACGGGGTTGGGGGCGGGGGCGGAAGCAGCGATGGCGGCGATCATCCGGGCGATCTCGGGACGGCAGGACCCGCAGTTGGTCCCGGCCCCGGTGGCGGCGCCGACCGCGTCGGGGCTGGCGGCCCCGGCGACGATGGCGGCCTGCACGACCTTGGCGCCGACCTTCAGGCAGGCGCAGACCAGGGGTCCCTTATCGACCGGCGCGCCGGGCGGGCGTCCGAACAGCAGGGCCGAGCGGGCCTCGGCGGTCAGGGCCGGCTCGGCGAACAGCTCCGCCAGCCAGTCACGTGGCGGCAGGCGGCCGGTGAGCGTGACGTAGAGCACCGCGACCAGCCGGCCCTCGGTGTCGAGCCAGGCGTCGCGCCGCGCGCCGGTGGCGGCGTCGTCATAGGTCACGAGTTCGCCGGCTAGGCCCTTGGTCAGAGCCTTGCGCAGGGCGGCGCGCTCGACTTCGTCGCCCCGGCCGGCGAACTCGTGTTGCTGGCAGGCGTCATGTGGAATGCGCCGCCAGACGAGGTCCTGCCCCGAGGGGGATGCAAGGCCGGACCGCGTGAGAAAGAAGCCCTTCCAAGTCTCGCGATAGGCGCGGATCCGGGCGGGGGTGTGCTTGAACTCCGGCTGGCCGGAGGTGGGGTCCAGATTGGGCGCCACCAGCGGATTGGCGCGGCCCGACGGCGCGAAGACGTCGGTCCAGTGCATGGGCATGAACAGGCCGCCGGGCCGCTGGCGGTCGGTGATCCTGGCCAAGGCCACGGCCTCGCCGCGTGCGGTGATCACCCGGGCCAGGGCGCCGTCCTTGAGGCCTTGCGCCTCGGCGTCGGCGGGGTGGACCTCGACGAATGGCTCGGGCGCGTGGCGGCACAGGTCGGGGGCCAGGCCCGTGCGGGTCATGGTGTGCCATTGGTCGCGGATGCGGCCTGTGTTCAGCGACAGCGGGAAGGCGGCGTCGACGGCGTCGGCGGGACCCTTCGGCCGGGTCGGGACCATGCGGGCGCGGCCGTCGGGGGTCTGGAAGCGGCCGTCGATGAACAGGCGGGGCGTGCCCTGGCCGTCGGCTTTCACCGGCCACTGCACGGGCGACAAGGCCGCATAGTCGTCGGGCGTGAGCGCCGACAGGCCACCCAAGTTCAGCAACCGGTCTTCGTTCTCATAGGCCGTCAGGCGGGCCCATTCGCGAAACACGCTGGCCTGGCTCGCCCAGCCGAACCCGTCGAAGCCCATGGCCTTGGCGACGTCGGCCACGATCCGCCAGTCGGCGCGGGCCAGTCCTGGCGCGGCGAACAACGCCCGCTGACGCGAGATCCGGCGCTCGGAATTGGTCACCGTGCCGTCCTTCTCGCCCCAGGCCAGGGCCGGCAGCTTGACGTCGGCGAAGGTCGTGGTGTCGGTGTCCACGCAGTCGGACACCACCACGAACGGGCAACGCTCCAGCGCCTCGCGCACACGGGTGGCGTCGGGCATCGAGACGGCCGGATTGGTGGCCATCACCCAGATCGCCTTGATCTTCCCCGCATGGACGGCCTCGAACATGTCGACGGCCTTGAGCCCCGGCGCGCGGGCGGTGTCGGGCGCGCCCCAGAAGCGGGCGACGCGGTCGCGGTCGGCGGAGGCGAAGTCCATGTGGCCGGCCAGGGTGTTGGCCATGCCGCCGGTCTCGCGCCCGCCCATGGCGTTGGGCTGGCCCGTGATCGAGAACGGACAGGCGCCCGGCTTGCCGATCCGCCCGGTGGCCAGGTGAGCGTTGAGGATCGACAGGCCCTTGGCCGTGCCCTGGGCGGACTGGTTGGCGCCCATCGAGAACAGGCTGACCGTGCGCACGTGGGCGGCGAACAGGTCGTAGAAGGTGATCAGGTCGGCCAGCGCCACGCCGCAGTCGGCGGCCACGGCGGCGGGCGACTGGTCGAGCTCGGCCAGCGCCGCCTCGACCTCGGCGAAGCCGTTCACATGCGCGGCGATGTAGTCGCGGTCGATGGCGCCGCGCCGGATGAGATCGGCCAGCAGGCCGTTCCACAGCCGCACGTCGCTCTGCGGGGCGATGGCCAGGTGCAGGTCGGCGCCCTCGGCGGTGTCGGTGCGGCGCGGGTCGATGACCACGTGCTTCTGGCCGCGCGCCTTGGCCGCCTCCATGCGCCGGAACAGCACCGGATGGGTCCAGGCGGCGTTATGGCCGCTGAACACCACCAGATCCGCTAGGTCCAGGTCCTCGTAGCAGCCGGGCACCAGGTCGGCGCCGAACGCCTGCTTGTGGGCCGCCACGGCCGACGCCATGCAGAGCCGGCTGTTGGTGTCGATGTTTCCCGAGCCGATGAAGCCCTTCATCAGCTTGTTGGCGACGTAATAGTCCTCGGTCAGTAGCTGGCCCGAGACGTAGAAGGCCACGCTGTCGGGGCCGTGCTTGGCGATGGTGTCCTTGAAGCGCTTGGCGACCAGGGCCGTGGCGTCGGTCCAGGACGCGACCTTGCCGCCGATGGTCGGCTCCAGCAGCCGGCCTTCCAGCCCGACCGTCGCCCCCAGCGCCGTGCCCTTGGAGCACAGGCGGCCGAGGTTGGCGGGGTGAGCGGCGTCGCCCTTCACGGACAAGGCGCGCCCCTCCCCGACAGCGCCAGTCACGCCGCAGCCGACCCCGCAATAGGGACAGGCGGTCTTGACCGTGATCGCGCCGCCGCCGTCGGCCATCACACCACCGCCGAGGCCAGGCTGAGCAGCAGGCGCCCGTCGCGCACCTCCAGCGGCACCACCGGCGTGCAGCCCTTGCCCTTGTCGGTGCCCATGGCCTCGCCCGAGGCCAGGTCGATGTTCCAGCTGTGCAGCGGACAGGTCACCGCCCGGCCGTGGACGATGCCTTGGCTCAACGGCCCGCCCTTGTGCGGACAGGCGTCCATCAGGGCGAACACCTCGCCGTCGCCGGTGCGGAAGATGGCGATGTCGCCGCGCGGGCTGGGCACCCGGCGGGCGCCGCGACGTGGGACATCAGTCACCGCCCCGACGTCGACCCAGATGGGCGTAGGAACGTGCGCGTTCATGCGGGGGCGAACTCCATCCGGCGGCTCATGGGGGTGAATTCCTCGTTGTGGCGACCGGCCACGCGCTCGGCCCAGGGGTCGATGCGGGCGAAGCGCTGCGAGAAGACGAAGCGGTCGTAGAGCGCCTTGCGGGTCTCCGGATCGGTGACCTTGGCCTGGATGCTCTCGAGGCCGACGCGCGCCATCCACTTGTAGACCCGCTCCAGGTACCAGCCCTCTTCGCGATACAGCTGCATGGCCGCGGCGATCACCCACAGCGCCTCGTCCTCGGAGCCGACATGGGTCAGCACCTTGGTGCCCTGGATGTGCAGACCGGCCGCGCCGCCGATGTGGATCTCGTAGCCGCTGTCGACGCAGATCACCCCGAAGTCCTTGCAGGTGGCCTCGGCGCAGTTGCGGGGGCAGCCCGACACCGCCAGCTTGACCTTGGCCGGCGCCCACGAGCCCCAGAGGAACTTCTCCAGACGGATGCCCAGGCCGGTGGAGTCCTGGGTGCCGAACCGGCACCAGTCGCTGCCGACGCAGGTCTTCACCGTGCGCAGGCCCTTGGCGTAGGCGTGGCCGCTGACCATGCCGGCGGCGTTGAGGTCGGCCCAGACGGCCGGCAGGTCGTCCTTCTTCACACCCAGCAGGTCGATCCGCTGGCCGCCCGTGACCTTGACCGCCGGAATGGCGAACTTGTCGGCGACGTCGGCGATAGCCCGCAGTTCGTCGGGCGTGGTCATGCCGCCCCACATGCGCGGCACGACGCTATAGGTGCCGTCCTTCTGGATGTTGGCGTGGACCCGCTCGTTGATGTAGCGCGACTGCTTGTCGTCCCGGTACTCGGACGGCCAGGCGCACAGCAGGTAGTAGTTCAGGGCCGGACGGCACGACGAGCAGCCGTCGGGCGTGGTCCATTCCATGGCCTGCATGACGGCGGGCATGGACTTCAGCGCGTAGTCAAGAATGGCCGTGCGGACGTCCGAATGCGACTTGGACGTACACTTGCACATCGGCTTGGGGCCGGTCTGTTCCTTGAAGCCGTCGCCCAGGGTCAGCTTCAGCACCTGCTCGACCAGCGGCGTGCATGAGCCGCATGAGGCCGAGGCCTTGGTGACGGCTTTCACGTCGTCCAGCGTCGTCAGGCCCTGGGTGGTGATGGCCGAGACGATCGCACCCTTGCAGACGCCGTTGCAGCCGCAGATTTCCTGCGTATCGGGCATGGCCGCAACGGCCGCATTAGGGTCCAGGCCGGACAGCCCTTCCGTGATGGCCTGGCCAAAGATCAAGGTCTCGCGGATGTCGGTGACGATGGTCCCGGCCCGCATCAGGTCGAAGTACCAGTTGCCGTCGGCCGCATCGCCGAACAGCACCGCGCCGGCCACCTTGCCGTCCTCGATGACCACGCGCTTGTAGACGCCGCGGCCGGCGTCGCGGAACACGATGTCCTCGCAGCCTTCGCCGCCCGAGAACTTGCCGGCCGAGAACACGTCGACGCCCGAGACCTTCAGGCGGGTGGAGAGGACAGAGCCCTCATAGGCCCCCTCGCCATCGGTCATGGACTCGGCCAGCGAGCGGCACATGTCCCAGATCGGCGCGACCAGGCCGTAGCAATTGCCCCGGTGCTCAGCGCATTCGCCCACGGCGAACACGGCCGGATCGGAGGTGCGCATGGCGTCGTCCACGACCACGCCACGATTGACGGCCAGGCCGGCGGCGCGGGCCAGGGCGGCATTGGGCTTGATGCCCACGGCCATGACCAGCAGGTCGCACGGCAGGGTGCGGCCGTCCTTCAGCTTGAGGCCGGTGACCTGGCCGTTCTCGCCGACGATCTCCTCGGAATGGGCGCCCATCACCGTCTCGACGCCACGTTCGGCCAGGGCCTCGCGCAGCAGGAAGCCGGCGCTCTCGTCCAGTTGGCGCTCCATCAGCACGTCCATCAGGTGGACGACCGTGGCGGCCATGCCGCGCCGGGCCAGGCCGTAGGCGGCTTCCAGCCCCAGCAGGCCGCCGCCGATCACCACGGCCCGCGCGCCGGGTTTGCCAGACGCCGCGACCATGGCCTCGACGTCGTCCAGGTCGCGGAAGGTGACCACGCCCTTGAGGTCGATGCCGGGCAGCGGCAGGCGGAAAGGGTCGGAGCCCGTGGCCAGGATCAGCTTGTCGTAGGCAACCTCGAGCCCGCCCTCGGCCACCACCTTGCGCCCTTCCAGGTCGATGGCGGTGACCGCCCGTCCGGCATGCAGGGCGATGGCGTTGTCGGCGTACCAGGCCTCGTCGTTGATCACGATGTCGGCGAAGGATTTCTCCCCCGCCAGCACCGGCGACAGCATGATGCGGTTGTAGTTCACCCGCGGCTCGGTCCCGAAGATCGCGATCTCGTAACGGTCGGGATCGCGCTTGAGGACTTCCTCGACCGCCCGGCAACCGGCCATGCCGTTGCCGATGACGACCAGCTTTTCCTTGGTCATGGTTCTGCTCACTGGAAGAGGAAGGTCAGACGCGGATCGGACGAGCGTCGGAGCCGTGCAAGGTCGGCCAGACCGCGCGCCAGCGGCTCTTCAGGCCGTGCAGCGCCACCAAGGCGAATACCGCCAGGGCCGCGAAGCCGAGGAAGCCGAGCTGGTAGGACCCGGTCATCTTCTTGGCCATCCCCAGGGACGAGGCCAGGTAGAAGCCGCCGATGCCGCCGGTCATGCCGATCAGGCCGGTCATGACGCCGATCTCCTTGCGGAACCGCTGGGGGGCCAGCTGGAACACCGCGCCGTTGCCGGCGCCCAGGGCCAGCATCGAGAACATCAGCACCGCCAGGGCAACCCAGGCCGAAGAGGCGTGGAAGCTGGCCGCCGCCAGGCCGAGGGCGGCCAGGGCGAAGACGACCGTCAGGGTCCGCACCCCGCCGTAGCGGTCGGCCAGGGCTCCGCCGACCGGCCGGATGAACGATCCGGCGAACACGCAGGCGGCGGTGAAGAAGCCGGCGATCACCGGGGTCAGGCCGTATTCGGAGTTGAAGTAGATGGTCAGCGACGAGGCGAGACCCACGAAGCCGCCGAAGGTGACGGCGTAGAGCAGCATCAGCCACCAGGCGTCCGGGACCTTCAGCACGTCCATATATTCGGCCAGCTTCTTGGGCGCGGGCTGCTCGGGGGCGTCCTTGGCCAGCAGGAGGTAGACGACGAAGGCCACGGCCAGGGGGATGGCGGCCAGGCCGATCACGTTCTGCCAGCCGAAATGCTTGGCCAGGATCGGCGCGAACAGGGCGGCGAGCGCCGTGCCGCTGTTGCCGGCCCCGGCGATGCCCAGGGCCAGGCCCTGATGCTCCTGCGGATACCAGCGCGAGGCCAGCGGCAGGGCCACGGCGAACGAGGCGCCGGCCACACCGAGCACCAGGCCCAGGGCCAGGATCTGGTGGTAGTTATGGATGCCCAGCAGCCAGGCGATGGTCAGGCCCGCCAGCACGATCAGCTGGCTGATGATGCCCGTCTTCTTGGGACCGATGCGGTCGACCAGCACGCCGTTGACCAGGCGCAGGAAGGCTCCGGCCAGGACCGGGATGGCCACCATCAGGCCCTTCTGGGCGGGGTCGAGGTGGAAGTCCTTGGCGATGGCCACGCCCAACGGGCCCAGGATCACCCACACCATGAAGCTCAGGTCGAAATACAGGAACGCGGCGAACAGGGTCGGCGTGTGGCCGGCCTTCAGGAAGTCACGAGAGAGCATGGAATGCCTCCGATGTTGCGTGTCTGCGAGAGCGGGGCGCGAAGCGTCCCGGGCGGGTGACCGCATCCGAGCGGTCGTCTCTGGCAGCCACGAACTTCGTTGTCCGGAGGCCTGACGTTAGTGAAGGATCATGGGGTTGGGGGAGTCACGCGGCATGTTGCGGTGCGGCGTGATGTTGTGACGGTTCGTGCGATTGCTCGGCAATTGGGCAGAGGCGGTGCACGTTGGATGTGCAGATTGGAGAGCCAAGGCCTCCCAAAGCTGTCATCCCGGACAAGGCCCGAAGGGCCGCAGATCCGGGATCGCCGGAAGCGCCGAGCTCAGGCGTCGGTCCCGGATCTTCACGCTGCGCGCTTGTCCGGGATGACAGCTTAGGAAGCGGAAACCCGCCCCACCGCGAACGCCGCCGCATAGCCCCGCGCATCGGCCGCATCGAACGCCGGCCCCTCGTATAGAGCCGCCGCCACCGGCGCCGCGTCCTCAAACACCTGGGCCGGATCCAGCACCGGCCCCAGCGACAGCGCCGCCGCGCGGAACAGGTCCGGGCGATAGACCCGGTCGGCCACCGCCTCCAGGTCCAGATCAGACTCGACCTGCCCCCACCGCACCATCTGCGACAGGAACCACAGGGCGTGCTCGCGGCGCGGCAGGCCGGCGGCGTCGCGGTGGAAGACGATCTCTGAGCGCAGGGCGCGGGCCACCGCCTCGGGCTCGACGCCCACATGGTCGGGACGCGACAGCAGGGCGACCAGCTCGGCGTGGTTGCCCGGTTCGTCGGCCCAGGCCGAGGCGCGGATCAGGCCCCGCAGGGCGGCGCGAAGCTCGCCGGGATGGCGCTGCGCCCAGGCCTCAGTCACGCCGAACACCTTGTCCGGACCGCCGGGCCATAGCTGCGAAGCCTTGATCAGCACCTCGCCCAAGCCCTCGTCGACCGCCACGGCGTTCCACGGCGCGCCGACCCAGAAGCCGTCGATGGCGCCCGAGCGCAGGTGCTCGACCATGCGCGGCGGCGGGGTGACGACCAGGCGTACGTCGCGGTCCGGATCGATCCCCGCCTGGGCCAGCCAGTAGCGCAGGGCGTAGTTGTGCATCGACTGCGGGAAGACCACGGCGAAGGTCAGGGGCGGCGCGCCCTGCTCGGCCAAGTGAGCGACCAGCCGGGCCAGGGGCGCGGCGGTGATCAGCGGCGCGGCCATGCCGTCCGGGTCGATCTCGCGCAGCATCGCCGCCAGCTTGGTCGAGACCGTCACGGCGCTGCCGTTCTGGTTCAGGGCCATCGGCGCCAGCAGCCCGTCTTCGGCCAGGGCCATCGGCGCCAGCATGTGCGCCCCGTCCAGGGCGCCGACCGAAACCTTGTCGCGGATCGTCGCCCATGAGGCCTCGCGGCTCAGCGCGACCTCCAGCCCTTCCTCGGCGAAGAAGCCCTGCGCCTTGGCCACGATCAGCGGCGCGCAGTCGGTCAGGGGGATGAAGCCCAGCGTCAGGTCGGCGAGGCCGCTCACGACGCATCGCCCTTCAACACGCCGGCGAAGGCCAGCAGGTCGGCGGCCACCGAGCCGATCGGCTTGCCCCGGTCCATGGCCAGCTTGCGCAGCAGGCGATAGGCGCCGTCCTCGTCCAATCCACGCTCCTTCATCAGCAGGCCCTTGGCCCGCTCGACGGTCTTACGTGATTCCAGGTCCGCCTTGGCCTTGGCCAAATCGCCGCGCAGCTGCTGGGTCAGGGCGAAGCGGCTCATGGCCACGTCGAGGATCGATCTTACCCGCCCCGGCGCCAGGCCGTCGACCACATAGGCGGCGACCCCCGCCCTGACGGCCTGTTCGGCCAGACCCGGCTCGGAGCGGTCGACGAACATCACCACCGGGCGCGGATTGTGCACACCGGCCTCGCGCAGGCTTTCCAGGGTGTCGCGGTCGGGACTGTCGGCGGCGACCACGACCACGTCCGGCGCGAAGGCGGCCGCCTCGCGCTCGTCGAACACGGCGGCGCGGCGCACCTCCAGCGGCTGCACGCCCGCCAGGCCCTCGGCCACGAGGGCGGCGCGCGCGGGATCCGGATCGATGACGAGAACGCGCATGACCCCTGCCCTACGACCCTTGCCCCGGAGGGTGGAGCGGTGAAGGTCCCACGCCCCCAGACTCGTCCGACACGCCCACGATCCAGGCGCCGGCGCCCAGATTTACGGCAATTGATGAGCGAGAGACGCCCACAAAGAAAAAGCGGCCCCCTTTCGGGGGCCGCTGTGAGGTGACGCGCCGGGTCGCCCAAGGTGGGTGAGGGCTGGCGCGTTGGGGGATAGACTAGAACGTCCAGGACCCGCCGGCGCGGATGGCCTGGGCCTGGTAGCGATCGCCGTAGGCGGCGTCGTAGCTGACGCCGAAGCGGGCGCGTTCGCCGGCGAACAGGTCCGCGCCCAAGGTCACGGCGACGGCGTTGGCGTCGTACTTGGCGCCGGTGACCACGAAGCGGTTCACACCGCCGACGAAGGCGTTGGACGTCTCGCCGACCAGGTCGCCGGTGGTCAGGCGCCAGGCGACCGAGGCGTGGGGACGGATCACCGAACCGGCGACATCGACGTTGGCCTTCACCTTGAAGCCCACATCGACCACGCCCAGCTCGCGCTTGACGCCATCGACGTCCAGGCGGGCGAAGCCGCCGGTCTCGACCACGTCGTCGCTCTTGACGCTCAGATAGGCGCCCGAGACGAACGGCTCGACCACCGCCGATCCGACGCTCACCGGGGCCGAGACCTCGGCGAACAGTTGAGCCGTCTTGGCGTCGTACTTGCCCTTCACCCGATCCTGGGCGCCGGGGAACGAGACGGCGCGCACGGTGTCGACCGACGACCAGGCGTAGCCGCCGCCGATGCTGGCCTTCAGCGGACCGAAGGCCGAAGCGGCGTAGACCGCCACCTGGCCGGTGGTGCTGTCGGCCTGGCTGCCGCGCGCCATGACCGAGGCCCGGCCGTCGTTATAGGCGGCCGCGACGCCGACCCGGGTCGCGCCGAAGACGGTGTCGCCGCCGACCACAAGGCCCGAGCTCTTGGTCTTCAAGCGCGCCGCGCCGGCGCCGGCGTCCAGGCTGTTCCAGCCGGCCAGGACATCGCCCCAGCCGCCGGTCGCGTCGGCCGCAGCCGAGGCGCGGTTCTGGACCGCCGCGCGCAGGCGCCCGGCGTCGCTGACCAGCAGCATCGAGACGTCGGCGTGGATCTGGCCGTCCAGGGCGTCGTAGCCCTGCACTGAACCAGCGGCGCTCTGGGTGACCAAGGCGTCGTAGACGGCCGAGCCGTAACCTTGCGCTTCGGCGGCGCGGGCGGTGTTGGCCTGGTTGGT
>Ga0247731_1000447_pt1 | contig 11364 bp, 11 predicted proteins | sample UWRJL088202R2_FD_180938 | JGI IMG/M metagenome (GOLD analysis project Ga0247731, IMG submission 180938) | Plant litter microbial communities from Arlington Agricultural Research Station in Wisconsin, United States - UWRJ-L088-202R-2 | ecosystem: Environmental > Terrestrial > Plant litter >...
TGCTGGGCTTCGTGCACCCGATCACGGGCGAGACCTTGCGCTTCGAAACGCCGCTACCGCCCGACATGGCCGCGCTGGAGGCGGCGCTGGAGGCCCTGTGAGTCCCAGCTTCGCCTTGCAAGCCGGATACATTCAGGCCCTAATTCGGTTACAGACCGGGCTCAAAGTGGCGGGGTCGGAGGTTTCGTCCATGTTCGCGTCCCGCATCGCTCTCGCCGCCCTGTTGGTTCTTCCCCTGGCCGGGGCCGCGGCCCTGCCCGGCGCGGCGTTCGCACTCTCGACCGACGACGAGGTCGTGACCACCGCGTCGGCCCGCGCCACCCGCCCGCCGACCGAGGCCGAACTGGCTCAGGCCCAGGCGGACGCCAAGGCCAAGGCTGACGCCGCGCGCACCGCCAAGCCGATCAGCACCGAAGATCAGGTCGCCGCCTGGCTTTCCAGCGCGCCGCCGGTCGGTCGCGAAGGCGCGCTCGACTACGCCGAGCGTCCGCGCCTGGACGTCAACGGCTACCCCCTCGACAAGGACGGCAAGCGCCAGGTCCATGGCGAGGTCGGCATGAGCGTCGGCACCGGCGGCTATCGTAGCGGCTACGCCTCGGCCCTGATCCCGATCGGTGAGAACAGCACCCTGGGCGTCGCCGTCGGCCAGACCGACTACGGCAAGCACGGCGGCGGTTACGGCTATGGCGGCTACGGTTACGGCGGCTATGGCGACGGATACGGCTACGGCCGGCGCGGCGGGACCGAGCAATCGCTGGCCTTGTCGCTGGACATGCGCGGCGGCGGCCGCAAGTCCGACACCCCCGAAGGCTGCGCGCCCGGCTTCCGCGACGGCGACCGCTATATCGAGCCGGTCTGGGTCACCCAGATGCGCGGCGACCGCTCCTGCATGGCGGCTACGCCCGGCCGGCCTTAGGCCCGCAAGGCAAGATCTCGCCGCGGAGACTTATCGCCTCGGGGGCGAGCACACTGGCGCCGCGTTCGCCGATACTTAAGAGCTTGCGGTCAAGGTGCCCGCCTCAGGGCGTCATCGGACCGATCTATGCAGCCGGAAATCACCGCGTTTCATCACCCCGCCACCGGCCGGGTGACCTATCTGATCGCCGACCCGGCCACCCTGCTCTGCGCCTTCGTCGATCCGATCCTGGACTATGATCCCCTGACCCAGGCGATCGACACCAGCTTCATCGACGCCATCATCGCCGACGTCCGCGCCAAGGACCTCGGTCCGACCTGGATCCTGGAGACCGGCGTCCACACCGGCCACCTGTCGGCGGCGGGCCATCTGAAATACGAGACCGGCGCCTCGATCTGCATCGGGGCCGGCGTGCTGGACAGCCTCAAGCGGCTGGTCCCCGTGCTGGGCTCCGACGGCGTCGACCTGGAAGGCTGGGACTTCGACAAGCTGGCCCAGGACGGCGAGGCCCTGCCGATGGGCGGGATCGAGTTCACCGCCATCGCCCTGCCCGGCCGCTTGCCCGGCGCCACGGCCTACCAGCTCGGCGACGTGGTCTTCACCGGTTCGGCCATCCTGTCGCCGGGCCAAGGCCTGGACGACAGCACCGCGCCCGGCGCGGACGCCGCCGGCCTGCACGCCGCGGCGCGCAAGCTCCTGAACCTGCCGCCTCAAACCCGCCTGCTGGTGGGCCAGGCCGACTCGCAAGGCTGGGACACCACGGTGGCCAGCCAGAAGGCCGACAATGTCGACGCCGGCGACGCCGTGCCGGTCGAGGCCTTCGTCGCCCGCCGCGCCGCCGTTCTCGCCGACCCCAGCCCTCTGGCCGCCCCGGCCCTGCAGGTCGGAATCCGCGCCTTCCGCCTGCCCCCCGAGGACGAGAGCGGCAAGCGCTTCCAGCCGATCGACGTGAGTTCCATTTAAAAACGGACTTGCCTAAGCCCCAGGCTCGACGCTAGATGCTTCGCACGCGAAGAATCTGGAGATCCCGCCATGGCCGAAGACAAGAGCGTCGCGCTCACCGCCGCCCAGGCCGACAACCTGCCGGGCCTGCTGGGCCTGGAGTGGACGCAAGCGGTCTCGGGGCGCGTCACCGGCCGCATGACGGTCGCCAAGCATCACATGGCCCCCAACGGCTTCCTGCACGCCGCCAGCGTCATCGCCCTGGCTGACAGCGCCTGCGGCTATGGCTGCGTGGTCTCACTGCCCGAAGGGGCCAGCGGCTTCACCACGATCGAGCTGAAGTCCAACTTCCTGGGCACGGTGCGCGAAGGCGGCGGGGTGGCCTGCGTGGCGACCCTCGCTCATGGCGGCCGCAACACCCAGGTCTGGGACGCCGTCGTCACCGCCGAAGCCACGGGCAAGACCATCGCGCTTTTCCGCTGCACCCAGATGGTTCTCTACCCGAAAGCGTGAGGCGGGCCCGCGCTTTTGGCGGGAAACAGCGGCCCGCGACAAAAAGCTTGTCACAGGCCCTTGCACTCTTCGGGCGGCGCCGGTAGGTATCCCGCCCTCACTCAAGGCACGCCCCCGGGCGGCCTCTGAAGACCCCCTGGAGAGGTGGCAGAGTGGTCGAATGTACCGCACTCGAAATGCGGCGTGCCTGGAAGGGCACCGTGGGTTCGAATCCCACCCTCTCCGCCACCACCCCATCCTAATCAGTCCAGAGACGTCCACGGGCGTCCGGTAAATCCCCGCCACATATGGGGAAATCGCGAAAACGTGTTTCGACACGTCCAGCGCGATCCACCACGCTCCACATCACATTTGTGGGACGAAGTGTGGGACAAAATGGCCCGACTTTGGGAACGCCTGACGGCGCTACAGGTCAAGAGAACGACGCGACCGGGAATGCATCCGGACGGCGGCGGCCTCTATTTGATGGTCCAGGCGGGCGGCGGTAAGTCGTGGGTCTACCGCTACATGCTCCAGGGCCGCGCCCGGGAGATGGGGCTTGGCCCGGCCCACACCATCAGCTTGTCCGAAGCACGCGCGATGGCGCGAGACGCTCGTCGCCTCAAGTTCGACGGCATCGATCCGATCGACCAACGTCAACTGGCTCGCACACGCTCTACGTTGGAAGCCGCCAAAGGCTTCACGTTCAAGCAGGCGGCGGCCGCGTACATCCGCGCCAACAAGGCCGGCTGGCGCAATGAAAAGCACGCCCTGCAGTGGGAAAGCACGCTGACGACCTACGCTGACCCGATCTTCGGAAGTCACGGCGTCTCGGATATCGAGACCGGCATGGTCCTGGCCGTTCTGGAGCCGATCTGGTCCACCAAGCCCGAGACTGCCAGCCGCGTGCGAGGGCGGGTTGAGGCCGTGCTCGATTGGGCGACCGCCAGAGGGCTGCGCGAAGGCGAGAACCCCGCTCGCTGGAAGGGTCACCTTGAGAAGCTGCTGCCGGCGAAGTCGCGCGTCCATAAGGTCGAGCATCATGCCGCCCTTCCCTACGCGGAAATGAGCGCCTTCATGGCGGCGCTGAAGGAACAGCCAGGCGCAGGCGCTCGGGCCCTTGAGTTTACGATCCTCACAGCGGCGCGGAGCGGAGAAGTCATCGGCGCCGAGTGGAGTGAGATTGATCTGGCCGGCCGCGTCTGGGTCATCCCGGCCGACCGAATGAAAGGACGCAAGGAACACCGCGTTCCGCTCACGGCGCCCATGGTGGAGATTCTCGAGGGTCGCCGGGCGGACTATGCCGCCGTGATCCGCCGGGTTCTCCAGTCGAAGGGACAGCCCATTCCAGACGACATCCCGCCGGTCGGACCTCTTTTCTGGGGCACGCTGTTTGGGAAGAAGTTGAGCAACATGGCGATGCTGGCGGTGCTCAAGCGCATGAAGCGCGGAGACCTCACCACCCACGGCTTCCGCAGCACCTTCCGCGATTGGGCCGCCGAGACCACCGAGTATCGAAGCGAGATTGTCGAAATGGCGCTCGCCCACACGATCGGCAACAAGGTCGAAGCCGCCTATCGGCGCGGCGACCTGTTTGAAAAGCGCAAGCTGCTCATGGACGATTGGGCCGTCGCGAGTGGCCGCGCGCAGCGGGCTGAGAAACCTGCTCCAGACGTAGAAGATACGCCTCAAGCTCACTCCGCCTGATCAGGGTTCGGCCACCGTCCTTAAGGATCTTGATGTCGCCGGAACCGATCAACTCGTACAGACGGCTTCGGCTGATCGCGAGGGCGTAGGCGGCCTCAACTACGCGGTAGGCCAGCTTCTCAATGGGGATTGCGGAATCTGGTTTAACACCAGTTCCATTCCGCGCTCCGCTGGCTCCAACCATCATCGCCTCCACGTGCCCGGCTGCTACCGGGTCAACGGAGGTTCGCTAAGTTGCGACGCCCTTCAACGCCATAATCGGGGCGGGAGTACTCTGGCGAAGAAAGAGAAAGGATCGGCGGGTTTGCGTCCGCCTCGTCAGGCCGTTGGGAGGCTCGGCGGCACGTAGGGCTCTCCGCAGCCGGGGCACTTGGCCGTCGCCAGGAACGCGATGGCCTTGTTGACCAGGGGCGCGGTTGGGCCGGGGTCGTGGAAGTCCATACGGGCGGCGATGACGAGGAGGCTGGCAACCTCGTGGATGTTGCGAGGGTCCAGCTTCGTAATGGCTTTGAAGCCGCGCTTACGCTTCTCCCAGAGCTCGTCTATCTCCACTTCGATCGCGGCCATTTCAGGCGCCATAGGAAGGCTACCGCGCTGATAGTCGCTCATGCGGAAATAGTCGTATCCAGCGACGGCCAGCGTCTCCAGCGCGGCCCAGCGTCGGGCCAGACCATCGGAGGCGAAGTCGTAGGACAGCCAGCGCGCGCATTGACCGATGAGGCTCTTTGCCGATGGTGACGCCGCCGTGTTCGGGAGGCTGCAAACCAGGGGCGCGGCGGACGTCGCGCCGAGGAGCGTGCGACGGGAAATGGATGAAGGGTCGGCTTTGGACATGCGGGGGCTCCCGGCGCAGGCGCTCGGTCCGACTAGCACGCTAATCGGTGGAGTTTCGGAGGATTTCGCTTAGACTTCAGCGGATTTCGGCAGCCCGGTCAACAGAAATTCGCAAGAAGTCGGAGAATTTCTCTAAAAATGATCTCGCCCGCTCAAATCCGCATGGCGCGAGCCGCTCTCGGAATCAGCGTGAGGGTGCTCGCTGAGCGCTCGGAAGTCGCCGATTCCACGATCCATCGGTTCGAGGCCAACAAGGGTGGGATGCAAACCGGCACGATCGATCGTATCCAAGCCGCGCTCGAATCCGAGGGCGTGATCTTCATCAGCGCCGACGTCGGCGGCGGCCCAGGCGTTCGCCTAGCTAAGTAGGCGCTGGCATCGCCCATCCGCTCTAGGGAGCCAGGACCTGAAAGGTCGGTGCTCGCCCTGGAGCGCTTGGAGAGCCTCTGCCGGGCGGGATGGTGCGGGTCAAGGGCGGCTTCGCCGTCGCTCCGCGATGCGCGCCGAAGGCGCGCACCCTTGACGCGCGCCAGCCCGTCCGGCCCTCGTTCCACCAAGCGCACCAGGGCGGGGAGTGGCCGATCAAGTAAAGCTCTAGGCGTGAGGGACTAAAGCCAGGAGTAAAGCTCAGGGTTCGTTCGAACCAACCGGAGGCGCGCTTCGCGCTTTTCCTTCAGCCCCGGTGCTGCAGCTTCCCAAGCGGCGACAGCCGCGACCAGTTCGCCTTGGCGCTGAAGCACGCTGTCTGCGAGTTTTACCACCACCAAGTTCGGAGTGGCGACCGGCCGGATTGTGAGCAGTCGATCGATTGCCGCGCGCTCGCTTCCAGGACCCAGCCTGTCCGACATGACCGCAAGCGCAATCGCCGCAGACCTCCCTACGCCGTGAAAACAATGGACCAGTAGCGAGCCCTTTGAATGGGCTCGAGCGAACGCCAAGGCTTCAGCAACTTGGTCTTGGGTCGCTACCCGCACGCCCAGGGTATCGTCATCGACATCCTCGAAGGCGAGCACCAGGTGGGCGGGAGAAGGATGGCGATTGAAACGGAGCTTATTGGCCGAGCGGCAGCCTGGATCTTCGAGCGTGATGACCGCGTCGAAGCGCCGCTTGTGCTTTCGGGCTTGAGACAGACTGCCGACGACAATGTCGCCCGCCGCGGGACCGAGCGTCTCATTCACGGGGTGTGCCGTCCAATGTGCATAGATGCTCCGATACCCAACATCCAGCCTTATGGCGGGGCTGGCAAAGGTCATTCTTCGCGTCGACTCACTCGACGTCGCCCTCACTGACCTCTTGCGTGGTTCTGCTGCCCGAAGGGTCGAGGTCCCTGATAAGTCGTTGTAGTCGTTATAGAAGGTCGAAAATCCGGGACCAAGCTATAGGCTGAGGTCCCGGAAATTCTTCCACACCATCAAGGACATGGACCTGAAAGGTCCCGGCCCTTTTATCTCGCCATCGACATCTGCACCCCGTTTGCGTTCGGTTGTTGCACTCTTGTTCTCCTTCCCTGAGGCGAACCATGTCGGACTCCTGGTGATCGAGGGAGGTCGGCCGTGGCGTCGAAGCGCTACCAAAACCGAGGACTGCGGACCTATTGGGCGGTCCACATCGAAGCGTGGCGGCTGAGCGGTCTGTCGCGCGCGGCATACTGCGGCGAGCACCGGCTCAAACCCGGCGTCTTCAGCAGTTGGCTGAAGAAGATCGGTGACGCCGACGCCTTGCGGCACAAGCCTTCGAGCAAGCGAAAGCCGCCGCCACGACGCTCCACCAGCGAGGTCCGCAACAGGGCCGTGCAGGCGTTCTGGGCCATGCACGTCGAGGCCCAACTGTGGAGCGGACTGAGCGCCGCGGAATACGCCAGCGCCCATCGACTGACACCGTCGTCGCTGCGTCAGTGGCGTCAACGCCTGGACGAAGACCCCCTTGGGATCGATTGGCGAGAGCTCGTTCATCCCAGCGCCCGCCCGTATGTGGGCCCCAGACGAAGCACTAGTGCTAAGGCCCGGACGCCGGAATCCGGCTTGACGGACGCGACCAGGACCGTGCTCGACGGTGACGGCCGGAGCAGTCGCCGGACGTTCAACGACGAGCAAAGGCGCGCCATCGTCGCCGAGACACAGGCGCCCGGCGCCACGGTCAGCGCGGTGGCCAGGAAGCACGGCGTGGTCACCAGCATGGTGTTCCGGTGGCGCGCCCAGATGGGCCTTGGCCAGGACGAGCGCGCCCGGCTGGCTCGCGTTCGGCTGGTCGGCGAAGGCCTCAAGGCGGCGGGCCAGGCTCTCACGGCGGGCATCCCATTGCCCATTCCCGAGGGCGCGGTGGCCGTCGATCTTGGTGACGGACGCCGGGTCTTCGCGCCGGCCGGGAGCGATCCGGACGAGGTCCGGCGGTACGTGGCCCAGCGGGAGGCGGCCCGATGATGATCATCCCCTCCGGCGTGAAGGTGCATCTGGCGCTGGGTCAGACCGACATGCGCAAGGGCTTCGACGGCCTGTCGATGCTGGTGCAAGATCTGCTGAAGGAGGACCCGTTCTCGGGCCACCTGTTCGCCTTCCGGGGACGAAAGGCCGACACCATCAAGCTGCTCTACTGGGACGGAACGGGGCTGTGCCTGTTCACCAAGCGACTGCAACGCGGGCGCTTCATCTGGCCCCATATCACCACGCCAGGCGGCTGCGTCGTGCTCACGCCCGCGCAACTGGCCATGCTGATCGAGGGCATCGACTGGCGATTCCCAGAGCGCACCTGGAGGCCCGCCATCGCCGGCTGAAACCACGCCAAAACCCCTGTCAAATAAGGGGAAAATGCTTGGTCGCGGACTCCGAAAATAGTAGAATCGGGCATGCGGCTGGATCTCGAAAACCTGCCTACCGACACGGCCTTGCTGCATCAGTTGGTGCGCGAAATGGCCGGCTTCGTCGGTGAGCGGGACGGCGAGATCGAGCGGCTCAAAGCCATCATCAAGCAGCTCCAGCGCGCGCAGTTTGGCCGCCGGTCCGAGCGCCTGGACGCTGATCAACTGGCGCTGGCCCTGGAGGATGTCGAGACCGATCTGGCCGCCGCCGAAGCGCGCCGGCCCGACATCCTGCCAGCGCCCGCGAGGGCCCAGCCCAAGCGCAAATCGCTCCCCGACCATCTGCCGCGCGAAGACCGGTTGCTCGACATCGACAGCCAGGTCTGCGCCTGCGGCGGCGCCCTGCACAGCATCGGCGAGAGCGTCAGCGAGATGCTGGACTGGATCCCGGCGCAGGTGCGAGTGATCCGGATCGTGCGCCCCAAGTACGCCTGCCGCGCCTGCTCCACGGTGGTCCAGGCGCCGGCGCCGGAGCGGCCGATCGACGGCGGCCTGGCCACGCCGGCGTTGCTGGCCCAGGTGCTGGTCAGCAAGTATTGCGACCACACCCCGCTCTATCGCCAGTCCAAGATCTTCGCTCGGCACGGCGTGGATCTGGAGCGCTCGACGCTGGCCGGCTGGGTCGGCGGGGCCTGCTGGTGGCTCAAGCCCTGCACGACAAGCTGGCCGAAAACCTCTTCGCCAGCGGCCATCTGTTCGCCGACGATACGCCGATCCCGGTGCTGGATCCTGGCCGGGGCCGGACTAAGACCGGGCGGCTCTGGGCTTACACCCGTGACGATCGACCGTGGGGCGGACCCGAGCCGCCGGGCACGGTCTATGTCTATGCGCCGGACCGAAAGGGCGAGCGCCCGGCCGCCCATCTGGGCCGGTTCAAGGGCGTTCTCCAGGTCGATGGCTATGCCGGCTTCGAGCCGCTGACCGCGTCCGGCGACGTCAAGCTGGCGGCCTGTTGGGCGCACACCCGGCGCAAGTTCTATGAGATCGCCGAGTCCACCAAGGCGCCCGTGGCTGTCGAGGCGTTGCGCCGGATCGGCGAGCTCTACGCCATCGAAGCCCAGGTGCGCGGACAGTCTTCGGCGCTGCGGCGGGCGGCGCGTCAGGAGTCTTCCCGTCCGCTGGTGGACGCCTTGCATACCTGGTTGGAGCGTCAGCTGGCTCGCGTACCGCCGCGCGGCGCCCTGGCCGAGGCCATCCGTTACGCCCTGGGACGTTGGGACGCGCTCCGCCTGTTCCTCGGCGATGGCCGCATCGACCTGGACAACAACCCCGTCGAGCGTGCGATCCGGCCCATTGCCTTGGGCCGCAAGAACCACCTCTTCGCCGGTTCGGACGGCGGCGGCGAACGCTGGGCTATGGTCGGTTCGCTGATCGAGACCGCCAAGATGAACGGCGTCGAGCCCTTCGCCTACCTGCGCGATGTGCTCGAGCGCATGGTCGACGGCCACCCCGTCAACCGCCTCGACGAGCTGCTGCCCTGGGTCTGGAAGAGCGGAAATCACGTCAACACCTGACCGACGTGCAGCGGCCGGACGCTTACTGCACCCCGATTAGACCAAACAGAGCCACTTTCAACTCCTCTGACCGGCCGCCAAAGCTGGGTCATGCGCTCTTCGTCAAGCGCATGACCCGATGGCTACGCGGCCCAGACGCGGTTCAAAACCTGCGCCGCGAGCGCCGCCTTGTCCTGAGGCAGGAAGCGGCCGTAGTGCTCGGCGATCGTTTCTGGCGTGTCTTGAATCGCGTAGCTGGCCTGCTCGTGCGAGCCGGTCTGCTTGAGCACATGGGTGGCCAAAACGTCCCGAACATTGTGCGGTCCGTGCGGCAGGAGGCCGGCGATAGCGCCGCGTCCGGTGTAGGGATTGAAGATGCCGTGGCGCTGGATCGCGAAGCGCCAAGCCTCATAGAAGGGCTTCGAGCCGTACTCCGCCCTCAGGCTTTTAGCCTTCATGGTTTTGACGAAGAACGTGCCCGGGTCTTGCCGCCGCTTGAGAAGCACGGCGCGGTCTTTGTCGATGTAGGTGTCGATCTCCTCGTAGAGACCGCCCAGGTCAGGGAGCACGAGGCGGAAGGGACTCTTGCGGAAAAAGGTCGAGCCCGCATTCTTAAACGCAGCGGCCGGGATTAAGACCTCCCAGCCCTCGTCGCGCACGCTCCATCGCAATTCACCGCGCTTCTGCAGCTCCAACTGCCGCTCTGGTGTCGGGCTATGGGTCTTGGGCTTGAAGAGCAGCTGGCGCAGGTTCTTCTGCCGCAAACCCAGGTGAAGCCCCAGGCGCAGCATCAAGAAGCTCCGGGTCGCTTCCGCTGCAGCGAGCGGGAAGCGTCGTCGGTCTGGCCGCCAACGGCGGATCTCCTCAGTGATCTTTCGGTATTCTGCCAGCGGGCTGTCAGCCTCCAGGATCGGAAGAACCGGTTCAAACGGGTCCCGATGCACTCTGGCGACCCGATCAATCTCTCTCGCTCGGATGACGGCGTGCCGGTGCATGGCGTCACAAAGGCCTTCCCAATCGTCATGAGCAGCCTGGACGTCGCTCGCCGTAACCAGACCGTCAATAGGGCGCAGATAGCTCGAAAGGCGCGGCGATTGGCGCAGCCACCCTGTCTCGCGGCGCGTGAGCCCGGCCACAACGGTGAGCATCTCGCTCTCCCATCGCGTGAAGAAGCCGCGCCGTCCTTCCCGCCAGGTCAGGTACCAATCCCACACGGCGGGGAACACCAGGAGGGCGAAGGTGAGGCTGCGCATCGGTATCCCGTGGCCGCGGACGTCACTATCAGGGGACGCCATCAGGGCGCCGAACAGGAGGCCTAAGTGCTCCATCTTCTGATCCGCCGTCTCGCGATTCCACACGCCGTTACGCGCTCGCCCTCTGGTCGTGAGGGTCGCGGTCTTGAAGAGCACGAGATCACGCGCCTCAGCGTCGATGGACCCGGGCGCGGCCATGGTCGCCAGGAGGCGACCGAACTCGCATCGCCCTTCGTCGGCCAGACGCTCTTCGAGGGGAGCTTCAGGCGCGAAAGGCAAGGCGCCCGGCCCGTCGGAGAACTTGATCGCGAACCGTTGTTGCAGGGCGTTGATGTGATAGCGGCGATAATCCGTGGCGCCGGCGATGATCACCGTGCGCACCCAAGACAGAACCTCCTCCTGCTTGGTCTTGGTGAGACTGTCGAAGTCATCTGGCAGATGCCAAGCCAAACGACGGCGCTCTGACATCGGGAGCCGGGAGAGCGTCTTGCTGGCGATCATCCGGCCCGGGTGCGGGAGCTTGGACCTGAAATAACCCTCGGCCAGGTGGTAGCGACGCTCGATGGCCGCCAGCACTCGAAAGCCCATGCTGCTGCGCGGCGCGAGGACGCCGTTGCGCCAATCGTAGAGGGTCCGGATATCGACCACGTCCTCGCCAAGAGCGAGGGCCTTGTGCAGTCGGCTGACGTTCTCGCCATAGCGGCGAATATGCAACGCGAACGCATCTTGGAAGTCCTCAGGATCGTCCCAAGTCTCCCACAGCGCCTTGGGGCTCATGTTCACAGGTTTGGTTTTGTAAGGCCCTCTGGGCTTGCGCGGGATCGCCTCCTTGATCGCAGCTGCTTTGCCGCCACGCGGCGTCTTTTTCGATTT
>Ga0247731_1000450_pt1 | contig 11297 bp, 13 predicted proteins | sample UWRJL088202R2_FD_180938 | JGI IMG/M metagenome (GOLD analysis project Ga0247731, IMG submission 180938) | Plant litter microbial communities from Arlington Agricultural Research Station in Wisconsin, United States - UWRJ-L088-202R-2 | ecosystem: Environmental > Terrestrial > Plant litter >...
ACCGATGGGCAAGCATGTGAGGCGGGGCAAGCGGGCGAGTGGCGTTTTCCCCGAAGGCGCGCGCTTGCCTTCCTGATGTGTCCTGCCTCAGCACTTCACTCGCAATGAAACCGATACCGAAAGGCATTCCCATCCCGCAGCACATGCCCTGCGCTCGTCCGGCGGAAATGCGCGGGAAAGCACATGTGGCCACCGTCTGCCGCGCGTTCCAATGTCGCGCGGCGTACGCGGCTGGCAGAGGCTGGGTCGGCGTCGAAGGCGAAGGGCAGATCGTGGCGGATGAGCTGCACCGGGTGGTGCACCACATCGCCCCAGAACAGCGCCGGGGCACCATCTGCCTGCGCATTGATCGTGCAGCAACCGGGCGAATGGCCGAATGCGGGTTCAAGCCACACGCCGTCGCCGACCTCGCGGTGGGCGGTAAAGTCCGCTTCCACCAACTCGCCCATGCCAGCTTCCATCACCGGCAGGATCGAATCCTGAAACGCCTCGAAATGCAGCGCCTCGCCGTCAGGGTTTTCGCGGAAATATTCGTAGTCGCGCCGTCCGAAAATGTAGCGGGCATTGGCGAAGGTCGGCACCCAACGGCCGTTTTCCAGCCGCGTGTTCCAGCCGATATGGTCAAAATGCAGGTGGGTGCACATCACCATGTCCACATCCTCTGGCGTGAACCCGGCGCGGCGCAGATTGCCAAGGTAATCGGTATCGAGCTGGTGCACCGCGCCAAGGCTGCGGTTCTTGTGGTTGCCGTCGCAACTGTCGATCAGGATCACCTTGCCGTCGAGTTCGATCACCCACGAATGGACGGAGAAGGTCATCAGACTGGTGGCAGGATCGGCGGTGACTTCATCCGGCTGGTCGTACCATGTCAGCAGCCGCCGCATGTCGGCCGCAGTCACGCCCGGCAACTGGCTTTCCAGCGGCACCGGGCTATCCATCTCGTGCACCTTGTGGATGCGCATCCGGCCCAGTTCGATCGGCTTCATCACTCTCTCCCGCGCTTTTTTGGGGAGGCTAGATCAGCTCAGCTATTGAGGCAATTGATCGCTGCGTGAACCCGCGCCTCGACTTCGGCCCTTGGCAGACCGGGGGCGATGGGTTCGCCGAAATGCAGCGTGATCGTGCCGCGCGGTTTCCACGTGCGGTGATAGATCGGCCCGCTATCCACCGCCACCGGCACTACCGGCAGCCCGAGCAGCTTGTACAGCGCCGCAAAGCCAGCCTGCATCGGCGGCGTCGTGCCGTGCGGTACGCGGGTGCCTTCGGGAAAGATACAGATCGGGCGACCTGCATCCACCGCCGGGCGCACTTCGCGCAGCATCTGCCGCAGCGCGCTGGCCCCCGCGTCGCGCGCTACCGAAATATTGCCCCACACGCGGCTGGCATGGCCAAATCCCGGAATTTCCGAAAGCTCTGCCTTGGCGAACACCGCCGGGAAATCGAATAGCCACGGCATGGAGATGGCTTCGAAAAAGCTTTCATGCTTGATCGCGTAAAACGCCTGTCCGGTGGGTCGTTTGCCGGTGACCTGGATGGTGATACCGAGCAGGTTTTCGCAGCACCAGATGTGCCACTTCGACCATGTATCGCAGAACTTGCGGATATGCGGCGGCGAGACATAGGACGAGATTACCGCGCCCAGCACGAACCATACCGAACCGAGGTAAAACGCCAGATAAAAGGCGATATTGCGCAGATAGATCATGCCAGCGCCTGTAACAGCCATGCAGCGATAAACTTGTGATATTCGAGGAACAGAGTCCACAGGCTTACATCCGAACGCACGGCGTCGCGCAGGATGGTGGTGCCATCGGGCAATTGGCTCGCGAGTTCCAGCGCGGCGCGGCGCATATGCCAGTCTGCCGTAACCAGCCGCAGCGAGCGGAACTCGCGCGCTTCCATCCATTGCGCGGTTTCGCGCGCGTTGCCGCGCGTATCCAACGCGGAAAAGCCCAGCGTGATGCAGCATCCCATCAGCCGTTCGGGCACATTGAACTGCGCAACGAATTCGCCCGGTTTGACCTGGGGATCGACGCCTGTGACCAGCATCTCGCGCGCTACCCCGGCATCGAGCATAGCCAGCCCGCGTTCGATCCGCCCGCCGCTGCCGGTGGGCACCACGATGGCATCAGCGCGCGTGTCATCCCCCGGTCGAGGCAGTGCGGCGGCGAAGGCGACAAAGCCCAGCGCCCACACCATCAGCAGCAGCGCGAGGAGCCGCCGGATCACAGGTTACGTCCGTTCATAGGATGCGCCTTAGCGCAAAAAGTACCGTCAGCCGCGCGGTAAGCATTGCCAGCAGCAGCGCCGTCAGCGGCACCGCCCCGATAATCAGCCAATCGGCCAGTGCCAGCCCGCCGCCCGCCACCAGACCGGAACCCAGCGCCGCAAATTGCCTTCCCAGCAACAGGATCGCGGTGAGGCCCATCATCAGCCCCGCCACGCCGCCAGTCACCGCATCAATCGCAATGGAGCGCTGGAAGATGTTGGCGATTTGCCCGTCAGTCCCGCCCAGATGGTGGATCACCTCGATCGTGTCGCGATTGCTGCCCAGCGCGCTACGCGCCGCCAGCCAGACCGCCGAAGTGGTAATCGCGGCGAGCAGCACCACCAGTCCGACGGCCAGCATTTGCATTGAACGCAGGGCACCGAACACCGGGGCAAGCCAGTTGGCCTGCGCCTCGATCCGCGCTTGCGGGGCTACAGCGGCCAGCTCGGCCCGCAAGGCGCGCAGACGCTCCGCAGTGATCGCGCCGGTCAATTGCACATCTATCAGCGCCGGGGTGACGAGCGCATCCTCCTCATCCGCCTGTTCGCCTAGCCAAGGTTCGAGCAATAGCGCCAATTCCGCATCGGGCACGCGGGAGGCTGCGGCCACATCATCGCGTTCGGCCAGGAAGCGCAGCGCCGCCTCCACCTGCCGTTCACGCGCGGCGGGTGCGCCTTCGATTACCTGCACCGTCAGCCCGCCGGAAATCTCTGCCTTGGCGGATGCGGCGACATTGCTCAGCGCCAATCCCGCCGCCATCGCCATCACCGTCAACGCAACCATAATCGCGATCACCCACGGCATCGGCCCGGCAAGCCGGGTTTGCGGCAGCATCCGCGCGGATTCGCCCGCCGACCGCATCCGGGCAAATAGGCCGCCGATCATGCCGGGCTTGCCTCGCGCCGGGGCGGGTAGCGCAGCGCTCCGGTGGGGTCGGACAGGCGGCCTTTGTCCAGCCGCATGATCAGCGAATCGGGCACCTTGCGCAGCAGATGGACGTCATGCGTCGCCACCACCACCGTGGTCCCCAGCCGATTGAGCGCTTCAAACAGGCGCAGCAGCTTTACCGCCATTTCGGGATCGACATTGCCCGTCGGTTCGTCCGCCACCAGCACTTCGGGGCGGGCGATCACTGCACGGGCAATCGCCACGCGCTGCTGCTCGCCGCCTGAAAGCGTGGCTGGGCGTGCATCGGCGCGGTGATCAAGCCCGACCCATTCGAGCATGTCCGATACGGGTTTGCGCACTTCCCGCTCGTTCATGCCGGAAACGCGTAGCGGTAGCGCCACGTTATCGAATGCCGAAAGATGCGGCACCAGCCGGAAATCCTGAAACACGACCCCGATCCGCCGCCTAAAGTCGGGAAGACGCGCGCGGGGCAGGGTGATCACGTCGTGTTCGAACATCCGGATCATCCCGCGCGACGGGCGCTGGGCCAGATATAGCAGCCGCAGCATCGAGGTCTTGCCCGCGCCGCTCGCCCCGGTGAGGAAGTAGAAACTGCCCGGATACAAGGTGAACGAAATGTCGCTCAGCACCTCGCGATCGGTACCATAGCGCAGCCCGACATTGTCGAACTGGACGATTGAACTTTCACCCCCGCTCATGGGCGCTTGCTAGGGACTTGTTTGCCGCTCGGGAAGGGCGTGTATCGCATCAAGCAGCGATATATCGGGTCGCCCGGGGGGAAAAGACCGGCGTTTGTGGAAAACCCGCCCCCCGCCCCCTATCGCGGCGCGGCCTGCGGCTTGTTGTACCGAAATCGAACGCGTAGGAACTGTGCTTACCATGATTATTCAGTGTCCAGCCTGCGCCACGCGCTATGTCGTGCCAGATTCCGCCATCGGTGTGGAAGGGCGCACGGTTCGCTGCGCAAAGTGCCGTCATAGCTGGTATCAGGATTCGGCTGAGTTGGTTCTGTCCGACGAGAAGCCTGAAACGGTGACGGACGAAGAAGCTGGTTATGGGCCAGATCCCGTGTTCGCGCCGGAAAGCCCGCCGCCGCCTGCTCCAGTGGGCGAAGCGCGCTACGCCAAATCAGAACCGTCACAGTTTGACGCTGCGCCGCCATTCCGCCGCCGCGTCAACCCGCTCAAGATGTGGAGCTGGGCGGCGGGTATTTTCGCGGTGGTCGCGGCTGGTTTGATCCTCGCGGTGTCGTTCTTCGGCCTGCCCGATTGGGTGCCCGTCAGCCGGCCCACCTTCGCCGCTGCGGAACCCGATCTGCAACTCGATTTTCCTCCCGAACGGCAGGAACGGCGGCAATTGCCCAACGGCAAAGAATTCTTCGCTGCCAGCGGCTCGATCACCAATATCGGCACCGCAGCACGGCGGATGCCCACTATCCTGATCGTGCTGCGCGACGCGCGCGACCGGATCGTATTCAGTTGGGAAGTCCCCCCACCGCAACGCAGCATCGCCCCGGGCGAGAGCGTGGTGATCGACGAGGCGGTAACGGATATTCCCCGCTCGGCAAAATTTGCTGAAATCGGCTGGAAACCCGAATAATACAGCCGATTGCGGCAAAGCAGCGTAGCGCGCTTGCAGCCGCCATATGCATTTGCTAGGGGCCCGCTCCTACCCGATGGGCCATTGGCCTTTCCTCGTGTCGATGTGCGGCCATGGCGGAACTGGTAGACGCGCAACGTTGAGGTCGTTGTGGGCGAAAGCCCGTGGAAGTTCGAGTCTTCTTGGCCGCACCAGACAATCATAAGAGCGCTCCGCAAATGGAGCGGATCTGAGGGGTCAGGGGACCCCTGTTTCCCAGTCACCGTCAGCTCTGTCTCTGCAGGTCCGGGAAATCTGCCAGAATGGAAATGGCAGCTAGTTTCGCATGGCGCGCTCATAGCTCGCCCGAAGCTTTTCCGTATTCAGCCGCTGCTGCGTGATCTCGCGACTTTGTCGGCTGTCGAGCGCCTTGCGCTGGCGCTCGAGTTCTGCCTCACGCTGCGCCATTTCTGCCTGTTCCTCGGCATGCTGCTTCTCAAGCGCCGCTAGAATACGTTCTGCCTCATCAAGCGCAGAACGGTCCGGCTTCGACTTCTCCGGTACCGCTTTCTTACGAGGGGCCGCCTTCGCCGGGTGACTGATTTGCGCAGGTTCTTCCCGCAATTTTGCCCGCTTTGCCTTCGGTGCCGGGCCAAGCGCTGCAAGTTGTTCTTCCGCCGTTCCACGTGAACGATGGAACACCACTCCCGGTTGTGCCAAGGATTCCTTGATCAACTCGGGGTCATTTACGACCTCTGCGGCACCGCTAGCGAACAGGTCATGCTTGCTTCCCCAGGCAGCGAGTGCCGCCTTGCGGCTGGGCGCGGCTACGTAGGCATCATGAAAACCGGCTGCCGTTCGGAAAACCTTGAGTTTCTGCTTCCTTGGCATTGGACAAACTACCATCTGAGCCGCTGGCATACCAGCACGCGTGGGCGAGGGAGCGCTGTGTCAGGAGGGAGACTTTCTGCGCGGCTTCTCTGCCAGATCAATCCACACGGGCGCGTGATCGCTGGTTTTTTCCCAGGCTCGCGGACGTTTATCGACCTCCGCCCGTGAAAGACGCTGCGTGGCTTTCCCGTTAAGCAGGAAGTGGTCGAGCCGCAGCCCGGCATCGCGTTCGAAGGAGCCGCGCCAATATTTCCAGAAAGAATAGATCTTCTCGTCCGGGTGCAAGTGGCGGATCGCATCGGTCCAGCCCTGATCCAGCAGCCGCCGAAAGGCCGTTCTCACCTCAGGGGCGAAAAGTGCGTCGTCCTGCCACCGCTCCGGCGCATAAACGTCCAGCTCGGTGGGCATCACGTTGTAGTCGCCCGCAATCACGACCGGCGCATCCAGGCTGATCAGCGTCCCCAGATGCTCGCGGAGCCGTTCGAACCAACGAAGTTTGAAGTCGAATTTGGGGCCGGGCCGCGGATTGCCGTTCGGCAGGTACAGGCATGCGATCAACACGCCGCCTACGGCTGCTTCAATATAGCGGCTTTGCGCATCATCGGGGTCACCGGGCAGCCCTCGCCGGGTTTCATGGATCTCACCTGTCCGGCTCAGGATGGCGACACCATTCCAGCGACTTTCGCCGTGCCAGATCGCATCATAGCCCGCATCGCGAATGGCCGTTTCCGGGAACCGCTCCTGCAGTGCCTTCAGTTCCTGAAGACACACGACGTCCGGTTCCGCCAATGCAAGCCAGCGCAGCAGCACCGGCAAGCGGCCATTGATACCGTTCACGTTGTAAGTTGCGATTTTCAAGGCCGAATTCCACTCGATGAGCCGCCAGTAAACCCCGTTCAAACCCGAACGTGGCGAACAGTGAAAGGTTCTCGCATCCGATGATCAATGGTGGGCAAGATGGGGCGTTGTGCCCCAACCCGGCCATCCCAGCCCTGCCGCCGATCGCCCCCGCTGTTCTGACCGTCCGACTAAAGCACGATTGCACTGGACATCCGGGCAGCGAACACTTCTGACGGGCCGCCGCATCATATCAAGTTTCCTAGGAGCAGGCTGTGCCAAGCAAGACCCCCGCCACACTTGACGTGCGTGAGGCCATTTCGAGCGACGTCGCCGGAATCTTGGCCCTGATCGGCCGGGCATATCCGGGGGTCGAAAATTACAGTCCGGGTCAGATCATCGGACAGATCAACAATTTCCCCCATGGCCAGTTCGTCGCGGTGTTCGAGGGAAAAGTGGTTGGCTATTGCGCTTCATCGCGCATCGATGAAGCGATTGCGCTGGCACCACACGACTGGGCGACGATCACCGGGGACGGGTTCGGCAGTCGGCATGATCCGACGGGCGACTGGCTCTATGGAACCGAGATGGCAGTCGATGCCGGTCACCGCGGCCTCAGGATCGGGAAACGCCTGTATGAAGTGCGGCGCGCACTGGCGGAACGTCTTGAACTGCGCGGGATCGTCTTCGGCGGCCGGATGCCCGGATATTCGCGTGTCAGGAACAAGGTCGACGGCCCGGAAGACTATCTGCAGCGCGTGGCCGAGGGAGAGTTCCGCGACCAGGTGATTAACTTTCAGCTCGCCAACGGTTTCACGCCGATCGGTGTGCTCAAGAGGTATCTGCCGTTCGACAAGCAATCTGACGGCTTCGCCGCGCATATGGTGTGGCGCAATCCTTACGTCGATCCGAACGAGCCGCCCGCATTTCGGGTGCCGCGTGACGTTGAGAGCGTTCGACTGGCCACAGTCCAGTTCCAGGCCCGCGCGGTCGAAAACTTCGCCGAGTTTGTGAAGAACGTAGAATACTTCGTCGATGTCGCCGCAGATTACCGCTCAGATTTCGTGGTGTTCCCGGAACTTTTCACCATGCCGCTGCTGTCGTTCGAGCCTGAGACATTGTCGCCCATGGCAGCTATCGACCGGATGACCGAATACCGCGAGCCGATCGTGAGTGAACTTTCGCGCATGGCGCTGCGGTACAATATCAACATCATCGGCGGCTCGCATCCGACGCGGGTGGAGGATGGCAGCATCCAGAATATCGCCTATGTCTGCCTGCGCGATGGCTCGGTCCATTCGCAAGAGAAAATCCACCCGACGCCGAACGAAGCTTACTGGTGGAAGATCAAGGGCGGTAGTTCGGTTGCCGCCATCCAGACCGACATTGGCCCGATCGGCGTGTTGATCTGCTATGACAGCGAGTTTCCCGAATTAGCCCGCCGTCTGGTGGACGAAGGCGCGCGCATAATCTTCGTGCCATTCTGCACCGATAACCGGCAGGGATACATGCGGGTGCGCTATTGCGCGCAGGCCCGAGCAATCGAAAACCAGTGCTTCGTGGTCATGTCGGGCAACGTCGGCAACCTTCCGGGGGTCGACAATATGGACATTCAGTATGCGCAGTCCTGCATCCTGACCCCATGCGATTTCCCGTTCGCGCGCGACGGCATTGCGGCCGAGGCGAGCGAGAACATCGAAACTCTGACCATAGCCGACGTCAATCTGGCCGACCTTACCTGGGCGCGGGCCGAAGGGACCGTGCGCAATCTCGCCGACCGACGATTTGACCTCTATCGCATCGATTGGAAGTCGACCCGCAAGCGTAGCGGTCATGCAGCAGAGCCTCGCCCGCGCGGTCCGAAGTCGCCTGGGGGCGGTTAACGATAGAGAGTTGCGGAATGGCCGCTTTCCGCATGACCCCGGCTTCCTTGCTTCAGGTTTCAGGATCGAGAATTGGTGATGACGGAAGACGAGAGCCACGCTCTGAGCAGGCCGCAGCGACGGCTACTTCGCCGCATCTTCAACGGTCGCACTCTCCCCATCGTCGCTGATGGGAGGTCATTTTTGACCTACAAGGAGGCCAGCGGGCACCTCCAGTCTTTAGGACCGGAAGCACGAGATGCAGCTTACGCAGAGTTGAAGGCGTTTGGGATCACGGGCTCTTTGAAAGCCGATTGAAGCCGAACCGCCGCTTTCGCCGCCAACGGAAGGCTCCTCCAAAACAGTTCATCCAGCGAGGGCCAACCTTTTTGACGCAGTCCTCTGTCGCGGTTACGGCGGCGGGATGATCGCTTTGCTCTCTCCCGCCAAAACTCTCGATTTCGAGCGTGCGCTACCGCCGCTGACCGCAACCCGACCGCATTTCGACGAGGAAGCCAGCAGCCTTGCCAAATCGGCGGCCCGCCTTTCGCAGAAGCGGTTGAGCGATCTGATGCATATTTCGCCGCGTCTGGCGAAGCTCAACGCAGAACGCTTCCGCGACTTCGCAAACCTGCCCGAGCGGCCAGCGCTGTTCGCGTTCGCGGGCGATGTCTACACCGGCTTCGAAGCGCATACGCTTGACGAGGCGGGTGTTGCCTTCGCGCAGGACCATGTGCGGATGCTGTCCGGCCTGTATGGCCTGCTGCGCCCGCTCGACGCCATCCGTCCGTATCGCCTCGAAATGGGCACCCGCTGGGCACCGCGCCACAAGAGCCTGACCGACTGGTGGGGCGGCCGCATCGCTGATCTGCTTTGCGAGCAGATGGCAGAAGAGGGATCGGGCGTGGTGCTTAATCTCGCGAGCCAGGAATACTTCGCTGCGGTAAAAGGCAGGCTTCAGGGCCTGCGTATAGTAGAGATTGACTTCCGCGAACCTGGGCCGGATGGCCCGCGCTTTGTCAGCTTCAACGCCAAGCGCGCGCGGGGCATGATGGCACGCTGGCTGTGCGAGCATCACGTCACCGACATCGACGCCATGCGCGGATTCGATAGCGATGGATACCGCTATGATGCCGCCGCAAGCACCCCGGACCACTGGCAGTTCACGCGCGCCTGAACAGCTCAGGCAAGAACGCAGCCGAATCAGGACGCGTCAAGCACCGGGCGCAGACTAACCGGGCGGCGCCGACATGCCGTTCGAGAGCGTCAGGCGAGTGTTTCGACCAACTCGGCGATTTCGAACGAGAAGCTTGTCCAGCCCCGCGTTTGAGCGGCATCTTCAGCAGGCGCACGCTTGCGGCGAGCCTCGGCCAGCGAACGCGTATGGCCCCAAAACACTTCCGTTTTGCCGTTTTCCAGCTCTGCCACGATTCGCCAGTAATGCGTGAAGCTATCGCTCGTCGGCCCGATGGTCTTCACAAGACCGTCGGGCATGGTCGCGGTGAGATATCGGCGTGTCTTGCTCACGAGCATTCCATTCGCGAATCGTCATGCCGCAGCCTCACCTTGCCGCGATGATCCATTACCGACTGCGCGGCCGTATCAACAAACGCTCCGTTTAAAGAGGCGCTCGGGCTGGCGGATGCCAGATCTGGGATCTTGACGCCTAAGCGTCAGCGATCCCGCTCAGCGCGCTTGCGTTCGGCCTTCCGGGCACGGCTTACGGCGGCGGCATGCTCGCGCGCGCGCTTCTCGGACGGCTTCTCGAAGTGCTGGCGAAGCTTCATCTCACGGTAAACGCCTTCACGCTGAAGCTTCTTCTTCAATGCGCGCAGGGCTTGGTCAACATTGTTGTCACGGACGACGATGTGCATATCTTCTCGCTTCTATTCTATATGCTTGGTGGCGGCTATGGAGCGTCGCCTCCTAGGGTAACGGAAGCAACTACACGAGCCGAAAAATGCTCTAATTGAACGAACGTCCACTTTCAGCCCCGCTTCACCCAAGCTGCAAGGTCTGTTCAGGCAATAATCGTGGCAGCATACACCCTTTTATCAGCCTCGCCCGATGCCAATATGACCTGTGATGCTCGATCTGTTCGACACCCCGCTGCTTCCGGGCCTCCAGATGGCCGCCAACCTCGTTACGGTCGATGAAGAACGCGCGCTGATAGCCGCAATCGACGCCTGCAACCTCATGCCGTTCCGGTTTCAGGGATGGGAAGGGAAGCGGCTGACGACCTCGTTCGGCTTCGACTACGATTTCGACAGCCAGCGCCTCAGCCGCGCGGACCCGATTCCCGACTGGCTACTGCCGATTCGCTCTCGAGTAGCAGCCTTTGCGGGCGTTGATCCCGACACGCTAGTTCAGGCGTTGCTTATCCGCTACGATCCCGGCGCGGGCATCGGATGGCACCGCGACCGACCGATCTACGAACATGTCCTTGGGCTGTCGCTGGGCGAACCGGCAACCATGCGCTTTCGCCGCCGCAAACCGGACGGGGGCTTCGAGCGCCGGTCCGTCCCGCTTCAGCCGCGGGCCGCTTACCACATGTCGGCTGAGGCGAGGTACGACTGGGAGCACAGCATCGTGGAGATGGCCCGGACACGCTGGTCGATCACATTCCGCACGCCCTCGTCGCGCTGGAAGATGCCGTAGGAGAACGCGCCGTCGGGCATAACGGCCACTCACGCCTCAGTTATGATAGAGGCGGGCAGACCGGTTCACCAAGCCAGAGGCGGGCGGTGTGAAAACCGTAACTGCGGCGGGTAATACTTTGAAATGAGCCGGCGTTGAGGTCACAATCTCGCCATCAGTGTTTATCGCCATCGGGCTTCGTGTTTCGATGGAAAATTCCACGCATCGCGCGGTCCGCACTTCTTTCCAGGCCCCGTGGGTGCCGGTCCGAAAGGCCCGTGCCATCAGCGCCGATTTCCAGATATTCGGCATTT
>Ga0247731_1000452_pt1 | contig 11274 bp, 10 predicted proteins | sample UWRJL088202R2_FD_180938 | JGI IMG/M metagenome (GOLD analysis project Ga0247731, IMG submission 180938) | Plant litter microbial communities from Arlington Agricultural Research Station in Wisconsin, United States - UWRJ-L088-202R-2 | ecosystem: Environmental > Terrestrial > Plant litter >...
GCGCTCTGGGCGAGCCGCTCGTCCTCTATCGAACTGAAGCGGGCGAACCGATCGTGCTCGACGATCGTTGCGCGCATCGGCGGTTTCCTCTGTCGAAAAGCAAGCTGATAGGCGACCAGATCCAGTGCGGCTATCATGGCTTCACCTACGACCAGACCGGAAAGTGCGTGTGGGCGCCCACCAACGTCGCACCGAACTTTGGCGTGAGACGCTATCCCTGCGTAGAGGTGGGGCCGTGGCTTTGGGCCTGGATGGGCGATCCTGAGAAGGCCGACGCCTCGACCGTACCCTATCCCACGCTCGACGCTGGCGAGGATTGGCGAAATATCGAGGGCTATAAGCTCAACCCAGGCAACTACATGCTACTGATCGAGAATTTGCTTGATCTGTCGCACCTGCACTTCCTCCACGGCGAAGACGTTTCAGACGTGGCGCAGGCGAACACGCCGTCGACGGCTCTATCTGGCCTTCCGAACGGGGTCGGTTTCATCAAGGAAACGGCCGTTGCTGAGGCGAAGCTGTTCGCCAGCTTGACTGGCGGCGATCCCGCCAAGAAGGTGCGCATTATCACCTCCGATATGCAGATTGGACCGTCTCTAAATTATGGTTACGAGGATCGCTTCGCGTTTGAGGGCGAAGAAGATCCCCTCTATCCACTACGTTTCCACATCATTCACGGGATTACGCCCGAAGACATGGGCAGTACGCACCAGTTCTTCCAGATATTCTTCAATCGTGAACTTCTTGGAGGGATGGAGAGTTTTCGCGACTTCAGCGAAAACGTGGTGCTCCAGCAGGACTGTGACGCCCTGGCCTATATACAGTCGGCGATCGAGACGGATCGACGGACAGGAAATGTCGAGTTTGGCATCGTTAGCGATCGCTTCGGCGCCAAGATGCGCGGCATCCTACGCAAGCTAAAGCAGGACGAGGTTCCGATTGGGGCCTAGAGGGCGTTGACCGCAAGGCGGTCTAGGAAACCCGCGCGGCGCTATTGACGCCAAGGAAGCGCGTACGCGACGGGTCTGGGGGCGGGCCGCTGGGAGCACAATTCGGATCGGCCACTCAGGCGTCACCGGTCTGGCTCCTGGCGGCCCGTTAGAAGGCCAACTGACATCGGGTGGGCAGGTTGGAGACCGCCCGGGGCCCGGCAAGCGCAAATGCCGACCCTCTCGCTCATCACGCCAGCAGGGCGACGCGCCGCCCGCCAAGCTCGCCCGAGGTTCTCTTCCTGACGAAGCTCCGGATCCCTGTCAGGGGCGGCGGGGTGCGGCATTTCGCAATGCGACATGCAACCTTGCGTCGTTCACAAGGAGCGGTAGTCGCTTGGGGAGGCTCGCGTGAAACGTATCTTGATCATCGATCATCAACCGCTCATCCGCGAGGCCCTGCGCCTTGCGGTCCGATCCGTTTGGAATCAAGCCTCGATCATTGAAGCCAGTTGCCATGCAGACGCCGAGCGCGCTGGCCGGTCCAGCGCCGCCGTCGACCTGGTGATCATCGATCCGGCGCTGCCGGACGTTGAGGGGCTTGAGAGCCTAGTCATCCTTCGGAAAACGCTGCCGTTAACGCCCATCGTAGTGTTTTCATCATCGCGCGATCCACAGGTCGCCGCAGCCAGCTACATTCTCGGCGCGAGCGCTCATATGCCCAAATCCGCCATGATGTCAGAGATCACAGAGACCCTACGCAGGGCGGCCAGTGGTGAGCGCGTCCTTGTTGCGCCTAAAACCCCTTGCGCCTCGATCGACAAGCTGAAAACGGCCCATAAGCGCCTTGAGACGCTCTCGCCTGCCTAGTGCGCGTGCTGGTCAATGTCGCCAGGGGCCGGCTCAACAAGCAGGTCGCCGCGGACATGAGCGTCACCGAGGCGACGACCGACGCCCATATGACGGTGATCTCGCGCAAGCTTGAAGTCATCAATCGCGCGCTGGCCATTCTTATGGTTCAGCCGCTTTTGGCCGCCGAGCTGAAGCGCCCTCAAGCCCAGGCCATGGCCTGAACACACCGCTCAAGTGAGAAGAGCCTTCCCAGCGTCTGGCGCTATAGGCTGCTGCTTAGGTTTGGACCGCTGAGCCGGCCGTGTTCACCGCGGAACGGGCATTGTCGCCAGCATCCCTGCGTTGAGAGCCTGCAGACCTGCCCGCATCGCCGCGATCTCCTCGCTTGATAGCGGCAAACGCGCCACGACGCCGCGGCGGACCTCGACGACCTGGTCCCGCAAGGCCCAGCCCGCGTCGGTTAGATCCACCCACACCCGACGCTCGTCGGCCACGTCGCGCGAGCGCTTGAGCAGACCGTTGGCCTCCATACGCTTGACCAGCGGCGTGACCGCTCCGGTGTCCATGCACAAGGCTCTTCTGAGGTCGCCCATGCTGCGGCGTTCGGTCTGCTCCCACAGAGCGATCAGGACCAGATATTGAGGATGGGTCAGGCCTAGCGGCTCGAGGAGCGCGCGATAGATCTTGGTGACGAGGCTGCTGGAGATCTGCAGCGCCAGACAGAGCTGTTGGTCGAGATACAAGTCCGCATAGCCGCGTTCGGCCGCGGACGCTTCCGCTGTCGCGCCAGCGGTCTGGTCGACCTGGTCCATGAAGAGATCCTCGCAGCGTTGGTGATCCGGAAATAGGCGGGGAGGGTTAAGATCCAACCCTATCATTTCAACTGTAAAAATATCTTGCTCGATATAATCAAGCCTTAAGCATGGGCGTATAGAACCGTCACCGAGGACCACGCCTCCTGGGAAATTCGGCATGTTCGGCATCGGCAAAACGCAAGTGGCAGGGCTAAAGGCGCGGATCGCCGATCTGGAGGCCATCGTCGCCGCGATCCATCGATCGCAGGCCGTAATCGAATTCCAGCTCGACGGGACAATCACCGCCGCCAACGAAAACTTCCTGGCGACGGTGGGCTACCGCTTGGAGGACATCAAGGGGCGCCATCACAGCCTTTTCGTCGATGCAGGGGACGCCGCCCGTCAGGCTTATGCCGAGTTCTGGGAACGACTGCGGGCCGGGGAGTTTTTCGCCGACACCTTTCGGCGGGTGGCCCGGGACGGCGGGGAAATCTGGATCCAGGGCGCCTACAACCCGGTCTTCGACGCCAACGGCAAACCCTATAAGGTCATCAAATTCGCGACCGACATCACGGTGGAGCAGCAGCAGCGGTTCGCCGGCGCGGCGGAGCGCGACCGGGCCGAGGCGACTCAAAACCTGGTTGTCTCCACCTTGGCCACAAGCCTCAAAGGCCTGGCCGACGGCGATCTGACCGCGCGAATCGACGCTGTGTTCGACGGTCAGTACGAGCGCATCAAGCAGGATTTCAACGCCTCGGTCGACACCTTACAGGACGCCATGAACGCCATCGCGACGGCGACGCAACACCTGCAGTCGGGCTCTAGCGAAATCGCGGCCGCCTCCGACGACCTGTCTCGGCGCACCGAGCAGCAGGCCGCCAGCCTGGAGCAGACCGCGGCCGCTCTCGATCAGATCACCGCAACGGTGCGACGCAGCGCCGACGGGGCCAAGCAGGCCGCCTCCGCCGCGACTGGGGCGCGGCTGGACGCTGTTCGGTCGGGTGAAGTGATGCGCGACGCTGTGGTGGCCATGGGTGAGATCGAAAGGAGCTCGGGCCAAGTCGCGCAGATCATTAGCGTCATCGACGAGATCGCCTTCCAGACCAATCTTCTGGCGCTGAACGCAGGCGTGGAGGCGGCGCGCGCCGGCGACGCGGGTCGCGGTTTCGCCGTGGTGGCGCAGGAGGTTCGCGCCCTGGCCCAGCGTTCGGCCGAGGCGGCGCGGGAGATCAAGGTGCTGATTGGCGCCAGCGGCCAACAGGTCGCCCGCGGTGTGCGATTGGTCACAGAGACGGAGCACGCCTTGGCCGGTATCGTCGACAAGGTCGCCACCATAGACGGCCTCATCGGTGAAATCGCCCAGTCCTCGCAGGAGCAAGCCAGCAGCCTCAACCACGTCAACGCCGCGGTGAACCAGATGGATCAAGTCACTCAGCAGAACGCGGCCATGGTCGAGCAAGCGACCGCTGCGGCCTCCAACCTCAAGATCGAGGCAAGAGGCCTGTCGGTCTTGGTTGGACGTTTCGAGATCGATCATCCGAAGACCAGTCTTCAGGTGTCCTCGCGCCGCGTCCTGGCCGCCTAACTCTCTAGCGAACGCGCGTTCGACGACCGTTTTCGAGGCTAAATCATGGATATCCAGCATCGCAACAACGTCGTCCTTCAGGGCGAAGGGGAGGAAACCCTGATGTTCGCGCACGGCTTTGGGTGCGACCAGTCGATGTGGCGGTTGGTGGCGCCGCACTTCGCCGGCGAAGCCAAGGTGGTGCTTTTCGACCATGTCGGCGCCGGCGACTCGGATGCGAGCGCGTACGATCGGACCAAATATGCCGGCCTCGCGGGCTATGCGCAGGACGTCATCGACATCTGCGAAAGCCAGAGCTTGGCCGACGTCTCCTTCGTGGGCCACTCGGTCAGCGCCATGATCGGCGTATTGGCCGCTGTGCGTCGTCCCGACTTGTTCGCGCGCTTGATCCTGATCTGTCCTTCGCCGCGCTACGCCAATGATGAAGCCTATGTCGGCGGATTTGCTGAACAGGATCTGGAAGACCTGCTGGATCTGTTGGCCAAGAACCAGTTGGACTGGTCGCAGATGCTGGCGCCGGTCGTCGTCGCCGACGACAACTTCCAGGCCGAATGGCGGGCCAGCGTCTGTCGGATCGATCCGGCGATCGCCCAGGAGTTTGCGCGCGCCACCTTCCTGTCGGACCATCGCCAGGATTGCCGCGCCGTGACCACGCCCACACTGCTGATCGAGTGCAGCGACGACGCCCTGGCGCCGCCCGAGGTCGGCGCCTTCCTCAACACGACGATCGTCGGGAGCCGGCGGGTCGTGCTGCAGGCCGTCGGCCACAGTCCGCACCTGACCGCGCCCAGCGGCGTCATCGCGGCGATCGCGGAGTTCGTCGGCAGGGGCGAAGGTCGTGCCGAAGCGCCCTTGACCGTCGCTTCCCATGTCGCCTGAGGAAGGCCTCAGGGCCTACGAGCTGGCGCCTTGCGGCCTGCTGACTCTGGATTCCGAGTTCACCATCCTGTCGGCTAACCGCTATTTTCGCGACGTCGCCGGCCTGTCGACCGACGCGCCGTTCGAGCCGATCAAGTTCACGACGCTGCTGAGCGTCGCCAGCCGCGTCTATGTCCAGAGCCGTCTTCAACCGCAATTGGCCCTGGCTGGCCGGGTCGACGAGATCGTGCTGGACATCGTCCGCCCCGACGGCGGGCGGGTGCCGATCATGCTCAACGCCGTTCAGGAGCGTGACGCTCAGGATCGCCCTGGCGCCGTTCACATCGGCATGGGCCGGGTGGTCGCCAAGCGCGCCTATGAGGCCGAGGTGCCGAAGGCAAGGCAGGAGGCGCTCAGCGCCCTGAGGGTCAAGGCCGACTTCCTGGCCAATATCAGCCACGAGATCCGCACGCCGCTGAACGGCGTGATCGGGGTGATCGGGGCGCTGCAGCGCACTAGCCTGACCGGGCCGCAACGCGAGATGACGGCGCTGATCGAGTCCTCGGCCACCACGCTGGTACGTCTGGTCGGCGATCTGCTGGAAATTTCCAAGGTCGAGGCGTCCGGTCTGACGCTCGATCTGCGTCCCTTCCGGCCCGCCGAGGAGCTGCGCGGCGTGCTCGACCTGGCCCGCCTGGCGGCCCATGCCAAAGGCGTGGCCTTCGAATGCGATTGCGATCCGGGCCTGGACGGTTTGTTTCTGGGCGACGCGGTGCGGCTCAAGCAGATCCTCAACAATCTGACAGTCAATGCCGTCAAATTCACCGACCATGGCGTCGTGAGAGCCGACCTGTCCCTGGAGGCGAGCGACGGTTCGAGGACCCTGGTCCTATCCGTTCGAGATACAGGGATCGGGTTTGCCCAGGATCAGGCCGAAGCCCTGTTCCAACCGTTCCACCAGGCCGATGCGGGGATCAGCCGGCGGTTCGGCGGCGCTGGGTTGGGCCTGGCGATCAGCAAGGCGCTGGTTCAGCTGATGGGCGGCTCCATCGCCGCCGTCTCGGCGCCAGGCAAGGGCAGCACCTTCGTTGTTCGGATCCCTCTGGGTGAAATCGATGGCCATCAGCAACCTCTCACGCCCGAGCCGCCGGACCTCGACCGTTCGCTGCGCATCCTGCTGGTCGAGGACAATGAGATCAACCAGCGGGTGGTCAAGATGATCCTGGCCGAGACCGGCGTGGAGCTGACTGTCGCCTCGAACGGCGCGTTGGGCCTCGAAGCATGGCGCAGCGCGGCCTTCGACTTGGTGCTGATGGACATGCAAATGCCGGTGATGGACGGTCTGACCGCCATTCGGGCTATCCGCTCCGAAGAGCAGCGGCATCCGCGGCGCAGACCCGTCCCTATCGCTGTGCTCAGCGCCAACGCGATGGACCATCACCGCGCCGAAGCGCTGGCGGCCGGCGCGAATCTGCACATCGCGAAGCCCATTTCCGCCGCGGGCCTGCTGATCGGCATCGATCAGACCCTCGCGATAGCCGGCGCTTGACGTAAGCGATTGCGACCAGGAACGCCGGCCTTCTGCCCAGATTGATCGTGGCGCGCTCTGCGACGTTCATTGTGGGCGATTGCCGGCGTTGGGCGCTTCGTGCGGGTTTCGGGCCGGGGACGGCGGCCTGTTAAGCGCTCTCAGCCTGTCGCGTTCCGCAAATGCGCAACGGCTGCGGGCGCGGCACGTTAAGGGACTTCCACATAAGGAGGCGCCTCGTGAAAGAGCGGCAAGACGATAATCCAAAGCCACCGCAAGAGGTGCGTGATCGGATCTGGGAACTCGCCGAGAAGATCGACATCTGCATGTTCACCACCTGGGACGGAAGAGAACAACGAAGCAGACCCCTGTCTGCCCGCGTCCGGCAGAGCGAGCACGCCATCTATTTTCTGGTTGATGAGAGCGGCGAAAAGAACGCCCAGCTGGAGCGCTATCCCACCGTTTCCTGCGCCTGGGCCGACAACGGAAATTACAAGTATGTGCTGGTCTCCGGCGACGCGCGGCTGACCAATGATCGTGGCAAAATCGCCGAGCTCTGGACGAAGGCTGATCAAGCTTGGTGGGAGGGCGCCGACGATCCCGCGATCCGACTGCTGACGGTCACGCCGCAGCAAGGCGAGTTGTGGGACAGCCCTGGAAAAGCGGTGGCGCTCGTGAAGATGGTGGCGGCGGTCGTGACGGGCGGCGCTCCAGAAATGGGCGACAACGCTAAAGTCGATCTCTGATCACACGGTTGAGCGCCGCTCGCGCTCAGTGACGCTCAACTCGGTATCGCGCCGAGGGTTCGGCGCCAGGTGCGTACAAGAGGCGAACTTGGCCGCTGGCCCTCGCCGATCAAGGTTCTGCAACCGGAGCGCTCCGCGGCACGCGATCTTCCTCCGGGATGCAGCGAAGGTCGCACCGCGGGCGATCTCTCCCAAAGAAATCACGTCTCGTAAGCGAGGATTGAAAAGATCCTCGCCTTTTTCTGGCAGGGCAGCAGGCTTTATCTGCACGCCTGAATCGGAAGGCTCGACGACAGGAGAGGGGCGCAAGCGGTGTTCGGCGGGGGGCAGATGCCGCGAGCAACGTGGCTGCCGGCGACCACCTCAATACCGATCAAGGAACGCTGAGCCATCATCCGTGTCAGGTCGCGCAAGCTGATGTTCTATCGCCGATAGGACAAATCGGCGCCCCGGCCCGAGAGTCGGTTGCATGGCGTGCTGTTTGCTGTTTCAGACACGTCCACGAAACCCCATGGGCGATTGTCCTGCAGCACGGCGCCGACGCCATGGTGCAATCAGCATAGAGCGCCCCATCGGTATTTCTCGGTCAAGAGCCCCACTGCCCTTTCCACTTGCACGGCAAAAGAAGTCGCGCTAATACGCCTAGGTCACACAGGCTGTGACCGTAAGCGTTTACGTCAACCAACGCGCTACTGTGTCAACGTCGTTAAGCGACGTCGTTGATCCTTGTGCGCTGGATTGACCAAATGGAAACGCTTCTTCCGATCCCACATCAAATAACACGCATTCGTCGTGACACGCGTCGTCGCTTGCTGTCTGTGATCAGCGTTGAGCGCATCACGCCGCGCATGCAGCGCATTGTCTTCCAATCACCTGACCTTGGTGATTTCGAAAGCGCCTCGCCCGACGATCATATCAAGCTCTTCATCCCGCCGTCGGCGAGCGATGACCAAGGCGTCGATGGCGTCTGCATGCGTGACTACACGCCGCGCAAATTTGATCACGCAACGCTGACGCTGACCATCGACTTCGCTTTGCATGAAGCTGGTCCGGCGAGCGCGTGGGCTTTGCAGGCTGATCGCGGCGACACGCTCGAAATCGGTGGTCCTCGTAAATCCAATGTCGTCACCGATGACTTCGATTGGTATCTGCTGATCGGCGACGAAACCGCTCTACCCGCGATTGGTCGGCGGGTCGAAGAGCTGCGTCCGGCGGTTCGGGTCGACACCGTGATCACCGTCGAAACGCTCGCAGAACGTCAGGCATTTGAGGCTTCAGCGGACTGGAGACCTCGCTGGATTACGCGCCAGGGTCAGTCGGCAAGCGACGCTGCGCTTTTGCGTCTGGCTCTCGCCGATTATCAACCTCCGCGTGGAGACGGCTATATCTGGATCGCTGCGGAGGCGAGTGTCTCTCGGTCGCTGCGAAGGCTTGTGTCTGAAGCCTGGGCGCACCCAAAGATGTGGACCAAGAGTTCCGGATACTGGGTTCGCGGTGAAGCTGGGGCCCACGAATAATCTAGGTTCACAGGGTCGCCCCCGATCTATGCAGGGCCCGATCGCGAGCCTCAGCGCGCAATCACCTCAAGTCCAACCTGACCAGATCGACGGAGCGGCTCATGTCGCGACCATCACAAATCGACGGCCTCGTTCAACCTGAACGTGCCGTGGCCAAAAGGGAAATATCTATGACCATCACCACGTTCGACCCCAAAATCGCACTGATCATCATAGACCTGCAAAAGGGGATCACGGCCCATCCCGGCGCTCATCCCGTCGCCGAGATCGTTTGCAACGCCGCGGCGCTCGCCGACACCTTTCGCGCGCACCATCTGCCGGTTGTGCTCGTCAACGTCGCCGGCGTCGCGCCTGGCCGTACCGAGCAGGCGCTCAGCCCTGGGGCGCGTCCTGCCGACTGGGCCGAACTCGTGCCGGAATTGAACCGCCAGCCAACGGATCATGTCGTGACCAAGCGCACTTGGGGCGCGTTCAAGAACACCGACCTTGAAGACTATCTGAAGCGTCAGGGTGTGACGCAGCTGGTCCTCGCTGGCATCGCCACCAGCATCGGCGTCGAATCCACTGCGCGCAACGCCTACGAATTAGGTTTCAACGTAACGCTCGCGGTCGACGCTATGACGGATCGAAATGCCGAATCTCACGCTAACAGCGTCAATTATGTTTTTCCAAGACTTGGCGAAACTGGAACAACGAACGAGATCATCAATCTAATCAAATCAAGAGCAGTTTGAGTCGAGAAAAGGCTGATCTATAGAGATCGTCGTACGTATTGAGTGGAAAAAATACCTATGGATATCACTACCAAGTTGAAGGATCTCATTGAGGACATCGTCGCCGCTAACCGCATTCTCGCCGCCGAAATGGTCGTCGATGCCTTTGGTCATGTCAGCGCCCGTCATCCCCAAAATCCCAACCACTACCTCATCGCCCGTGCAGTGCCGCCGGAGCTCGTCAATGCGGAAGACATCATGGAACTCAGCCTCGATGGCGAGGTCGTGAACGGCGATACGCGAAAGCCCTATCTGGAGAGATACATCCACGCGGCGATTTACGAGGCTCGGCCCGAGGTTAATTCGGTTGTTCACAGCCATAGCCACAGCGTCATTCCCTACAGCGTCACCGGCGAAAAGCTCCGTCCGATTGTACACAGCTGTGCGCCTATCGGCGGCGAGGTCCCGGTGTGGGATGCACAGACGGTGTTCGGCGACACCAGCATGCTGATCTCCGACATGCCCATGGGTCGGGACTTCGCAAAAGCCCTCGCGCAGAACAACGCCGCTCTAATGCGTGGCCACGGCTGCACCGTCATCGGCCGTTCGGTTCGCGAGGCGGTCTATACGGCCGTGTATTTGGAGGTGAACGCCAAGTTGCAGGCCCAGGCAAGCCGCTTTCCGCCCGTCAAATATCTCACCCAGGGCGAGATTCAAATTGTCTGCGAACGCCTCTCCAACGCCAAGCCCAACGAAGGTTACGATCGTGCGTGGGAATATTGGTGCCGCCACGCTGGAGTCGAAGCGCGTTATCGAACGGCGGGCTCCGTTTAGATATGAGCGCGAGTACTCAGCCTGATTTGGCCTATCGCCGCGTCGTCGCCCTCACGGGGACGCTGTTCCTCTCCTATCTCGCAGTCGCAATGTCGCTCCCGGCTGTGCCTGTTTACGTCGTCCAGGACCTGCGTCTCGATAATGCCCTGGGCGGACTGGCGGTCGGGATCGCTTTTCTATCGACGATCCTGACGCGCCCTTTCGCCGGCGCGCGCGCCGACCGGCTAGGCGGCAAGAACGCCATGCAGAAAGGCCTGGTTATCTACGCGGGCGCAGGACTGATCGGTCTTCTGTCGAGTTCGTCTCACTTGTCGGCGTTGGGCGACTACGCCCTTCTGATCGTTGGTCGACTGCTTTTGGGGCTAGGCGAGGGCCTAACAATGGTGGGGATGATCAGTTGGAGTCTGGGACTGATGAGCCCCGCCCGCTCGGGCAGGGTCATGTCGCTGGTAGGAATGGGCATGTATGGCGCCTTCGCCGCTGGCGGGCCACTGGGACTGGCGCTGCTGCATCGCTTCGGATTCCAAGGTCTGATGAGCGTCTGTACGCTGTTGCCGCTGCTTGGCCTGATCGCCATTAATCGGTTTCCAGCCGCGTCACTCCTCGTGGGACAACGCGAGTCCATCTGGCAAATCATCGGTCGGGTTTGGCGGATGGGCGGCGTCGTAGGGTTGGGCGGCGTCGGCTTCGCTGTTCTGGGATCCTTCTTTGCTCTCTATTTTATGAGCCGCGGCTGGCCGTACGCCGGTCTTGGCATGACTGTCTTTGGGGTCGGTTTCGTCCTGATACGGCTGGTCTGCGGTCATTTGCCGGACCGGATCGGCGGAACCCGGGTGGCCATCGCCTCCCTGTTCGTGGAGGCGTGCGGCCAATATTTGCTATGGGCGGCTCACGGGCCTTCACTGGCGTTGTTGGGCG
>Ga0247731_1000453_pt1 | contig 11272 bp, 10 predicted proteins | sample UWRJL088202R2_FD_180938 | JGI IMG/M metagenome (GOLD analysis project Ga0247731, IMG submission 180938) | Plant litter microbial communities from Arlington Agricultural Research Station in Wisconsin, United States - UWRJ-L088-202R-2 | ecosystem: Environmental > Terrestrial > Plant litter >...
CAGACCCTAGCGCGCGAACTGATCCTGGGCCGCGCCGCCGGGACTCCTGACGAAGTCGGCGAGGAGCGCTATGCCGACGCCCTGGGCAAGGCCCTGGTCGACGACGCCTCCGATCCGGCCTTCAAGGCCCTGCTGCTGACCTTGCCCACAGAAGGCGATCTCAGCCTGGCCGTCGATCCGGTCGATCCGGCGGCGATCCATGCGGCGCGGGGTCACCTGAAAACCGTCATGGCCGTCCACCTGGGCGACCTGCTGCGACGGCTGCATGGCGACCTTCAGAGCGGCGGCGAGTTCTCGGCCGACGCCAAGGCGGCCGGCAAGCGCGCCCTGCGCAACGGCTGCTGCGACCTGCTGGCCGCCGATCCGCACGCGCTCAATATCGAGCGCATCGTCGGACACTTCGAAAGCGCCGCCAACATGACCGACGCCATGGGCGGCCTCTCGGCCCTGGTGACGATCGGCGGTGAACCGGCCGAGAAGGCCCTGGCCGCCTTCCATGCCCAATGGCGCGAAGAACCGCTGGTGCTGGACAAATGGTTCTCGGCCCAGGCTCGCGATCCTGGCGAAGGCGCGATCGGCCGGATCCTGGCCCTGACCGCCCATCCCGACTTCGACGCCGGCAATCCCAACCGCCTGCGGGCCCTGGTCCAGGGCTTCGCCAGCGGCAATCCGGCCCGGTTCCACGACGAGAGCGGCGCCGGCTACAGCTTCCTGGCCGATCAGATCCTGGGCGTCGACGGCTTCAACCCGATGACCGCCGCCCGCCTGGTCGAGCCGTTGGGGGCCTGGCGCCGGTATGTTCCAGCGCTGGCCGCCTTGATGCGTGGGCAGCTGGAGCGGATTCGCGACCATGCCGGTCTGTCGAAGAACGTGCTGGAACTGGTGTCCCGCGCCCTGGATTGACGGCTCCCAGCGCAGCTTGCGGCAAGTCTGGGATGATTCCGCATCGCCGGGGTTGCGACTAATGGGCTCATCCCTTGTCGAAACCTCGGTTCTGCGGTGACGCGGCCCTTCCGCCTGCGGTAGATTCACCATGTCGGCGAAGTGACTCGCCGAGGGTTTGCGGGAGCATCTGGCGTTGGAGCGTGGCGGGGCGAGAACCGGGAGGCTGGCGGCAGCCGGCTTTTCGGCGGCGGGCGCGTCCCGCGCGCGCGCCGCGCGGTCGCCGTCCCAGGCCTATGTACGCCTGGCCATCCTCGCCGCCCTGTTGCTGCTGGCCGTCTACACCGCCTTCGGCGTCAACCGCCTCAAGCAGGAAGCCGCCGTTCCACCGGGCGGCGCGCCCCTGTCCGCCGAGGCCCGGCTGGTGGCCGGCGCGGCCGAGACCAACCTGGCCGCCCAACGCGCTGGATTGTCGGCCGCCGCCGACCTTCTGCAACGCGATCCCAGCGCGCCCATCGACGCGGCCGAGACCGCTCTGCGCGCCGCCGGCGGCGAAGCCATGGCCGTGGCCGTGGTCAGCGCGTCCGACGTGCTGGCCGTCGCCGGCCGTGATCCTTCCGCCGACTGGAAGGCCGCCGCCCGCGCCGCTGGGACCTCCGGCCGCAGCCAGTGGGTCGGCGCCGGGACCACCGGCCGCCTCTACGTCGCCGTGGCGACGCCGGTCGACGGCGGGCGCGGATTCATCATCGCCTCCAGCGACCCGGCCCGTCTGATCGCCGAACCCGCCAAGGGCGCGGTCAGCGCCCTGATGCTGGCCGACGGCAAGATCCTGGCGGCCGTCGGTCGTCCGATCCAGGGCGCGACCACCTTGCGCGAAGCCTTCGCCCTGTCGCTCGAGGACCTCGGTTCCGGCCCGTCGGCCCTGCGCGGCCAGTCGATCGACGGCCAGGGCCTCGACGTCGCCATTCAGCCCCTGGCCCAAGGCGCCCTGCTGGCAGCGGCCGGCGCCCAGTCGCGCACAGTGGCCAACGCCGACCGCCAACTGATGGAAGGCGCCTTCTCGCTGCTGGCCCCGCTGGCCGTCGGCATCGCCCTGGCCCTGATGCTGATGCTGCAGAGCCGCCGGGTCGAGCGGGCCCAACGCGAATTCGTCGACAGCGAGCAACGATTCCGCCTCGCCGTCGAAGCCGCCCGCTGCGGCATCTGGGAATGGGAGTTGAGCGCCGACCAGGTGTTCATGTCCGACGTTACCGGCGCCATGTTCGGCTGGGGCGGCGGCGGCGTGGTCGGCGGCCAGGAGCTGCTGGACCGCGTGTCGGTCGATCACCGCGACAAGGTTCGCCAGGCCCTCGCCAACGCCGCCACCTACGGCGCCTTCGACGTGTCGTTCCGCGTGCCGTCGCGCGACGGCGGCCGCGCCATCTGGATCGACGCCCGCGGCCAGGGCTTCGGCAAGCCGGGGGAAGACGGTTACTCGCGGATCATCGGCGTGGCGCTGGACGTCACCGAGGAGCGCTTGGCCCAGGCCCGCGCCCAGGCCGCCGAGAACCGCCTGCGCGACGCCATCGAAAGCGTGTCGGAAGCCTTCGTGCTGTGGGACCGCCAAGGTCGCTTGCTGATGTGCAACCGCAACTACCGCAACGTCTTCAACCTCGAACCCAAGCTGCTCAAGCCCGGTGCGCCGCGCAACGAGGTCAACCGCTTCGCCGCTTTGGCCATCAAGCACGACCAGCCCGCGCCCGACGGGGCCAAGGGCGTGCGCGAGGCCGAGCTGAACGACGGCCGCTGGATCCAGATCAGCGAGCGCCGCACGGCCGAAGGCGGGCTGGTGATGACCGCCGCCGACATCACAGCCATCAAGAACCAGGAAGAGGCTCGCCGCCTCAACGAAGAGCAGCTGCAGTACGCCGTGACCGGCCTTGAGCGCTCGCAGGAGCAACTCGCCGAACTGGCCCGCAAGTACGAGATGGAGAAGGTCAAGGCCGAGGGCGCCAACAAGGCCAAGAGCGAGTTCCTGGCCAACATGTCCCATGAGCTGCGCACGCCGCTGAACGCCATCAACGGCTTCTCCGAGATCATGATGAACGAGATGTTCGGCAAGCTCGGCGACGCGCGCTACAAGGGCTACAGCCTCGACATCCACAATAGCGGCCAACACCTGCTGGCCCTGATCAACGACATCCTCGACATGTCGAAGATCGAGGCCGGCAAGATGAACCTCAAGTTCGAGCCGCTGCACCTGGAAGACGTCACCGAGGACGCCGTGCGCCTGGTGCGCAACCGCGCCGAAGCCGCCGGCCTGCAGCTGGACATCGACTTCCCCAGCCTGCCCGAGGTCGAGGCCGACTATCGCGCGGTCAAGCAGGTGCTGCTAAACCTGCTGTCCAACGCCATCAAGTTCACGCCCCGCGCCGGTCGCGTCACCGTCCGCGCCGAGGTGCGCCGCGATCCGCTGGGCGAGCGCGTCCGGGTCTCGGTCACCGACACCGGCATCGGCATCGCCGCCGAGGACTTGGCGCGCCTGGCCAAGCCGTTCGAGCAGGTCGAGAGCCAGCACGCCAAGACCACGCAAGGCACAGGCCTGGGTCTGGCCCTGACCAAGTCGCTGGTCGAGATGCACGACGGCGCGCTGGAAATGACCAGCACCCCGGGCGAAGGCACCACCGTCAGCTTCATCCTGCCGATCAGCCAGGGCGGCCTGCTGGCGCACCGCGACTTCGCGGCGGCCTAAGCCCAACTTGAAACACGTCCTGTTCGTCTGCAGCCAGAACAAGCTGCGCAGCCCCACCGCCGAGCAGGTGTTCGCAACGCGGAGCGACCTGGAAGTCGACTCCGCCGGCACCAATCAGGACGCCGAGAACCCGCTGACCGGTGAACTGGTCGCCTGGGCGGACGTCATCTTCGTGATGGAGAAGACCCATCGCGCCAAGCTGTCCAAGCGCTTCAAGCGCCACCTGAAAGCGCGGGTGATCTGCCTCGACATCCCCGACGACTACACCTTCATGGATCCAGACCTGGTGACGCTGCTGCAGGCTCGCGTCGGACCGCACCTGCCCTAGGTTCGCCGCCAGGCCAGCATGTGCGGATAGGGCCGCGCCCCGGCGGCCGTCGCGCGATGCGGCTCTAGAGTCAGACCCCACCAGGCCAGCAACGGCACGCCGACATAGCCTCCCTTGCTGAAGTTCTCGGCCAACGTCGGGCCCTCCCCGCGATAGCCGCCCTCATGGAAAGGCACCGAGGCGTCGAGACTCAGATGAGTCGCCGCCGCATACGACCAGGCCAGGGCCGCCATCTCCTCGCCGGCGTCATCCGAAACCGCGCCGTCGCGGCGCGCTGGATCCCCGACGGCGACATGCCCCGCCTCATGCAGCAGGTCGCCGGGCCAGGCCAGGCGCCGCGGATCGACCACCAGCCGTCCCGCAACCACCGCCACGCCCGGCAGGAAGGTGTCGTCTTCCAGGGGGGCGACTTCCACCGCGATACCGATCTCGCGCACGAACGCGACGATGCGGCCGACCAGCGGATCGGAGAATTCCCGCGCTGAAACTTCCACCGTGCTCGACGCCGTCATGAACCGTCTCCCCGTCACGCCCGATCAAAGCCGCTTCGGCCCTCGCCGTAAACCGGGTGGGTCAACAGACTGAAAATGAGGGTCCTTCCGACGGCTTTGGAAAGACGTGTCGCCGAAGGCGCAGTTGGCGACGGTGCACGCGCGCGCCGACGACCTGGCCGCCAACGCCATCACCGAAGGCGGCTGTCATCAGCAGGAAGCCCCCCGCGCCCGGTTGAGCGCGGGGCGCGAGGACGGCTATGCTCCCCGCTCGACGCACCCACGGAGCCTCCATGTCCCTGACCCTGCACATGCACCCGCTGGCGTCGTTCTGCTGGAAGGTGCTGATCGCGCTCTATGAGAACGACACGCCGTTCGAGGCGCATCTGGTCGACCTGAGCGATCCAGAAGCGGCCGCGGCGTTCAAGGCGCTGTGGCCGACGGCCAAGATGCCGCTGCTGGTCGACACGGCGCGCGGTCGAACCGTGCCCGAGACCTCGGTCATCATCGAATACCTGGACACCGCCTATCCTGGCCCTGTCCGCTTCATTCCCGAAGGCCCCGACGCCGCCCTGCGGGTGCGACTGCTGGACCGCCTGTTCGATCTCTATGTCCAGGAGCCGATGCAGAAGATCGTCGGCGACCGAATCCGGCCGGCAGGCGCCCAGGACCCGCACGGCGTGGCCCAGGCCCGCTCGCAGCTGGCCATGGCCTACGACCTGCTGGAAGCCGAGCTGGCGGGCCGGACCTGGGCGGCGGGCGAGGCCTTCAGCCTGGCCGACTGCGCCGCCGCGCCGGGCCTGTTCTATGCCGACAAGGTCGCGCCGCTGACCGGCCATCCGACCGTTCGCGCCTATCTCGACCGCCTTGTGGCTCGCCCCTCGTTCGCTCGGGTCCTGCGAGAGGCCGAGCCCTATTTCGCGATGTTTCCGAGCAACTAGGCGGCCCGCGACCGGCTCATCGGACGGCGGGCGCGCTCCTGGGTTTGATGGCCGGTCTCGAACCGCGACACCAGTCGAGCCAGCTCGCCGGCCTCGGTGCGCAGGTTGGCGGCGGCGGCCGTGGCCTCCTCGACCATGGCGGCGTTCTGCTGGGTGACCTGGTCCATCTGGTTGATGGCCGAATTGACCTGGTTGAGCCCGGTCGCCTGCTCCTGCGAGGACTGGGCGATCTCGGAGATCAGGGTGTCGATGTGCGAGACCTTGCCGACGATACCGCCCAGCGCCTGGCCGGTGTCGCCGACCAGCTTCACCCCTCGTTCAACCTGGGCCGAACTGTTGGCGATCAGGGTCTTGATCTCCTTGGCCGCCTCGGCCGAGCGCTGGGCCAGCGCCCGGACTTCCTGGGCCACGACCGCGAAGCCGCGACCGGCGTCCCCGGCGCGGGCCGCCTCGACGCCGGCGTTCAGGGCCAGCAGGTTGGTCTGGAAGGCGATCTCGTCGATGACGCCGATGATCTGGGTGATCTGGCCCGAGCTCTGTTCGATCTCGCCCATGGCGGCGACCGCGTCCCGCATCACCTCGCCCGACCGGGTCGCTTCTTCCCGGGCGGTGGAGGCGGCGTCGGACGCTTCCTTGGCGCCGGCGGCGCTGCGGCGGACTGTGGCGGTCAGTTCGTCCAAGGCGGCGGCGGTCTCTTCCAGGGACGCAGCCTGCTGCTCGGTGCGACGCGACAGGTCGTCCGAGGCGTGGGCGATCTCGTCCGATCCGGCCTGCAGGCCGTCCGTCGCCGTGGCGATGGCGCCCATGGCCCGGCGCAGGCTGTCGATCGTGGTGTTGAAGTCGCTCTTGATCTGCTGGAAGCGGCCCTCGAACGGGGCGCTGATATCGGCCGTCAGGTCGCCCTGGGCCATCCGGCCCAGGCTGTCGGCCAGGGCCGAGACCACCGCGCCCTGCTCGGCCTCGGCCTGGCGACGCTGGGCCTCGCCCCGCTCGCGCTCCGCCTCGATAGCGGTGACGTCGGTGGCGAACTTGATGACCTTGTAGGGCTTGCCGGCCTTGTCGAGCACGGGATTGTACGAGGCCTGGATCCAGACCTCCTTGCCGCCCTTGCCGATCCGCAGGAACTTGGCCGCGACGAACTCGCCGCGATTGAGCTGAGCCCAGAACGCCCGGTAGTCGGCGCCTTGCACCTCGGCGGGCGGCACGAACAGGCTGTGGTGACGGCCCTCGATCTCGGACGCCTGGTAGCCCAGGGCCCCCAGGAAATTGGCGTTGGCGCGGATGATCGTGCCATCCAGGCGGAACTCGATCACCGCCTGCGAACGGTCCATGGCCGCGACCTGCGCTTCCAGGTCCTGAACCCGTTGAGCGTCGGCTTGCTGGGCTTTGCGCTGGCCTGAAAACATGGTCGTCGTCCCGACATAGTCTAAATCACGGACGCTTTAGGCCTGACGGACGTTAACGACACCCTAATTAAAAAACAACGTGCGCCCACAACTCATGGAGGAAACAAAAACCCTTCTGCGATAAGGCCTTCTCGGCGCCCACCCAATTAATGACAGATTAATTTAGATTCTATGGCGCGACGAAGTTTCGTCGGTGTATGGGTGCGAACGGCTAAGCCTCGGAATACAGTATGCCTTTGCGTCAACTCATCGCAGCCCTGGCGGAAAACTTGGATATCGGCGTTGTGCTGACCGATGGACTGTTGACCCCGCCCGGTCCACATATCCTGTACGTGAACTCAACGCTTGAGCGCATGACAGGCTTCAATCGCGACGAAATCCTGGGCAAAAATCCTCGAATTTTCCAGGGACCTGGCACAAGTCTGGCGGCGCGCAAGCGTCTGGCCCGCGCCCTGCGCAACGGCGAGCGACACTCCACGACCCTGGTGAACTACAGAAAATCCGGCGAAGCCTATCTCTGCGCCATCGACGTCTTCCCGATCGTCTCGCCCGAGGGCGCGCTGATCAACGCCATCGCCCTGGAGCGCGAGGTCGAACGGAGGCCCGGACGGCATCCCTCGTTCCGGCCGGCCATCACGCCGGCAGAGTAGGCCCGCCGGCCTTAGATATCCGCTTCCCAGGCCAGGAATTCCGGAGCCTGCAACAGGCGCTCGCAATAGGCGCCGGCGGGGCCGGTGTCGCCGTAGTCCGACAGGTGGATTCCATAGGTGCGGAAGCGGCTGGCCACCGGGGTGTAGAAGGCGTCGGCGATCGACCATTCGCCCACCAGGTACGGCCCGCCGGAGCGCTTGAGCAGCTGGTTCCAGCGCTCGACGATCTTGCGCACGTCCTTCTGGGTAGCCTCGGAGATCGCCATGCTGCGCGGGGTCTCCTCCAGCGCCATCGGGCATTCGCCCCGCAGGGACGAGAAGCCCGAATGCATCTCGGCCGCCGCCGCGCGGCCCAGGGCGCGCAGGGTCGGATCGGCCGGCCACAGCCCGGCGGCGGGGAACTTTTCGGCCAGGTATTCGCAGATCGCCAGGGAGTCCCAGATCACCAGGTCGTCGTCCTTGAGCACTGGCACCAGGCGGCTGGGCGAATGCTTGGCGATGTCGGCGTCGGAGGTCTCGCCCTGGCGCAAGGTGACCAAGGTCTCCTTGAACGTCTCGCCCGTGCGCTTCAGCGCCAGCCAGGGCCGAAGCGACCAACTGGACCAGGCTTTGGTGCCGATGACGATTTCCATGGCGGACTCCTTGGCGAGCTGGCGGACGCCTGGGCTTAGCGCGCTCGCCCGCCGCCGACAACGCCCGGCCGCCTAGGGATTGCCGCTTTCGTCGATCGGCGATCGTGGAAACGCATAGCACCAGGGATGGACCTCGCCCGGCGGGCCTTGATCCTGGGCCAGGGTCCGCATCGAACGCGCCCTGTTGAGCTCGGCGAAGGAAATGATCTGGGCCGGACGGCCGACCGCCTCCGGGCTTCGATTGCGTAGGGCCTGCATGAGCGATCTCCCAAGCCAGAATCGGCATGACGGCCGTCTGTCGCGGCCATGGGATCATTGAAGACCCGTCCGCCTGAACGGCCTGAGCCGCCTCGTTGTCTGGCGTTCATCTGGCGGCCAGGAAATGACCGCCATTTCCCCTCTGGCCTTGCCGCTTCCCTTGCGTCTATGGTCGGCCCAATGATTAGAACAAATGTTTGAAGGGAGAGGCCCAGGATGGCGCCGGCGAACACGCCTGGCGGCGATAAGCCGCTGTATTCCAATGGCTACAAGGCCACGGTGCTGGGGCTTTTGCTCGCCACCTACACCTTCAATTTCATCGATCGCACGATCATCGCCACCATCGGCCAGGCCATCAAGGTCGACCTCAAGCTGACCGACACTCAGCTGGGCCTGCTGGGCGGACTCTATTTCGCCCTGCTCTACACGATCCTGGGAATCCCGATCGCCCGCCTGGCCGAGCGCTGGAACCGGGTGTCGATCATCTCGATCTCGCTGGTGATCTGGTCGGGCTTCACCGCCCTGTGCGGCAGCGCCACCAGCTTCGCCCAGCTGGCCCTCTATCGCTTCGGCGTCGGGGTCGGCGAAGCTGGCTGCTCGCCGCCCAGCCATTCGCTGATCAGCGACTATTACACGCCCAAGCAACGGGCCTCGGCCCTGTCGATCTATTCGTTCGGCATTCCCCTGGGCACGATGTTCGGCGCGGTGGCCGGCGGCTGGCTGGCCCAGGAATTCAGCTGGCGGGTGGCCTTCGTGATCGTCGGCCTGCCGGGCATCCTGCTGGCCGTGCTGGTCAAGCTGATGGTCAAGGAACCTCCACGTGGCCATTCGGAGATCAAGGAACGACCGCTGGAGGCCGAGGCCGTCGTCGCCGAACCGCCCAAGCCTCCCTTCTCGCTGACCAGCGAGTTCCGCGAGATCGGCTCGGTGATCAAGGTGCTCTTCGGCAAGTGGCCCGTGCTGCACATGGTGCTGGGCGTGACCATCGCCTCGTTCGGCTCGTACGGCTCGGGCGCGTTCGTGCCGCCCTATTTTGTCCGCGCCTTCGACCTGGGCCTGGCCCAGGTGGGTCTCATCACCGGCCTGATCGGCGGCTTTTCGGCCGGCGTCGGCACCCTGGTCGGCGGTTTCCTCAGCGACTGGGCCGGCAAGAAGAGCGCCAAGTGGTACGCCCTGGTGCCCGCCCTGGGCCTGCTGATCTGCACCCCGATCTACATCCTCGCCTACCTCCAGACCGACTGGAAGACGACGGCGATGATCCTGCTGGTCCCCGGCATCTTCCACTATGTCTACCTGGCCCCGACCTTCGCGGTGGTGCAGAACTCGGTCGAGCCGCGCCGACGGGCCACGGCCACGGCCATCCTGTTCTTCTTCCTGAACCTGATCGCCCTGGGCGGCGGCCCCGTCTTCACCGGCTGGCTGATCGACCACCTGGCGCAGTTCAACTTCAATCACCCGGCTTCCGGCGGCATCTTCCATGCGCTGGTCGGCTCGTTCGTCGATCCCGGCGCGGCCAGCTTCAACGGCCAGTGCCCCGGCGGCCTGGCGCCCAAGGGCTCGGGCGCCGACCTGGTCGCGCTGTGCAAGGGGGCCACGGCCCGCTCGACCCAGCAGGGCATCATCGTCTCGCTGTGCTTCTACGCCTGGGCTGGCCTGCACTACGCCCTGGCCGCGATCGGCATGGTCAAGCACATGAAGGCGCGGGCGGTGGCGCAAGGCTAGGCTCTCCTACCGTTCAAGCGAGAACTCCACCGGCGCGTCCAGCTCTATGCGGTCACCCTTGACCGTGTGGGGCGGCGCCGGGAAGGGGTTGGAGCGGGCGACCATGGCCATGGCCTCCTGGTCCAGCAGGGCATGGCCGCTGGGACCGATCAGGCGGCACTCCAGCACGCGCCCGGAACGGTCGATGACGAAGACCACCCGGGCCACCCCCTGCTGCTTTCGCATGCGGGCGGCCTTGGGATAGATCTTGTTGCTCTCCAGCCAGGCCCGGACCCGGGCGGTGTAGCTGGAACCGGATCCGGCGTGGGCCTGGATGCTGTCGGCGTTGGCCGAGCCGGCGGGCGGCCTGGCCGCCGTGGCGGTCATGGCCTTGGCCGCCATCGCCGTGGCGGCCGGCGCGGCCGAGGCGGCGGGACGCGGCGGGGCCTCGGCTTCCGAAGTGGAGGTCGTGGGCGGACGCGGCGGCGCGGCCTGGGTCACATAGCCATCGACGCGCGGCGGCGTGATCCGGGTCTTGACCGGCGGTTCGACCGGCGAAGGCGGCGGCGGGGTTTCCGCCGGCTCCTCCTGCGGCTCGGGCGCGGGTCTGGCGTCCGGAGACGTCGCATTGTCGGTGGCGGTGACGGAAGGATCACCCAGCGAAACAAGCATCGCCGTATCCTCCATCACCGCCAACCGCGTGCCGGGATTCATTTGCATGACGCCCAGCACGAGGGCGCCGTTGAGAGCCAACGACGCCCCGGTCGCCCAGGCTCGAACTTGCCAGGGCGTGCCCATGCTAGAAGGTGCGCGCCAGGGTCAGCTTGAAGGTGCGGCCCTCGGCGGCGAGCGACGACAGGTGCCGCTTGAAGTCGATGTCGAACAGGTTGTCGACGCCGGCCTGGACCTGCAGGCCTTGCAGCGCGCCGTCCTGCGGCTTCCAGTTCAGGAACAGGTTGTGGACGACGTAGCCCTCGCTGGCCAGCGAAGCGGTGGCCACTTCGTTCTGGTCGTTTGCGAACTCGCCGCGCCAGCCCACCGTCAGGTTCTTTTCCGGGAAGACGTAGCCGATGGTCAGGTTCAGGGTGTCGGCCGGGATGGTGTTCAGCGGCAGGCCGGTGGTGCGGTTTTCGCCGTCGATGATCGACAGGGCCGCGCGGAGGAACAGGTTGCGCGAACCGTATTCCGCCTCGACCTCGACGCCCTTGTAGCGGGCCTCGCCGATATTGATGAAGTAGGCCGAGCTGGCCGT
>Ga0247731_1000454_pt1 | contig 11262 bp, 6 predicted proteins | sample UWRJL088202R2_FD_180938 | JGI IMG/M metagenome (GOLD analysis project Ga0247731, IMG submission 180938) | Plant litter microbial communities from Arlington Agricultural Research Station in Wisconsin, United States - UWRJ-L088-202R-2 | ecosystem: Environmental > Terrestrial > Plant litter >...
AAAGTGCTTCAAAACAAGCGGCTAAAGCCCCGGCCTGACATTGTCAGGCCGGGGAATGCTCTAGGCCTGGCGCTCCAGGTGCAGGATGAAAGCGGCCTGGGGGTGCATGCGCGGCAGTTGCAGTCCGACCGCCATCAGGCTTCGGCCATCCAGCACGACGCCTTCGCGCAGCGTATCGACCAGGCTGGACCGGGTGAACAAGGCCTTGGGCCACACCAGTTGGACCTGGTAGCGAGCTTGGGCGTCCAGGCCCGCCAGACGCAGGCGACCGGCGAAATAGGCGTCCTGTTCGCGGATCAGCGTATAGGCGAACGCGGCGTGCGCGCCGTCCTTCGAAACGATCCCGAAGGCGTTCTCATTGGCTGGCCGATCCAGGCGGTAGAGGTCGCCGGTGTGGATCAGATCGCGCAGGCGCTTGTGCAGCGCCACGCCCTCGGCCAGTTCGGCGCGTTCCTCGTCGGTCAGGGCCAGCAGGTTGGCCTCGATGCCGAAGTGGCCGAACAGGGCGGTCGATACTCGGGTGGCCATCGACACGCGCCGTCCGGTGATGTGGCAGTCGGTCGGCCCCACATGCGCGCCCATCAGCTCGGCGGGAATGAACAGCGACGCGCCCTTCTGGATCGACAGGCGGTCCAGGGCGTCGTTGCTGTCGGAGGTCCAGATCCGGTCGGTGCGTTCCAGTACGCCGAAGTCGGCGCGACCGCCGCCCGAGGCGCAGCTCTCGATCTCGACGGCCGGATGCGCGGCGCGCAGTCGGTCCAGCACCTCGTACAGCCCTTCGACATGCGCATGGGCGCCGGCCGTTCCGTCCTGGCCGCCCGGATGGCTGATGTCGCGGTTCATGTCCCACTTCAGGTAGGCGATCGGATGCTCGGTCAGCAGAGCGTCGAGGCGCGCGTAGAGGTGCTCGCGCACGTCCGCCCGGCCGAAGTCCAGAACCAGCTGGTTGCGGAACGACAGCTGCGGGGCGGGCGGGCAGCCCAGCACCCATTCGGGGTGGGTACGGAACAGGTCGCTAGCCGGGTTGACCATCTCGGGCTCGACCCACAGACCAAATTCCATGCCGCTGGCCAGGACGCGGTCGATCAGGGGCTTGAGGCCGTTCGGATAGATTTTTTCGTCGACGAACCAGTCGCCCAGGCCGGCGGTGTCGTCGCGGCGACCCAGGAACCAGCCGTCATCCAGCACGAAACGCTCGGCGCCGATCGCTGCGGCCGCATCGACCAGCTTGGCCAGCTTGTCCTGGTCGTGGTCGAAATAGACCGCTTCCCAAGTGTTGTAGTGCACGGGGCGGGGCTTGGCGCGCAGACGGGCGTGCTCGGGCCGGGCGCGCACCAGGTCGTGATAGGCGCGCGACAGGCCGCTGAGGCCGGCGTCCGAATAGCCGGCGTAGAGCTTGGGGCTGTCGTAGGCGGCGCCGGGCGCCAGGCGCATCTCGCCGGGCATGAACAGTTCGCCCATCTGCACGAAGGCGCGGGCGTCCGACAGCGTCTCGGCGTGGATGCGGTGATTGCCGCTCCAGCCCAGGTGGAAGCCGTAGACTTCGCCGGCGATCTCGCTGGCGGGCGTGCATTCGGCGATCAGGCCGGGGAAGGCGTCGTGCGAGCTGCGGCCGCGCCGGTTCTCGCGAACCATCGCGCCCTGGCCCAGCGGCGTGCGGCGCATCTGGAACTCGCCGGACCAGCGACCGTCCAGATGGATCAGGTGGGAAGTCTCGGGCGGCAAGGCCAAGGTCGGGGCCGGGCAGGCGTCGACGACCAGCGTTGCGGCGCCGGTGTTGAGGACCTTGGTCGAGGCGACCAGCACGTCCTGATCGGGCGACAGTTCCAGGCGGTGGGTCAGTTGCAGGGCGTTGTGATCATCGACCGAGACGATCTCGACCACGGAAGGCGCGATCCGGTCGATTCGATCGATGCGGGTGAAGGTCGCCCAGCCTTGGCCGTCGCGATGGGCCTGCAAGCCCGGCGCGCCTGGAAAGCCTTGGCCCAGCAGAGGCGTCAGGGCCAGGGCTGGCGGAACGGCGGGCGAGCAGGGCGCGGCCTCGCGCGTGGCCAGCAGCACCAACGTCAGGGGATCAAGATCGGCCGCCAATCGCGGGCCCCAATGCAGGACCGACGGCGCCTCGCCTCGGCAATCGACGATCAGGCTGGTGGTTCGACCGTCCAGTCGGACGAACGAAGCGGATGCGGAAACAGACATCGATAGAGCCTATGGCTGAAGGGTGGTGGTTGACTTGATTGGTTTGTACGATAAATAAGATTGAAGAAAAAGTGGCATGTGGCGTGATCTATCTAAATGATCGCCCATCATAATCGTCTCGATCGTAGAAATGATTTACGTAACGTTAGGTTACGTGATGGAGGAAAAATTGCTAGGCGTTTGCTATTACCCGGAACAGTGGTCGAAAAGTCTTTGGCGTGAAGATGCGCGCCGGATGAAGGCGCTTGGCTTGACCTATGTCCGGATCGGCGAATTCGCCTGGTCTCGCTTTGAGCCGGAGCCCGGCGTCTACGATTTCGCCTGGTTCGACGAGATCATCACGATCCTGGGTGAAGCGGGCCTCAAGGTGGTCATCGGCACGCCGACGGCCACGCCGCCCAAGTGGCTGATTGATCGTCACCCCGACATCCTGCCCGTCGATCCAGAGACCGGCCGCGTGCGCGGCTTCGGCTCGCGCCGGCACTACGACTTCTCCAGCCAGGTCTATCTGCGCGAATGCGAACGGATCGTCCTGGCCCTTGCCGAGCGCTATGGCGACAATCCTCATGTCGCCGGCTGGCAGACCGACAACGAGATCAGCTGCCACGACACCACGCTCAGCGCTTCTCCGGCCGCCAAGGCAGGGTTCCAGGCCTGGTGCGCGGCGCATTATGCCGACATCCACGCGCTCAATACCGCCTGGGGCAATGTCTTCTGGTCGATGGAGTATCGCAGCTTCGACGAGATCGAGCTGCCGGTCGGGGCCGTCACCGAGACCAACCCGTCGCATCGTTTGGCCTATCGCCGCTTCTCGTCCGATGAAGTGGTGGCCTTCCATGACGCTCAGGTGAAGATCCTGCGCGCCCACGCGCCGGGCCGCTTCATCACCCACAACTTCATCCCGATGAACGAGACCGGCGTCGACAACCACGCCGTGGCCGCCGATCTCGACTTCGCCAGCTACGACAACTATCCGCTGGGTCGCACCGACCTGCTGATGGCGGGGGACACGGCCGAGGCCTTCCGTCCGTACATGCGCACGGGCCATCCGGACTTCGGCGTCTTCTTCTTCGACCAGACCCGTGGCCTCGCGCCCGGCGCCTTCTGGATCATGGAGCAGCAGCCGGGCCCGGTGAACTGGGCCAACCACAATCCGCGCCCGGCCCCTGGCATGGTGCGGCTGTGGACGCTGGAGGCCTTCGCCCACGGCGCCGGCGTGGTCAGCTACTTCCGCTGGCGCCAGGCGCCGTTCGCCCAGGAGCAGATGCACGCAGGCCTGCTGCGACCCGACAGCACCGAAGCCGCGGCCTGGCCCGAGATTGAGGCCGTGGTGCGCGACCTGGCGGCGCTGGATCTGGATCAATACCCCACCGCCCGCGCCAAGGTGGCGCTGATGGTCGACGTCCAGTCCCAGTGGCTGGGCGAGATCGAGCGCCAGGGCCGCAGCTACGACTACACCCACATCCTGCTGGACCACTACCGGGCCTTGCGGGCCCTGGGGCTGGACGTCGATTTCGTGCCGCCCGAGGGCGACGTCTCCGGCTACGCCTTGGTGGTGATCCCGGCCTTGAGCACGCCCAGCGCCAAGACCCTGGCCAACCTCAAGGCCAGCTCGGCGATCGTGGTCTTCGGGCCGCGTTCGGGCGCCAAGACCGACGACTTCACCCTGCCTGAGGGCCTGCCGCCTGGTCCGCTGCGCGAGCTGTTGCCGATCCGCGTGCTTTCGGTCGAGACCCTGCGTCCCGACTGCGCCGATGGCCTGACCTGGAACGGCAAGGCCTATGCCAGCGGCCAATGGCGTGAAGAGATCGAGGTGACCGGCGAGGCCGAGATCGTCGCGCGTTACGACGACGGCGGCCCCGCCATCGTTCGTTCGGGACGCACGCTGTACGCGGGCAGCCTGACCGATCGCGGCTTCCTCACCGACTTCCTCGAAGGCCTGTGCGCCGAGGCCGGCGTCGCCACCCAGCGACTGGCCAAGGACGTGCGCGTGCGCCGTCGTGGCGGCTTGACCTTCGCTTTCAACTACGGCGAGGAAGCGGTTTCCGCGCCGGCGCCCGCAGGCGCTCGCTTCGTACTCGGCGGCGCCACGATCGGTCCGCGCGACACCGCCGTCTGGAAGGACCCCGCATGATGCGCCTGGCAAGTCTGGTTCTAGCCCTGGTCCTGGCCTCGCCCTTGGTGGCGCAGGCTGAGGCGCTTGCAGACGGCCCGGCGCTGTCGGCGCCCGGCGCCTATCCGGTCGGCGTGCGGACCCTGACCCTGGCCAATCCCAACCAACCGGACCTGCTGGCCAGCGACCTGGCGACGGGCAAGATCGTTCGCCATGACCGCGTGTTGCCGGTGACGATCTGGTATCCGACCGCCAAGCCCAAGGCCGGCGCCGCCACCGTGCGCTACACCCAGCCCGGGCTCACCCCGGCCGCGCCGTCGGTCTTCTATCAAACCGGCTCGGCGTATCCGGACGCCATGCCGGTGCGCGGCCAGCACTTCCCGCTGGTGGTGCTGTCGCATGGCTACCGCAACTGGGCGACGGGCTTCAGTGACCTGGCCGAGAACCTGGCCTCGAAGGGCTATGTGGTCGCTTCGATCGATCACCGTGATCTCGAGCCCAAGACCCTGCAGAACCCGCAGCTGTCGTTCGCCACCACCCTGATCACCCGCGTCGCCGACCAGCGCTTCGTGATCGCCGAACTGACCCGGCTAGCGGGCGAGGGCCCGCTGCGCGACGTCTACGATCCAGGTGACGTCGCCCTGATCGGCTATTCGATGGGCGGCTTCGGCGCCTTGGGAACCGTGGGCGCGGGCCTGGACCCGCAAGGACCGCTCTACAAGCTTGCGCCCTACGATCTGCTCAAGCCGTTCACGACCCTGGACCCCAATTTCGCCGCTGGTCTGCCCAAGGGCGTCAAGGCGGTGGTCGCCCTGGCCCCGTGGGGCGGCGCGCCCCCGTTGCGGGCCTGGAGCGCCGAGGGCCTGGCCGCCGTTACTGTTCCGACCTTGCTGATCGTCGGCGATCAGGACGACGTCAGCGGCTATGGCCCCGGCGTCGCCTGGCTCTACGCCAACCTGAGCGGCGCCGACCGGCGGATGCTGGTCTACGAGAACGCCCGGCACAACATCGCGCTGAATGGCGTCACCCCCAGTCAGGCCGATCGCTTCACGGAGATCGAACGTCGCGAAGAGCCGGTCTGGCGTCGCGATCGCATCCTGGCCGTCAACCGCCACTTCATCACCGCCTTCCTGGACGAGCGCCTCAAGGGCGACGCGGCTCACGGCGCCTATCTGACCGTGCCGACCCCACGCGCCGCCGACGGCGTCTGGCCTCTGGCTCAGGGCGCTTCGGTCGGAGGCCGCTTTGCCGGACCCGATGACGCGGGTACGGCGAACTACTGGCCTGGCTTCCAGCGTCGCTGGGCCCTGGGCCTGCGCCTGACCCACGCCGCGCCAGGCCCGCTGCCCGACAAGCCGCAATAGCCCGTCTAAAAGACATCAAAGAACAAGAACGACCGGAACGCTCACGTCATGCATCTTCAAACGACCCAAGCCTGGATCGCCGCCGGATTGACGGCCCTGATCGGGCTGATCACCTATCTGAAATGCCGAGGGCAGGGGCGTGGCGCGGAGGGCGGCAACAAGGAGTTCTTCCTGGCCGGTGGCGGCCTGTCCTGGCTGTTCGTGGCCGGTTCGATCACCATCACCAATCTCAGCACCGACCAGCTGGTGGGCATGAACGGTAACCAGATGGCCCTGCTGGCCTGGTGGGAGCTGTCGGGCGTGGTGGGCCTGAGCATCCTGGCCTGGGTGTTCCTGCCGATCTACTACCGCAACAACTGCACAACCGTGACCGAGCTTCTGGAGAAGAAGTACAACAACGTTGGCATCCGCTCGACCATCGCCACCATCTTCCTGGTCGGCAACATCGTCATCTACCAGCCGATCATGCTCTACACCGGCGCGCTGATGATGAAGTCGATGTTCGGCCTGGACACCCCGATCATGGTGCTGGCCGCCGCGTTCGCGATCGCCGGCTCGCTCTACGCCATCTTCGGCGGCCTGCGCGCGGTGGCCATCACCGACACCTACAGCGGCATCCTGCTGCTGGGCATGTGCATGCTGGTAGTCTTCCTGTCGCTGCAGGCGATCGGCTTCGACTTCAGCGGCATTCCGCCCGAGCGCCTGTCGCTGATCGGCGGCAACGACTCCCCGCTGCCTTGGCACGTGCTGCTGACCGGGATGATCTTCATCCAGATGTTCTACTGGTCGACCAACCAGAACATCACCCAGCGCGCCATGGCCGCCCCGAACCTGAAGGAGGCCCAGAAGGGCGTCTTCGCCGCCACCGTCGTGCGCCTGCTGATCGTGCCGCCGATGGTCGTGATCCCCGGCATCGTCTCCTACAAGCTGTTCGGCCACCTGGGCGACGCGGCCTACGGCAAGATCGTCTGGCATGTGCTGCCCAACTGGATGTCGGGCATCTTCGCCGCCGCCATCGCCTCGGCCGTGCTGGCTCACTTCGCCAGCGTCCTGAACTCCTCGGCCGCCCTCTATGTCTGCGACATCCATGAGAAATACATCAACCCCAAGCCCAACGTGCCGCGCCTGAGCATGCTGGTCAGCATCGGGTTCGTGGTGCTCTCGCTGGTGCTGGTGCCGGTCTATGACGGCGCCGACAGCATCATCAACCTGGTCCAGAAGCTGAACGGCCTGACCAGCATGCCCGTGCTGTCGGTGTTCATCGTCGGCCTGCTGTTCCGCAATGTGGACGCCCGCGCCGCCATCGCCGGCCTGGTCTTCGGCGTGGCGCTGTACGCCGTGTTCAGCTTCGGCTGGGCCCCGCTGCACTACATCCACATGATGTTCATCACGCTCTGGACGACCGTGGCCTTCTCGCTGGCCCTCAATCGCTGGGTGTTCGGCAAGCACGCGGAGTTCATTCTCACCCGCAAGGCGGGTGCAGTCTGAAAGCGGCGCTGAGATAGAAGTCTATTGTCATGGGGTGTGTCGGCGACCTGAGGGCTCCTCAGTCTCCGGCGCACTCCATGCTCTACCCGGCCAAGGCCGGCATGCCTTAGCGGGCAGCTTGATCGTTCGGCTTTGCGAGTCGGTGAAGCGTCGATGCTGAAGGCCGCCAATCCATAGCGCGGCTTTCGAGTGGCCAGCTGACACTGGCTTAATTTGGTCTGGTCCAGATTTTACCGTCAGGCGCGGTTACGCCTCGACGATGCGGACAAAAGGCCAGGCGGATGAGCGGCTTGAGGCCGCCGAACGCCATCCGATGTTCCGACCACTGGCAGTTCTAGCGTGAGGCCGGCGAATTGCCGGCTTCGCGGGCGGCGCACTGTCACGCAGGTGTCGTCGCAAGCTGCTTTAAGCGCCTTGGTCCATACCAGTTGGGGCAAGGGGAACACTCATGTCGAAGCAATATCCCGTTCGAGCGATGCGCCCGAACCTCAAGAGCATTTTGCTCGCTACCGTCGCGACGTTGACCGTCGGCGCCAACGCATCGGCCGCGCTCGCGCAGCAGGCCTCCAGTGACGCGGTCGACGAAGTGGTCGTCACCGGCTTCCGCAAGTCGCTGAGCGACGCGCGCGCCATCAAGCGGGACTCGGTCATCCAGAAGGACGCGATCGTCGCCGAAGACATGGCGAAGTTCCCGGACCTGAACCTGGCCGAGTCGTTGCAGCGCCTGCCGGGCGTGCAGATCACCCGCGAGGCGGGCGAGGGCCGGCGCATTTCGCTGCGAGGCCTTGGCCCGGACTTCTCCCGTGTGCAGCTCAACGGCATGGAAGTGCTGGGCAACGTCGACTCCGCCCAGGACAGCCGCGGCCAGCGGTCGCGTGACCGCGCCTTCGACTTCAACATCTTCGCCTCGGAACTGTTCTCCAAGGTGGAGGTCGAGAAGACCTTCGAAGCGGCCCAGAACGAGGGCGGCATGGCCGGCACGGTCGGCCTGTTCACCGGCAAGCCGTTCGACTACGCATCCGGCGCCAAGGGCGCGTTGTCGCTGAAGCTGGGCACCAACCAATACACCAAGGACGCGCAGCCGCGCATCGCCGCGTTGTTCAGCAAGAACTGGGACAACCGGTTCGGCGTGGCGGTCTCGGTCGCCTACTCCAAGCGCGAGACCACGGAGCAGGGGCACAACACCTACAACTACGACCAGCCCGACGCCGCCACCTTGGCGAGCCTGGTCACCAAGGGTCTGGACATCTCCCATCTGTCGGCTGCGCAGCAGGCCAAGTTCCTGTCCGGCGACCTGTACTTCGCGGACGGCAACCGCATCTCGTCCTGGGACTCCAAGGCCGAGCGCCTGGGCCTGACGGGCGCCGTGCAATGGCGGCCGGTCGACAACCTACTGCTGACGCTGGATGCGCTGCATGGCCGGTTCACCACCCACCGCAATGAGATGCACCTGGCCACGCGGCCGCTCGCCTCCGATGGCTCGATCGCGTTCGACACCCCGGCCGGCGGGGTCTGGCCGGCCGCGTTCCAGAAGGGCTCGGTCATCAATGACCTGGCGTGGGACAAGGACGGCTATGTCACCAAGACCGACGTCACCGGCACGACGTTCGGCAGCGAGCATCGCCGGTCGCTGAACAAGAACCGCTTCAACCAACTGGCCCTGACGGGCCAATGGGACGTGTCTGATCGTCTAACGATCGACGGCCATGTCGGCGTCGAAAAGTCGACCTACAAGACCCCTTACGACGACAAGCTCTACATGCGCGCCAAGGGCAACCTGATCGCCGACTACGGCTCCGACGGCCAGTCCGCGTCGTTCGCCTATCCGGGCTGGGACGCCACCAACCCCGCCAACTACGCGATGGATTCCTTCTACTACCGCAGCTTCAACAATGAATCGGGGTTGCGGGAAGGCGTGCTGAACCTGCGCTACGAACTGTCCGACGTGTTCACCTTGCGCGCGGGCGTGGCCTACCACCGCTTTTCGCAAGACGGCATGGACCTGTTCTACGACGACAACGTCAATGGAACCCGGTCCAAGATGCGCGGCACTTCCGTCGCCGACGTCACCTCGGTGTTCACGAACCAGTTCGGGTCGTGGCTGATCGGCGACTACGACAAGGCCTTCGCCAAGTACAAGGAATACCACCGGCTCGAGGCTAACACCGACGGAACGGGCGGCGCGCTCCAGGACATTGAGAACGTCTACAAGACCACGGAAGAGACGGTTTCCGAGTACGTGCAGGCGGACTGGGACAGCGAGCTGTTCGGCAAGCGATTCCGCGGCAATGTCGGCCTGCGCGGCTACAGCACCGATACTCACAGCACCGGCTGGATCCAGGGCGACAGCTACGCCTATCTCGGCACGACGGACGTGAAGGGCAGCTATGAAGGCGTGCTGCCGGCCCTGAACACCGTGCTGGATCTGACGCCGGAGGTGCTGGTGCGCTTCTCCGCCACGCAGAACCTGAACCGTCCGGGGCTGGGCTCGATGGCGGCCGAGGGCAGCGCGTTCAAGGACGAGGACAGCGGCGAGATCACCGCGTCGCGCGGCAACCCCAACCTCAAGCCCTACAAGGACACCACGCTGGACGTGTCGGTGGAGTACTATTTCGGCAAGGTGGGCCTGCTGTCGGCCAGCGTGTTCCAGAAGAATATCAAGAACTTCATCGGCTCGCAGACACTGGAGAACGTACCCTTCAGCCAGACGGGCGTGCCGTTCGCGACGATCCCGGGGGCTACGGCCGACACCATCGTCTCGGAGTTCTCGATGCCGGTGAACATCGCGGGCAAGATGAAGCTCACCGGTGTGGAACTGGCCGGCCAGACCCAGTTTTCCTTCCTGCCGGCGCCGTTCGATAACCTCGGCGTCGTGGCGAACTACACCTATGTCGACACGCCCCCGGCGCTGACCGGCATCTCTAAGACCAGCTACAACGTCACGCTCTACTACGAGACGGCCAACTGGGGCCTGCGCGGTTCATTGAACCATCGCACCCGCTGGTACAGCGGCCGCAACGACGACGTGATGAGCGCCAGCACGCGCGGCTTCGAGGGAACGACCTATTTGGACGCCGCGGCCTTCGTGAACATCAGCGACAAGCTGCAGTTCTCGGTGGATGCGGTCAATCTGACCAACCAAAAGGACACGCAGTTCTGGGGACAGAACCGCTACCTCTATAACCAGAACCAGAGCGGCACGACCTACATGATGGGTCTCAGCTACAAGTTCTAAAGATCACCTAGACCAGCGCCCCCTCCCTCCGGAGGGGGCGCTTTTCGTGCGTGTCCAGAAACATGATCATCTCCCACAGCCACCGTTTCATCTTCGCCGCCGTGCCCAAGACGGGCACCCATTCCGTGCGGCAGGCCCTGCGCGAGCAGTTGGGCGACGGCGATGTCGAGCAGGTGGGGCTGTTCGTCGACAAGCGCTTCCCGTGGGAAGACCTGGCGGCGATCCGGCATGGCCACCTGTCCTTGCGGCAAGTGCGCCCGTACCTCGGCGAAGAGGCTTTCAACGGCTATTTCAAGTTCGCCTTCGTGCGCAATCCGTTCGACCGTTTCGTGTCGTACTGCGCGTTCATGCTGCGGGGCGGCGACGACTTCCAGCAGCGGCCGCGCGAGGTGATGCGCCACTTCCTGTTCGAGCAACCCCCGGAACAACACATCCTGTTCCAGTCGCAGGCCTCGCTGCTGGTGGACGAAGACGGCAAGACCCTGCTGATTGACGGCGTCGGCCGCGTCGAAGATATGCAGGCCTCGTATGACGCGATCTGCGCGCGTATCGGCCTTGCGCCGCGCCCCCTCGACCGCGTCAATGGCAGCCGGCACGGCGACTATCGCCGCTACTATGATCAGGCCCTGATCGACGGCGTCGCCGCGCGCTACGCCCAGGATCTGGAGCTGTTCGGCTACACCTTCGAAGGCGCGCGATGAGCGCCAAGCCTGCCGCAAATCCACGCAAGACCACAGGCGTGCGCAAGCTCGGCACGGTTGACATCGCGGCTCTGCGGACGGCCGTTCTGGCGATCCCCGAGGCGGTCTGGGACGCGGAAAACGCCGGCAAGCCCAACAGGTTCGAGGTGCTGGACCAGACGC
>Ga0247731_1000455_pt1 | contig 11261 bp, 12 predicted proteins | sample UWRJL088202R2_FD_180938 | JGI IMG/M metagenome (GOLD analysis project Ga0247731, IMG submission 180938) | Plant litter microbial communities from Arlington Agricultural Research Station in Wisconsin, United States - UWRJ-L088-202R-2 | ecosystem: Environmental > Terrestrial > Plant litter >...
TGGCCGATCTGGCCGATGATTTCCGTCGCCGGATGGCGGCCCATCCCCACAGAGGACAGACTAATGGAAGCTCCGATGCCGCATGACGCCGTGATCATCGGCGGGTCTTACGCCGGCCTGTCGGCGGCGATGCAGTTGGTCCGCGCCCGTAGGCGGGTGCTGGTCATCGATGACGGGCGGCCGCGCAACCGCTTCTCGGCGCGCGCCCATGGCATGCTGGCCATGGACGGGCGGCCGGGGTCGGAGATATCGGCCGATGCCAGGGCCCAGGTCGCCGCCTATCCCACAGCCGCCTTCCGCATCGGCGAGGCCACGGCGGCGGTGGCCGTGGACGGGGGGTTTGAAATCACCTTGGACGATGGCGGCAAGACCTCGGGCCGGCGGCTGTTGCTGGCGCATGGCGTGGTCGATGAACTGCCGGACTTGCCCGGGGTCAGGGAGCGCTGGGGGCGGACGGCGCTGCACTGCCCCTATTGCCACGGCTACGAGATCGGGGGCGGATCGATCGGGGTGCTGGGGGCGGGACCGATGTCGGTGCATCAGGCGCTGATGGTCGCCGACTGGGGCGACGTCACCCTGTTCCTCAACGGCGTCGTGACGCCCGATGCTGAAGAGGCGCTCAAACTGGCGCGTCGCGGCGTCAACGTCGAGCCGACGCCGGTCGTCGCCCTGGAGGGCGAGGCCCCGACCCTGACCGGCGCCCGGCTGGCCGATGGTCGGCGGGTTCCGCTGAAGGCGATCTTCGTCGGACCCCGGCTGCGCCAGCCCGGACGGATGGCCGAGGCTCTGGGCTGCGAAATGGAGGAAACCCTGGCGGGCACGATCGTGCGGACCGACGAGTGGAAACAGACAACAGTGCCAGGGGTTTTCGCCGCCGGCGATACGGCGCGCGCCATGTCCAACCTCACCCTCGCGTCCGCCGACGGCGTGATGGCCGGGGTCGCCCTGCACAGGTCGCTGATCGCCGAGCAAATCGGCGGTTTCTGACGGGCCGATGGACGGTTTATCCGACGCTCGCCTCGACCACGATCTCCGCCCGGACCGAATGGGCCATCTCGCAGTGCTCGTGGGCCGAGTGGTGCAGGGCGTCGAGCTCGGCCGGGTCGGGGACGCGGCCGGAGAAGGTTGTGACGGGCCTCAATGTCACCTTGCTCATATAGCGACGTCCGGCCTCATCCTTGCCCAGCATGCCCGAGGCGGCATCGACATAGCGGTCGACCACCAGGCCGGCTCCGGCGGCGAAGGCCAGGAACCACAGCATGTGACAGCTCGACAGGGAGGCGACCATGGCCTCCTCCGGGTCGACCGCCGTCGGATCGGACATCGGTACGGGCACGCTCTCGGGCGCCGAGGAGCCGGGCACCACCGCCCCGCCGTCGAAGGTCCAGACGTGGGCGCGGGAATAGCGTTTGTCGCTGAACGGCTGGTCGCCGCGCCGCCATTCGACGGTTGTGTGGTGGGCGCTCATGTCCTGGGCTCCTGATCCGGGTCGGCCATCACCGTATAAATGACCCGGGCGCGAATGGCGAAACCCAGCGATCGGTACAGCCGGATCGTCGCCTCGTGGCCGGCATAGGCGTGCAGGAAGGCGTGTTCGCCGGTCTCGAGGATGCGCGCGACCACCACCCGCGACAGGGCCCCGGCCAGACCCTGGCCCCGGAAATCCGGATGGACGCAGACGCCGCTCAGTTCGGTGAAGCCCTCGACCCGCAGCCTCTGCCCCGCCATGGCCACCAGCCTGCCCTCGCGGCGCACGCCGACGAACCCGCCGAGTTCATGGGTGCGCTCCCGAAAGGGGCCCGGCTTCGTGAGGGTGGCCAGAGCCAGCATGTCGGCGGCGTCGGCCTCGTTCAGCGGCTGGAGGTCCAGCCCCGGCTGGGCCTCGGCCGTCAGGGTCGTTGCCACCATCTGCACACAGGGATTGCGGCTGGCGACCGGCAGGTCCGGCAACACATCCGCCATCGCACCGCCCTCCAGTTCCACCAGCCCAGAGCCTGGATGGCGCTGGGCGAGGGCCGTCAGGGCGGCGCGACTGTCCGGGCCGTCATCGGCGGCGGCGAGAAAGACTCCGATCGACGGATCGATCCGCACCGCATGGACGTCGCCAAGAGCATGGGCCCTGAGCCGCGTGGTCAGGGCGTTCCACAGCGGGCGATCCAGCGGATGGGCGGCTGTCGGGTCGAAGGATCGGGACATGACGAATCCCCTAGCGCCGGGCGTCGGCGGCGTCAGCCGGATTTCGGTTTGCGGGTCCGAAAGCGGCGAGCGCGGCTATATTCCTTTCGCACTGCGGCAATGCTCGCGTTGACACTTCGGCGTTCGGTTCCCTAAAGCCTCTGCATCCATCGTGACCGCCTGAATTCCTTCAGGGTTTTGAGAACCATTCGCATGTCGAGCGTCTCCAACGATCCGGCCAACCAGGACGTGGAGGGCGACCAGTCGGGCCGCCTGATCCCCCAGCCGAACGGACGTCCCCGCCCGCTCTCGCCTCACCTGCAGGTCTGGCGCTGGCACGTCACCATGCTGGCCTCGATCCTGAACCGGATTTCCGGCGGCGCCCTGTCGGTCGGCGCCCTGCTGGTGGGCCTGTGGCTGCTGGCCCTGGCCTTCGGTCCTGACGCCTATGCGACCTTCGTGTCGCTGGCCGGGTCGCCGCTGGGCCTGCTGGTCTGGTTCGGTCTCAGCGCGGCGCTGTTCTACCATCTGGCCGGCGGTATCCGGCACCTGATCTGGGACGCGGGCTCGGGCCTGACGCCGAAGTCGGCCAATACCCTGTCCACCCTGTCGATCGTCTTCGGCGTCGTCGCCACCCTGGCCTTCTGGGCCTTCCTGTTCGCCTCGGGGAGGGTGACGCTGTGAGCAAGACCAAGGCCTACATCAAGGGCGTCAAGGTCTCCGAGCGCCACGGCGCCGGCGACTGGATCGCCGAACGCCTGTCATCGCTGATCCTCGTCCCCCTGACGATCTGGGGTCTGTGGAGCGCGGCCAGCCTGTCGGGCGGCGGCTATGACGGCGCCCTGGCGTGGTTTTCCAGCTGGCTCAACTCCGGCCTGTTGATCGTGACCCTGCTGGTCTCCATCTGGCACATGAACATGGGCCTGACCGTCATCGTCGACGACTACATCCACAAGCCGGCGTCGCGGACCCTGATCCTCGGCGCCATCGGCCTGTTGTGCCTGCTGCTGGCGGCGGCGAGCGTTTTCTTCATCGTGCGGCTGGCGCTGGGTTCAGCGCCGCTGCCTGCCGGTTTCGGAGCCTGATGTTTGATGGCCAGTTATGAGTTCGTCGATCACGAATACGATGTTGTCGTCGTCGGGGCCGGCGGTTCCGGCCTGCGCGCCGCCCTCGGCGCGGCCCAGCAGGGTCTGAAGGTCGCCTGCGTCACCAAGGTCTTCCCGACCCGCTCCCACACCGTGGCGGCGCAAGGCGGCATCTCGGCCTCGCTCGGCAATATGGGCGAGGACTCGTGGAAATGGCACATGTACGACACCGTCAAGGGGTCGGACTGGCTGGGCGACCAGGACGCCATCGAATACTTGGTCCGCGAGGCCCCCAAGGCCGTCTATGAACTCGAACACTGGGGCGTGCCCTTCTCGCGCACCGACGAGGGCAAGATCTACCAGCGCGCCTTCGGCGGCATGACCAGGAACTATGGCGAAGGCCCCGTGCAGCGCACCTGCGCCGCCGCCGACCGCACCGGCCACGCCATCCTGCACACCCTCTACGGCCAGTCGGTGCGCCGTGAGGTCGAGTTCTTCATCGAGTATTTCGCCCTCGACCTGATCATGCAGGACGGCGCCTGTACGGGCGTTACGGCCTGGAAGCTGGACGACGGGACCCTGCACCGCTTCCGCGCCAAGCTGGTGATCCTGGCCACCGGCGGCTACGGCCGCGCCTATTTCAGCGCCACCTCGGCCCACACCTGCACCGGCGACGGCAATGCGATGGTGCTGCGCGCCGGCCTGCCGCTGCAGGACATGGAGTTCGTCCAGTTCCACCCGACCGGCATCTACGGCTCCGGCTGTCTGATCACCGAGGGCGCGCGCGGCGAGGGCGGCTACCTGACCAATTCCGAAGGCGAGCGGTTCATGGAACGCTACGCCCCCTCCGCCAAGGACCTGGCCAGCCGTGACGTCGTCTCGCGCTCCATGACCATGGAGATCGTCGAAGGCCGGGGCGTGGGCCCGAACAAGGACCACATCTTCCTCCACCTCGACCACCTGGATCCGAAGATCCTGCACGAGCGCCTTCCGGGCATCTCGGAAAGCGCCCGGATCTTCGCCGGCGTCGATGTGACCAAGGAGCCGATCCCGGTCATCCCGACGGTCCACTACAATATGGGCGGCATACCCACGAACTATCACGGCGAGGTGCTGACCAAGGTCGGCGACAACGCCGACACCGTCGTGCCCGGCCTGATGGCCGTGGGCGAGGCGGCCTGCGTCTCTGTGCATGGCGCCAACCGCCTCGGTTCCAACTCCCTGACCGACCTGGTCGTGTTCGGCCGCGCCGCCGGTCTTCGCGCCGGCGAGGTCGTCGACAAGGCCTCGCCCGTGCCGTCCGCCCCCGCCTCGGCCACCGACGCCCACCTGGCCCGCCTCGACCGTTTCCGCCACGCCTCTGGTACTACGCCTACTGCCAAGCTTCGGAACGAGATGCAGAGGGCGATGCAGTCGGATGCGGCGGTGTTCCGCACCGGGCGGACGCTGGACGAGGGCGTGGCCAAGCTGCGCGACATCCATGCGCGCGGCGCCGACATCAAGACCACCGATCGCGGCATGATCTGGAATACGGACCTGGTCGAGACGCTGGAATACGACAATCTGATCGACCAGGCCCTGGTCACGATCGAGAGCGCGGCCAACCGCAAGGAAAGCCGCGGCGCCCACGCCCGCGAGGACTTCCCCGACCGTCACGACGACGAATGGATGAAGCACACCCTGACCTGGAAGACGCCGGGCGAAGGGGTCAGGATCGACTACCGTCCGGTTCACACCTACACGATGTCCAGCGACATCGAGTACATCAAGCCCAAGGCACGGGTTTACTAGAATGGTCCAGCTCACCCTCCCCCGGGGCTCCAAGCCCACCCGCGGCGTGGTCCACAAGGCCCCGGCCGGCGCGAAGAACGTCAAGACCTACAAGGTCTATCGCTACGACCCCAATGTCGACGCCGACCCCCGCTGGGACGAGTTCCAGGTCTCGGCCGACGACCACGGGCCGATGCTGCTGGACGCCCTGATCTATATCAAGAACGAGATCGACCCGACCCTGTCGTTCCGCAAGTCGTGCCGCGAGGGCATCTGCGGCTCGTGCTCGATGAACATCGACGGGCGCAACACCCTGGCCTGCACCAAGGGCTGGGACGAATGCTCGTCCTCGACCATCGCCATCTCGCCCCTGCCGCACCAGCCGGTGGTCAAGGACCTGGTGACGGACCTGACCCTGTTCTACGCCCAGTACGACTCGATCAAGCCCTACCTCCAGTCCGACGATCCCGACCCGACGACCGAGCGGCTGCAGTCGCCGGAAGACCGGGCCAAGCTGGACGGGCTGTACGAGTGCATCCTGTGCGCCTGCTGCTCGACGTCGTGCCCCAGCTACTGGTGGAACCAGACGGAATACCTCGGCCCGGCGGCCCTGCTGCAGTCCTATCGCTGGATCGCCGACAGCCGCGACGACGCCACCGACGCGCGGCTCGACGACCTTGAGGATCCGTTCAAACTGTATCGCTGCCACACGATCATGAACTGCGCCCAGGTCTGCCCCAAGGGCCTGAATCCGGCCAAGGCGATCGCCGAGACCAAGAAGCTCATGGTCTCGCCGTCGCGCTCGAAACAGGCGGCCTGACCGGGTTTGCCTTGCCCTGTCGCGGTCGCTAGTTGAGGTCCATGCCCAAGGTCACCTACATCGAGAACGGCGGCGCCGAACACGTCGTGGACGTCAAATCCGGCCTGTCGGTCATGGAGGGCGCGATCCGCAACAATGTGCCGGGCATCGACGCCGACTGCGGCGGCGCCTGCGCCTGCGCCACCTGCCATGTCTATGTCGACGCGGCCTGGACGGAGACGGCCGGCAAGCCCAGCGCCATGGAGGAGTCGATGCTCGACTTCGCCGAGGGGGTCGAGCCCAATTCGCGCCTGTCGTGCCAGATCCGCATGTCCGACGCGCTGGATGGCCTGGTCGTGCGCCTGCCCGAAAGCCAGCACTGACCCGGGCCCGTCCGGACTGGACCGGGCCGAGCCGGGATCGGGGCCGGGGTCAGGGCTGGGGTCGGGGCCGCGGCCGTGACGTCCTGAAACCCTGATGGCCCTGAACCCGCCACAGGATCGCCGGTTCGAACCGCGCACGACCCGCAACGCCCGGGGCGTGGTCGTCGCGCCGGGGCTGGAACTGGCCTGTCTGATCGCCGACGCCTCGGCCGCCGGCATGAAATTGCGGCTCGACCGTCGCGTGGCCCTGCCGGCGTCGGTCCTGGTGATCGATGTCGCCCTGGGCCTGGCCTATGAGGCCGAGGTGATGTGGAACAAGGGTCAGGACGCCGGGCTGAAGCTGCGCGGTCAGGCCTCGCTGCGCGGCCTGGTCCCCGCCCGCCTGACCCACGCCCGCGAAGCCTGGATGCGCGCCGGGGGGCGATAGGCGGGCGCCCGCAAGGCGCCGACGCACGGGTTCGCGATGTCAGGTCCAGGCGACGAACGCGCGCATGGCGGCGGCCTATGTCGCGGACAAGCCTCACCTAAATTCTCGCGACGGGCGATCTTCGCGCCTGGGTCAGCGGCGGCCGTATGGTGGTCGTCATGGGCGCCAGCAAATTCACCAGCGAGGTGTGGGAGACCGAGATCGGTCCCCGCTATCGCGACGACCGCAGCCTGACCGGCAAGCAGATGGCCGAGCAGTTGGGCATCCATGAGGTCACCCTGACCTCGCAGATGCGCCGGCGAGGCTTCTGTCGCAATGTCACCGCCTCGACGACGACGGCGGCCTTTCGCCAGGGCGACGACGGGCCGGAAATGGCGCCGGTGACGGGGGCCGACATCGGCGCCGTCATCGTCGGAGCCGGAACCGGGGCCGGGGCCGGGGCTGGAGCCGGAGTCGAAGCCGGAGCTGAAGCGGGGGCCCGCGCGGCGCGGCCGCGACCGGCCGACCTGCTGCGGTTCGTCTTCGATCCCGAGGCGCCGGTCGCCTCGATCCAGAGCCTGGCCCGACAGGCCCGGCGCGCGGCGGCGGACGGGCGGACTCACCATTTCCGCGACCTGATGCAGAGCGGCCTGTTGATGGAGCGGTTCCTGGCGCGCCTGCGGGCCCTGGCGGAGGAGACGGATGAGGCGGAGGCGGCCGTCCGGGCGGTCGAGACGGCGCCGCCGCTTGAACTGCGCTCGGCCCAGAGGCCGCCCGAGGGCGACTGGTCGACCTGGCTGTTCCTGGGCGGGCGCGGGGCGGGCAAGACCCTGGCCGGGTCGGCCTGGCTGGCGGACCAGGCCGATCGCCGCCGCCGGCTGGCCCTGGTCGGGGCGACGCTGCACGATGTGCGCGAGGTGATGATCGGGGGGCCGTCCGGCCTGCTGAGCCTGCCGCGCTGGGTCGGGGGCGAACGCCCGGTCTATGAGCCGTCGCGACGGCGGCTGCGCTTTCCCAATGGGGCCGAGGCCTGGGTCTTTTCGGCCGAGGATCCCGACAGTCTGCGCGGGCCCCAGTTCGAGGCCGCCTGGGCCGACGAATTCTGCGCCTGGGCCCGGCCCGAGGAGACCCTGGCCATGCTGAGGCTGGGCCTGCGTCTGGGCGAGGATCCGCGTCTGGCGGTGACCACCACCCCCCGGCCGATGGCGGCCTTGAAGGCGCTGCGGGCCGAGGCCGGCTGCGTCAGCACCCACGCCCCTACGCGTGAGAACCGCGACCACCTGGCTCCCGGCTTTCTCGATGGCCTGAGGGCCCTGTACGGCGGCACCCGGCGCGAGGCCCAGGAGATCGACGGTCTGGTGGTCGAGGCCGAGGGCGCCCTGTTCCGCGCCGAGGACCTGGCCCGGGCGCGGCTCGGCGCCGGCGACCGGCCGGCCGGGTTCGACCGGATCGTGGTGGCGGTCGATCCCACCACCACCCCCGGCGGCGACGCCTGCGGCATCGTCGCGGCGGGCCGGCTGGGCGAGGTCGCCTATGTCCTGGCGGACCGGTCGATGCGCGGCCTGACGCCCGACGCCTGGGCGCGCCGGGCCATCGCCCTGCTGGACGAGGTGGGGGCCGGCGAGATCGTCGCCGAGGTCAACCAGGGCGGCGAGATGGTGACCCAGACCCTGAGGACGGCGCGGCCCGGGGTGAAGGTGCGCCAGGTGCGGGCGACCAAGGGCAAGCGGCTGCGCGCCGAGCCGGTGGCGGCCCTGTACGAACAGGGCCGGGTGCACCACCTGGGGCGGTTCAAGGATCTGGAGGAGGAGCTGATGGCCCTTGGCGGGACCGACGAGGGGCGGCTGAGCCTCGACCGCGCCGACGCCCTGGTCTGGGCCGTCACCGACCTGATGCTGGGGCCGCGCGGGGAGGGGCCGAGGTTGCGGTGGATGTGAGGGGGTGCGGGGGGGCCCTGCGGGCCGGGAAGCGGACGTTTCGAGGGTCGGGAAGGGGTGGGAAGCGGACATCACTGGAAGCTCCAGCGCTGCCGAACCCGACAGTTCGTGCGGGACCCATTCGCAAGCGACGCGGTTGTGTTTTGAACTGGCTTCGGGATGATGGGTAGGGAGGACAATCCATGCCCCGGTCATCCAGCGGCGGACACGACGTTATCTCACCATCGCGACGCACCCTTTTTTGCGCGGCTGCCGCCATCGGCTTGATCGTCGCTTGCCCCTCCGGCGCGGACGCCACGGCGGCGGACGAGACGATCCCGATGGAGCGACGGGTCGCCTTGTCCCCGGACGGACGACATATCGCCATTCTAAGGGTCGGCCGGGACAACAGTCGACGGGTCACGCTGGTCCAGATCGTTCGCACGGACGCACTTTCCGCACCCCCGATGCGCGTCCGGCTCGGCGATATCGATGCTGAGGCCATTCAATGGGGAAGCAATCAGCAGCTGCTCGTCCGGGTCAGAATGGAACGCGAGTTCAGTCAGCGCGCGCCAACCGGCTCGACCATGGAACCTGACGACCTCACAATCTCCAGCCGCCGTTTGATCTCCATCCGTGTGAGCGACGGTCAGGCCGTCCCGATGTTCAGCGGCCCCAGAATGCGCAATACGCGCAACCTCGGCCAGGTGGTGGCGACCCTGCCGGACGAAGCCATACTGGTGGCGGCGCAGGCCGTTCGCGCAGCGCCTGGGATCGATGTCGCCGACCTCCAGATCAGCGCCCGGTTTCCGGACGCGCCTGACATCGACGGACCGCTGGAGCTTCATAAGGTCGATCTGGTCACAGGGACGAGCGAACTGGTCGAGACAGGCGGACTGTTCACGACCACTTGGCGCGCCCAGGATGGGGTCGCCATCCTGCGGCGAGATATCAGTCCGGCAGGAGATGTGGCGATCTGGTACGCGCGCGCGCCGGCTACCTCGAGCTGGCGTGTGCTTCTTCGCGAACGCATTGCAGACGCGCACGGGTTCAACTGGGTCGCCGCCGGTCGGCACGGCGTGGCGATCGTGTCTTGCCGGCTGCCGGGCGAGTCCGTGACATCTGTCAGGGAACTGGATCTGGCGACCCTCGCCTTCGGCGCCCCGATCCACGGTCGTGACGGGCGGAACGTCGAAACGACGGTGGTCGCTGGCGATGGTCGCTATTTGGGAGCCGGGTTTCGGGATCCGGATTGGGACTACGATTTCGTCGATAACGACGTGGGGGCGGACTACCAGACCATCTACCGATATTTCGGAGCCGACGCCGATGTGTATTTGCAGGATGTCAGCGCCGGACGGGATCGCTACCTCGTCCAGCTCGGCGGTTCGTCTCCGACAGGCAGCTGGCAGCTTTATGACCGGACGAGTGGTCAGTTCACAAACATCGCCTCACGAGCGGCACTGACCGGTTGACTGTCAGCGTGCCGAGGTTGCTGCGATCAACATCGCGGATGTCGGCAACCGATCGGACGACGACAACCACACCCGCCCGTGAAGCCGGCATTCGGCTCGGGGTCGGTTCGCGGACCGTGTCGATGGCTGTCGGGGGTGGTCAGGGGACATTGGACATCACTGCCCGTTCATCCCCTCAGATCGGCAGCACCGCTGCAAGCTTTGTCCGAAGTCCCTCGCCCGCTCCGAGCAGCGGTCGCGGCGGCTGGGCGTCCGTCAGTTCAAGAAGGTTCGCCGCAGCATACATCAGTCGAAGGCTGCCATGCGCCCGGAACAGGTCCCAGAGGCCCGAAAAGACGGCGTCGCGACGATCAGCCTCGTCTCGATCACCTTTCATGGCCGCAGCCGCCATGGCGGCGGCCGGCTCCGGGAAGAGCCCGGCCACGACGCTGAACCAGCAGTCCGCACCGGCCAGCAGGGCTTCCTTGCAGCCCCAGTCTCCGCTGTAGCCGATGGACAGGCCGGGCGCGGCCTGACGGAAAGCCATCAGGTCGGCGGCGATTCCGCCCGAGGACGGGAGCGGAAGCTTGATGGCGGCAACGGTCGGAATCGTCGCCAGGCGCGCAACGAAATCCGGACGGAAGGTGAAGTGGGTCGTTCCAGGATTGCTGTAGATGCACAACGGCAGGTCGGTGGCGGATGCGACCCCCACGAAATGCTCGAAAACCTCGTCCTCGTGCAGAGGCGTGTAGCTGACAGGGGCCAGCAGGAGGCCAGCCGCCCCCTCCGTCGCCGCGTCGTGCGCCAGAGACCGGGCCTCGTCCGTGCGCATGGCCCCGACGCCGACGATCACCGGGATCGACCCAACCGCGCCCACGGCGGCCGCCACGGCGCGCCGCCGCTGCTCCCGCCCCATGAACATATAGGTCCCCGTGCTGCCGAGCAGACCAATGGAGTCGGCGCCGCCGGCTTCAATCCGGCGAGCAAGCCGGCCCAGATCGGCGGTGATGATCTCGCCGGACGGCGTCATCGGTGTGATCGGAAAGGCCGAAAGACCCAAAAAAATCGTCATCCCTGAACTCCGGAATCTGTCGGTCGTGGAGCCGTGGTCCGACAGCGACGCAAATCAGACCTGGCTTGCGTTTTGTGACCGCCGGTCCCGGCATGGCCCTGTCGCCACGCTGATGCCATAGGGTCTCAACGAGGCGATTGCCGAAGGCGGCGTCCTGGCCGAAGCGCCATGGAGGAGGCGACACGACCCATGACACAGGCG
>Ga0247731_1000456_pt1 | contig 11248 bp, 6 predicted proteins | sample UWRJL088202R2_FD_180938 | JGI IMG/M metagenome (GOLD analysis project Ga0247731, IMG submission 180938) | Plant litter microbial communities from Arlington Agricultural Research Station in Wisconsin, United States - UWRJ-L088-202R-2 | ecosystem: Environmental > Terrestrial > Plant litter >...
GGCGTTCGCGCTCGATCATCGCGGCGAACGCAAGGACGCGTCCGATCTGGTCTATTGTCTTGAGCACGCCGAAGGCGGCCTTCCTCAGGTTGCCGAGCAATTCAAAGAGATCCTGGCTGGGCCGCACGCCGCGTCTGGGCGTCTAGCTTTAGCCATTCTCAGGAAGCGTTTCTGCGACGATGAAAATGGAGAGGGCTACAAAAAGGATGGTCCGACGAAGGCGGCCAATTTCGAGGGCGATTTGCCTGCTGGCGACGAAGAGGCCAGGCAGACGCGCCTGATCCGTCAGCGCCACATCAACGAACTGGTCACCGAACTCCTGGCGATGATCGCCCCGGCCAATGAGGATGACCAGAGCGTCTAGTTCCGGTCGCGGCTGAGCCCCACGTCACCGGAATGAGGCGTTGCTCAGACTAGTCTCGGTGTTTCAGAGGGGGCGACCTAAGGCTGCCCGGCTCATTCGAATGGCGCACGAGATGCTCGAAGCGACCATGTAGTCGCTAGAGTCAATCGGAGGGAATCGCGCTTCGCGGCAGCGAAGCTGGACGTCGCCATCCCGGCGTGCATTGAATGGGCCGGGGGAAAAATAATGAAAAGCGGTATACCAACTGGCAGCGGCCTAATCGGGCGACTGACGACCATCCCGGGCTTGCTGCCCATGGCGGACAACGAGCCGCTGCTGACCGACGTACAATACGATGCACTAAGTGCGGGGGTTGCTCGCGGTCAAAGCGTGTTGGTCAGCGCTCCGACGTCAACCGGCAAAACGTTGATCGGGTGGTGGGCAATTGCCGCAGCCGTGGCTGCGGGTGGACGGGCTGTCTATCTCGTCTCCCATCGTGCCTTGGCTAAGCAGAAATTCGAGGAAGCTCAGAGACTGTTTCTCCCCACTCTCCTTGAGAACGATAGAGCGGAAATTGTCTGCGCCACTGGGGATGCCGTTGAGGATGCGTTTGGTCGCAAAACTAGCGCGCCAATGGCGGCATCAATATTAATTGCCACCTATGAGAAATACTTGGGCTGTCTTTCCACGGGTGGTCCGCCGCGCGATCTTACTGATGTCGCCTTCATATGTGATGAGGTTCAATTAATCGGTGACAAAGGGCGAGGGCAAAATGTGGAGCTCTTGCTCACCTTATTGAAACAAGCCGGATGGAAGCAATTTGTCGCTCTGTCAGCGGTGTTGTCCGAGAAGGACGCCGCAAGCCTCGCGGAATGGCTAGCAATCGCGGTGGTTCGCAACCCAACCAGAGAGAAGAGTCTAAGGATTGAATGCCGCACCCCGACAGGAACGTTGCGAGTCGTGGCGGCTCCGGGGCGTGATGGCGACATTGAAGAAATAAGAGGGGGGAAAGATCAATCAGTCATTGGAATATTGAATGAGATCCACGGCCTCAAGGATGGCAAACCAACTATCGTCTTTTGCATGAAGGTGGACGACACCTATAAACTTGCTCAAGAATGGATTGCTGGAAAAACGAAGCGGCATACCGTCGTCGTTCCGCCTGGCTTGGATATCGACTTAAATTTGAGGCAGTGCCTAGAGTACGGGGCTGCGTTTCATAACGCTGAACTCAGCGAAGATGAGCGGATATTTGTCGAGGATCGGATCACATCGGGAGCGGTTGACGTTGTTTACGCGACCACGACGTTGGCCGCCGGAGTCAACTTTCCCTTGGGCGCAGCCGTTTTTTCTTCATGGAAGCGCTGGAACGGCGAGAAGAAAGTTCATGAACCAATCGACAGGGCCGAATTTCAAAATATGGCCGGCCGAGTTGGGCGCATGGGGCAGGCAGCATCTGAAGGCTTAGTCATTCTAAGTGCTGATGGCGGATCTACGGCAAACGCCGCGCGTGTTCTAATGAACATGAAAGGTCAAGATGACCTGGGTCACGGCATAAAGCCCGACGATTTTGGTGCGCTAACTCTTCAATTATTCGCTGGAAAACTCTGCAACACACGAGACGAGGCGTTCTCACTGCTCGCTTCAACGCTCAGCGCGGCTAGAGAGATTTCCTCGAACTCGGCGGGCATCACTCATTGGAAGCCTAAGTTAAATCAACAGATCGATCGCCTGATTACCGCTGGATGTTTAATAGAATCCAGTTATTCAGTTTCTATAACTTCGTTTGGGTTAGCTGTAGCGCGGACAGGGTTGAAGCCAGAGACGGCCATGTATTTTATAGATGGTCTAGCGGATCACGCTGTAGACCTAATATCATTTATATCGAGCGCGGATCAGCCGGATGCGGAAAACAACCTGCTATTTATACTGGCTCATGCGGCTCTGGCTTCTCCCGAATTTGGCTACTCTGGGGGAAAACCAACGCGCTATGTCAATTGGCGCGTCAGTAGCGGAAACCTGATTTCTAACGACTACGCGCGGCGGCTGAGCAACTTTCTGTTTGAACGCCCATGGGCGGCGAACGTAGGTGCTGCGAATGGCGCGTTGCTAGTTACGTCATGGGCGGCAGGCCAATCGCGGCGTGATGTAGAGCGCATTGTCAGTAGCGTTAGGGTTGGCACCATTCAATCTCTGGCAAGCGACGTCGCTTGGATCCTCACGGGGATTGCTGAGATCGTATCAAGCGTCACCTCTCCGACGATGGCGGACGAGAGTAAGCCGCCTAAGCTTCGGGGCGATGGACCCGCCGTTGACGCCGTCCGGCAACTCGCAAGGGGTCTCCGCCGGCAAGCGTCGCGCGCGGCGAGCGGGTTGCCAACAGACGTGCTTTGGATGACGGAAATAGATCTTCCCGGGCGGCCTCGCCGATTGTCGAGGGTCCAGATTCTCGCACTGAAAGGTCACGGACTCGCGCGGCCGATTGACTTGATGAAGGGTGATGGCGAGGCCGACACCGCTCGACGTGCCGCGCTTCAGGCGATCGAGAACCCGGTCCTCGCTAATCAGGTCAGGGATGCTGCCAAGGGTTGGAAGGTAGCTGATCGACAGCACTGTAGAAAATTTCAGCTAAAGCGCGCCGCCAAGCTGGGTGGAGAGGCGATAATAGATGCTCTATATACCGCGAAAGGCGACAGTCTTGAGGATGCGTTTGCGGAAGCGATCGCGTTCATTGGTGAGAATTATGAGAAACTAGACGGAAAGGGGAAAATCGCCCATCCGGACTTCCTAATTACTATCGATGATTGCCGGCCGATTGTGGTCGAAATAAAATCTAAGCTAGCCGATACCGATTTTGTCCCTCTGAATGCCGCCACGGAAGTTCTAACGGCTTCCGAGCTGATCGGCTTAAAAGGAAATTTTTGTATCACACTCTGTAGTCCAGGTGTCGAGCCTAGCGTGCCGGGCGTAATAGAGCGATGTGGCAGGCTGTGCGTTGTGGATGTTTCTGATTTTGCCGAGGCTGTAGTCCGTCTCCGGGAGGGTCGATTGAAGCGAGACGAGTTTTACAATTGGCTCACAACGCCAGGAATCGCGCTGATGGAAGACTTGCCAGTTCCGCAGTGACCTCTGACGAGGTGCCTTGACGTCTGATCTAACAGCGATCGGAGAAGCGATCATATGCGTCGATTTTGCGTGCTGTAAGGTTGGCCTCGGACCGATAGATTTCCCGCTCAAGAAACAACAACTCGGCTGCTTTGTCGTCATCGCTCAGATCGATGTACCACGACCGTGGTCCGGCATTTGTGCCGTCATTCCAGCGATAACCCCGTGCCTTGAGGACTTCTTTCAAATCAAAGGGTGCGCCCTCTGCCCACACCCGCCACGTAGGTCGGCGCGCACGCTCCAGCAGGTGCGAAAGCGCAGGCATCCCACTCGACGGTAGAGGCAACGCTAGAAGTTCTATCGCAGCAGCGCAGTCATTAACCGCGCGATGTTTTTCGTAGAAGAAACCGGCACCAACTGCGAGATACGCCAACTTGGTTCCTTCATGGCCTTCGGTTACCCAGTCGATTTGGGTCATAGAGCATGCCCAAGGTTTCGTAGAGAATGCGTCGCTGAATCTCTCCAAAAATCGTCGATCAAAGACTGCATTGTGCGCCACAATAATCGAGGCTGACCCCACGAAGCTAGCAACTTCTTCCGAATCTATTGTGTGGCCTGCAACCATGGCGTCTGAAATACCTGTGATCGCGGTGATTTCCTGTGGAATCGATTTCGATGGCTCGCGGAATCTGTGAAAACTTTCGCGTACCTCGTAAATCACTCCATCAAGTCCATAGACGAAAGGCGTCATCGCCAACTCGATGATTTCGTCGCGGGACGGATCGAGTCCCGTTGTTTCGGTATCGACGAAGAGGCCCGTGCGGACTTTGGTGCCGACAGGAACTTCTAGTTTGGGCCGAGCTCGCAGTCGGCGCAGCACGCGGTAGTCATCGCTGGCCTCGAGCGCTGCGGCCATCGCCTCAAGTTCCAATTGCACCCCCGCCAACCCTGTTTGACAGGGGATCGAGTTTCGTACTGCCGCAACGATATCGCGTATTTCTCTAAATGCTAAACGGTGACGGTCTTTGAGGCGCGATCGCATGTCGAGGCAATAATCACCTCAAGCTAGAATCCTGCATCGAATCCCTGATTGCCGAGCATGGATCGATTGCGAATTGCTGCCGGTAGGCTCCGGCAATCCTGGAGCCGCATTGGACCGAGCAGCGCCGCCACCTCCGACCGGGTACGCGCATCAACGATCCCACCAGGGCGGAGTAGAGCGCATCTGCGAGCGCAGCTTTTCCCGTTGCGGCAACCACTTCCGGAGACAAAATTAATCGACCGTGGAGATCATGGTGACTAGTGGCGCGGCTCGCTAGCGCTTCACGTGTCAGCTGAACCAGGGGTTCCCGCCACAAGGGCGTGTGTGCACCAGAACCGACAGTTGATCTCGGTAACAATCTAAGGTCCGACATCGGCAAGGCTGCGCCACTAGTGCACGTTGGCCTATGCGCTGAAGCTCCCCTACACTCGATGGCTGGAACCATGGACTACGCTTCGTCGGCGCAGAGGTCGTGCGCACAGGCCGACAGGCCGACGAAGACCAGCGCTGCCAGAGTCGCATCCTCGCGCCTCAAGTCGCGTCGTCGGCACTCGGGATTTCCGGGGTGGCGGATGTTTGGGTAGGTGTTGGCGAAGGTATAGGCGCGGGAAAAGATGTTGGCGAATTCGTTGCTGGGGAAACGATTCCCGTTGCGCATCCGATTGAGCGCGGCCGAGAATTCGTTTTCCTGACCGTTAGAAGCCGACACCACCATGTTTTCGGCAAGCAGAGAAGCGGCCCGTATAGCCTCCTTTGCTGTGATCTGAGTCCAGTCCGACGACTGACGCTCCCAAGCGCTCTCGAATGCCGATAAGGCTTCCTGCATTCCCACATCGACAGCCGCTCGCGCTCTCAGATTGCGGTACAGTGCGTCCACTTCCTCCGTAAGCAGGGACGTCAACTTCAGCGGTGCCATATCAAGCCGATAAGGCAGTGTATGACGCTCTATAAAGCGAGCCAGGCGCTCACGATAGAATTCGTCCAGCTCCGGGTTCTCATATTCCTCGAACGCGACCGCCACGTCAGCCAACAGGACGGCGACTAGGCGTCCATCGAGGAAGAACGAAGGCTTGATGCGGGTGATGGCAGTCCGCGCGTCAGCTGGCAGGTCGAGATAGGTCGCCACGTCGGCCCGAAGACTGTCGAGTGCGGGGTAGACGCCCGTCGCGACGAACAATGGGCGCATGGCCGGGCGAACCAGCATAGATCTGGCGACCGCTATCGGAAGGTCGGGGTGTAGTTGGTCAAATCGTTTGAATAGCGGGCGCCAGAGTTCCGCGTTCACGTACCGCCACGCGGCTTGGAGTCGGTCTTGTGTCACCCAAAAACCTCGGAAGAAAGCGCGGCGGCCATGCCTTCAGCTTTGGTGGCAGCAGTGTCGAGGGCGCAGGCGCTGATTTCAAGACGTTGGGCCCGTTCAGCAAAGGTTATTTGGAGCTGAAGGGGGGGAGCGAAAACTCCGACGCCCATCACGTCCCCCTGATTGATGCTGGACTGATTTATCGCGTGCTTGGCGTTCCTGATCAGCGCTTGTCGGACCGACGCGAGTTGCAGCATGGTGCCCACCATCACCGGGAGCAGAAGCTCTCGATTTACCTGCATCCGCATCATGTTCGATTCGAACAGGACAGGCTCCTCAAGCGCCGGGATGAGGATGGACTTGCCGAGTTGAGGCGGGCTGTTCACGCGATTCACGACGATATCACCCTGGCAGAGACCAAATTTCTCCAAGGTGGCGGCGTCGACCCTAAGGCGTTTCAGAGTGCGCTGGTCGCTGATGCTGCCATCGTCGAAGCTATCTATCCGGAGAATGCGGATACCTTCGCCGTAGTCGCTCGCGGGTCGATAAAGTCCATTTTGCGGACCTGACAGCAGTGCATCACCCAGGCTCATTGCGGGCCACCGCTTCGGGTTGGTGGCCGGGTCGCCGAACATGTCGTGGAAGAGCGCGGGGATGATGGCGCGGGCTCCGGTGCGAGTAGCTTCGGCGCGGCGCCTTATCTCTGACGCGCGGTCCAGCAGGCTCGCGATCCGCCGCTGTTTTTCCAGGGGCGGGAGGGGGATCGGCATCTCGAGCAGAACCGACATGTCGGCCCTTGGCATCCGAGCGCCTGTGTTTTTCGCCATCAAAATGTCGATGACCGCCTGCCGCCGAACCCAGTGAAATAGATAGCCTCGGTCTAGGCGGCTGGCATCCGGCAATAGCGGAACCAACTCCGTGGAGGCGCATCCAGCCTGCCGGGGAAGTGCGATTTTCCGCAGGTACGGCCTCAGCTTCCCGAAGAGAACGTGACGATGATCGAAGAGGAAGGCTTGGCCCTTCCCCTCTCCGGTTCGGGACCCGGGACGGAACGAGATTTGCCCCGTTTCAGGGTCAACTTGCTCCATCCCGACAAACTCCAGTCCCCGGCCAAGCGCGTCCGAAGCGGCGGTCGTGCGCCGATCCATGCGGCAGACGGTGCCGAGCTCAACGGCGGCAACGCTCACGCCGCTTCTTCCCGCAGCTCGGCCGCCAGCGCCTGAATTTCGCCGAGGATCGTCACTACCTCGTCCTGCAATTCCTCCAGCAGCTGACGCGGATCACAGTGCTCGACCGTCTCGCGGCTCTCCGGCCGGTAGCGGGAGGCCGACAGGTTCCAGTCCTCGCGCTCGATGGCGCCGGCGTCGGCGAACCACCAGGTTTCGGCCCAGGATGCGGTCGGGTCGCGCTTTTGCCAGCTCGCCAACATCTCTTCTCGGCCGTTGAACGCGGTGGTCAGGCCGGGCAGGTCGTCGGCTTCGATCGGCTGATCGTGGTTCGCGTCCAGCCTGAAGCCATCGTTGCTGGCGTGCAGGAACATAACCTGTTCAGTTCGACCGCCCTGGCGGAAGACCAGCACCGAGGTCTTCACCCCCGAATAGGGCTGGAACACGCCGCCCGGCAGCGACAGTACCGCCTCGACCCGGTTGTTCTGCATCAGCAGACGCCGCAGCTCCTTGTGGGCACCGGTAGAGCCGAACAGCACTCCCTCTGGCACGATCACTCCGCAGCGCCCGCCGGGCTTCAGGTTGTCGATCATGTATTTGACGAACAGCAGCTCGGTCGCGGTGCTGGTCCCAATCTTCACATCATCGACGATCCGATCACGATCGAGACGGCCGGAGAACGGCGGGTTTGCCAGGATCACGTCGTAGCCGTCGAGCGGCAGGCCCTTCTCTGCCTTGACTTGGCGGTCGAAGCTCGTGGTCAGGACGTTGCGCTTGAGAATGCGCACATCGGGCAGGCCGCGGAGCGCCAGGTTCATGGTGGCGAGGCTGACCATCTTGGGGTCGACGTCATTGCCATAGAAAGTCTCAGCCTGAAGCTTGCGCCATTGTGTGCCGTTCAGCCTGTCGCCCATCCCGCGCTCGAACGCCTTGCCTTCAAGTTCCGCCGTCTCGCGGCCGTTGGCCGAAGAATTGGCGAGGCGGATATGCTCGTAGGCCGCCACGAGAAAACCGGCAGTGCCGGCGGCCGGATCATAGACCGTCTCCCCAATCGTCGGGTCGACCAGATCGACAATGGCCCGGATGATGTGGCGCGGCGTCCGAAACTGACCCAGCTCGCCCGCCTGCTTGATCTGCCGCAGGACGTGCTCGAACAGATCGCCCTTGGTGTCGGGGTCAGCTTGCTCAAGCCGGAGCTCATTCACCAGGGTCACGACCTGGGTAAGCACGGTTGGCTCGTCGATAGCCAGGCGCGCCTGCGCCATGAAGCTCATGCCGAAGTCGTCGCCAATGGCGGCGAAGAAGGGAAACACCTCGTCCCGAACAAAGGTGACGAGCTGTTCCCCGGCCATGGCATTCGCCCAGGAAGACCAGCGCATTCGTTCGCGAGGGATGGTCTCAACGTCCCTTTTGGGGGCGTTCAGAGGATTGCGGAGTGTCCAGTCGCCCGTAAACAGCGAGGTGTAGTCGCGCTTGGTCGCCTTCGCCTGGCGAACGTTGGCGGCGTCGATGCCCTCGATCATGTAGAAGAAGAAGAGGAAGCTGAGCTGTTCCGCGTTGGAAAGCGGGTCAGGATAGCCGCCGCCGTAGAGGTAGTCGCGGATCTGGTCGACCTTGCGACGCATGTCGGGCGTAAAGGGCATCTCTGAAACTCTAAATGAAGGGTTTGTCGGGGCGGGGCATGTCCTCGTCCGCTGGGGAGCCAGAGGAGGCGAGGCCGAAGATGGCTTCGTTCAGGCCTGAGAGCACTCCTTCGAGTTCCGCCTCGCCGCCAAAGACGGCGCGGGCGCGCTCGAAGCCGCCGTTCATTGAAAGAGGTGGGGTGTCGAAGCGCCAGCTCTCGAAGAGGATGAGGTCGGAGGCGTTGGCCTTGATCTGCTCCTTGATGAGGTGAAGTAGGCGCAGCTGATCGGCGTTGAAATCCCGGCCATCGAGCCATGTCTCAAACGCCGCTCCCAGCGCCTCCGCCCTGGCTTCGTCCATATCCATGAAGGCTTGGCCGGTATCATCGACGGTCACCCACTCCCGCGTCGAGGGATCGATCTCGTCGTGGACGTCGAGCGTCAGCAACCGGCGTGCGGTCGGCGGCGGTCGAGCGGAATCCCTTACCATGATCATCCCGCCCTCGCCCGGTGCCTCATCGTCGCCGTGGCGGAGCGTGACGCCGGTAAAGTCCCACATTGTGAAGCGGTCTTTGCCAGGCGCCTGTCGCGTCCCGCGCCCGCGCATTTGTTGGTAGAGAATCGACGAGTGGGTGAAGCGCGCCATCACCAGGTTGCGCACCTCTGGGCAATCGAAACCGGTGTCGAGCATGTTCACGCTAACAAGAATCTGGGGAAACGCCTCCTTCTTGAAGCGCTTGATCTTCGCCATGCCATCCACGGTGTCCTCAGGCCCCATGCCGGAGACGACAAAGTCGGCATACCGCGTTGTTGGGGAGGGCTTCTTGTCTGCGAAGACATCGTCGAACATGCGAGCCAGTGTCTCGGCATGCCGCTTGGTGACTGCGAAAACGATGGTCTTACCCCAGTCGGGGGCACGGCGGACGCCGTTGGGGCCGACATAGCCATTCTCTAGAACCTCGCGGAATTCCCGCACCATGGCGCGGTTGCGCTCCGGGATGGTGAACTTCCGCTCCAGGGCGGTCGGATCAACCACCAGGGTGTCGCGCCCGTCGAATAGCCTCTGCAACTCGATGCGGGTCGACTCGTCCATGGCGTCCCAGTCGATCTCGGACCGGTCGACCGGAAAGCCCTCAGTTGCCGCAGTCCGCGCCGTCAATGCTCGGTAGATTTCGTATGGAACGAGGTGCCCGTCTGCGATGGCCTCGGCCATGGAGTAGCTGTAGGTTGGCCGGTCGACTTCGAAGAAGCGCATCGTGTCGCGCACTGCGGCTCGATCCTCCTCATCGACATCGGGGGCATCGGCCATGACACATGGCGTCGCCGTCAGGCCTATCTTCACGCCGTCGAAGTGATCCAGCGCGCGCCGCCATTTACCATAGATGCTGCGGTGGCACTCGTCGATGACGATCAGATCGAAGTAGCCGGAAGAGTAGTTCTCGTACTCGTTCACAAGGGTTTGCAACGTCACGATTGTGACGCGCTTTTCGTCCTGGAAGCGGCGACCGACGCGGGGCACCCGATAGCAGGGCAGGTGCGGAAGATGCTCGGCGAAGGCGTCCTCGGTCTGTATCGCCAGGGTGTTACGGTCGACCACGAAGAGCGCGCGTGTGGCCCAGTTGGCCTCAAACAAGCGCTTGATTAGCGCAGCAGAGGTCCTCGTTTTGCCGGTGCCCGTCGCCATTTCCGCCAGCATTTTTCGGCGGCCGGCGACGACCCCCCGGCAAATTACATCGATGCACGCCGTTTGGTGCTCGCGCCCACCGCCGCCCGCGATCCGGCTGTCGATGGGGATATCCAGCGGGTTTCGGCGGATTTCGCTGGCCGCCTTACGTCTGGTTAGATCGTCCTGACTGAAAACCGTCTCTACGCGGCGAAAATGAGCGTCTTGGGTCTTGTCGCGAAACCAGACCTCCTCGCCGTTGGCGAGGAAGATGAAGGGTACGTCAAGCTGAGCGGAATAGCGAAGGCCCTGCGCCTCGCCAGCGCTTAGATTGACGCTCGTGCTCTTGGCTTCGAGCACGGCCAGCGCCCGCCCCTGGCGATCGAATAGCGCATAGTCGGCCTTGCCACCGTCATCGAGCGGATATTCGAAACGAACGCTCCGCCCGTCGGTAAGCGCCCACTCCGCGTCCTTCAGCAGCGCGTCGATCTTTACGCGCGCAAACGCTTCATTCGGCAATGCATGCACCCCCGCCCCGTACCGACGATTGAGCACTAGCGTAAATCAGCGCAGCTCGAAACAGAGATGGTGAGGTTGAGGCCGTCACGAAATCATTTGGCCCCAGATCCCGGGTTGGCTTAATTTGAGGGTTCCGGTCCTCTCGTCGACTGTCCCAGCATTCGCTTCACGTTCGATGCAGACACCCTGGGTTCAGGTACCGTCCCGGCCCCGCAGCAGCCCTTCTCAATGGCCGCTAAGAGTCAATTTCTGCCACGATTGCTGCGAGCCGGGCGCGCTCCGCAGACCTGCAAGACGTCGGGGAGAAGGCGACCAAAGGGTGACTAGTCGCTTCCAAAGTCTCCCATTGGCCGCAGCTCGATAAAATCTTCTCGACATGGCGCCCATCGATAGGCGCTCACGTGTCTTGCCTGTGCGGACAAATTGGCTCCGCCCAGCCAGTACGAACCTCATGCCCATCAAATCGAAAAAGACGCCGCGTGGCGGCA
>Ga0247731_1000459_pt1 | contig 11227 bp, 9 predicted proteins | sample UWRJL088202R2_FD_180938 | JGI IMG/M metagenome (GOLD analysis project Ga0247731, IMG submission 180938) | Plant litter microbial communities from Arlington Agricultural Research Station in Wisconsin, United States - UWRJ-L088-202R-2 | ecosystem: Environmental > Terrestrial > Plant litter >...
CTGCAGGGTGATGTTCGTCGGGTCGACCTCGAGGTCGAGTCCGGCCGTGAGCGCCACGCCGGCCGGCACGCCGCAGACGATGGCGGCGACGGTGAGGCCGATGATGAGCCCGCGCGACAACGCCATGGCGCGGAAACCGGAGATCGCGTCTTGCGCCCAGGTCACGAGAACGGGGTGGGGGAGGAGCACGACGACGGATGCCGCGACCATGGCCGCCGCGCCGCCGGGGCTCAGCACCCCGGCCCAGACGGCGAAGGTGCCGACGACCGTGGCGACGGCCGCCTGGCTGCCCGACACGAAGAAGGTGGGTATGCCGCGGCCCAGCAACCAGCGTCCGCCGAGCGAGATGCCGAGCACGACCAGCAGCGCGCCGAGCGCCGACGGCGCGGTGCCTCCGGCCTGCAGGGTGACCGAGGCGGCGAGCAGCCCGAGACCGAGATCCATGATCCACGGCGCCCAGCGGAACGGCGAGTTCACCACGTCGACCAGCCGGGCGACGGCGTCGGTCATGTCGAGGTCGCCGTGCACGAGGTCGTTGACGATCACGTAGACCTGGTTGAGCCGGAACAGGTTCGACCCCTCGGCGTTGATCACCCGCACCTTGGTCAGCGGGTGCTGCCCGGGAGGGGCGTACTGCAGTGTGATGGCCGTGCCCGTGATGTCGAGTTCGAGCGGCGCGAGGTTCCACTTCGTGGCGACAGCGACGATCGCGACCTCGGTGCTGCGCACGTCGGCGCCCGACGCCAGCATGACGTCGCCGAGGTCGAGGCAGAACTCGACGATCTGGGGCGCCGAATAGAGGTCGCCGCCGATGCCGGCCTGCGGTTCCACGCTCTCGTAGATCGTGCCGCGCAGGCGGGCCCGGATGTCGCGGAGGTCGTGCTGGTTGACGCGGCGGGCGCGCGGGCGCTCGAGTCTGGGCCCGGCCTTGCGCGGTTCCGGTCGCCGCAATTCGGCTCTGCGCGGCTCGGGGCGACGCGAGGGCACGGGGCGCGAGGGATCGTCGGTCACGATGCCGCGGGGGTGAGGGGCACGGGTGACTCCGAACAATCGACTGCGTATCGCCGCTGATGTGAACGCGGCTCAGAAGAGTCTAGGCGTCGTGCTCGCTGTGATCCTCGACGTCGGGCTCGGCGCGCAGGGCGTCGGCGATCTCTTCCTCGGGGCGCGGGGCGACGGTCTGGTCTTCCTCGAGTTCGGGCACGGTCGGCTCGTCGGGGGCGGGGATGTGGTCGTGGGCGGTAGACATCGCGGTTCCTTCGTTCGGTGGCGTTCCTAGCGTAGGCCGAGGGGCCGGCGGCTAGTCGACGAGATCCGTGACGGTGGCGGATGCCGCGTCCCACCGCCGCAGTACCGTGGCCTCGGCGTGGCCGGAGCCCTCCGGGCGGGCGGTTTCGTCGAGGATCCGCAGGGCACGGGGCAGGTCGTCGGCGCGCAGGCGACGGGCGAGCGTGAGGTGCGGTGTCCATTCGCCGGGGCGGGTGTGCGCAGCATCCGTCCCGTCTTTCCCCACGAGGGCGTGCAGGGCCGCGTGCAGCTCGAGCAGCGCAGCCGACGGCGTGACCGACCGGGCCAGCACCCGTCGGTCGCCCGAACCGAACAGCACGGGGTCGCCGATCTCGAGCGCGAGGGGCAGGGTCACGACCGCGTCGAGCTCGGCCCGCGACATGGCACGTATCTGCGGGCGCACGACCAGGGTCACGTGCGGGCGGTTGCTCGGCGCGGTATGCGCCCCCATGCTCGACAGCCCCGCCTCGGCCAGCGCCGTCCACTGCGCCCGGAGGTGCGACTCGGTGGTGGCGTCGAGCAGCAGCTCGAGGCTGACGACCGGGGTGCGCGTCGGGTGCATGCTGCAAGTCTGCGGCACGGGCCGGCGTCAGTTGATGATCTCGCCGTGCAGCGCCGCGATGCGCTCGCGCCAGGTGCGCAGGGCCTCCGGCGTCAGGCGGGTCCAGTCGTGCACCTCGCCGACGATCCGCAACGGCGCCGTGCTGCGGTACGACCGCGTGGGGTTGCCGGGAAATCTCTTGTCGGTCACGTTCGGGTCGTTCTCGAACGGGCCGGTCGGTTCGACGGCGTAGACGCGCGGGGCCCCGTCGCCCGCGGCGAGTTCGGCGGCGAGCCCCGCGCCGTCGGGCAGCGCGGTGAAATAGACGTGGTTCATCACGATCTCCGGGCGGTAGTTCGACCGGAACCCCGCGGAGAGGAGGTCGCCGACACGGAGGTCGGCCTTCGTGCCGTGGAAGAACGGCCCGTCATCGAGCGGCTCGGTCATGGCGACAGCCTAGGCCCGCCACGGCCGACGACGTCTACTCGGTTTCGGGTGGCTGCTTCTCGCCGGTCATGATCTGTCGGATGCGGCCGACCGGGAGCTTCGGAGTGCGGTCGGATGTCACCAGGCCGTTGGTCTCCTGGCCGGTGTCGGTGAGCTGGGTGTAGCAGTAGCCGGCGAGCACCTCGCTCGCCCGCACGGCGTCGAGCAGGGCCGCGAGCCGCTCATCGAAGTCGCCGCCCGACGTCGCGGTCGAGTACCCCCAGGCGTCGTCTTCGCCGCCGTGCGGGGTGAACTTGACCCCGCCGAACTCGGTGAGCATCACCGGTTGGCCGCGGTCGGGTTCGTCGCTCAGCCGCAAGCGCCGGCCCGCCGGACCGATGCCCGCGAACAGCGCGTCGACGCTCGCGCGCGTGGCGTACCTGGCCGCGACGACCTCCCCCGACGACTCGTAGTCGTGGATCGACCAGATGTCGGAGTCGAGGTGCTCCCAGCCGTCGTTCGACACGACCGGGCGCGTGGGGTCGAGGCTCTTGGTGAGGTGGAACAGCGATCGCGCGTACTCGCGCACCGTGGCGTCGTGCGAGATGTGCTGGACGCCCCAGCTCTCGTTCAGCGGCACCCAGGTCACCACGCTCGGGTGCGACGAATCGCGCCGGATGACCTCCGACCACTCGCCGACCACACGACGCGCGGCCGTGGGGGAGAACTCGTAGGCGCTCGGCATCTCCTCCCAGAGGAGCAGGCCCAGCCGGTCGGCCCAGTAGAGGAAGCGCGGGTCTTCGATCTTCTGGTGCACCCGCGCGGCGTTGAAGCCGAGGTCTTTGATCAGCTGCACTTCGGCGCGCAGGGCGTCGGCGCTGGGAGCGGCGAGGTGCGACTCGGGCCAGTACCCCTGGCTCAGCACCGAGCGCAGGTAGACGGGGCGGTCGTTGAGCAAGAACCTGCCTCGGTCGACCGCGACGCTGCGCAGTCCGAAGTACGAGAACACGGTGTCTTCCGACCCGGTGTCGCTATCCGTCAGCTGCACCCGCACGTCGATGAGCCGCGGGGTGGTCTCGCTCCAGAGCAGTTCTTCGTAGTTCTGGCCGTTGATCTGTCGCGGCACGACCACCGTCACCTCGACGCGGTGCGAGTGCACGGCGATGCGGTGCGTCGCCAGCGGTTCTCCCTCGTAGCTCAGCTCGACGTCGAGGCAGGTGTCGTCTCCGGGGCGGCGGTTCAGTTCGACCGCGATGACGACCGAGCCGGTCGTGACGTCGGGGGTCAGGGCGAGGTGGTCGATGTGCAGTTCGGCCACCGTCTCGAGCCAGACCGGCTGCCAGATGCCGGTGGTGCGGTGGTACCAGATCACGTGGGGGTCGAGCTCCCAGTCCTGTTTTCCTCGCGGCTGCGCGACGTCGAGCGGATCGTCTTCCGCCCGCACCACGAGGGCGAGCGCGCCGTCGCCGTCGCCGTCGAAGGCGTCGGTCACGTCGAACGAGAACGGGGTGTGGCCGCCCTCGTGGTGTCCGAGCAGGGCACCGCCGAGCCAGACCGAACACCGGTAGTCGACCGCGCCGAAGTGCAGCATCGTGCGTCCGGCCGACCGGGGTGGTGCGGTGATCGAGCGCCGGTACCAGACGACCGGGTGGAACCCGGTGTCGTTGATGCCGGATGCCGGGGACTCGGGCGGGAAGGGGACGATGATCGTGCGGTCGAACGTCGCCGAGTCGGTCGCGAACCACCGCTCGCGCAAGCCGTCGTCGGAATCGTCGAAGCGCAGGTCCCACTCGCCGCCGAGGTCGGTCCACCCGGTGCGCACCAGCTGGGGTCGCGGGTAGCTGCCGTCCTGGCGCGAGGCGCGGATCGGGCGTGCGGGGGATGCGAGGGCGTCGGTGTCCATGGCTACAGTGTGCTGCATTTTTCCAGCGCTGTAAAATGTGTAAATACGTCGCGTGTCAGTCGGGGTCGGGCGCGCTCTCGCGTACGACGAACGAGTAGTCGGCGATGCGGTGGCGCCCCAATCCGGAATATCCGTTGATGCGTTCCTCGAGCATGTCGAGCGCGATGGTGGCGATCTGCGTCGTGTCGGGCGCGATCGTCGTGAGCGACGGGTGCGTGAACGCCGCCATGGAGATGTCGTCCCAGCCGACCACCGCCACGTCTTCCGGCACGCGCAGCCCGTGCTCCTGCAGGGCCCGCAGCGCGCCGATCGCGGCGAGGTCGTCGCGGCAGACCAGCGCGTCGAACACCCGCCCGTCGGCCAGGGCGCGTCGGAGCGCGTCCGCCGCCTCCCGGGCGCTGATGGCCGCGCTCGGAACGACCAGGGACATGTCCACCTTGAGCCCCGCCGCGTCGAGCGCGAGCTGGTAGCCGTCGAGCCGTTGCATCGACGTCACCGAATGACCGAACTCCTCGTGGCCGAGAAAGCCGATGCGCCGACGCCCGAGGGCCACGAGGTGCGATGTGGCGCGGATCGCCGCCGCCTCGTTGTCGATCATCACGTGGTCGACGCTCAGCGGTGCCGGTCCTTCGCCGAGCAGCACGAGCGGCACGTCTTCGCGGTGTTTGGCGATCTCGAGCGACGGCATGCGCGACGGCTGGAAGATGACGCCGTCGACGAGCCCGGCTTCCCTGGTCGAGACGATGGCGCGCTCGCTCTCGATCGTGCCGTCGGTCTGCTCGAGCAGTAGGCGGTAGCCGCGTTGCGTCGCGAGGTGGGCGATGATGCGGGCGAGCTCGGCGAAGTAGGGCAGGCTCACGTCGCTGAAGGCGAGGGAGAGCATTCCCGTGCGTCCGGTGGCGAGGCGCCTGGCCGACGCGTTCGGCCGGTAGCCGAGTTCGGAGATGGCCGCCTCGACCCGCTCGCGCATTCCGGCGCTGACGTGCGGGTAGTTGTGCACGACGTTGGAGACGGTCTTCATCGAGACGCCGGCCAGTTCGGCCACATCCTGCAGGCGTACGTTGGCCATCGAGCGGGTTCCTGTCGTTGGGGAAATGCGTCACCTGTCGTGTGGCGGGCATCTCGCCTACCACTGTAGCGATCGGGCCGACAGTGTCGCAGCCATCTCTTGACTCACAAATTACAGCGCTGTAAATTGTGAAGCGCGATGAGGCAGCTGCCTTCGTCGCGGCACCCCTCGGGCACAGCACCGGTATCGCCAGCGTTGGCCCGACCCGCACAGCCCCACGCACCGTCACTCAAAGGAGAGCAACACATGAAGAACCCCACACTGCGCGCAGCCGCCGCGGTTGCGATTCTCGGACTGGGAGTCTCGCTCGCCGCGTGTTCCGGCGGCAGCACGAGTGCGTCGTCCGACAGCGTGCGCGCCGATGCCGAATACTCCGGCCCCGCGGTCGACATCACGTTCTGGAACGGCTGGACGGGCGGCGCGGCCCCCGTTCTCGTTCCGAAGCTCGTCGCCGAGTTCAACGAGACCCACCCCGACATCAACGTGAAGAGCAACGCGATGGAATGGGCCGACATCTCGCAGAAGATGCCTCTCGCGATCAAAGCGGGAAAGGGGCCGGATGTCGCGGTCGCCCACGGCGACGACGTGGCGACCTACGCCGCCCAGGGTCTGTTGCTGAAGACCGACGACGTCGTCGACGCCCTCGGCTACAAGGAGTCCGACTTCCCGGAGGGTCTGATGGCCGCCGGACAGTTCGACGGCGACCAGTACGGGGTGCCGTGGAGTGTGACCCCGCTCGGGCTCTACATCAACAAAGACGTTCTGGCCAAGGCCGGGCTCGACCCCGAGACCGTGCCGACCGACGCCGAGAGCTACCTCGCGGCGCTCGAGGCGCTCAAGGCCGCGGGTATCCAGGGCGAATGGGCCGACGGCTACGTGTTCACCGGCACGTTCGAGTTCGAATCGCTGCTCTGGCAGTTCGGCGGCGACCTGTTCAACGAAGACGTCACCGAGGCGACCTTCAACTCCGAGGCCGGAGTGAAGGCGCTCACCTGGATGACCGACCTCATCAAGAACGGCTACAGCCCGGCGAACGTCGCGCAAGACGGCAACATCAACGCCCTGATCGGCAGCGAGACCGCGTTCAACTGGAACGGCGTCTGGCAGACCACGAACGAGGCGCTGCAGTCGGTGAGCTGGACGGCGGTTCCCGTTCCGCAGATCGGAACCGAGAAGGCGGTCTGGTCGAGTTCGACCCACTGGATGTTCCCCGCGAACAAGAACCAGGACCCCGACAAGTCGGCGGCCGCGGCCACCTTCGTCAAGTGGATGAACGACAACTCCGCCGACTGGGCGTCGACCGGCGAGCTGCCCGCCCAGAACACCGTGCGCGAAGACCCGGCCCTGCTGGAGACCTACCCCGCCCTGGCGCCGTTCCTCGAGCAGCTCGAATACGCGCACTACGAGACTGTGGCTCCCGGCCTCACCAACCGTATGGCCGAGGTCACCACGGGCGTCAACGAGGCGATGCTCGGCAAGAAGTCGCCGAAGGAAGCCCTCGACGACGCGGCCGAGAAGGCGACCCAGCTGCTGAAGCAGAACAAGGCGCAGTACGGTGGCTGATCCCGCCATCGTGACGCGGCTCGGCGGGGGCCTGCGCCCCCGCCGGGCCGCGGCCGGCCGCCGCACCCTCACGGCGTATCTCTTCCTCGCGCCGTTCCTCGTCATCTTCGCGGTGTTCGTCGTGTTCCCGGCGGTCTACGGACTGTGGATCAGCCTGCACGTGTGGAACCCGCTCCTCGACGATCATCCGTTCGTCGGCCTGCAGAATTTCTTCGACCTCTTCACCCCCGGCTCCCTCACCTTCGAAGACTTCTGGGAGAGCATGGGCGCGACCGGCATCTTCGTCGTCGCGAGCGTGCCGTTCCTGCTCGCGATCCCGCTCGGTATCGCGGTGCTGCTGAACCGCAAGATCAAGGGCGGTTCGGTCTTCCGCGGCATCTTCTTCGCCCCCTACGTGCTGGGCGTCGCGGTCGTCAGCGTGCTCTGGCGCTACCTGCTCGACCCCCAGCTGGGCGTCGTCAACGCGGTGCTCGGGCTGCTGGGCCTGCCGTCCGACATCCCGTGGACGGTCGACGTGCCGTGGGCGTGGATCTCGCTGGTCGGAATCACCGTCTGGTGGACCCTCGGCCTCAACACCGTGATCCTGCTCGCCGGGCTCAAGGGCATCAACCCCGATCTCTACGAGGCGGCGTCGCTCGACGGAGCCGGTGCTTGGCGCAAGTTCACGAGCGTCACGCTGCCGGGCCTCCGCCCGGTCATGACGTTCGTCGTCACCGTCACCCTGCTCGCCTCGGCCAACATGTTCGGCCAGTCGTTCCTCATCACGCAGGGCGGGCCGGGCACGGCGACGCGCACGGCGATCATGTACATCGCCAACCAGGGCCTCGTGCAGAACCAGATGGGCGCCGCGACCGCGATGAGCTACCTGCTCTTCGCCTTCCTCGCGGTCGTCAGCGTCTTGAACTTCCGCCTCCAGCGGGACAACACGAAATGAGCACCGTGACCACACCCACCGTGACCGCTCCGGCTCCCGCGACCGCGGCGCACGCGCCCGCCGCGCCCGCACGCACGAGGAAGCGCCGCCGCAGGGCGCCGAACCTGCTCACCTACGCCGTGCTCTTCCTGATCTCGTTCATCATCGTGGTGCCGCTGCTCTGGATGCTTCTCACGTCGTTCAAGACCGACTTCGACGCCATCAGTTCTCCCGCATCGCCATGGCCGAACCCGTTCACGACCGAGGCGTACGGCACGCTGGCGACCGGCAACCTGCCGATCTTGCGCTGGTTCGCCAACAGTGTGATCGCGGCGACCGCGCAGACCGCGATCATCCTGGTGACCGCATCGGCCGCGGCGTACGCTCTCGCCCGGCTCGAGTTCCGTGGCAAGAAGATCGTCTTCGGTGCGATCGTGGCGACGCTCCTCGTGCCCGGCGTCGTGTTCCTCATCCCGAACTACCTCATCGTCGACAGCTTCGGCTGGCTCGACAGCCTCTGGGCGATCATCGTGCCGGGGTCCGCCGGCGCGTTCGGCGTGTTCTTCCTGCGGCAGTTCTTCATCTCGCTGCCGAACGAGATCGAGGAGGCGGCGCGCGTCGACGGGGCGGGCGACTTCCGCATCTTCTGGCAGATCATCCTGCCGCTCTCGCGCCCGGCCCTCGCGACCCTCGCGGTGCTCAGCTTCCTGACCAACTGGAACGACTTCATCTGGCCGATCTACGTGCTGCTCAGCCCCGAGAACCTCACTCTGCAGCCGGGCCTGTCGGTGCTGCAGGGCACCTACTCGACGCACTTCGGCATCGTGATGGCCGGCGCGGTGATCGCCTCCGTGCCCGTGCTGATCCTGTTCACGCTGGCGCAGAAGCAGATCGTCGAGAGCGTCGCGTCGTCGGGAGTCAAGGGATGAGACGCGCCGCCGCGGTGCTGGTCGTCGCAGCGCTGGCGCTCGCCGGCTGCTCGACGGCGGCTCCCGCGACCGACGGCGGGGAGGGGGCGGATGCCACGGTCGACACCGACGATTTCGCGATCGACCACGACTTCCCCGACCCCGACGTGCTCGCCACCGCCGACGGCTACCTCGCCTACGCGACCAACGGCGCGGGGTTCAACGTGCAGCTGGCGACGTCGCCCGATCTCGAGAGCTGGGACGTCGTGCCGGTTGACGCGTTGCCGACCCTGCCCGACTGGGCGCTGCCGGGCAAGACCTGGGCCCCCGAGGTGGCGGAGTTCGCCGCCGACCGCTTTGTGATGTACGTCACCGTCGCGACGAAAGACCCGGCGTTGCAGTGCATCGGCGTCGCGGTGTCGGAGGTCGCCGAAGGCCCCTTCGTGCCCACCGGCTCGGGGCCGATCGTCTGTCCGCCCGACGACGGGGGAGCGATCGACGCGGCCACGTTCGCCGACGACGACGGGAAGCGCTACCTGCTCTGGAAGAACGACGGCAACTGCTGCGGGTTCGACACCTGGCTGCAGCTCGCCGAGCTCTCCGCCGACGGAACGGCGTTGGTCGGCGAGACGACGAAGCTCGTCATGCAGACCGAAGACTGGGAGGGCGATCTGGTCGAGGCGCCGACCCTGGTTAAGCGCGACGGCGTCTACACGCTGCTGTACTCCGCGAACGACTACGGCGGCGACGCCTACGCGACCGGCTACGCGACGGCGCCATCCGTACGCGGTCCGTTCTCGAAGGCCGACGGCCCGCTGCTCACCACCGAGCTGACCGACGGCCGCTACCTCGGTCCGGGCGGCCAGGACGTGGTGACCGCGCCCGACGGCTCCGACCGGATCGTGTTCCACTCCTGGGACTCGCTGTTCATCCAGCGCGGAATGAACGTGCTGCCGCTCGAGTGGCAGAACGGGGTGCCGACGGTGCAGGTGCCGTCGGCTGCACGCCCCTAGGTACGGTGCGTCCGGGGAGCGTCCCCGGTGCGTCCCCGATGATGTGGAGGCAAGACGATGTTCCGAAACGCCGGTATAGCCCTGACGGTGGCCGTGCTTCTCTGCGTACCCGTGGCGGCATCCGCCTCCACGACCCCCGATGCCGATCCCGCGCAAAGACCCGCGCCTGCGCCGGCGACCGAGTACAGCAACCCGCTGAAGCTGGCGGTCGAGGGCGGCGAGGCGCAGAGTTGCGCCGATCCCGACATCATCCGCGGACAGGCGAAGGGCGACACGTCGTGGTACCTGTACTGCACCTCCGACGCGCTGTACGACGACGAGCGCGATGCGACGGGCGATCTCGTGATCCACAACATCCCGATGTTCCGTTCCTCCGATCTGGTCAGCTGGTCGTACGTCGGCGACGCATTTCCGACCAAGCCGTCGTGGGTCGCCCCGACCGGCGGAGTCTGGGCCCCCGAGATCGCCTACCGCGACGGCCGTTATCTGCTCTACTACGGGGCTTCGGAAACATCGCTGCCGGGCGGTTCGTCGGCGATCGGCGTGGCGACGAGCGATAGTCCGACGGGCCCGTGGACCGATACCGGGGTGCCGGTCGTGGCGCCCGATGCCGGTGGCCGCTGGCAATACGATCCGGAAGTGCTCACCACGAACGGCGCGAGCTACCTGTACTTCGGCAGCTATTTCGGCGGCATCTTCGCGCGCGAACTCTCGGCCGACGGGCTGACATCGGTCGCTACATCCGAAACGCGCATCACGGTCGACAACCGCTACGAAGGCGCGGTGGTGCTCCGCCACGGCGGCTGGTACTACCTGCTCGCGTCGGCGACGAACTGCTGCAACGGCCCGCTCACGGGCTACGCCGTGTTCGCGGCACGCTCGAAGAGCCCGCTCGGTCCGTTCGTCGACCGCAATGGCGCCTCGATGCTCGCGGGGCGGGTGGGCGGCACGCCGGTGCTCACGCAGAACGGAAACCGCTGGGTCGGCACCGGCCACAACACGGTCTTCACCGATCTCGTCGGGCAAGACTGGACGATCTATCACGCCGTCGATCAGAACGACCCGTACTACTCCGGCGATGTCGGCTACACGAAGCGCCCCGCGCTGCTCGACCCGCTCGACTGGCGGCAGGGCTGGCCGGTCGTGCGCGGCGGCGCCGGGCCCTCCGACGAGACCATGCCGGCTCCTGCCGCGCAGGCTCGCGACCGATCGTCGTACCGCCCGCAGTTCGTTCGCGACCTCCGCGTCGGCAAGGACTACGCCAGGCTCAGCGACGGCTTCGACGAGGCACCCCTGACCAACTGGACCTGGACCCGGCCCGAGTCTGCGAACTGGCAACTCCGCGACGGGCAGCTGATCTGGCAGACCCAGGCCGCCGACCTGCACCCGCCCGCCGAACCGCTGGCGTCGATACTGAGCGAGCCGGCCCCCGAGGGCGACTACGTCGTCGAGACGAAAGTCACCGTGACGACACCGGCCGAAGGATGCTGCCAGAACTACGTGCAGGGCGGACTGGTTGTCTTCGGCGATGACGGCAACTACGTCAAACTCACGTCGGCTTCGATCTGGAACACGCGGCAGACCGAGTTCGGCAAGCAGGTGTC
>Ga0247731_1000460_pt1 | contig 11220 bp, 13 predicted proteins | sample UWRJL088202R2_FD_180938 | JGI IMG/M metagenome (GOLD analysis project Ga0247731, IMG submission 180938) | Plant litter microbial communities from Arlington Agricultural Research Station in Wisconsin, United States - UWRJ-L088-202R-2 | ecosystem: Environmental > Terrestrial > Plant litter >...
ACGTTGGTGCGCTCACCGATGTTGACGAAGACGGGTCTCATGGGCGTGTACTCAGGGTCGTTTGCAAGGCGGCGATCTGGGTCAGCCACGCGTCGTGGTCGTCCCCCTCCTGCCAGAGTTCATCGAGTTCGGAGGCTGGACCTACAACGCGCGCCAGACCTGAGCGGGCCAGAGCAATCGCGCCGTCGGGCGCCGCGCCCAGCGCGGCTGTCAGGCCTTGGTGGCTGTCAGGCAGGATGGACGCCTCGCCCACCGACGCGGCGACGATGGCGGCGGCGGCCACGGCGATCGAGCCTTCTGGCGCTTCCAGATAGCCGGCCTGCTTGATGACGTGGTCGAGCGCCTGCACGACCGTGCGCCACTCCGGCGCTTCGGCCAGGTCGTCGACGAAGTCCAGCGCGTCGTCGTTGTCGAACGGTCCAGCGGCCCAGGCGTCCATGGTCAGATGGCCTCGGCTTTGGCGCGGGCGACCGCCAGGGCGATCTGGCCGTCCAGGAAGTCGCGGAAAGCGATGCCCTGGGCCTTCAGCGACTTGGGATACAGCGACGCGGCGGTCATCCCCGGCAGGGTGTTGATCTCCAGGAAGATCGGGCCGCCCGGCGTGACGATGAAGTCGCTGCGCGAATAGCCGCCGGCTCCCACGGTCTTGTGGGCCTTCAGCGCGGCTTCCTGCATGGCGGCGTTCACTTCGGGCGCGAAGGTGGCCGGGCAGATCTCCTCGGTCGTCTTGGCCAGGTACTTGCCGACATAGTCGAAGGCGCCGTCGGCCGGACGGATCTCGACCGGCGGCAGGGCGAACACCTTGCCGTCCTGTTCCAAGACCCCGCAGGTCGCCTCGTCTCCGGCCACGAACGGCTCGATGACATAGGCCTCGCGGGCGGCGGCGGCCTTCAGAGTGTCCAGGTCGGCCGCTTCATTGACGAAGATCAGGCCGTAGCTCGACCCGTCGGCCACCGGCTTGGCGACCAGCTTGCCGTGCTTGGCGAGCGTGGCTTCGGCGTCGGCCAGGGCCACGGTCGAAGGCGCGACGACGCCGGCCTTGGCCACGGCGGCCTTGGTGGCGATCTTGTCGAAGGCCAGCCGGCTGGACCGCGAGTCAGAGCCGGTGAAGGCCACGCCCCGCGCTTCGCACAGGGCCGCCAAGTCGCCGTTCTCAGCCGCGCCGCCGTGCATGCCCAGAACGAGCACGCGGTCCTCGGCCTTGGCCTTGTCGAGCGCGGTCTCGATATCGCCGATCGCCAGACCTTCCGTTGGCAGGTCGATCTCGAACGGCCGCTCATGGCCCTGCAGCACAGCATCGCTGGCCACATAGACCTGGTCGTCCGGCGCCCAGAACCACAGGTCGGCCTCGGGCAACGCCGTGGCCAAGGCCTTGGCGCTGGCCACCGAAACGAGACGCTCGCGGCTCATGCCGCCGAAGAGGATGGTGGTTCGCATCGTCGTGATCTCTAGGCCAGCTCGAAGGGTTCCAAGCCCGCCAGGCGCATGGCCTTCGGACGCTCGGGGATGGCGCGCGGTTTAACACCCCGCACCTCGTCGGCCACATGCTTGATGTGGTCGGGGGTGGTGCCGCAGCAGCCGCCCAGAATGTTGACGATGCCGTCCTTGGCCCACTCATGCAGTTGGTGGCCGGTCTGGTGCGGCTCCTCGTCGTACTCGCCCATGGCGTTGGGCAGGCCGGCGTTGGGATAGGCCGCCACCAGGGTGTCGGCGATGCGAGCCATCTCGGCGATGTGCGGTCGCATCAGGTCCGCCCCCAGGGCGCAGTTGAAGCCCACGGCGAACGGCTTGCAGTGCTTGATGCTGTTCCAGAAGGCTTCCGCCGTCTGGCCCGACAGGGTGCGGCCCGAGCGGTCGGTGATGGTGCCGCTGATCCAGATCGGCAGCTCTTCGTGGCCCTCGTCGACCAGGTCCATGATCGCCTTGATCGCGGCCTTGCAGTTCAGCGTGTCGGTGATGGTCTCGATCAGGAAGAGGTCGACGCCCCCTTCGTAGAGCGCCGAAACCTGCTCGCGATAGGCCTGGTAGACCTGGTCGAAATTGACCTTGCGCGCGCCCGGGTCGTTCACGTCCGACGACATCGACAGCATCACGTTCAGCGGCCCGATCGAGCCGGCGATGAAGCGCGGCTTTTCCGGGTGCTCGGCCAGCCAGCGGTCGGCCGTCTCCCGGCCGATGCGCGCGCCTTCGTAGTTGATGTCGCGCACCGTGGCGGCGTCCAGGCCGTAGTCGGCCTGGGCGATGGTGGTGCCCGAGAAGGTGTTGGTCTCGGAGATGTCGGCGCCGGCGGCGAAATACTGGTGATGCAGGTCGGCGACGATGTCCGGCCGGGTCAGGCACAGGATGTCGTTGTTGCCCTTCATCTGGCCGTCGTAGTCGGCGAAGCGCTGGGCGCGGTAGTCGGCCTCGGTCAGCTTCTTCTTCTGGAACATCACGCCCCAGGAGCCGTCGAGGATCAGGATGCGCTCCTTGGCGGCGGCGCGCAGGGCGGCGACGCGGCCGGCTCGGGTGCTGAGGTCGGGTGTGGAAATGTCGGTCATCGGTTTGCCTCCTGAGGCGCGGTCACGTCGCGTTTCCTGACCAGGATATTGAGTTCGGTGTTGAAGGCGGCGGGGCCGCCCAGCGGACTGCCGACTTGCCGCAGCACCTCGAAACGCGTGGCCACCCGCTCAAGCAGGCGGCGGTGATCAAATCCGAGGTGATGGGGGAAATAGGCGAGACCCGGACCGATTGTCGCGCGCTCACGCTCGACCGGCGGTCGGCCCAGCGTGGCGGCGAGGATCGACGACAGCCGGCCATCGAACGCGCCCGGCCGCCGCGCCATGCGAAACAGGCCCTTGGCCAGGGCCGGCGGGCCGATCTCGACGGGCACGCCGATGACCAGCAGACCGCCGGGCGCCAGCACGCGGTGCAGATGATCCAGAGCGACGTCCGTCTCTTCCGGCGGCAGGTGCTCGAACACTTCCAGGCAGAAGGCCGTGCGAGCCCAGTCGCTGGGCAGGTCGGCCGCCGAGGCGACGAGGTCCGCCCCCGTCACGCCGGCCAGCATCGCGTCGGCCTCGGCCCGCAGGCTGGGCGCGGGCTCGAAGCATTTCACATGCCGCGTACGCTCAGACCGCAGCAGCGCCACGGCCAGCGCGCCGTCGCCGCCGCCATAGTCGACCACCGTTCCCAGGTCCGGCTCGCGGACCAGGCGCGCGGCGTCGAGCAGGCGTTGCGCCTGAAGCCAGCGCTTGACCGGGTTGGGGTCGCAGCGCGTCAGCTCGGCGTAGGTCGCTGTCACGCGGCCGCCTCGGAAGCCGCTGGGGCGACCTCGCGAACGCCCAGCACGCGACAGATCGCATAGACCAGGTCGGCGCGATTCAGGGTGTAGAAGTGGAAGTCGCTGAAGCCCTGCTCCTGCAGCTTGGCGCACATCTCGGCGGCCACCGAGCAGGCCAGCAGGCGGCGGGTGTCGGCGTCGTCGTCCAGGCCGTCGAAGATGTTGGCCAACCAACCGGGCACGGCCGTGCCGCAGGCCTTGGACATCTTCACCAGGCCCTTGAAGTTGGTCACCGGCATGATGCCCGGCACGATCGGGATGGTGATCCCGGCGGCGCGCACCTTGTCGACGAAGCGCAGGAAGGCGTCGGTGTCGAAGAAGAACTGGCTGATCGCCAGGCTGGCTCCGGCGTCGACCTTGGCCTTCAGCACCTCGATGTCATGCTCGATCGACGGGCTTTCGGGGTGCTTCTCGGGATAGACCCCGACCAGCACGTTGAACGGCGCGATCGAGGTCAGGGCGGCCGTCAGCTCGGTGGCGTTCTTGTAGCCGTCCTCGCGGGGCACATAGACGCCGCCGATGCCGCCCTCGCCGGGAGGCGGGTCGCCGCGCAGCGACACCACGTGGCGCACGCCAGTCTCCCAGTATTCGCGGATCACCTCGTCCACCTCGGCGCGACTGGCGCCGACACAGGTCAGGTGGGCGGCGGGCTTGAGGCTGGTCTCTTCCAGGATGCGCTTGACCGTGCGGTGCGTGCGCTCGCGGGTCGAGCCGCCGGCCCCGTAGGTCACCGAGACAAAGGCCGGGTCAAGCGGGGCCAGGCGCTTGATCGCCGCCCACAGGTTCTCTTCCATCTGCTCGGTCTTGGGCGGGAAGAACTCGAACGAGACGCGCGGACGGTCGGTGCGCTCGCCGGCGCGGGCGACCGGGCCGATGACGCGGCGGGGCGTGGGAGACGTAGTCATGCGGCGCTTCTTTCGGCGGTCTTGATATGCGGACGACGCGCGGTCCAGATCTTGACGGTGAGCCCCTCGTCCGAGGTCGGCGGCAGGGCGATGTTGCTGTCCAAGATCAGGCCGGCGGCCTCGATCCAGGCGATGATCTCGGCGTCGGCGAAGCCCAGCCGGCGATGCTGGTGGTTTTCGCGCAGGAACTCATGGTCGTGGGGGGCGAAGTCGGCGATCAGCAGCATGCCGCCGCCGGCCACCAGTCGCGCCGCCTCGGTCACGGCGGCGGCGGGATCACCCAGATAGTGCAGCACCTGGTGCACGGTCACCAAATCCGCGCAGCCGCCCGGCAGGCCGGTGGCGAAGATGTCGCCGTGACGCAGCTCGCATTGGGCCAGGCCCGCCTTGGCCACCTCGTCGCGGGCGATGTTGAGCATCTGCTGCGACAGGTCCAGCCCCAGCGCGGCCCCAGCGCGACGGCCGAGCAGAGTCAGCATCCGCCCCGCGCCCGCGCCCAGGTCGACCATCTCGTCGAAGGGCCCCTCGCCGGCCGCCTGCAGGATAGCGGCCTCGACCTCCGCCTCGTCGACATAGAGCGAGCGGATCTCGTTCCAGCGCGCGGCGTTGCGGGCGAAATAGGCCTGGGCGCCGGCGGTGCGTTCGGCCCGCACCAGGGCCAGCTTTTCGACGTCGCCGCGAACCACGGGGTCATGCGGATCGATCAGGTCCAGGGCCCGACCGATCACGGTGCGGCCGGGCGACTTCAGGGCCAGGCGATAGAACACCCAGGCCCCGTCCGGGAACCGCTCGACCAGCCCGGCTTCGGCCAGCAGCTTCAGGTGACGCGACACGCGTGGTTGGCTCTGATCTAGGATCCGGCACAGCTCCAGCACCGACAGCTCTTCGGTGGCCAGCAGCGCCAGCACCCGCAGGCGGGTCGACTCCCCCGCCGCGCGCAGCAGATCCACGACCTGTTCGGACGATACCTTCATGGGGACATAAAGATATCCTTATGTCCGATTTGGCAAGCGGATTCCGAGGTTGATCGTCGCCTGTCGAACGATCCCCGCGCCGCGCCGATGCGGTGAACTATGCCTCTTCGGCTGACTTTGGCGGCTCCCAAAGCTCAATCTTGACCCCGGCGGGATCGATCAGCCAGGCGAACCGCCCCATCTCCTCGTCCTGCCGCCCGGTCGGCTCCACACCCTCGGCGGCGGCCTTGGCCAGCACGCCGTCCAGGTCGTCGACGACGAAGTTGATCATGAAGACCGCCTGGGACGGCTCGAAATAGCGGGAGTCGTCCGCGAACGCCGCCCAGTTCGTCCCGGCGGCCTTGGCGGGCTTGAACGCCACCCCGCCCCAGTCCTGCACGTCGAAGCCCAGCACCCGCGCGTACCACGCGCCCACGGCGGCGGGGTCCGTCGCCTTGAAGAACACGCCCCCCAGGCCCAGCACCTTGGCCATTCAGCTCTCCCTCGCCTCGCCGTCCAGTTCAGCGGCCCAAGCTTCAGACCAAGTCATGAGCGGCCACAACGCCACGATCAGTTCGGCGCCGCGTGGCGTCAAGCGATAGCCGTTCTCGGCCCCCACCACCCCGGCCGCCCGCAGTTCGGCCAACCGCGCATTCAGCGTGCCCGGCGCCAGTTCGGCCGCCGCCTGCAGCGCCCGGAAGGTCAGGACCGCGTTGTCGCGCAGCTCCCACAGGATGCGCAGGGCCCCGCGCCGTCCCAGCAGGTCCAGGGCGGCCATGACCGGCCGTCCGGTCGTCGAGCCGCGCACCGCAACGCCGGGCAGAGGCGCAGCGGTTCTTGCTTCAATTTTTGTAGCAGACTCGGATTTCGCCATGATACAGATTCTGTAGCACACCTTCGTCCACCCCGGGAGATCGCCCATGCCCGCCCGTATCGCGCCGGCCCAACCGCCGTATCCGACCACCGTCCAGGCCACGCTCGACCAGTTGAAGACGCCCGGCGACCAGCCCCTGTCGCTGTTTCGCACTCTGGCCCGCGACGAGCGGCTGTTCGCGCGGTTCACCGGCGGCGGCCTGCTCGATCCCGGCCATCTGAGCTTGGCCGAGCGCGAGATCGTCATCCACCGGATCTGCGCCCTGAACGGCGCGGGCTATGAGTGGGGCGTCCACGCCGCGCTGTTCGCCGACGCCGCAGGGCTGGACGCCGAGCGCCTGGCGGCCACCCTCGCGGCGGGGATCGCGCCCTGCTGGACACCGCGTGAGGCGCTGCTGATCGCCTTCTGCGACGCGGTCAACGCCAGGGCCGACATCGACGACGCCCTGTGGGAGCGGCTGGCCGCGGCCTTCAGCGACGAGGCCCGGATCGAACTGATGATGCTGGCCGGCTTCTACCGGACCGTCAGCCTGCTGGTGAACGGCTTGCGGCTGGAGCCGGAAGGGTTCGCGATGGCGTTTCCCGGTTAGCCGTCCACCGGCGAAGCCAGGGTCTCGCCCTTGAAGAACCGGCGCAGGTTCTCGACCGTCAGCCCGACCATGGCCGGGATGCTGTCCAGGGTCGCGCCGGCGGTGTGGGGCGTGAGCACCGTGTGAGGCACGTCGGCCCAGCGCGCGGCCGGGGTCGGCTCATGATCGAACACATCCAAGCCCGCCATGCCCAGCCGGCCGTCCTTCAGCGCCGCGATCAGGGCGTCCTCGTCGACCAGCGAGCCACGCGCCACGTTGACCAGCAGCCCTTGAGGCCCCAGGGCCTCGATGACCGCCTGGTTGATCATATGGCGGTTGGCGGCGTCCGGCCGGGCGCAGACCACCAGGATGTCGCTGTCACGCGCCAGGTCCAGCAGGCTCTTGGCGCGCGGACGCTCGGTCTCCTTGGGACGCGGCGCCCACCAGGAGACCTTCAGCTCGAAGGCCTCCAGCCGGCGCGCTACCGCCTCGCCGATATGGCCCAGGCCGACGATCCCCGCCTTGCGGCCGCGCAGTCCGTGGCGCGGGCTCATCCGCTCCATGCTGGTCCAGTGGCCCGTGCGCAGCTTGGTGTCGCCCTCGACGATGCCGCGCCAGGCGGCCAGCACCAGGCCCACCGCGTGGTCGGCGACGTCGGCGGCGTTCAGGCCCGTGGAGTGGGTGACCGCGATGCCGTGCTGCTTGCACCACGGCACGTCCACGCCGTCATAACCGACGCTGACGCAGGCGATCAGGCCCAGGCGCGGCATCTCCGACAGCAGGTCCTTGGTCAGCACCATCTCGCCGGCATGGACGATGGCCCGCACCTGTCGCCCCGGCCCGTCGAGGAACGACAGGCGATCGGGATAGTCCCACAGGCGATGCACCTGGTAGGCCCCCTCCAGCAACGGCTGCAGGGGCATCAACATCTCATGCGAGAGGACGATGTGGGGCTTCTCGGCGGGCGTCTGTGGCATGCGTTCCTCTATCCGGAGATGGGTCCGTCTCAACGCGACGCAAGCTACTCCAGTTGCGGCCGCGCGCCACCGCGAACCGCTTGCAGATAACGCCTCAGTGGCGACCTTCGGCGAATTCCTCGACCATCTTGGCGCAGAAGGCCGGAAGGTCGTCAGGCTTGCGCGAGGTGACCAATCCCCGATCGACCACGACCTCGCGGTCGATCCACAGGGCTCCGGCGTTTTCCAGATCGACCTGCAGCGAGGGCCAGGACGTCACCTCCTTGCCGTCCACGCCGCCGGCGTTGATCAGCGTCCAGGGACCATGGCAGATGGCCGCGATCGGCTTCTTCTGGATCACGAAGTAGCGGATGAAGTCGATGGCCTTGGGCTCCAATCGCAGGGCGTCGGGGTTCATCACGCCGCCCGGCAGGACGAGAGCGTCGTAGGCGGCCGGATCGGCTCCGGCCAACTCGCGATCGACCGCGACCGCGCGGCCCTTGTCCTGGTGCTCCCAACCCTGGATCTGGCCAGCTTTGGGCGACACGATTTCCACGCTCGCCCCGGCCGCCTTCAAGGCCTCGACGGGCTTTTCCAGCTCCGACTGTTCGAAGCCATCGGTGGCGAGAACGGCGATCTTGCGGCCGGCGAGGGTCTGGTCGGACATGGAAACTCCTGACGAACAAGGAACTGGCCAGCCAAACCCCACTCAGCACGGCCCGGTTCCACGCCGCCCCTGAAGGTCAAGCTGTGAACAACGGCTAGGCTGACGGGTTTTGTTGAGCGACGCGCCCTTCGGTGCGCCCGTTCCGAAGGACAGCCCCCATGATGATCAGAACTCTCGCCGTCGGCGTCGCCTTGGCCGTGCTCGTTTCCGGCGCCGCCTCGGCCGCACCTCAGGTCAAGGCCTCGACCGCCCCCAAGCAGCCGATCCCCTACAGCCAGTTGGACGCCTATCTGAAGGCCTCGCCCAAGGCCCGGGCGACCAAGGACTGGTGGAGCGGCTCGGCCTCGACCGGCACGTCGACCGACACGTCTGCGACCATGCCCGCCGCGCCCTTAAGCGACGGCGCGACGAACACCTCGGTCAACCCGCCGGCCACCACCACCACCCTGCCGTCGGACTCCTCGACGAGCATGCCGGCCACCCCGCCGGTTCTGCCGGAAGGCTCCAACCCGGCTCCGGGCTCCAACCTGCCTGGCGCTCCGATCGAACAGAAGTAATCCGCTGAACGACAAAGGGGCGGCTCTCGCGAACCGCCCCTTCCCGTTATCGCTTTAGAAGGGCGCGCCTTAGCGGGCGAACTTCTGGAACTTGATGCGCTTGGGGATCAGGCTGTCGGCGCCCAGGCGGCGCTTCTTGTCTTCCTCGTACATCTCGAAGTTACCCTCGAACCACTCGACGTGGCTGTCGCCTTCGAAGGCCAGGATGTGGGTGGCCAGGCGGTCCAGGAACCAGCGATCGTGGGAGATGACCACGGCGCAGCCCGCGAACTCTTCCAGGGCCTCTTCCAGGGCCTGCAAGGTTTCGATGTCCAGGTCGTTGGTCGGTTCGTCCAGCAGCAGCAGGTTGCCGCCGGTGGCCAGGGTCTTGGCCAGGTGGACGCGATTGCGCTCACCGCCCGACAGCAGGCCGACCTTCTTCTGCTGGTCCGCGCCCTTGAAGTTGAAGCTGCCGACATAGGCGCGGCTGTTAATCTCGCGTTTGCCGACGATCATGATGTCGGTGCCGCCCGACACTTCTTCCCAGATGGTCTTGTTGGGATCGAGCGCGTCGCGCGACTGGTCGACGTACGAGAGCTTGACGGTCTCGCCGACCTTGACGCTGCCCTGATCGGGCTGCTCGCGGCCGGTGATCAGCTTGAACAGCGTCGACTTGCCGGCGCCGTTGGGACCGATGACGCCGACGATGCCGTTCGGCGGCAGGCGGAACGACAGGTCCTTGAACAGCACCTTGTCGCCGTATTCCTTTTCCAGGCCTTCGACTTCCAGCACCAGGTTGCCCAGGCGCGGGCCGGGCGGGATCTGGATGTGGGCGTGGGTCTGGGCGGCGCGGGCGTTTTCCTGCGCGGCGACCATTTCCTCGTAGCTCGCCAAGCGGGCCTTGGACTTGGACTGGCGGGCCTTGGGCGAGCTGCGGACCCACTCAAGTTCGCGGGTCAGCGCGCGTTGACGGCTGTCGGACTCCGACTGCTCCTGCACGACGCGCTTGGTCTTCTGTTCCAGCCAGCCGGAATAGTTGCCTTCGTACGGCACGCCCTTGCCGCGATCGAGCTCGAGCGTCCACTTGGTGACCTGATCCAGGAAGTAGCGATCGTGGGTGACCAGGATCACGCAGCCCGGGAAGTTTTCCAGGTGATGCTGCAGCCAGGCCACGGACTCGGCGTCCAAGTGGTTGGTGGGCTCGTCCAGCAGCATGATGTCAGGCTTGCTGAGCAGCAGGCGGGCAAGCGCGATGCGGCGCTTTTCACCGCCCGACAGGTCTTCGATGCTGGAGTCGTTGGGCGGGCAGCGCAGGGCGTCGATGGCCATCTCGACCTTGGAGTCGATGTCCCACAGGTCGCGGGCGTCGATGATCTCCTGGAGCTTGGTCATCTCCTCCATCAGCTCGTCGGAGTAGTCCTCGCCGAGCTTGTTGGCGATCTCGTTGTACTTGTCGAAGATCAGCTTGTCTTCGCAGTCGGCGATGACGTTGCCCCAGACGTCCTTGGTCGGGTCCAGCACCGGCTCTTGCGGCAGGTAGCCGCGACGGATGCCCTCGGCGGCCTTGGCCTCGCCCGAATACTGGTCGTCCAGGCCGGCCATGATCTTCAGCAGGGTCGACTTACCCGAGCCGTTGACGCCCACGACGCCGATCTTGGCGTCGGAATAAAACGACAGCCAGATGTTCTCGAAGATCTTCTTGCCGCCGGGGAAGGCCTTGGTGAGGCCCTGCATCTGGAAAATATATTGCTGAGCCATGGGGGGCGTCGGTCTCGCTGAATCTTGGATCGGGGGTCGGGCGCTGAAATAGCGGTCGCGGACCCTTTGCGCAATGACGGCGGCCCATGACACGACGGCGCTGAACGCCCTTCGGTGTTATACTATAACAATTTCCTTGCCGATCAGCGGTGGCGTGGATATCGATTGTTACATTATAACATCAAACGAGACCGCCATGCCCCCGGCCTTCACGCCCCCGCCCTCCCCGTCCGGACGCATCGACAGGCGGCTGCCGGTCACGGTGTTGTCGGGCTTCCTGGGGGCCGGCAAGACCACCCTTCTCAACCACGTGCTGGGCAACCGCGAAGGCAAGAAGGTCGCGGTGATCGTCAACGACATGAGCGAGGTCAATATCGACGCGGCCCTGGTCGCCGAGGGCGGCGCGGGCCTGTCGCGCACCGACGAGGCCCTGGTCGAGATGTCGAACGGCTGCATCTGCTGTACCCTGCGCGACGACCTGTTGCAGGGGGTCCGCCGCCTGGCCGCCGAACGGCGCTTCGACTACCTGCTCATCGAGTCCACCGGCGTTTCGGAACCCATGCCCGTGGCCGCCACCTTCGACTTCCGCGACGAGGCCGGCGACAGTCTGGCCGACGTGGCGCGGCTGGACACCATGGTCACCGTGGTCGACGCCTTCAACTTCCTGAGCGACTACGCCTC
>Ga0247731_1000461_pt1 | contig 11214 bp, 11 predicted proteins | sample UWRJL088202R2_FD_180938 | JGI IMG/M metagenome (GOLD analysis project Ga0247731, IMG submission 180938) | Plant litter microbial communities from Arlington Agricultural Research Station in Wisconsin, United States - UWRJ-L088-202R-2 | ecosystem: Environmental > Terrestrial > Plant litter >...
AGCCGCGGTCCAGCGCCGGCCGCAGCATCATGATCAGCCGGTCGACGATCACGGCGCCGAAGGCCGTGGCGCCCAGGCCGCTCCAGCCCGCCATCATCAGGGCCGCGATCAGGGCGATGATCAGTCCCGTCACCTGATTGACGCTGTCGAAGCCCCCCGAGGCGAGGGCGAGGATGCCGTTAAGCAAGCCGCCGATCTGATCGACCAGAGTTTCCATCATGCACCCCTGCAGCGACCAGCTTGACCGCATGAACCAGATTAACGCCGGCGGGCCGAATTCGATCCGGTCAAGCTTGTCGCCGTGAAGCTTACCGCCCCGTTGAGCCGAAGCCGCCGGCGCCGCGCGAGGTCTCGGCCAGCGCGTCGACCTCGGCGACCACGGCCTGGGCATGGGCGGCCACCACCATCTGGGCGATGCGCTCGCCGCGGCGGATCACGAAGGGCTCGGCGCCGTGGTTGATCAGGATCACACCGACCTCGCCGCGATAGTCGCTGTCGATGGTGCCGGGGGAGTTCAGGCAGGTGATCCCGTACTTCAGCGCCAGCCCCGAGCGGGGCCGCACCTGGGCCTCCCAGCCCTGTTCCAGCGCGATCTTTAGCCCGGTCGGCACCAAGGCGCGTTCACCGGGCGCCAGGGTCAGCGGCGCATCCTCGGGCACCGCCGCGCGCAGATCCATCCCGGCCGAACCGGCGGTCTCATAGGCCGGCAGGGCCAGCCCCTCGGCGTGGGGCAGGCGCTGGATCCGCAGGGTCGTCATTTCAGGGCCTGTTCGTGATGTGCGGGGAAGAGAGATGCTCGACGATGCGACCCGACAGTTGACGGGCGATCGCCGTCTTCGACTGGCGCGGCCAGGCCTCGACGCCGTCGCGGGTGACCAGCAGAACCGTATTGCCGTCCGAGCCGAAGACATCGTCCGAGACGTCATTGCCGACGATCCAGTCACAGCCCTTGCGTGACAGCTTGGCCCGGGCGTTGGCCTCCAGATCGGTGGTCTCGGCGGCGAAGCCGATCACCAGGGCGGGCCGCAGCGGTCCGGGCGAGGCGATGCCCGACAGAATGTCCGGGTTCTCGATCAGGGCCAGGGTCGGCGGACCGCCGGGCCCCTTCTTGATCTTGCCGCCGGCGATGGTGTCGACGCGCCAGTCGGCCACGGCGGCGCTCAGCACGGCGATCTCGGCCGGCAGGGCGGCTTGAGTCGCCGCCTGCATCTGCAGGGCGCTCTCGACGTCGATCCGCGTCACGCCGGCAGGCGCGGCCAGCGCCGTCGGCCCCGACACCAGGGTCACCCGCGCGCCCAGTTCGGCCAGGGCCGCGGCGATGGCATAGCCCTGTTTGCCGCTGGAGCGGTTGGTCAGGCCCCGCACCGGATCGATCGATTCGAAGGTCGGTCCGGCTGTAACCACTGCATGTTTCCCCGCCAGCGGACGTCCGGCCGCCCCCGCCAGCTGGCCCAGGATGGCCTCGAGAATGGCGGCGGGCTCGGCCATCCGGCCCGGGCCGTATTCGCCGCAGGCCATTTCCCCGTCGTCGGGCCCCACGACCGTCATGCCGTGCCAGCCGTCGAACCCCTTCAGCCGCTCGACATTGGTCTGCACCGCCGGGTGCAGCCACATCCGCACATTCATCGCCGGGGCCAGCAGCACCGTCTTGTCGGTCGCCAGCAGGGTGGTCGAGGCCAGGTCGTCGGCCATGCCATTTGCCGCCTTGGCGATCAGCCCCGCCGTCGCCGGCGCCACAACCACCAGATCGGCCCAGCGCGACAGCTCGATATGACCCATGGTCGTCTCGTCATCGGGCATGAACAGGGTCTGCCGCACCGGATGGCCCGTCAGGGACGCAAGCGACAGCGGCGTCACGAACTCGGCCCCCGAGGCGGTCAGCACGGCCTGAACCTCGCCCCCCGCCTTCCTTATCAGGCGCACCAGTTCCAGCGCCTTGTAGGCGGCGATGCCGCCGCCGACGATCAGCAGGATCTTGCGGGAGTGGAGCGCGCCTGTGGTCATGGCGAACCTCTAGCCGGACCGCCGGTCCCCGTCGAGCATTCGGCGCAGCTAAAACAGAACATTGCCAGAACATTAACGTTATGCCGAACATCGTTCCGCGGGTTCAAATGGAGGACGGGATGACACGCAGCAGCATCAGCAAAGCCGCCATCGCGGCGATCCTGGCCCTCGGCCCGAGGCTTTCGGCCTGCGATAACGGCCCATCGGCGGTCGAGACGCGGGACCGCACGGGCGAAACGGCTACGGCGACCCTGACCGGGGCGACAGCGGAAACGCCGGTCGCAGAGCGGGCCGCCCTGACCGTCAGCCGGCGCGAGACCGTCGACGCCAAGATCGGACGCCTCTACGCGCGCAATGGAGCCGACTTCGGGGCCCGGTCGCCCGAGGATTTTGTGATCAAAATCCGGGCCTTCACCGACAGCCCGCTGGTCGGGGTCGAGACGGTCAAACGGCCCCATGGCGACATTCTGTACTATCAGGCTTCGACCAACACCTTCGCCGTGGTTTCGCGCGTTGGTACGCCGCGCACCATGTTCAAGCCAGACGATGGTGCGGCCTATTGGGCCCAGCAGAAGGATCGCGCGCCGACCTTTGGCCAAAACCGCACTGAGGCGGAAAAGGCGAGCTAGACCGCTTCGGCCGGCCGCTCGGCCATTTCACGCAGCAGTTCGAGCGCGAGCTTCTGCTGGCGGTTCGACAGCTGTGGCGCCAGCCGGGCGATCTCGATCGAATAACGGGTCGAGGGAAAATCGTGGTCGAAGGCGGGCGCCCCGTCCTCGGCCATGCCCGGCTCGCCGACGGCCAGACCCTGGAAGAAATAGCTGATATCGACCTTGAAAAAGCGGGCGATGTCCCAGAGCTTGGACGCCGAAATGCGGTTGGCGCCCTTCTCGTATTTCTGGATCTGCTGGAAGGTCAGGCCTAGAGCCCGGCCGAGGTCGCTCTGATTGTAGCCCAGGCTGATGCGTTTTTCGCATACCCGCCGTCCGACGTGCCGATCCACCGGATGGGGTCCGTCCTCTGAAGCGCCTTTCGCCATTCAAATCTCTCACTGTGCCGGGCCCAACACAGGCCTCTGCATTGCGCCGGAAATCAGGCTTCTGTCATCCCCATTTACGGGGATGGCGAGCCTTATTGCGCCCACGATAGGCACTGTATCGGCAATTCGCCGACAAGGCGAAACCCGGGTCTCGGGCGTCAGCGGCCCAACGCCGCGCGCCGCGACCGGAGTCGGGAAAGCCCCGATCGCCACGGCAGGAGGACGCTCAGGCCGCCCAGGATCGCCATCCAGAACGGCACGTCCCCCAGCCGGCCGTACAGGGTCATAGGCGCGGGCCGGGGCAGCAGGGCGTCGATCACCCCGCTCTCACCGGTCTCGAGCCGCTGGCCGGAGATCACCCGTCCCCAGGGATCGATCATGGCCGAGACGCCGGTCGGCGTCGCCCGCACCACCGGCAGGCCGGTCTCGATGGCCCGGTAGCTGGCGAGGTTCAAATGCTGCAGGGGGCCGGAACTGGTCCCGAACCAGGCGTCGTTGGAGACATTGACGATCCACTGGGGCCGGTCGCGGCCGGCGGCGGTGAAGCCCGGGAACAGGCTCTCGTAACAGATCAGCGGCTGCACCCGCGGCGCGTTCGGCAGGGCGATGGGCGACGGGCGGGGCCCGGCGGCGAAGTCCTCGGGCATATGCACCAGGCTGCGAACGCCCAGCGCGCCCATCAAGCCGCCCAGGGGAATGAACTCGCCGAACGGCACCAGCCGGTGCTTGTCATAGACGGCCGCGATCCTGACGCCGGCCTGGCCCTCGGCATGCAGGGCGAACAGGCTGTTGAAATAGCGCACGTCGCCCGCCGCGCCCGCTGATGGGCCGGGAGGTTCAGCCTCGGCCCGGGCCAGGCCGAGCAGCAAGGTCTGACCGGGTCGCAGGGCGCCGGCGATGGCCATGGCGTCCGGCGAGCCGTCGGCGAAGACCTCGTTGGCGCTGGCCGGCAGGGCGCCCTCGGGCCAGACCACGACGTCGGGCAGCGCCGCGCCGGGTTGGTCGGTGAGACGGACATAGCGATCGACGATCGATTGATAGGCCTCGGGCGACCATTTGGCCTTCTGCGTGATATCGGCCTGGACGATGCGTACGAGGGTGTCGGTGTAGGTCACGGTTCGGCCGGACAGCCAGGCCGAGCCGCCCAGCACGAGGGCGGCCAAAGTCGCCAGCCCGGCCAGGGCCGTGGCCGATCGGGCGCGATGCGACCCCGGCCCCATCATCGGCCCCAGCGCCGCGACCGCCCCGACGGTGATGACGCTCAGCCCATAGACGCCGACCAGGCTGGCGACCTGCGAGGCGCCCGAGCCGGCGGCCCAGCTGGCCCCGGCGGGGTTCCACGGAAAACCGGTCAGGACATGGCCGCGCAGCCATTCGAACAGGCAGAACCACGCGGTGAAGGCCAGGACCCGGGACAGACCCCCCGGCGCGAACCGGCGATAAAGCGCCATGGCCGCGCCCCAGAACAGGCCCAACCCGGCCGGCAGCAGGCTGGCGGCGAACGGCGCCATCCAGGCCTGGGCGGGATCGATCAGGAAGGCCTCAGCGACCCACCAGCAGCTGACGAAGAAATAGGCGAACCCGGCCAGCCACCCTACCCAGAAGGCGCCGCGCGGCGTCGCCGACCGCTCGGCCAGCAGCATCAGCAGCGGATAACCGATCAGGCCGACCAGGATTCCGAACGGGGGATGGGCGAAGGCGGCCAGGGCGCCGGCCAGCAGGGCCACGCCGATCCGGCTGAACCGGGTCCAGCGCGCGTCTGCGGGGGCGGGGTCGGCGGCGATCGGGGTCACGGCGTCAGACGTCATCAGGCAGGACGTATGGGTCGGCGACGCCCAGCCTGGCAAGCAGGCCCCGCTCCTCGGCCTCCATCGCCTCGGCCTCGGCCTCGATCTCGTGATCGCTCCCCAGCACGTGGAGCACGCCGTGGATCACCAGATGGGTCAGGTGGTCGGCCAGGGTCTTGCCCTGGGCCTGGGCCTCGTCGCGACAGACGCCGAAGGCCAGGACGATGTCGCCCAGATGCGGCGCCTGACCGGGACCCGGCATATCGGCGCCGGGAAAGGACAGGACGTTGGTCGGGCGGTCCCGGTCGCGAAACCGGGCGTTCAGATCGCGGACCGCGGCATCGTCGGTCAGGAGCACGACCAGATCGCCCTTCGTCTCGCCCAGCGCCGCCGTCGCCGCCCGCTGGACGACATCTTTGGCGTTCGGAAGCGCCGCGATCCAGTCGTCGGATTCGATTTCGATCTCGATCATCTAGCGGGCGGTGTCCTCGAGATCGGCCCTGGGCCGACCTTGGGCGGCGTCGGCGTCATAGGCGCGCACGATCCGCTCGACCATGGCGTGGCGAACCACGTCCTGGGCCTCGAATTCCAGCACCCCGACGCCCTTGACCCCGCGCAGGATACGCAGGGCGTGGGCCAGGCCGCTGTCGCGCGGGTTCAGCAGGTCGATCTGAGACGGATCGCCGGTGACCACCATCCGGGCGCCCTCGCCCAGTCGGGTCAGGACCATCTTCATCTGCAGCCGGGACGTGTTCTGGGCCTCGTCGACGATGACGAAGGCGTGGCTGAGCGTCCGGCCGCGCATGAAGGCGATCGGCGCCGCCTCGATCTCGCCCTTGTCGCGCCGCCGCTGCACGTCCTCAGGCCCGAGGATGTCGTTCAGCGCCTCCCAGATCGGGGCCAGATAGGGATCGACCTTCTCGTTCAGGTCGCCGGGCAGGAAGCCGAGTTTCTCGCCCGCCTCGACGGCCGGCCGGGTGATGACCAGCCGGTCCACCTGTCCCCGTCGCAGCAGGGAGGCGCCATAGGCGGCGGCCAGGAAGGTCTTGCCCGTCCCCGCAGGGCCAACGCCGAAGCTGAGTTCGTGGTTGGCGAGGACGTCCAGATAGCGCGCCTGGGCGTCGGTCTTGGGCACGATGGCGCCGCGCTTGCCGACCGGCAGGGCCATGGGATCAACGCGGCGACCACCGCCGGTGACCCCGGTGCGGGCCGAGCCGATGGCGGCGCGGACGTCCGCCTCATTGACCTCGGCGCGCTTTCCGGCGCGATCGGCCAGGGCCTCGATGACCTGTTTGGCGTTGGCCCGATCGCGCGCCCCGCCATTGATCGAAACCCCGCCGCCGGGCGCCTCGATCAGCACCTTGAAGGCGTCCTCGATCAGGGCGACGTGACGACTGTTGGGCCCGATGATCGTGTGCAGGGCGTCGTCGTCGAGAGCGAGGAATTCGGATTCACGCGCCAATGAGTCTGCCTTTCAGGCTGTTCTGCTGACCAAGTTCGATCACCACCGGAACGATCTGGCCGATCAGATGATCCGCGTCCTCGACGTGAACCGATTGCAGATAGGGCGAGCGGCCGATGGCCTGGGCGCCGTATCGGCCCTTCTTCTCGAACAGGACGTTCAGGGTCTTGCCGGCCTGGGCGCGGTTGAAGGCCGTCTGTTGCTCCAGCAGCAGCGCCTGCAGCGCGTGCAGCCGGGGCCGGGCCACCGCATCCGGAACCTGGGCGCCCATGCCGGAGGCGGGCGTGCCGGGCCGCGGCGAATACAGGAAGGAGAAGGCCGAGGCGTATCCGACCTGGCGGACCAGATCCATGGTGTCCTCGAAATCCCGGTCCGTCTCGCCCGGGAAGCCGACGATGAAGTCGCCGGAGATGGCGATGTCCGGCCGGGCCTCGCGGATTCGCCCGATCAGATCGAAATATGTCTGGCGACCGTGCTTGCGGTTCATCAGCCGCAGGATGCGGTCCGAGCCCGACTGCACCGGCAGGTGCAGATAGGGCATCAGGGCGTCCAGATCGGCATGGGCGGCGATCAGGTCGTCCGACGTGTCGTTGGGGTGGCTGGTCGTATAGCGGATGCGGTCGATGCCGGGGACCTCCGCCAGCGCCCGCGCCAGCATGGCCAGGGTCCAGACGCCCTCCGGTCCGGCCCCGTCATAGGCGTTCACATTCTGGCCCAGCAGTGTGAGCTCGCGCACCCCCTGGGCCGCCAGTCCGCGCGCTTCGGCCAGCACGTCCGCCGCCGGCCGCGACCATTCCGCGCCCCGCGTATAGGGCACCACACAGAAGGTGCAGAACTTGTCGCAACCCTCCTGCACCGTCAGGAAGGCGGTGGGGCCGTCGACGCCGCGCACCTCGGCCCCGCCTGTGTTCAGGGCGTCGAACTTTTCGTCAGGGGCGAAGTCGGCGCCGATGCGCTCGCCCCGCGCCCGGGCGGTGCGGGTCAGCAGTTCGGGCAGCTGGTGATAGGCCTGGGGGCCGACCACCAGATCGACGGCGGGCTGGCGGCGCATGATTTCCTCGCCCTCGGCCTGGGCGACGCAGCCGGCGACGACGATGGTCATGCGGCCCTCGCCGCGCGCGGTCTTCACGTCGCGCAACTCGCGCAGCTTGCCGAGTTCGGAATAGACCTTTTCGGCCGCCTTCTCGCGGATGTGGCAGGTGTTCAGGATGACGAAGTCGGCGTCCTCGGCGGTCTCCGTCGTCGCATAGCCGAGCGGGCGCAGGACATCGGCCATGCGTCCGGAATCATAGACGTTCATCTGGCAGCCGTAGGTCTTGATGAACAGGCGTTTGACGGGCGCGCCCGTCAGGGCCGCCGGCTGCGGCGAAGCCAGGGTGTCGGTCATGGGCTGTATCTAGTCCGCTAACGCCCGTCGCGCCACTTTTGCGATTCCTGCGTCTCCGGCGTCTGCGAGGGGGCGATCAGTCGCGATCAGGACGGTCGTGCGCCGACTCTTCGGCGTCGGCGGCGTCGTCCATCGCCTCGTCGATCGCATACTGGGCCATCAGCCCATAGGTGACCATCTGCTCGGGGTCGTTCTGGGCCCAGGCGCCGTTGGTCGCCATATTGCCCGCCATGGCGCCGGCGCCGGCCAGGGTCGCCTGCACCTCGGGATCGTTCAGGGCGTCGGAGACCAGGGCTTCGATGTCGATGTCGGCCAGGGCGGCCTGGGCGATGGCGCCGGCGTGTTCGCTGATGGCGGCGGTGAACACCGCGACCTCGGGCGCATAGTCGGACCACAGATCGGCGATGCGGGCCTCGCGCTCGTCCTCGCTCAGTTTCCGGTCGGCCTCGATCGCCTCGGCGCGGGCGCCGAAGGTCTCCATCCGCGCCTCGAAGGCTTCGGACGCGGCCTCGATGGCGGCTTCGGGCGCGGTCGGAGTCGCGTCTCCGGTCTGGGGGTCGGCGGCCAGGGCCGTGGACAGGGGCAGGACGGCCAGGGCGGCGGCAAGGCTCAGAATGCGGATCATGGCGCAGCTTCCTCGGAGATGAGCCGGCAAGGTCACGCGAACAGCGGTCCGCCTCAAGTGAAATCGCGGTAAGGCGAAGCCGAGCGGCCTCCGCCTCAATAGTAGCGCGGGATGGGCCGGAGCTGTGGCGTCTGGTCCGGCAGGTCGACGACGATCTGATCCACATAGCACCAGCCCCAGCCCTCGGGCGGATCATAGCCCTCGATGATCGGGTGATGGCTGGCGTGGAAATGGGCCGTGGCGTGCCTGTTCGGCGAGTCGTCGCAACAGCCGACGTGACCGCAGCTGCGGCACAGGCGCAGATGCAGCCAGACCGACCCGGTCTTCAGACAATCTTCGCAGCCCCGGGCGCTGGGGGTGACCGTGTTGATGGTCGACAGGTGTCCGCAACCCTGGCTCATGACGCCGCGGCCTGTTGCGCGGCCTGATCCAGGGCCGCGAGATACTGGTGGATCTGGGCGACCACGGCGGCGCCCTCGCCCACCGCCGCCGCGACCCGCTTGGTCGAGCCGGCGCGGACATCGCCGATGGCGAAGACCCCGGGTCGGTCGGTCTCCAGTGGCAGGGCCGGACGCGCGGGACCCCTGTCCTGGCCGGTGACGACGAAGCCGGCGGCGTCGGTGGTGACACAGGCCTTCAGCCAGTCGGCGTTGGGATCGGCCCCGACGAACAGGAACAGGTGGCGCAGGTCGCGGGCGGTTTCGGCGCCGGTGCGCCGGTCGCGGAAGGTCGCGCCGGTCAGACCCGTCGCGCGGTCGCCGTGCAGCCCGACCACCTCGGTATGGGTGTGGATCTCGACATTGGGCAGGGCGGCGATGCGATCGATCAAATAGCGGGACATCGAGGCGGCCAGACCCTCGCCGCGCACGATCAGGTGCAGGCGTTTCACCTTCGGGGCCAGAAAGACCACCGCCTGTCCGGCCGAGTTGCCGCCGCCGACCAGGGCCACCTCCTCGCCCTCGCACAGCCGGGCCTCGACCGGGGAGGCCCAGTAGGAGACGCCGGCGCCCTCGAAGGCGGCCAGCCCCTCGATGGCCGGTCGCCGGTAGCGGGCCCCGGAGGCGACCACCACGGCCCGGGCCCGGGTCACGGCTCCGTCGGTCAGGGTCAGATGGTGAGGCTGGCCGGCGTCATGATCGCCGCAGTCGAGGCGGTCGACGGTCAGGGGGATGGCCAGTTCGGCGCCGAATTTGAGCGCCTGGTTATAGGCCCGGCCGGCGAGGGCCTGACCCGAGATGCCGGTCGGAAAGCCGAGGTAGTTCTCGATCCGGGCCGAGGCCCCGGCCTGGCCGCCGATGGCGCGCTGGTCCAGCACCAGAACCGACAGCCCCTCCGAGGCGGCGTAGACGGCCGTGGCCAGACCGGCCGGGCCGGCGCCGACCACGGCGACGTCGTACAGTGTCTCCGGGTCGAGGTCGGGCAGCATGCCGAGGCAAAGGGCCGCCTCGGCGTCGCCCGGCCGCCTCAGCACCTCGCCGTTGGGACAGACCATCAGCGGCAGGTCGTCGGGCTGGACGCCCAGACGCTCGACGATGGCCCGGCCCTCGGCGTCGTTATCGGCGTCGATCAGGCTGTTGGGATAGCCGTTGCGGGTCAAAAAGCCCTGCAGCCGGACCAGATTGGCCTCGCCCGGCCGCCCGATCAGCACCGAGCCCGAGGCGTCGCCCTCGATCAGGCCGACGCGGCGCAGGATCAGGGCCCGCATGATCAGCTCGCCGACATCGGCCGAGCCGATCACCAGCGCGCGCAGATGGGCCGCGTCGATGGGCAGGGCGGTGCAGCCGTCGGCGCCGGCCCGGCCCTCGGCTAGGGAGGCCCGGCCGGCTAGCTGGCTGACCTCGCCGGTGAACTGGCCCTCCGCCTGGCTGACAATGAACCGCTCGTGGCCCAGGCCGTCGCGGCGGACGATGTCGATCGCCCCCTTGAGGATCAGCCAGACCGGGGCGTTGTGCTCGCCCAGGGTGAACACCAGGTCGCCGGGCGCGAAGTCGCGGGCGGCCCCACTGGCGAACCGACGGGCGGTCTCGATCTGCGCCGGGGTCAGGACCGGGAACATCTGGGCGCGCCGGGTGTCGATCAGGCTCATGACGGTCTCTCGGGGACGGACGCCGCATCCTGACACGACAGGGGCGGGAAACGTAGCCGGGACGTCGCAGGAATGACCACCTTCGTCAGCGCCCCGTCAGCTCGCCGGCGGCGCCTCGATCCGGACCAGAACTGCGCCCTCGCCGACCTGGGCGCCGACGACGGCGGACAGGGCGGCGACCACGCCATCGAAGGGGGCGGTCAGGCCGTGCTCCATCTTCATGGCTTCCAGCACCAGCAGCTTCTGGCCCCGGGTCACGGTCTGGCCCTCGGTCACCTCCACCGCGATGATCCGGCCGGGCATGGGGCTGAGGATGACCCCGTCGGAGGCCGCGCCGCCGCCCCCGGCCCCCTTGGCGCGCCCGACGCCATACCCCCAGGCCTCGCCGTCGAGGAACAGGACGTCGCGATCGCCGACCCGGGCTGTCCGGGACGGACCGGCGGCCGCCTGCGCCACATGCACGGCTCCGCCAATGGAGACGGCGACCTGGGCCTGGGCCGGGGCGTTGGCGCGGAAGCCGGTCAGGTCCCGCCAGGGGGCGCCCGAGGCCGCCGGCAGCAGGGCGCGCGCGGCGGCGGCGACCACGACCTCCGACGGCTCGGCGCCCGGGACCAGGGCCTCGAGATGGCGTTCGATGAAGCCGGTGTCGACGCGGCCGGCGATGAAGTCCGGATGGGCGGCGGCGCGGGCCAGGAAGGCGGCGTTGGTGCGCACCGGCCAGACCTCGACCTGTCGCGCGGCGCCGGCCAGTTTCGCAGCGGCCTGTTCGCGGGTCGCGGCGTGGACGATCAGCTTGGCGATCATCGGATCATAGAAGGGGGTGA
>Ga0247731_1000464_pt1 | contig 11189 bp, 10 predicted proteins | sample UWRJL088202R2_FD_180938 | JGI IMG/M metagenome (GOLD analysis project Ga0247731, IMG submission 180938) | Plant litter microbial communities from Arlington Agricultural Research Station in Wisconsin, United States - UWRJ-L088-202R-2 | ecosystem: Environmental > Terrestrial > Plant litter >...
CGGCCATTGTGCTCAACTCCGGCGGGGCCAATTGCTACACGGGAGCCCAGGGCTTCCAGGTCACCCACTCCACCGCCGAAGCCGTTGCCGAGAAACTGGGTGTCTCCGCGGGAGATGTTCTCGTCTGCTCCACCGGTCTGATCGGGGAGCAGCTGCCGCTGGACAAAATTCGCGCGGGCATCACCGCCGCCGAGCTGACCGCCGACGGCGGGGTGGATGCGTCGCTGGCGATTATGACCACCGACAGTAAACCCAAGCGGTCCATCTTCGAGGGTGATGGCTGGTCGATCGGGGGAATGGCCAAGGGTGCTGGGATGCTCGCGCCGGGCCTGGCCACCATGCTGGTTGTTCTCACTACCGACGCCGACCTGCCGCCCGAGGCACTCGACGCCGCGCTGCGTGCGGCGACCCGTGTCGCCTCCGACCGCCTCGACTCCGACGGGTGTATGTCGACCAACGACCAGGTGACCCTGATGGCGAGCGGGGCTTCCGGGGTTGTCCCCGACCTCGCGGACTTCACCGCCGCCGTCACCGACGTGTGCCGCGACCTCGCTCTGCAATTGCAGGACGACGCCGAAGGATCTAGCCACAACATCGCCATCGAGACGATTAATGCAGCCAACGAAGACGACGCCATCGAGGTCGGTCGCTCCGTCGCCCGCAACAACCTCTTCAAGGCCGCCGTGTTTGGCAACGACCCCAACTGGGGTCGTGTTCTCGCCGCCGTGGGAACCACCAAGGCCGAGTTCGATCCCTACGCGATCGACGTCACCATCAACGGTGTGCGCGTCTGCATCTCGGGGGAGCCGGGCGAGTCCCGCGATCTCGTTGACCTGACGCCCCGCGCGGTGCACGTGCTCATCGACCTCAAGACCGGCGACTCGACCGCAACCATCTGGACCAACGACCTCACCCACGACTACGTGCACGAGAACAGCGCCTACAGTTCATGACCACCAACGACATAAATGACGACAACACCGCCTTCGCAGACAACACCGCGGCCGAAGCCAAGGTAAAGGCGGCCACGCTCATCGAATCGCTGCCGTGGCTCAAGGCGTTCGCTGGTGCGATCATCGTGGTCAAATTCGGGGGCAATGCGATGGTGGATGATGCACTCAAACGCTCCTTCGCCGAAGACATGGTTTACCTCCACTACGCGGGCATCCGCCCTGTCGTGGTTCACGGCGGCGGCCCGCAAATCTCCGCGGAGCTGGCCAGCCGGGGCATCCCGAGCGAATTTCGCGGTGGCTACCGGGTGACAACGCCCGAGGCCATCGACGTGGTGCGCGAAGTACTCACCGTGACGGTCAACGGCGAGCTTGTGGATCTCATCAATGAGCACGGCACTCTTGGGTCCGGGCTGTCGGGTGAGACGGGCAACCTCTTCGGCGGTCGCCGCCGCGGCGCGATGGTGGATGGCGAACTCGTTGATCTCGGCCTCGTGGGTGACGTGGTCGAGGTGAATCCCGATGTGGTGCATAACCTGCTCGACGCGGGACTCATCCCGGTGATCTCTTCCCTCGCTCCCGACCTCGACGAGCCTGGCCAGGCACTCAACGTCAACGCCGATTCGGCTGCGGCCTCGCTGGCGGTCGCGCTCGGTGCGGAGAAGCTGGTTGTGCTCACCGACGTCGCCGGTCTCTACCGGGACTGGCCCAACCGTGAGTCCCTCATCTCGCACCTGTCGGCCGACGAATTGCGCACGGTGCTTCCCACTCTCGAGTCGGGGATGATCCCCAAAATGAGCGCCTGTCTTGAAGCGGTCGACGGCGGTGTCGCGAAGGCGGCCATCATCGACGGTCGTATTCCCCACTCGATCCTGCTGGAGATCTTCACCCAGCAGGGAATAGGAACGGAGGTCGTTTCAGAATGAGCGACACCACAGAAGCCTGGACCGGTCGCTATCGCACCGCGATGATGGGCTCCGCCCCGACGCCCCTCGCACTGCTCGATCACGGAGCCGGCGCGTATGTCTGGGACATCGACGGCAACAAGTACCTCGACTTCCTCGCCGGCATCGCCGTCAACTCGCTCGGCCACGCGCACCCCGTACTGGTCGACGCCATCGCCCTGCAGGCGTCGAAGCTTGTGCACGTCTCCAACTACTTCGCCACCGCGCCCCAGGTCGAGCTGGCCGAAACGCTGCGCCGCATCACCGGTGCGGGGGACCGCGGACGGGTGTACTTCGGCAACTCCGGGGCCGAGGCGATGGAAGCGGCCCTGAAACTCTCCCGTCTCAACCAGGGGCGCAAGCGCGTCCTGACCCTGACCAACTCGTTCCACGGTCGCACCATGGGTGCTCTCTCGCTGACCGGAAAGGTGGCGCTGCGCGAACCGTTTGAGCCCCTCATCCCGGGAGTGGAGCACATCGACTCCACCATCGAGGCACTCGAAGCAGCCATCGACGACACCGTCGCCGCCCTCATCGTTGAGCCCATCAAGGGTGAAGCCGGTGTGGTGCCGCTGCCCGACGGATACCTCGAGCGTGCCCGCGAACTCACCGCCCAGCACGGTGTGCTGCTGATCCTCGACGAGATCCAGACGGGTGTTGGGCGCACCGGTAACTGGTTCTCGTTCCAGAAAACGGGGATCCAGCCGGACGCCATCGCGATCGCGAAGGGCATTGCCGGTGGTGTTCCCATCGGTGTGCTGGTGACCTTCGGCGCCGCCTCCGACCTCTTCGAAGCCGGTCAGCACGGCAGCACCTTCGGGGGAAACCCGCTCGCGACCGCTGCGGCGAACGCCGTGCTCGGCGAAATTGAGCGAGCCGGCCTCATCGGCAACGCCGTGCGCCGCGGCGAGCAACTGCGTGCCGGGATTGCGGCCATTGACTCTCCGCTGATTGGCGAGATCCGTGGCCAGGGTCTACTCATCGGAGTCGGGCTCACCGAGCCGCTCGCCGGCAAGGTGTCCCGTGAGGCGCTGCGGCTGGGTCTCATCGTCAACGCTGCTAACGACACAAGCATCCGCATCGCCCCGCCCCTCATCATCGGCGACGCCGAAATCGCAGAATTTCTCACCAAGTTCACCCAAGCCCTGGAGGCAGCAGCATGACCCGTCACTTTCTTCGCGACGACGACCTGACCCAGGCCGAGCAGAACGAAATCCTCGACATCGCCGTTGGTCTCAAAAAGGACCGCTTCGGCACCCGTCCGCTCGCCGGACCGCAGACCGTCGCCGTGATATTCGACAAGTCGTCCACCCGCACCCGCGTGAGTTTCGCCGTGGGAGTGGCCGACCTCGGTGGTGTTCCTCTCATCATCTCGACCGCGAACAGCCAGCTCGGAGGCAAGGAGACCGCGTCTGACACGGCCCGCGTTCTCGAGCGCCAAGTTGCCGCGATCGTCTGGCGCACCTACGCGCAGTCCGGTCTTATCGAGATGGCCGCGGGAACCACCGTTCCCGTGATTAACGCCCTCAGCGACGAATTCCACCCCTGCCAGCTGCTCGCCGACCTGCTCACCATTCGTGAGCACCGCGGCACCCTCGCTGGTCTCACCGTGACTTTCCTCGGTGACGGCGCCAGCAACATGGGCCAGTCCTACCTCCTCGCGGGGGCGACCGCCGGAATGCACGTGCGTATCGCGTCGCCCACCGGGTACACCCCGAATGCGGATGTCGTTATTGACGCCGCAGCCATCGCCGCGACGAATGGTGGCTCGGTGACGCTGTTCTCGAGCGCCGCCGACGCCGTCGCAGGCGCCGACGTTGTGGTCACCGACACCTGGGTGTCGATGGGTAAAGAGTCAGAGAAGGCCGAGCGCGTCGCCACCTTCGGCGAGTACCGCGTTGATGAGGCGTTGATGGCATTTGCCAAGCCGGATGCGTTGTTCCTGCACTGCTTGCCGGCCGACCGCGGCTACGAAGTCACCGCCGACGTGATCGATGGCCCGCAGAGTGTGATCTGGGACGAGGCGGAGAACCGCCTGCACGCCCAGAAGGCTCTGATGGTCTGGCTGCTCGCCCGCGCCTGATGACCGACCTGCAGGGGAGCGCGGTGCGACCGGAGTCACTCTGGTCGCGCCTGCGCGCCTTCGGTGGGTCGTCGCGCATTGTGGGGATCGACATCGCCCGAGGGCTCGCGGTTCTCGGAATGTTCGGGGCGCATATCGGTGTGAGCGAACCGTTCAACTGGACGCCTGACACCTGGCTCAACCTCGTGAACGGCCGTTCGTCGATTTTGTTCGCCGTGCTCGCCGGGGTCTCGATCGCGATCATCTCGGGCGGAACGCATCCGGTCAGCGGTGTGCCCCTCGTGCAGTCGCGCATCCGCATTTTCGCGCGCGCGGCGATGATCTTCGCCCTGGGCGGTCTGCTCACGTCGCTCGGCACCCAGGTCGCGGTCATCCTGCCCGCCTACGCCGTGCTTTTTGTGTTCGCCCTGCCGTTTTTGCGCTGGTCACCGCGTCGCTTGTTTGCCATCGCCGCGGTGCTCGCTGTGCTGATGCCCGTGATCTTCACCGCGATCCTGCCGTTTTTTGACGCCCTGCAGCCGTCTGCGATCGTCGATCTGGTGGTCACCGGCCACTATCCCGCGATGATCTGGCTGGTTTTTGTCCTGGTTGGTCTTGGTGTGGGGCGGCTTGATCTTCGGGTGCGTCGGGTTCAGGGGTGGATGCTCGCAGCGGGAGCCGCCCTTGCGGTACTCGGCTACGGCATCGGCGTCGCGGTAACCCCCGCGACCGAGGCGTCCGCACCGGTGCAGACCGCGACGAGCACACTGCCGGCCATCGACTTCTCGACCCTCCTCACCACGGAACCGCACAGCGGAAGTCCGTTCGAGGTCATCGGATCGACCGGGTTTGTGCTGGCCGTTCTGGCGCTCTGCCTGCTGGCCGTTCCGCTGTTGCGCTACGTGCTGTACCCGATTACCGCGGTCGGTGCGATGGCGCTCACGGCGTACAGCGTGCACATCGTCGCGATCGCGTTCTACGGCGACATTGTGGGCACCATCTTCGACAACTCGATGTACCTCAGCTACGTGCTCACCGCTCTGGTGGGGTGCACACTCTGGACGCTTCTCTTCGGGCGCGGCCCGTTCGAACGGATCCTCACCCGGGTTTCGCACCTCGCGGCCCGAATCACCCCCGTCGCCCCCGCCGGTAGGCTTGACCGCGAGCCCATCTCGAAGGAGATCACACACCCATGACAGAACGCGTCGTCCTCGCCGACTCAGGCGGACTGGACACCGTCGACCAGTCACTGTCGAAGGGTTTCATCGAGATCTGGCCGCTGCCGAGCACGATCTCGGCTCGCCGAGACGCCGGCGCCCTGTAGCCAGAACCACACGCACTACAGAATCACAGCACCTCAGAACGACAGCACCACCGCACCACCGAATCGCAGCACCACCGCACTACGCAACACCGCACAACAGCACACCCGCAGTACCCCCGGGCCCGCACTTGGCTGGCCCGGCCAGACTCAAGGAGCATGAGCTTGTCGAAACCAGAAAGCGCGGGAGCCCTCTGGGGCGGCCGGTTCAGCGATGGACCGTCCCCCGAACTCACGCGCCTGTCGAAGTCCACCCACTTCGATTGGCAGCTCGCCCCGTACGACATCGCGGGGTCGAAGGCACACGCCCGGGCCCTGTCGGTGGCGGGGTATCTCGATGACGATGAATTGGTTGGGATGCTCGCGGCGCTCGACGAACTCCTCGTGTCCTTCCTCGACGGCACGTTTTTGCCGCTCGACAGCGACGAAGACGTGCACTTCGCCCTCGAACGGGGATTGATCGACATCGCCGGTCCCGCACTCGGCGGCAAACTCCGCGCCGGACGCAGCCGGAACGACCAGATCGCAACACTGGTGCGGATGTATCTGCTGGACCACGCAGCATCCATTGGCCATCTTCTTCTTCAGCTCATCGACGCAATTGGCTCGCAGGCCGAAGCACACGAAGGCGCCCCCATGCCGGGGCGCACCCACCTGCAGCATGCGCAACCCGTACTGCTCGCCCATCACCTGTTGGCCCACGCGTGGCCACTGGTGCGCGACCTGGAACGCCTCCGCGACTGGCGGGTTCGTGCCTCGGCATCACCGTATGGGGCCGGAGCTCTCGCCGGCGGTGCACTGGGTCTCGACCCGGTGGCGATCGCCGCCGAGCTGGGTCTCGGCGAGCCGACCCCCAACTCCATTGACGCCACTGCGAGCCGCGACGTTGTCGCCGAGTTCGCCTACATCACCGCGCAGATCGGTATCGATGTCTCCCGGTTCGCCGAAGACATCATCCTCTGGGCGACCCGCGAATTCGATTTCGTTCGCCTGCACGACGGCTACTCGACGGGATCGTCGATTATGCCGCAGAAGAAAAACCCCGACATCGCCGAGCTCGCGCGCGGTAAGGCTGGCCGTCTGGTCGGTAACCTCACCGGACTGCTCACCACCCTCAAGGGCCTGCCGCTCGCGTACAACCGCGACCTGCAGGAAGACAAAGAGCCGGTTTTCGACTCCGTCGAAACCCTCGAGGTGTTGCTGCCCGCATTCACCGGTATGGTCGCGACCCTGAGTTTCAACACGGAGCGGATGGCCGAGCTGGCGCCGCAGGGCTTCTCGTTGGCCACCGACGTCGCCGACTGGTTGGTGCGTCGTCACGTTCCATTCCGCGAGGCGCACGAAATCAGCGGCAAGCTGGTGCGATTCTGCGAAGAGCACGGTCTTGAACTCGACGAGCCCACCGATGAGGACTACGCGAGTGTGTCGCCGCACCTCACCGGAGAGGTACGCGGTGCCCTGACCGTGGAGGCCTCACTGGCCAGCCGCAGTGGCATCGGCGGCACGGCCCCCGCGCGAGTCACCGAGCAACTCGCCCTGTTGACCGCGCGTGCGCGCGAACTCGATCCGCGGAGGAACCTGTGACCCTGCACAAAGACCGTGATCCGCGTAAACGTCCACCGATGAGCGGTCGCACCATGGGCTGGTGGATCGCGGGGGCGGTCGCGGTGCTCGCGTTTGTGGTCATCGTTGTTGTAGTGAGTGGGCAGAGCTTCTTCTAGTGGACAGGCAGCTGCTCGCGCGACCCGCGCTCGAGGTGGCGCCGTTGCTGCTGGGCGGAACGCTGACGATTGGGCCAGTGAGCCTGCGTATCACTGAGGTCGAAGCGTATTTGGGCGATCTCGATCCCGGATCCCATGCCTTTCGCGGACAGACCCGTCGAAACGGCACCATGTTCGGTGAACCCGGTCACCTGTACACGTATTTCACCTATGGGATGCACGTCTGCGCGAACGTGGTCTGCTCGCCGGAGGGCGAAGCATCAGGGATTCTTCTGCGCGCCGGTCGCGTCCTGACCGGAGTGGAGCTTGCCCGCGAGCGTCGGACAACGTCGAAAAGTGACGATGATCTGGCGCGCGGACCGGCCCGCCTGGCCGTGGCGATGGGTATCACTCTCGCCGACGACGGCACCGATCTGGAGAGCGGGCGCGTTCGCCTCGACCTGCCAACTGAGCAGGTGGAGTGGGCGAGCGGTCCGCGTACCGGGGTGTCGGGCGATGGCGGGACGGATGCTTTTCCGTGGCGATTCTGGATGCCCGGTGACCCCACGGTCTCCCCGTATCGAGCCAGCGCGCCCAAACGTCGGCGTTGACCCGCCCGCAACTACTGCGCGAGTGCCAAAACGATCAGGGCGCCGGCACCGCAGCTGAAGATGAGGCTCACGAGTGTGCCGATGATAAATCGCTCGCGGGCTTCGGGGCTGTCGAGTTCGGAGAACCGGCCGAGGCCTTTGATCGCCACAATGACGGCGATACCTTCGACCCGGCCGACGGCCAAACAGCCGATTACAGCGATGCGCTCGAGATACCCGATGGTCGCCCCGCCCCGGAGAACTTCTTTAACGGGCTCGGATGTTCCGATGGCCGAGCGTTCGGTCGACGAAGGAAGGATGCCTCCGTGCGAACCGATACGCACCGAGTGTTTCTCGGTGAGTTCGACCACAAACAGGGTGAGGGGACTGCCGGCCGTGACACCAAGCACAAACAGTTCGAGCGCAACAATCGACGCAAAGACCGGGTGCGGCGGAAAGATATCGATTCCGAGTGCCGCTCCAACGAGCCCAAGGACAACGGGTACGGCGGTTAGCGCGCCGATGATCGGCACTCGAATTCGGGCCGACACAATCGAGAGCGCCACGCTGACCGCAAGCACCGCAATGGCGCCGGTCCAGAAGGCGAAAGAGATTCCGCCAGCGGTATCGGCCCAGAAGGTGAAGGAAAATTCGTCCATCGCTCACAGTCTCGCCGAGACGTGCGACATTGTCGATGCCGATGAGGTGGCGGATGTGACTGATGGGGCGATTAGTCAGGCCCGGTTGGCTTCGCCGAGAAGTCTCGCGATCGCGGGGTGCGCGGCCAATTCGGTGCGGATGCCACCGGCGCGCGCCCGTTGGCTGGCCGCCTGCGGGGAGATTTTCAATTCGGATGCGGCCTCGGACTGGGTTAGGCCGCCAGCGAGCAGGTCGTAGAGTTCCCATCCCTCCTCGGTTCGCCTCGATCGGATGAGCAGGACAAGGTCGAGGATGGGGGCGACGTCGGCTTCGGCCAGCGGTTGGCCCGCATCGATCCGCAGTGCGAAACGGGTGGGGGAGCGCTTGGCGCGATCAACCGCCTGGCGGGCTGCAACAAAACCGGCGCCGGCAGCTTCCCGGGTGTTGTGGGGCAGGGGAGTGCGGACGTCACCGATCCCACACCCCACGCTCCACTGTTCGGTGCGGGTCAGCTCGAGTATCAGGGCGAGTGCTGCGGCCGGAGCATCCACCATCGCCTGGATTTCATCTCCGGCATTGCGGTCGACCGGCAGCACAAGGGCGGAACGATAGTTGGCGTTGAAGTGTGAGACGGCGTCACCGGCGAGATCCGCGCGGTGTGTGCTGTCTATCTGGTCGGCGGTGATAACGAACACGAGAGATCAACCCCTTGGGCATGATTGGCGAGGTATCAAGTCTATTGACTAGATCAATGCCAGCACAAGTCTTATGCCTTGACTCGATCGTTCAACAGCTCCATCGTTCGACAGCGACGCAGAGCGGTGGCGTACTACCCTGTAGATCGTGTCAGCACCTACCTCACAAAAATTTGCCAGCCAGAGCAATGACCCGTCGTTTGCGGATCTCTGGGAAGAACTTCAGTGGCGAGGCCTCGTTCACGTCTCGACAAACGAAGACGAACTGCGCGAACTGCTTGCGGGGGAGCCGATCACCTACTACTGCGGTTTCGACCCGACGGCACCGAGCCTGCACCTCGGCAACTTTGTGCAGCTGCTGCTGATGCGTCGCCTTCAGCTCGCCGGTCACCGTCCACTAGGGCTGGTCGGGGGATCCACCGGACTGATCGGTGACCCGCGTCCCACTGCCGAGCGCACCCTGAATACTCCCGAGGTTGTGGCCGAGTGGGTGGGGTACCTGCAAGCGCAGGTGTCTCGATTCCTCAGTTTTGAGGGAGACAACGCCGCCCGTCTGGTGAACAACCTCGATTGGACGTCGCCGCTGAGTGCGATTGAGTTCTTGCGCGACATTGGAAAGTACTTCCGTGTCGGCACCATGATCAAAAAAGACGCGGTCGCCACGCGCCTCAATTCGGATGAGGGCATCAGCTACACCGAGTTCAGCTACCAGATTCTGCAGGGGCTCGACTTCCGCCAGCTGCACCTCGACTACGACTGTGTTCTGCAGACCGGGGGCAGCGACCAGTGGGGCAACCTGACCAGTGGTGTCGACCTCGTGAAGAAGTCGCTCGGCAAAACCGTGCACGCTATCGGTACCCCGCTGATCACAAACTCCGATGGTCGCAAGTTCGGTAAGAGCGAGGGCAATGCGATTTGGCTCGACGAAGAGCTGACGAGCCCGTACGCCATCTACCAGTTCTGGCTCAACACGGATGACGCCGATGTTATTGATCGGCTGAAGGTATTCACGTTCCTGACCCGTGCGGAGATCGGTGAGTTGGCCGAAGCGGTTGCGACTGAACCGTTCCGACGACTCGCGCAGCGAACGTTGGCATTCGAGGTGACGTCTCTCATCCATGGGGAGGAGGCGACACTCGCGTCGATCGCTGCGGCTGAAGCTCTGTTCGGCCAGGGGAACCTGGCGGAACTCGACGAGCGCACACTCGCCGGCGCCATTGATTCTCTTCCTCGTGCAGAAGCGACTGCGGAATCCACGATTGCGCAGCTACTGGTTGATACCGCTCTGGTGTCGAGCCTGGGGGAGGCCCGTCGTGCCGTTGCGCAGGGTGGTGTGTACCTGAACAACATCAAGGTGACCGATGACGCCGCGGTACTGGGCGACAACGTGCTGCACTCGCGTTTCGCTGTGCTTCGCCGGGGCAAAAAGACCCTTGCAGGGATCACTGTCTCGTAGTCTGACCAGCCGGTTTGGGCGACCAAACCGGCTAGGGGATCCGGATGCCATGGGTAGCCGACACGCCCGGGCGTAACCTGCAGTTGCCCTGTTCGTAATCTCCGCGTAATGTCATCTCTTGTCACCCCACAGGTTCGGAATAAGTCGAAGTGCTTACCGGCCTCAAGCGGGACAAAACCCGTTAGATCCGAGTTGTTTTTGCAATAACTTCGGTGAAGACGTGGCATAACAAAACCACTTCCCTTTAGTCCCACGAAGTGATTTGAACCGTGTTCTACACGGTGAAGATCGGTTCCGAACGGCTAGCTGGTGTGGTAGGTTTGTGAAGTTGCCCTGAGGAACACCGTGAGGTGGGATCAGGTGCGTCCGATCCTTGAGAACTCAACAGCGTGCACAATGTCAAATGCCAAAAACCTCGTGTGGGGATCCGGTTTCTAGCCGGTGAGCCACGGGAGATTCCTTTGGAAATAGATATAAACAAACAAAGCAAGTCAGTCCGGATTTATCCGGTATTGGTTTGTTCTTGTCAGTTTCAAACTTGTCGCCTCGACACCCCATTCCGGGTGCGGGTGACACTAGATGTGCCAGTACTTCGGTATTGAGCAGATAAACATTTATGGAGAGTTTGATCCTGGCTCAGGATGAACGCTGGCGGCGTGCTTAACACATGCAAGTCGAACGATGAAGGTAGCTTGCTACTGGATTAGTGGCGAACGGGTGAGTAACACGTGAGTAACCTGCCCTTGACTCTGGGATAAGCACTGGAAACGGTGTCTAATACCGGATACGAGCTTCAGCCGCATGGCTAGGAGTTGGAAAGAATTTTGGTCAA
>Ga0247731_1000466_pt1 | contig 11144 bp, 5 predicted proteins | sample UWRJL088202R2_FD_180938 | JGI IMG/M metagenome (GOLD analysis project Ga0247731, IMG submission 180938) | Plant litter microbial communities from Arlington Agricultural Research Station in Wisconsin, United States - UWRJ-L088-202R-2 | ecosystem: Environmental > Terrestrial > Plant litter >...
GCTCTGCGAACACCGCGTCGGGCGTCTCGTCGAGCGGGGCGACCCAACCCTTGAGCGGCGAGGACAGTACGAGATTGGACACCGGTACGCTTCCTGCTTCCTGGAGAGTCTAGTTCTTGGTCTTGGTTGGGGTCAGCGTGACCCGGTCGATCACCAGCGTCGGCTCGACGCTGCGCGCTGTAAAGCTCAAGCACAGGTCGTGGACCCCGTCGCGCCTGGCCAGCACGCCCGACACCGTCGCAACGCCCGGTCCACGCGCGGCGGCGCCCAGAGGAATGGCGGCGATGCGCTCTCCCGTGCAGCCGTCGAGGCGCACTTCCAGCTCGCCATCCGGCGTCGAAGGCACACGCAGCGCGATCCTGTCCTTGTCGGCGCCAATCTGGAAGTTGAACGGCACCTGGCCGATCCGCGCGGTGAGCTTCAGAGCCGATGACAGGTCCGCGCCCTTCCACACCCAGCAGGGGTTCATCAGATTGACCGCGAACACCGCGCGCGGGCCGTTCACCGGCGCATCGTCTTCCAGCGAGAGGTTGATGCCGTCGCCGCAGAGTTCCAGCTGCTGGCTGTTGCGCGTCTGGGCCGCGAGCAGGCTGATCGGATAGTCGCGAACCCGGCCCAAGGCGTCGTCGCCGAGGAACGTCTTGGTACGGATCGTCTTATCTGGAGCGACGATCAGAGGCGCTTCGTAAAGGCTCGAAGCCTTGGTCGGCGCCTTGCCGTCAATGGTGTAGCGGATCTCGCCCAGGCCCAGCCCCGAGGCCAGGGCGACCGAGACCTGACCGTCGGCGGTCGGCGCCAGGGTGGCCTGCGGCTCGTAGGGTACGGTGTCGTGCGCTACGCCCAAGACGTCCAGCCGCGCGGTCTCGGCCGGCAGGCGCGCGGCGAAGCTGGCCCAATCGTGCTTCTCGACAGGCGTCCAGCCGTTTTCGGCCACGGCGATCAGGCGCGGGAAGGTCATCTTCTCCAGCCGCTCGTCGGTGCGCATGTGCTCGGTGAAGGACGTGGCTTGCAGGCCCAGGATGTGGGCGCGCTGCGCCTGCGTGAGTGCGGCGGGCGCGGTGTCGAAGTCGTAGACGTCCTTGAGGCTGACGATCTTGATCCGGCCGGGCGGCTCGTCGGCCGAGGCGCTCTGGCGGCGATCCATGTAGAGTGTGCTGTCGGGCGCCAAGACGGCGTCATGGCCCTGCGAGGCGGCGGCGACCGCGCCCTCGACGCCCCGCCAGGACATGACCGTGGCGTTGGGCGCCAGGCCCCCTTCGAGGATCTCGTCCCAGCCGATCATCCGCCGGCCACGGGCATTGATGTGTTTTTCGGCCCGCTGGATGAACCAGCTCTGCAAGCCGTGCTCGTCCTTGACGCCCAGGGCCTGGATCTGGGCCTGGATCTCGGGGCTGGCCTTCCACTGGTCCTTCACCGCCTCGTCGCCGCCCACGTGGATGTAGGGCGAGGGGAACAGGTCCATCACCTCGTCGAGCACGTCGTTGAGGAAGGCGAAGGTCTCGTCGCTGGGCTTGTAGAGATAGGGGAAGACGCCCCAATCGCCCATGTTCGCGCGCGGCGGGTTCTTCGTCATGCCGAACTGCGGATAGGCGATCAGCGGCGCCAGGGCGTGACCCGGCATCTCGATCTCGGGAACGATGGTGATCCCGCGCGCGGCGGCGTAGGCGACCAGATCGCGCACCTGGTCCTGGGTGTAGAAGCCGCTGTAGCGGATGGGCTTGCCGGTCTTGGGATCCTTGCCCGCCGCCCCGGCCGGCACGCGCCAGGAGCCTTCCGAGGTCAGCTTCGGATACTTCTTGATCTCCAGCCGCCAGCCTTGGTCGTCGACCAGGTGCCAGTGCAGCGTGTTGAGCTTGTGGGCGGCCATGGTGTCGAGGATCGACTTGATGGTCTCGACGCTCTGGAAGTGGCGGGCGCTGTCCAGCATGAAGCCCCGCCAGGCGAAGCGCGGAGCGTCGTCGATGCTGACGGCGGGCAGCTGGGCGGGGCCCTTGGCGGCGTCCTGCACGGCCAGCTGCCAGACGCTGACCGCGCCATAGAACAGGCCCGCGCGCTTGGGGGCGGTGATGGTGACGCCCGTGGGCGCGATGCTCAGGGCGTAGGCCTCGGCCTCCTTGCCGGAGACGGGGTCGCTGGAGGCGGGGCCTCGCGCCAGCATGATGGCGGCCTCGCCGGCGGCGGGCGCGCCCTCGACCACGGCGGGCTTCAGGCCACGGGCCTTCAACAGCATGTCGGAAAGCTGGCCGGCCACGACCTTGGCCTCGACATCACCCTTGGCGACGAAGATCCGGGTCCTGGCGGTCAGGGCGAAGGTTCCCTGCCCAATTGTCGCCTGGGCGGGCGCGGGCGTCAGGGTCAGCGGCTCAGCCGCGAAACTGGCCGAGGCGAGCGCCAACCCGGCGGCCGTCGCCATCAGGCCGGCGGTGAGCTTGGCGAAGGATGTCGAGGGCTGGGTCATGGCTCTGAACTCGGCCTACAGGCGGCAAAAAGCGGGCGGAGCGCCTGAACGCTCCGCCCCAGCTCCGTGCTTGCAGTCAGGAGGGGGATTGTGGATTGGACCGGCGCGGCGCGGAGGATCATGGGCTTGGATCCTGGACCCGGCCGCGCGCGATGCAATCCGCCTCGAACGGACGTCACGGGAAGACCCCGCGACGCCCGGCCGGCCAGCGTCAGAAGTTGACGCTGAGCGTGGCTTGCAGCTTGCGCCCGGTCTTGTAGACACCGCGCGGCAGGCTGATGGTGTTGGCGTAGGCGTAGTATTCGCTGTCCAGCAGGTTCTGGGCCGACACCGAAACGTTGACCTGTTCGCTGAAGGCGTAGCCGGCGGTGGCGTCCAGGCCCTTGTAGGCGCGGACGTACATCTGGTCGCCACGGTCCAGGCCCGTGAAGTACTTCGAGCGCCAGTTGTAGGTCACCCGGGCCGAGAACGGACCGGCTTCGTAGAACGGGCTGATGTTGATCTGGTTCTTGGAGTTGTAGGGCAGGGGCGAGCCGTCGTCGGCCTTGCCGTCGGCGTAGGTGTAGTTGGCCAGCAGGCCGAAGCCGAGGGCGTAGGTCTGCTGATAGGCCACCGACACGCCCTTGACCGAGGCCGAGCCGGCGTTGGTCGGACGGCTGACCTGGTAGGTGGTGACCGCGTTGCGCGCCTGGTTGAAGTGCTGCTCGGCGACGGTCTTCTGCAGGATGTAGTTGCTGATGTCCTTGTGGAAGGCTTCAGCCGACAGGATGGCTTCCGGCGCGAAGTACCACTCGATCGAGGCGTTCACGTTGCTGGACTTGTAGGGGTCCAGGTCCGGGTTGCCGCCGCCGCCGGTCAGGATCTGGTCCGAGAGCCAGAAGTAGTTGGACATGTCGGCGTAGTTCGGACGCGAGATCACCTGGGCCGCGGCGAAGCGGAAGACCAGGTCGTCGGTGGCGTCGACGATGATGTTCACGCTGGGCAGGAAGTCGTTGTACTTCTTGCTCTGAACCTTCCAGGCCCAGTCGGCGGCGGTGGTGCCGCAACCCGACGCGGTCTGGTTCACGCAGACATAGCCGCCGCTGTCGGACTCGGTGTGCACGTAGCGCAGACCGAAGTTGCCGCGGACGTTGTCGGCCTGGAAGTTGGCCTGGCCGTACAGGGCGTCGATCTTTTCATCGATGCCCCAGTTCTGGGCCGTGAACTCGGCGTTGCCGAAGATCGTCGGCACCGGCTTGGCCTGCCAGGGACGCAGGTAGCCGCCGTTGGAGATATAGTTGGCCAGGGCGTTGCCGTCGATCTTGAAGCGGCCCTGCATCTGGTCGGTGACGCCGTCGAAGCCCTTCAGATAGTTGCTGGGCACGATCGAGGGGCTGAACTGCGAGGCCGAGGCGGGGTTGCCGTACACCGAGACGGTGACGCCGGACATGGCCTGGGTGGTCTCATGCTTGCGGTACTTGTAGCCGAACTGCAGGCGCTTGATCACGCCGTCGAAGTTCCAGCCGCCGTCGATCTGGGCGTAGGTTTCCTTGTCGGTCGTCGGCTTGGATACGATGTTGCCGCCCCAGCCGGCGTTGTAGCCCGTCGGGCCGACCGAAGGATCGCCGCCGCCCCAGCCGCCGTCGAACGAGAACTTGCTGGCGTCGGCCAGCGGGTTACCGTCGGCGGTCGGGTTGGTGTAGGTCAGGACGCCCGGAGCGCCCGGCGTGCCGGTGAAGTCGACAGTGTAGTCGGCCCAGTTCAGGAACTCTCCGTACAGCTGGCGCTTGGTGCCGCCGTCGGCCTTGGAGTAGCCGGCGTCGCCCGAGATGTCGAAGTTGTCGGCGGTCCACTTGCCGTTCAGGTGGTAGCTGTCGGAGTTCAGCTCGGCTTCGCGATACTGCACGTCCAGCACGCTCAGGGCGTGCTTGAACGAGGCCTTGCGGATCACGTTGTCCTGGATGGTGATGTCGGTCAGCGCGCCCAGGCTGTTCCAGGTGTTGCCCTGGAAGGCGAACAGCGACTGGTTGGTGTTGTCGTAGGTCGCCTTGATCTTCAGCCAGTCGAAGTTCACTTCGAGGGCGTCGGTCGGCTTCCATTGCAGGGCGGCGGTGTAGCTGTCGCGAACACGTTCCTGCTCGAAGTAGGAGACCGACAGCGAGTTCACGCCGCGGGCGTTCGGATTGGCCGCCAAGGTGGTGGCGCAGGTTCCGGTGCAGTTGCCGTTGGTGATCGAGCTCACCGGGTTTTCCGGGTTGCCGCCGTTGTAGTAGCTGGCCGGAATGGTGCCGTACGACTCGATGCCGTCGCGACGCAGCTGGTCCTTGGCGTGCTGGGCCGACAGGATGACGCCGAAGGTCTGGGCTTCATTCTTCCAGCTGAGCAGGGCCGAGGCCTGCGGGTCGGACTTCTTGGAACGGTCGTTATAGAGGTAGCTGAGCTGGCCCGAGATCGTCGGGGTCTTCAGGTCCAGCGGCTTGCGGGTGTTGACGATCACCGTGCCGCCGATGCTGCCCTCGTCGATGCGCGGCTCGGGCGACTTGTAGATCTCGACCTTGCCGACGATCTGCGGCGCCAGCAGCGCGTAGTTGAAGGTGCGGCCGGGCTGGTCAAGGATGAACCAGTCGGACGAGGCCACGGTCTGGCCGTTCAGCAGGGTGCGGTTCAGCGCCGGGTCGGTGCCCAGGATGCTGACCTTCTCGCCTTGGCCGAACTGGCGGTCGACGGTGACGCCCGGAACAATGGTCAGGGCTTCGGCGACGTTGCTGCTCGGGAACTTGCCGACGTCTTCGGCGGTGACGACGTCGATAATGGCGTTGGCGTTACGCTTGGACTCGATCGACTGTTGCAGCGAAGCGCGGATGCCGGTGACGACAACGGCTTCGACGGCGTCGGACTTCGCATCCTGTGCGAAGGCCGGGGCCGCGATGGCGACCGCCAGCACGCTGGCGGATGCGATCAGAATGGTCTTGTGGAAATTTCTCATACTCGGCTTCTCCCCTTTTTCCAGACCCTAGGGCCTGGAGCCGAACCCCAAGCCCAATCCGATACCAATTCTTCTGCGGACATCCGCAGAACGCGGTACTTCTCAGGCCTCGGAAGTGAACTGTGACGAAAATTTATCGGATGACAAGGCCAAAAAAGAACCAATTGCAGACCAGGTTCTTATTGGTATGAAAATGGTCATATGCTATTTCCGAAGCCAAGCGATGGCGCGGTTTTGCGCGGGGGTGCGAAATTGACGATGTTCTCCGAACGGATCGGCGGTCTTGACGGCCACGGCCAGGACCACGCGCCGCTCTACAAGCAACTGCAGCGCGCCCTGCGCGACGCCATCCAGAAGAAGATCCTGGGCCCCGACGACGCCCTGCCGGCCGAGCGCGACATGGCCGAGGAATTCAGCATTTCGCGAATCACCGTTCGCAAGGCGCTGGACGGCCTGGTCAGCGAGGGCCTGCTGACCCGTCGCCAGGGGGCCGGCACCTTCGTCGCCGCCCGGGTGGAGAAGAGCTTCTCCAAGCTCACCTCGTTCACCGAGGACATGATCTCGCGCGGGCGCGTTCCGCGCAGCGAATGGATCAGCAAGGCCGTGGGCGCCGTCACGCCCGAGGAGTCACTGACCCTGGGCCTGTCGCCCGGCACGCCCGTCTTCCGCTTCGCCCGCATCCGCTATGCGGACGGCGCGCCGATGGCCCTGGAGTATTCCACCGTCGCCGGCTTCGCCCTGCCTTCGGCCGAGGTGGTGGGCGTTTCGCTCTACGAGGCCCTGGAGGCCACCGGCCACCGGCCTGGTCGCGCCCTGCAGCGGCTGCGCGCGGTGCTGTTCACCGCCGAACAGGCCGACCTGCTGGGCGTGCCGGTCAAGGACGCCGGCCTGCTGATCGAGCGGCGAAGCTTCCTGCCGGACGGCCGCGCCGTCGAAGTGACCCAGTCCTACTATCGCGGCGACGCCTACGACTTCGTCGCCGAACTGAACGCCCTGTCCTGACGGGCGCGCGGCCTGAAGGGCCGCGACCTTGAAGGACCTGTCCGTCTTGGGGCCCCATGCGTGAACCGGGGGCCACGAGATCTTATCTGAAGGGAACGCCCGCCTTGGAGGCCAATGTCTTGACCCGACCCGCACCCCCCGCTTCACAGGCGCGGCTGACGGCGGAATCGACCCGCATGTTCCTCGAGGCCGGCCAGGCCTCGCAAGTCGTCGCCGCCCAACTGAGCGCCAACGCCGCCCGCGCCGCCCGGATCGGCGAGCGCCTGCGCGCCAGCCCGCCCCGCGCCGTGGTCACCTGCGCCCGGGGCAGCAGCGACCACGCCGCCACCTTCGCCAAGTACCTGGTCGAGACCCGCGCCGGCGTCCTGACCTCGTCGGCCGCCCTGTCGGTCAGCTCGGTCTACGCCGCCCCGCAGGGCCTGGACGGGGTCCTCTACCTGGCCATTTCGCAGTCGGGAAAGAGCCCCGACCTGCTGGCCGCCGTCCAGGCCGCAAAGGACGCCGGGGCCTTCACCATCGCCCTGGTCAACGACGTGAACTCGCCCCTGGCAGCCCTAGTCGATGAGGTCTTGCCGCTGCACGCCGGCCCCGAGCTGAGCGTGGCGGCCACCAAGTCCTACATCGCCGCCCTGGCGGCCATCGCCCAATTGGTCGCCGCCTGGACGCAGGACGAGGAACTGACCGCCGCCCTCTCCGCCCTGCCCGCCCTGCTGGCCGAGGCCTGGACGCTGGACTGGACGCCGGCCGTCGAGCGGCTGAAGCTGGCCCGCAACCTCTATGTCCTGGGCCGCGGCGTCGGCTTCGGCGTGGCGCAGGAGGCGGCCCTGAAGTTCAAGGAGACCTGTGGCCTGCACGCCGAGGCCTTCAGCGCCGCCGAGGTGCTGCACGGTCCGATGGCCCTGGTGAAGGAAGGCTTCCCCGTCCTGGTGTTCGCCCAGAACGACGAGAGCCGCGGCAGCGTCGACGCCATGGCCAAGGGCGTGACCGAGCGAGGCGGCGACGTCCTGCTGGCCGGCGCCGGCGAAGCGGGCGCCGGGGTCCTGCCCGCGCTGGCCGCCCATCCGGTGATCGAGCCGATCCTGATGATCCAGAGCTTCTACCGGATGGCCAATGCGCTTTCCGTCGCGCGCGGCTACGATCCCGACAGCCCGCCGCACCTCAACAAGGTCACAGAAACCGTCTGATGCAGTCTGTTCTCGTTAATGGTCGCATCCTGACGCAAGACGGGATCGTCGAGGGCAAGGCCCTGGCGATCGTCGACGGCCGGATCGCTGGCGTCATCGACAGCGCTGACACGCCGGCCGGCGCCGCACGCCATGACCTGGACGGCGGCCTGCTGGTTCCCGGCTTCATCGACACCCAGGTCAATGGCGGCGGCGGGGTGCTGTTCAACGACGCCCCCACCGTCGAGGCGATCGCCGCGATCGGCGCGGCCCATCGCGCCTATGGCACCACCGGATTCCTGCCGACCCTGATCAGCGACGACCTGGCCGTCGTCGACGCCGCCATGCGGGCCGCCGAACAGGCTATCGAGGCCGGCGTTCCCGGCGTACTGGGCGTCCACATCGAGGGTCCGTTCCTCAATGTGAAGCGCAAGGGCATCCACGATTCCAGCAAGTTCCGGACCCTCGACGACGAGGCCGTGGCCCTGCTCAGCTCGCTCAAGCGCGGCAAGACCCTGGTGACCCTGGCGCCGGAGACCACCACGCCGGAGATGGTCCGTCGACTGACCAACGCCGGGGTGATCGTCGCCGCGGGCCACACCAACGCCACCTACGGCACGGTGCGCAAGGCGCTGGACGCGGGCCTGAGCGGCTTCACCCACCTGTTCAACGCCATGTCGCCGCTGACCAGCCGCGAGCCCGGCGTGGTGGGCGCGGCGCTGGAGAGCCTCACCGCCTGGTGCGGGATCATCGTCGACGGCCGCCACGTGGATCCCGCCGTGCTGCGCATCGCCCTGCGCACCCGGCCGCTGAACCGCTTCATGCTGGTGACCGACGCCATGCCGACCGTCGGCATGGCCGACAAGAACTTCGACCTGCAGGGCCGCCACATCCGCGTGGTCGACGGCGTCTGCGTCGACGACCACGGCACCCTGGCCGGCTCGGACCTGGACATGATCAGCGCGGTGCGCAACGCCGCCTCGATGCTGGGACTGTCGCTGGACGACGCCGTGGCGATCGCCTCGGCCACCCCGGCGGCCTTTCTGGGCCTGGAGGGCGCGCGCGGCGCCATCAAGGCCGGCCAGGCGGCCGACCTGGTGCTGTTGGACGACGCCCTGAACGTTCGCGAGACCTGGATCGACGGCGTCGCGAGCACGTAGTCTGTCATCACCCGAAGAGCGACTGTGTACGGCAGCTTGCCAAAAACGGTTGTCATCCCGGACGTAGCGCGCAGCGCGAAGATCCGGGATCGACGCCTGAGCTCAGCGCTTCCGGCGGTCCCGGATCTGCGCTTCGCTTGTCCGGGATGACAGGATTTTTGCAGGAAGCTCCTAGGCGATAGTCCTGCCGGCCCATGGGCGAACCATACCCGCAACGAAAAAGGGCGCCGGTTTTCACCGGCGCCCTTCGTCGTTTGGAGCCAGGCTCCGACTAGAACTTGTACTTCACGCCCAGATAGAACTGGCGACCGAAGTGCACGTACTCTTCCGAGCTCATGCGCGTGGAGTCGTCGACCTTGCTATCTTCCTGGTCGGTGAGGTTGATGCCTTCCAGGGTGATGGTGAACTTCTCGAACGAGTAGCTGATCTGGCTATCGAGGTTGAAGGTCTTTTCCTTGATCCGGACATCGTTGTTGTTGGTCGCCGAGGGGGCGACTTGGATCAGGTAGGCGTCACGATAAGAGCCCGAAATCCGAGCCTTGAAGCCCGCGTTCTCATAGTAGAGCGTGGCGTTGAAGGCGTCGGGCGACAGGTTGATCAGCGGTTGGGAGATCAGCACCGCCGGCGCGGTCTGCACCTTCGGGTTCCCGGCATAGGTCGGGTTCTTGATCACATACGCGATGTCGCTCTTGACGTGCGTGTAGTTGATGATGCCGCCGAACTTGTCGAACGGCGCCGGCAGGAAGGTGAACGGCCGCTGCACGCTCAGTTCGAAACCCTTCAGCTTGCCGCCAGGGGTATTGATCTGGGTCGTGACCGTGAACGGCGTCGCGGCGGTGTTGCCGTTCGACAGCAGGCTGTCGGGCAGACCGGTTTCAGCCCATGGCACGGTAACCGCCGAAGTCTGGATGAAGGACTTGATGTCCTTCTGGAAGAAGCCCGCCGACAGCAGGGTTTCCTTGTCCGGATACCATTCGAAGCTCAGGTCCAGATTATTGGCGAGCATCGGATTGAGGTCCGGATTGCCGCGCGTCAGGGTCTGGTTTTGCTGGCTGGAGGCGGTGTAGCCCGGCGACAGGTTCGGCAGCTGCGGACGCGTCATCACCTTGGCGGCGGCGAAACGAACGTAGAAGTTCTCGAACGGCTGGGCCGAGATGTTCAGGGCCGGCAGGGTGTTGGTGTATTCGCGGTTGACGGTCTGCACGCCGTCGGTGGCGACCTGTTCGGACAGGTTGCCGAACGGCGTCGGCACGGTGACCGTGGTGTTGCCGACGTTGTAGTGGCCCGTCGCCGACTGATCGGTCTTGACGTAGCGCACGCCGATATTGCCGCGGACCGGGATGTTGAAGATGTCGTAGTCGAAGTCACCCTGCAGATAGAGCGCCGTGTCTTTCTCGGTGATGGCCCGCACCGCGCCCAACTGGTTCAGCACCGACAGGCGGAAGTCGCCGTTGGCGTTGATGCAGTTGCAGTCGTAGCCAATGGCCTTCTTCAGCTTGTCGAGGTCGGGCGCGATCCACGAGGTCGGCACGCCGGCCGGCAGATCCAGACCCCGACCGAAACCGGTGATCAGCCGCGAGACGTCAGCCACCGAGACTCCGGCCGGCAAGGCGAAGCCCGCCTCGGCGGTGAAGGTGGTCCCAGTGGACGCCAGGTTACGCGAATAGAGGCGCTTTTCCCAGGAGGTGAAGCCGTACTCCTTGTAGTCGTAGCCGTAGCGCAGCTTGAAGCCGTCGAGGATTTCGTAATCGACGTCGGCCCGGAAGGTCTTGAAGGTGTTGACCGCCTTGCTGGGACGCATGCGGAGCAGCGAAGCATCCCCGCGCGTCGTGTTGTTGGCGTAGGTGAAGTTGGCCGGGTTGGTCGGATCGAAGCCGTAGTTGAACGACGGCAGCTTGTCGTCGCCCGAATAGTCGTAGCTGTAGTTGTCGCTGTCGTAGCGATCGAACGAGAACGTGGTCTGGACTGGATTGTCCTGGATCGAGCGCGACTGGCCGTAGACCGCGTTGAAGTGGCCCCGATCGCCGAACTTGGTGTCGTAGGTCAGGGTAAACTGGTTGAACTCGGTCTTCAGGTCGTCGTGGCGGTATTCGACCCGGGCGTCGACGTCATCGAAGGTGCCCTTGATCAGGTTGCCCTTGTCGTCGGCCTGGAAGTTGACGACGTCGGTCTGGGGCAAGCCCTGGCCGCTACGGCTGAACGAGATGACTTCCAGATAGGTCTCGTCGCGATTGTTGGTGAACTTGGCCAACAGGGCGTCGAAGCTCAGGGTCGAGTTTTCGGTCGGACGCCATTGCAGCGAACCGGTCACGCCCAGGCGCTTCTGGTCATATTGCAGGCGGCCATAGCGCGGAATGCGCGGGTGCCACAGGTTGTTGGCGGTGCCAGTGGCGGCC
>Ga0247731_1000471_pt1 | contig 11087 bp, 10 predicted proteins | sample UWRJL088202R2_FD_180938 | JGI IMG/M metagenome (GOLD analysis project Ga0247731, IMG submission 180938) | Plant litter microbial communities from Arlington Agricultural Research Station in Wisconsin, United States - UWRJ-L088-202R-2 | ecosystem: Environmental > Terrestrial > Plant litter >...
GGTGGGCCACCAGCCCTCGGTATTGAGTTCAGCCATCAGCTTGGCGGCGTCGGCGTCGCTGGTCTTGTCGCTGGTCTTCAGGGCGCCGACGTTCAGGTCGGACACCGAGATGTCCTTGGTGGTGAAGTAGCGGGGCAGGGGGCGGCGGCCGCCCTTCAGCGGCGAGTCCTTGCTGGCCACTTCGGGCGGCGTGGCCTTGAGGGCCTCATAGCGCTTGCGCAGCTTGTCGATATTGACCGCGCGGAACGACGAGTAGTGGACGATCGTATTCTCCCAGTGCTTGTCGACGAAGTACTCGCCGTTGAACACGTTGGAGCCGCGGCGGTGCACGTACAGTGGGTCGCCCGTGCCGATCTCGATGAAGGTTGGGTAGCGCGGCTTGCCGGGGGCGATCTTGTCGTCGAGCTTCAGGCTGGCCAGCCAGTCGATGGCTTCGGGCACGCGGGCCAGGTACTTCGGGTCGCCCGTCAGCTCGTAGTAGTCCATCAGGTTTTCGAGGTTGCCGGCCGTGGTGTGGCTGGCGAAGGCCTTGGGCTCGTAGGTCCGCGCACCGGCCGGCTTCAGGTCGGCCACGGTATGCTGCAGACCCCAGCCAGGCTGCGGCTGAGGCTGCTGGGCGGCGACATAGACGTCCATGGCGCGCTGGATCGGATCCAGCACCCGCTTGTCGCCCAGGGTCTGCCAGACCATCAGCAGGAACTTGATGTTCTCGTCGACGACGCCGTCGTTGAAGGTGATGTAGCCGGTGTAGTCGGCGTGGCCGTGGTTCTCGAACCCGCCCGACAGCGGGAAGCGCTGGGGCCAGCCGCCGTTGGGATACTGGGCGTCCAGGACGAACTGGATGGCCTTGTCCAGGGCCGGCTTGAAGGCCTTGTCCTTCTTTTCCATGTAGATGCGCAGCATCAGCTGGCAGCTCTCGGCGGTGCCTTCGTCATCGAAGGTGGCGTTGCCGTAGTAGTGTTGGAATTCCTCGAGCCGCCAGCCGTTCTTGCCGATGGTGTCGTACCACTTTTGCAGCGACGCCGGCCCGGCCAGGTCGCCCATGTAGTTCCAGCCGCCCGCCGGGTGCTGGATCTTGATCAGGGCGCCGGCCGCCTTCTTGGCGGCCTCGTAGTAATACTCGTCGCCGGTGGCGTGATAGGCGTCCAGGAACAGGTGGCCCATGGTCGCCGTGCCGGGCGGCTGCACCCAGATCATGGTGCGGTAGGCTTCCATCTCGCCGAACTGGCGCGAGAAGTCGGGCAGGTAGCTCCAGACATAGCCGCCCTCGTAGGCGGCCTTCTCGGCCATGAACGCGGTGGCCTTCTTCATGGTGGCCAGGACCTGGTCCTTGGCGGGCGCGATCCCTTGCGCCAGGGCCTTGAGCGGGGCCATGGCCGAGGCGGCCGCGAAGGCCGCGGTGGTGGTCGCCAGCAGATGGCGGCGGGTCAGGGGGCTCAGCGGCATGGTGATGGTGTTCTCCCAGGGCCTCGGCGGCTCGAACCCGTGCGGCGCAAGGACGCGGCATGACGTTTTGGGAGAGGAGCGGGAGGGGGCTCGAAGTCCCCCGCGTTCCTGGTCGTCCTCCCGGTCGGTCCTTGCCGAAACCCCTGCCGCCGTTGGTCGGCGCGGTGTTGATGCAGTTATGATACCGGTGTCATCAAATGGCTAGGGGCTTTTGGTGGAGCTTTGTTATATGACGCCTGCGTCATTCTCCTGCGACAGGCCGTCACGTTGTGTGCGGACCGGCGTTCGGCGAGAACGGGCCATCGGTTTTGAGGCGACGCCGCCGCGCCGGATTTTGGTAGCGCGCGACGCCGTCCTGTTGGGGAACAGGACGACGGCCCCGGGTCAGCAATGACCCGGGGCCGTTTTCATATCTGGCGCCGGAAACGGCTCTAAAGCGCTGAATTTACGTGAGCTTACACTGTTCTGCGACCAGCGGTCACATAGTCCGCCCCGTTCATCTCTCGTAAATATTCAGCATGCCCAGCCAACGCGATCACCTGAACGAAGCCGAGCAGCTCGAGCGCCAAGCCGAGATCGCCGACAGCGATCACGCCCGCGAGGCGCTGCGCCGCATGGCCCAGACGTCGCGCATTTCGGCGGCCCTGGTCGGCATGCTGGAAGCCAGCCGCGAAGAGGCCCCCGGCCGCGCCTGGGCCGCTACGCTCTAGGCCGTATCGCCGACGCGCGGTCTGCAATAATAGAGCTCCAAAATACAGCCTAGGCTTGAATTGCCGCGCTTGTCGGTGAACATGGGCTCCGTGCAAGGAGACCCCTGGTGCCTGACGAGGGATCTGACAAAGCCGTTCTGGAAGGCGCGGGGGCGTACTTCCTCAGTATCGTGGAAGCCAGCCGCGACTGCATCCGGGTGATCAGCGCCGAAGGCGTCGTCGAATACATGAACGCCCAGGGCCAGGCCCTGTTCGAGATCGAGGATTTCGAGGGGCGTAACCGCCGCAAATATTGGCCGGACATGTGGCCCGACGTAAGTCGCGCCGACGTCGAACACGCCCTGCGCAGCGCCCTGGCCGGCCAGGCCTGGGCCTTCCGGGCGCTATGTCCGACGGCCAAGGGCGACCCGCGCTGGTGGGACACCACGGTCTCGCCGATCTTCGACGAGGCGCGGCGGGTGATCCGGGTCCTGGCCACCTCGCGCGACGTCACCGGCGAGAAGCGCTCCGAAGCCCACCGCCAGTTGCTGGTCAACGAGCTGAACCACCGGGTGAAGAACACCCTGGCCACCATCCAGTCGATCGCCAGCCAGTCGCTGCGCAACGCCGGCGTCGACGTGGCCGTGCGCGGGGCCTTCGAGGGACGGCTGATGGCCATCGCCGCCACCCACAACGTGCTGACCGACGAGAACTGGTCGGCCGCCAGCCTGCGCCAGATCATCGACGGCTCGGTCACGCCCTATCGCACCAATCCCGGCCAGCTGACGATCTCCGGCGACGACTTGATGGTCTCGCCCAAGCCGGCGGTGGTTATGGCCTTGGCCTTCCACGAACTGGCGATCAACGCCCTGAAGTACGGCGCCCTGTCGGTGGCCGCGGGCCATGTCGACATCCACTGGTCGGTGGAGGGCGGCGACCGGCTGCATATCGACTGGACCGAGCAGGGTGGTCCCGCCGTGCGGCCGCCGGAACGTCGGGGCTTCGGTTCGCGGATCGTCGAGTTGGCCCTGCCGGACGAACTGGGCGGACAGGTCGATGTCGACTACCGCGCCGAGGGATTGCACTGCCGGATCAGCTCGCCGCTGTCGGCCTTGGACAAGGTGGACTCGTTCATGGTGCTGCCGGCCTGACGCGTCCCGAAATGAACCGCCGGCCGCCCTGTCCGTTCTCCAAGCTTGAGCGGCGCTGAGCCGAGGAGACGCGTCGCGCATGATCCCTGACAACTGGAAGGCGAGACTGACCGCCGCCTGGATCGCCGCGCGCGCCTTCGTGCTCCGCCATCGGCTGTGGTTCGGGGCGGGGTTGGGAGCCTTGCTGCCGCTGGTCGTGCTGCTGGTCTGGCTGGGATCCAGCCTGCCGATCTCGCGCGCTTTGGAGCCGCTGCCCAACCGCGCCCTGATCCTGCTGGACAGCCGGGGCCAGCCGTTCGCCCGGCGCGGGGCCTACAAGGAGCCGCCGGTCGTCATCAAGGCGCTGCCCAAGTACGTGCCGGCCGCCTTCACCTCGATCGAGGACCGCCGTTTCTACCACCACCTGGGCGTCGACCCGGTCGGGATCGTCCGCGCCTTCGTGGTCAACGCCAAGGCCCACCGCACTGTCCAGGGCGGCAGCACCATCACCCAACAGTTGGCCAAGAACGCCTTCCTTGAGCCCCAGCGCAGCCTGCGCCGCAAGGGGCAGGAGGCGATGATCGCGGTGTGGCTGGAACTGCGACTGTCCAAGGACGAGATCCTGTCGCGCTACCTCTCCAGCATCTATTTCGGCGATGGGGTCTACGGCCTGGGCGCGGCGGCGCGGCACTATTTCGGCAAGGCGCCCGAGCAACTTTCGGTCGGCGAGGCGGCGATGCTGGCCGGCATGGTCAAGGCGCCGGTGGACCTGGATCCGGTCGATCATCCTGACAAGGCCGGCGCGCGGGCCCGGCTGGTGCTGGAGGCCATGGTCGACACCAAGGCCATCACCCGCCAGCAGGCCGACGCGGCGGGCCATGTGGCGGTGCGCACCACCCGCGCCGACCTGCCGGTGGGCGGCTATTTCGCCGATTGGATATCGCCCCAGGTCAAGTCGGCCTTCGATGGTCCCGGCTATGGCGAGGTGCGGGTGCCCACCACCCTGGACAGCCGCCTGCAGCGGATCGTCGAGCAGGCGGTGGCGCGGCAGATGAAGGGCTCGGGCAAGGCCAGGGCCGGGCAGGTGGCCGTGGTCGCCCTGCGCCCGGACGGCCAGGTGGTGGCGATGGTCGGCGGGACGAACTACCGCAAGAGCCCGTTCAACCGCGCCGTCCAGGCCCAGCGCCAACCGGGCAGCGCCTTCAAGCTGTTCGTCTACCTGGCCGCCCTGCGCGATGGGGCCACGCCCGATAGTCTGGTGATCGGCGACCCGGTGACGATCGGCGCGTGGACGCCCAGCAACTATGAAGGCGGCGGCGGGCGCGACATGACGATGCGCGACGCCTTCGCCGACTCCAACAACGTCATCGCCGCGCGGGTCTGGCAGCAGGCCGGCGGCGAGGCCGTGGTGCGGGCGGCCCGTGATCTGGGGATCACATCGCCGCTGCGTGAGGACGACGCCACCCTGGCCCTGGGCACGGCCGAGACCAACCTGCTGGAACTGACCAGCGCCTACGCCGCCGTGGCGGCGGGCAAGATGCCGGTGCGGCCCTACGGCCGTCCGCTCGTGACGCCCGCCCTGACCAAGCCGCTGGAGCCCTTCGCCCGCGAAGCCTTGCTGGACATGATGGGTGCGGTGGTGGAGCAGGGCACCGGCCGCGCCGCGCGGCTGGGCCAGAAGGCCTATGGCAAGACCGGCACCACCCAGGACTATCGCGACGCCCTGTTCGTCGGCTTCACTGGCGACCTGGTGGTCGGGGTCTGGGTCGGCAACGACGATCACTCGCCGATGAACCGGGTGGTCGGCGGCGACATCCCGGCTCGCATCTGGCGCGATGTGATGACGTCCGGGCTCAAGGCTGGGCTGGTGGCCCGCGACAGCGCGCCGGAGCCGAGGTTCGCGCCCGCGCCGGAGCGCTCCGAGAATGCGCCGCGTCCGAAGCGGGCGCCGAAATGGCTGCGGCGGATCTTCGGGCTTTAGGGACGGTCTGGCCCGCCGCTTGCTGCCAACCCAACGCCGCGACCCAGAATGGGACGCTTTTCGGCCGCCTGTCGGGGGAGCGGTCGGCGAGTGCTGGGCGGCGTAGTCGGAAAGGCGTTTGAGATGAACCCGAAGGCAGTGCTCCTGATCGGAGCGGCGACGATGTCGTTCGCCGCCCTGGGACCCGTGACCTCCGCCCTGGCGGACGGCTATCCGACCCGCGTCACGCCTATCGACAAGCCCGCTTCCAAGCCGGCCGCCAAGCCCAAGCCCGTCGTTCGCACCGTGACCCGGGTCAAGATCGTCGAGCGTCCGGTCTATGTCGAAAAGATCGTCAAGCAGCCGGTCTATATCGAGAAGCGCACCGAAGTGCCCGTCGATCGCCCCGTCTATATCGATCGCCCGGTGGACCGGATCGTCGAGAAGCGGGTGGAGGTTCCGGTCGTCAAGATCGTGGAAAAGCCCGTCGATCGTCCCGTCTATATCGACCGTCCCGTGGATCGCGTCGTCGAGAGACGCGTCGAGGTGCCTGTCGATCGCATCATCGAAAGGCGCGTGGAAGTGCCTGTCGACCGCGTGATCGAGAGGCGCGTCGAGGTTCCGGTCGACCGCATCGTGCGCGTGCCGGTCTATGTCGAGCATGAGGACCGTCGGGTCGAGCGCCGCGACGAGCGCCGGGGCTGCGATTGCGACGGCGACCGTGGTCGCCATGAGGATCGCGCCTATGAGGATCGCGGCTATCGCGACCAGGGGCGGATCTACGACCACGCCGAAAGCAGCGTCGAAAGCTCTGAAGAAACCTACGAATCCGAGGCCTATCGCTCGAGCGAGGAAGGCCAGGGCTGGAGCTATCAGGGCAGCTACATGGCCGGCGACGGCTACGCCCAATCGCTCGAAGGCCAGGGGGGCGTCGGCTACTACGGCGGCTCGTCCGCGCGCTATGGCGCCGGCGGCGGCTGGATTGGCGGCCAGGCCTATGGCCGGTCCGGCTATTCTCGGGGCTGGTCGGGCGCGGGCGCTTCATCCAGCGCCTCGTCGAGCGCCAGCTCGTCCACCAGCGTGACGGTGTCGCGCGGCGGCGGTTATGGTGGCGGTGGTCACGGCGGCGGCCACGGCGGTTCGACCGGTGGCTCCAAGGGCGGTTGCTGCGGCCGTTAAGGGCGTCCGCCCAAAATCCTCGGCCCAAGCAGGGCTAACGCCCCGTTCTGCATAGTCGGGGCGGCGGAATCGCGCATCAGTTGTCTGTGGGGGATCACGCGCGGCGCCGGGGCCGACGGATCAGGAGCAGGCCATGGACGTGATCCTGGTTGTGACCAAGCCGTTCGACTGGTGCGTGGAGCGCCAGGGCCAGACCCTGTCGCGGCACTCCAGCCAGGAAGCCGCCTACAAGGCCGCCCTCGACTACGCCAGCGCCCTGTTCGACGAAGGTGTCCGGGCCCAGGTCGCGATCCAGCCCGAGGCCCGCACCTTCGCGGGGAGCACGCCGGACTGGTCCGGACCCGCCTCGGGTTGAAGCCGCCCCCGCCCCATGGCACAGCCGGGGCGAGGAGCACTAGCCCATGCAGATCGCGGTCCTGACCTTCGACGGCTTCAACGAATTGGACTCGTTCGTCGCGGCGGGAATTCTCAACCGGATGAAGTCCGAGGGTTGGAAGGCGCACATCACCTCGCCGACCGAGGAGGTGACTTCGATGAACGGGGTCGTCGTGCGCCGCCAGAAACCCCTGAGCTTCGCGGCGCAGGCCGATGCGGTGATCATCGGCAGCGGCGTGCGCACCCGCGAGGTCGCCGCCGACGCCGGCCTGCTGGCTCAAATCCAGCTCGATCCGACCCGCCAACTGATCGCCGCCCAGTGCTCGGGCACGCTGGTCCTGGCCAAGCTGGGTCTGGTCGAGGGCGTGCCGGCCTGCACCGACCTGACCACCAAGCCGTGGGTGGTCGAGGCCGGGGTGAACGTCATCGACGCGCCGTTCTTCGCCAACGGCAACGTCGCTACGGCCGGCGGCTGCCTGGCCTCGCAGTACCTGGCCGCCTGGCTGATCCTGCGCGGTGCGGGTCGCGCGGCGGCGGAAGAGGCGATCCGCTATGTCGCGCCGGTGGGCGAGAAGGAGGTCTATGTCGATCGTGCGATGCGCGTGGTGACGCCGTTCCACCATCACTAACGCATGTCGATATTCGAGCTTGGTCGCTGGACTCTGCTTAAAACGTGCATTTCGCACAATCTCGCGCTAAGGGGGAGTCTCTGGATTTCGCGGGGTCGTGTTTCATGGAAGAGCCGCCGAAGCGTTCGTTCATCACCGGCGAAATAGACATCAAGGCCCTGATCGCGTTCGTCTTTGGCGCGATCTTCATTATCACGATACTCGTCTTCGCGACGGTGGTGAAAACCCCGAGCCCGGCCGAAATCTGGACCTATCGGGTGATCCTGGCCCTGGCCGCCGCCGGCGTCGCGGCGATTTTGCCAGGGTTCATCGACATCAAGTACAAGACCGCCGTTCAGGCCGGCGGGGCGCTGGGCATCTTCGTGCTGGTCCTGCTGATGTTCCCCGCGCCGGAGACTGCGGCCACCAAGGCCGAGGCCCCGAAAGCCGAGACAGCGCCAACCGCCGATCAGGCGCAGGACGTCGTCTGGCCGGCCGAGGATCCCGGCTTCGCGGCCCGCAAGTATGTCGATCTGGTCGACAACGGAAAATACCTGGAAGCCTACGCGTTCGTCGACAAATCGATGGGCTCTCCGTGGGCCTCGTTCGAGAGCGCGTACAAGGCCGGGCGCGCGCCCCTGGGTCCTGTTATCGACCGGCGGCAGACCGGAGAGTTGCGCCTGGTGGACCCGGCGGGAAAGCCGAAGGGCGGCTATGTGACCGTGACCTATCAGACCAAGTTCACCAACGAACCCAAGTGCCGCGAGGAGGTCGTCATGCTCCGCGCGATGCCCGACAAGACCTGGGGCGTTTCCACGCATGACAGCTCGTCCCAGCAGGTCGATTGCATCGGCCTGTGACGCGGACGGTCAGGGCGCCAGGCAGACCTCGACGCACCGCTTGGCCAGGGCCTCGGTCGCGTCGATGAACGGCACGGTCAGGTCGGCGGCGTTCAGCACCAGCGGAACTTCGGTGCAGCCGGCCACCACCACCTGGGCGCCCTTGCCGACCAGGCGGTGGGCGAGGGCGGCCATGGTTTCGCGGCTGTCGGGACCCACGTCGCCGTGTTTGATGCGGTAGAGCAGGGCCATGAACTCGACCTGCTCATGGTCGTCCAGGGTGACGGCTTCGATGGCCTGATGCGAGAAGGTGCGGCGGTAGAGGGCCAGGGCCCCGCCGGTGCCCAGCACGCCGACGCGTTCAGCGCCGTTCGCTTTCGCGGCCAAACCGGCGGTCTCGATCAGGTCGACCAGGGGCAGGCCGCTGGCTTTCACTTGATCGACGAAGGCGTGGGCGGTGTTGCAGGCGATGGCCAGCACCTGGGCGCCGGCGTCGCGCAGGCCGACGGCCATTTGCGCCAGCACGGGGCCGGCCTCGTCATAGCTGTTGTTGCGGTCGGGGACCTTGGGGTTGATATCGACCAGCACCCGCAGGTGGTCCTGCTCGCGGCTGACCGGCGTGGCCGCCTGCAGCTTGGCCAGGAAATCCAGGGTGGCGGCGGGGCCCATGCCGCCGAGGACGCCCAAGACTTTCGAGGGGTGGGTGTTGGTCATGTGTTTTTGTCCCTCAAATCAATTGTCATCCCGGGCGTAGCGAAGCGCAGACCCGGGACCGACGCCTGAGCGCCGCGCTTCCGGCGGTCCCGGATCGGCGCGCTTCGCGCTTGTCCGGGATGACACCGTCGGGTGTGCCGGTCTTGTCTAAACCAGCGCCCCTTCAATCTCGCTCTGATACCCGAACAACCCCTGCGCCCCGCCGGTGTGCAGGAAAACCACCCGCTCGCCCTTGAAGACGCCCTTGCGGGCTTGGTCGATCAGGCCCTTCATCGCCTTGCCCGAATAAACGGGGTCCAGCAGCAGGCCTTCGGTGCGGGCCGCCAGGGTCAGGGCGTCGATCACGCCCTGGTCGACCAGGCCATAGCCCGCGCCGACATAGTCGCAGTCGGCCACGACCCTCTCGCGCTTCACGCGGCCGGCCGAGCCGATCGTCTCGGCGGTGGAGACGGCCAGGTTGAAGACGTTCTCCTCCTGCCTGGCTTTGGGTGCGCGGACGCCGAAACCGAGGATCGGGATGTCGACGCTCAGCGCCGTGAAGCCGGCCACCAGGCCCGCATGGGTGCCGGCGCTGCCGGTGGCGGTGACCAGGCGATCGATCGTCAGGTCCAACGCGTCGGCCTGGACCACCAGCTCGCGCGCGCAATCGACATAGCCGAGGGCGCCCACCGTATTGGAGCCGCCGCCGGGAATGACATAGGGCTTGCCGCCCCGCTGGCGCACGGCTTCAGCGGAGGCCTCCAGCTCGGCGACCATGTCGGTCCCACCCGGCACGAAGCGGATCGCGGCGCCCATCAGCCGGTCCAGCAGCACGTTGCCGTTGCCCGTGTAGTCGGACGCCTTGGAGCCCGTGCGCTCCTCCAGGATGATCTCGCTCGCCAAGCCAAAGCCCGCTCCGGCGGCGATGGTTTGGCGCACGTGGTTGGACTGCACCGCGCCTTGCGTCACCAGGGTGTCGGCGCCTTGGGCCAGGGCCTCGCCGAGCAGGAATTCCAGCTTGCGGGTCTTGTTGCCGCCACCGGCCAGGCCCGTGCAGTCGTCGCGCTTGACCCACAGGTCGATCCCGAGCTCGGCGCCCAGGCGGGGCAGGGGCTCCAGCGGCGTGGGCAGGTGGGCGAAACGGGCGCGGGGAAAGCGGGCCAGGTGCATGAAACGTCTTTCGCGGCAGGGAGCGAGCGTTGCCGGAATCCCTACAGCGTGAGGCTTCATCGTGCTATGCTGCCGACCATAAAAGCATGACCCGGCGCGGCCGCCGCGCGACTGCCTTCCAGCCGCGCGCCCTCGTCAGAAGGCCGTGCGACTGTTGGGAGAAACGTCATGCTCAAGACCCCCTTCCGGGCGGCGGCTTTCGCGACCGCCATCGCCTGCGCGACAACGGCCGGCGCCTCGACCCTGGTGATCGGCGGCGGCGCGGCCAAGGACTGCGCCAGCGCCGCGATCGACGGTCGCAAGGACGCCTCGTCGGTGACCACCTGCACCGTGGCGCTGGAGACCGAAACGCTCAGCTTCCGAGACCGCGCCCGCACCTACGTCAATCGCGGCGTCCTGCAGATGCGGCAACGCAATTTCGACGGCGCGGTCAGCGACTTCAACGAGGCCTCGAAGATCGACCCCGACCTCGGCGAGGCCTTCGTCAATCGCGGCGCGGCGTTCGTCGGGACCAGCCGCTACGGCGAGGGCCTGACCCAGATCGACCAGGGCCTGGCCCTGGGCGTCAAGGATCCCGAGAAGGCCTATTACAACCGCGCCATCGCCAATGAGAACCTGGGCGATGTGACGGCGGCCTATCGCGATTTCTCCAAGGCCGCCGAACTGGCGCCAACCTGGGATGCGCCCAAAAACGAGTTGGCGCGTTTCTCCGTCAAGCAGCCCTGAACGCGACGTCTTTTGGGCGTAGGATCAGGGCCTGGAAGACGGAGTACTCGGCATGAACGCAGTTGGAACGATGATCGCGACAGCGGCCTTGGCCGCCGTGGCTGTCGGCGCGCCGGCCTGGGCTCAGTTGGATCAACGGGCGCTGCGCCAGCAGGGCGAGATCCAGCAGCAACAGGACATCGCCCGCCAGAACGCCCTGGCGACCCAACGCGAAATCTCGGCCGCTCAGAGCCGCTACGACACCCAGCTGACCTTGCGATCGCTGAACGAAG
>Ga0247731_1000472_pt1 | contig 11080 bp, 10 predicted proteins | sample UWRJL088202R2_FD_180938 | JGI IMG/M metagenome (GOLD analysis project Ga0247731, IMG submission 180938) | Plant litter microbial communities from Arlington Agricultural Research Station in Wisconsin, United States - UWRJ-L088-202R-2 | ecosystem: Environmental > Terrestrial > Plant litter >...
CCGACGCCATCGCCGGCGTCATCAACATCATCCTCAAGCAGGACCAGAAGGGCGGGTCGTTCAGCTACCAGGGCGGCCAGAACTATCTGGGCGACGGCGACACCCGTAGCGCCACGCTGAACTACGGCCTGCCGCTGGGCGAGCAGGGCGGTTTCGTCCAGTTCGCGCTGAACTGGAAGAACAACGAGGCGGCCTCGCGCTCGGTCCCGTCCACGGCGCAGTACATCTTCCAGCCCGCGGTGACCACGGTCGGCGGCGTCACCACCGTGACCCCCGACCCGCGCGACGCCACCGCCGACCGCTACTACTGGGGTCACGGCTACGGCCCGGGCGAGGAGGACATCCTGGCGGCGTCCTACAACGCCGAACTGCCGGTGAACGACCTGACGCTCTATTCGACCAGCACGCTCAGCCACCGCTCGTCCAAGAAGAACACCGGCAGCTTCCTGCCCAATCTGGCGCCGGTGGCCGGGGTGACCGCCGGGCGGCCGCTGAACCGCAACTCGCTGCCCGAGGTCTATCCCTACGGTTTCAACGCCTTGCGGCGGATCTTTGAACTAGACTTCCAGACCACGGTCGGCGCGCGCGGCCAGGCCAAGGGCTGGGACTGGGACCTGTCGACCACCTTCGCCCAGGACCACGCCCAGCTAGACGGCGAGAATACCATCAACGCCTCGCTGGGTCCGGACAGCCCCAACTACTTCCACCTATCGACCCACCAGTTCCAGCAATGGACGACCAATTTCGACGTCACGCGCGAGTTCGAGGGCGTCTTGCCCCGGCCGCTCCAGGTGTCGTGGGGGCTGGAGCAGCGCTACGAGCACTTCCGCATCTCGCCGGGCGACGAGGCGTCCTACATCGTCGGCAACTACGTGATCCCCGCCGGCCAGCCCTTCGCCGGGCTGCGACCCAATCCGGGCCTGGCCTCCTACGCCGGCACCGCGCCCGAGGACTCCGGCTCGATCACCCGCAACGTCTATGCGGCCTATGTCGATGTTGGGACCAACCTGACGGAGAACTGGTACGTCGGCGTGGCCGCGCGGCATGAGCGCTACACCGGCGACGTGGGCGACACCACCAGCGGCAAGATCACCACCCGCTGGGAGTTCCTGCCCGGCTACGCCGTACGCGGCACGATCAGCAACGGCTTCCGCGCGCCGTCCCTGGCCCAGCAGGTGTTCGCCAGCTCGACCATCTCGGGCAGCCTCTGCGCCGCCGCGCCCAACAACACCTTCCGGGGCGTGACCTGCACCCCGGGCGAGTACCTGACCTATCCGACCAAGGTGCTGCGCACCGACAGCGCCGAGGCCCAGGCCTTGGGCGCCGCGCCGCTGAAGCCGGAGACCTCGACCAACTACAGCGTCGGCCTGACCGCCGAGCCGACCAGCCGCCTGCGGGTGACGCTGGACGCCTACCAGATCGACATCGACGACCGGATCATCGACACCAGCAACCTGGACCTGTCGGCCGCCCAGCTGGCCTCGCAGCCGGCCCTGGCGCCGCTGCTGACCCGTTTCCCGCAGGGGCTGGCGGCGACCTACTACACCAACGGCGTTTCGACCCGCACGACCGGGATCGACCTGGTCGGCGAGTATGCGCTGGACCTGGGGTCGTTCGGCCGCCTGAACCTCAACGCGGCCTACGCCTTCAACAAGACCAAGATCCGCGACCGGATCGCCACCCCGGCCATCCTCAAGGCGGTCAATCCGAACCTGGTGCTGTTCGACCGGCAGAAGATCGCCGACCTGACCGTCGGCACGCCGCGCAAGAAGACCATCCTGGGCGCCAGCTGGGTCCGCGACACCGTCAGCGCCAGCCTGCGGTCAACCCGCTACGGCAAGTACACCGAGGCCGGCACCTCGGCGAACCTGGATCGCACCTACAGCGCCAAGTGGGTGACCGATCTGGACATCGCCTGGGATGTTCGCCCGACCACCACGATCGCCATCGGGGCCAACAACCTGTTCGACCAGCACCCCGACAAGATCGGCATCGTCAACACCGACAGCGGCATGAACCAGTTCGGCAACTTCTCGCCCTTCGGCATCACCGGCGGCTACTGGTACGGCCGCGTCACTCAGCGTTTTTGAGGCCGATCGCATGACCGGAAGACTGGATAGACGGCAACTGCTGATCGGCTCCCTCGGATTGGCGGGATTGGGCCTGGCGGCCTGCGCGCCCAAGGGGGGAGGTGAGGCGGGGCGGGTCGTCCTCAAGGTCGGCAACCAGCGCGGCAGCACCAAGTCGGTGCTGCTGGCGTCCAAGGCCTTGGACGGCGCGCCCTATACGGTGGAGTGGAGCGAGTTCGCCGCCGCCCAGCCCTTGCTCGAGGCGTTAGGGGCGGGGGCGGTCGACCTGGGCGAGGTGGGCGATGCGCCGTTCCTCTACGCCTACGCCAGCGGGGCCAAGATCAAGGCGGTGCTGACCGCCAAGAGCGGCGGCGCTTCGACGGCGGTCCTGGTGCGAAGCGCCTCGCCGATCCAGACGCCGGCCGACCTGAAGGGCAAGAAGGTCGCCACGGGGCGCGGTTCGATCGGCCACTACCTGCTGCTGCGCGTGCTGGGCAATGCGGGCCTGAAACCCAGCGACGTCCAGCTGGTCTTCCTCAATCCCGGCGACGCCAAGGCGGCGTTCTCCAGCGGGGCCATCGACGGTTGGGTGACCTGGGGTCCTTACATCCCCCTGGCCCTGGCCAGCGGCGCGCGGGTCCTGGCCTCGGGAGAGGGGCTGATCAGCGGCTATGGCTATGAGGCCGCCACCGAGGCGGCCATCGCCACCAAGCGGCCGCAGGTCGCCGACTTCCTGCACCGCCTGGCGATCGCCCGGCATTGGGCAGTGGATCATCCTCAAGAATACGCCGAGGCCCTGGCCAAGGAGACCGGCCTGGACGTGGCGGCGGCCCTCTACACGGTCCAGCGCTACAAAGCCCTGCCGGTGGCCACCGACCAGGCGGTGATCGACGAGGCGGCGGCGGTGTTCGACACCTATCGCGACGCCGGGGCGGTCTCGACCACGCGGGATATCCGCCAGGCCTTCGACACCTCTTTCAACGCTTCGGTCGTGCTGTGAGCCTTGATCGCGCCCAGTTCCTCAAGCCGCAACCCTCTCAAGCCAAGGAGACGACCCCATGAGCCAAGAAAGCCTGGCCAAGTTGCTGGCCGATCTGCACGCCGAACGTGTCCGCACCTGGGAGCCGGCGGTCCTGCAGGTCAATATCGACCAGCGCGCCAGTCTGGTCGAACAGGCCGATCCGTCCGCCTGGATCAAGGCGGGCGACAAGGTCGAGCCCTTCACCCTGCTGGACGTCGAGGGTGGCGAGCTGACGCTCAAGAGCCTGACCGCCAAGGGACCGGCGGTGCTGGTGTTCTTCCGTTTCGCCGGCTGTCCGGCCTGCAACATCGCCTTGCCCTACTACGAGCGCGCGTTGCAGCCGACGCTGAAGGCCTTGGGCGTGCCGCTGGTGGCGGTCAGTCCTCAGGTTCCCGAGCGCCTGGGCGAGATCCGCACGCGGCATGATCTCAGCTTCAAGGTGGCGTCCGACCCGGGCAACGCCCTGGGGCGGCGGTTCGGGGTGCTCTACACCGCCGACGAGGCCAGCCAGGCCGCCCAGCGCGCCAAGGGCAGCTTCATCGGCGAGACAACGGGCACCGGCACCTGGGAACTGCCGCAGCCGACCGTGGTGGTGATCGGCCGCGACCAGGTAGTGACCTTCGCCGACGTCAGTCCCGACTGGCTGGCGCGGACCGAGGCCGAGCCGGTGATCGCGGCCGTCCGCGCCCTGACGGCCGTGCCGGTTCACTAGAAGGGCTCGATAGGCCGCCCTCAGTGTTGTCATCCCGGCCGTAGCGAAGCGAAGAGCCGGGATCCAGGTGAACCGCACCGTCTTCGCCCAGTCTCCTGGTCCCGGACAGCCTCTGCGAGGCTTCCGGGATGACAACTTGATTTGGCGCGTTGGGCGCCTGGTCGCGTACAACGCGACTGTGTTCAAGGCTGGACGCTGAGCACCCGCACGCCGCGCTGGCGGCGTTCGGCGTCCATCCAGTGGAAGGCTTCGCCGGCGGTCATGCCCACCAGGGCCGCGCCGACCGGCGACAGCACCGAGATGCGGTTGTCGTCGATGCTGGCGTCGCGGGGCAGGCTGAGGCGCACCGTGCGCGTCTGGCCGTTCGAGAGGTCCTCGAACGTCACGGTCGAGCCGATGCGGACGAACGGGCGGGGGGCCTTGTCCGGCTCGACGATCACGGCGCGAGCCATCTCTTCGGCCAGGACGCGTCCGCCCAGCGCTCGGCCGGCCTGGGTTTCGGCCAGGTTGGACAGGGTCTCGAAGTCGTCTTCGGTCACGTAGATAGGCGAAAGGGCCGGAGCGGTCCGGGTTTGGTTGATAGCGATAGTCATGGTGTCTTTCTGGGAGTTTGGGCGAGCCCGGCTGTCCTTGTTGGACGCACGAAGGCTCGAGAGGCGTCCTGGGACGCTGTCGTGATCGCCTGGAACTCATCACGCGAGGCTGGGCCGATGAACGGGAAGCCTGAAGGGATGAGCTTTGTCGGGAGCTATGAACCTGGGATCAGGCTTGGCTGGCGATGGTCATGCGCTCAGGAGCGCGGCGACCTCATCCGACGCGTTGAAAATGGGCAGGCGGGCAGCGTCTGTCAAGGCTGGAGATTTGAGATCGTTTGCGAGGGGCTCGGCCAGGCCCGGCTTCGGCGCCGCCACAAACATTAGTCTCCCCGGCGTAGGCCGGGAAAACGGAAGAGGATGGCTCGTATCGATGAGCTGTGACGGAGACCCATCGCAAGACGCTTTCGCCCCTAGTTGAACCGGGGTTTCTTCAACAGCGCGTTGCGATCGACCGACCGGATCTCGACCTCGAACACGTCTTGCTCCCGTTGGATACGCAGGGGGATGGTGACGCCGGGCGGGCCTTGGGCCCACAGTCGCGTGTAGAACGAGGCCAGGTCCGAGACCGTCTCGCCGGCCACCGCCAGGATCAGGTCGCCCGCATGTAGCTCGGCGCGCTCGGACGGGCTGCCGGGCGAGGTTCCGACCACGATCACATGGTCTTCCGTCTCCTGGGCGAAGACGCCCAGCCACGGCCGGGGCGGATGGGCCGGTTTGCCGCGCGCCAGGTCGTCGAGGATCGGCGGCAACAGGTCGGCGGGCACGAACATGTTCATCGGCCTGGCGTCGCCGCCGCGCGTCTGGCCGGCCAGGCTGAGCGAGCCGACCCCAACCAACTCGCCCTTGGAGCCGATCAGCGCCGCGCCGCTCCAGTGCGGGTGCGCTGGCGCGGTGATGATCGAGTCGTCCAGCAGGTATTCCCAATAGCCGGCGAACGGCATGCGGGTCAGCACTTGGCCGGCGGCGGCGTGCGCGCGCCCACCGGCGCCGGCGATGACGACGGGGCTGCCGGCCTCCAGGTCACGCGAGGTCCCCAGGTGCATGGGCGGCAAGCCCAGGGGCTCCAGCGCCTGCACCAGGCCCAGGCCGGTCTGGGAGTCGAAGCCCAGCACATGGGCCGGCACGCGCACGCCATCGTTCAAGGTCAGCACGACCTCGCGGGCCTCGGTGATCAGGTAGCCCATGGTCAGGACCAGGCCGTTCTCGCTGATCACCACGCCGTTGCCCAGGCGCTCGGTTCCCAGGATGCCGGCGGTGAAGGCGTCAGGCGGCACGCGCGCTTCCAGCGCCACCACGGCCGACAGCACGTGGTCCAGATCGAAGGCGTAGATGTCGGTCGGGCGCAGACGGGCTTCGACCTCGTGACCCTGGAACGGTGAAGGCAAGACGATCTCCTGTGGGAGATACAGATTTGGGGTTCCGCGCCGCCCGGACAAGGGCGCCGTCAGGCGGCCAGGGCCGGGAGATCGGTGGGGCGTTCCTGGCGGCTGCGACGCCAACGGCTGGGCGGCTGGCCGATCAGGCCGCCGAAGGTCCGGCAGAAATGGGCCTGGTCGGAAAAGCCGCAGGCCAGGGCGATGTGGGCCAGGCTGTCAGCGGTGGTCAGCATCAGCAGCTTGGCCCGCGCGATGCGCCGCTCGATGATGTAGCCCTTGGCCGCCTGGCCGAAGCTTTCCTTGAAGGCGTGGGAGAAGTAGCTGGGGCTCAGGCGGACCGCCGCCGCCACGTCCCGGACCTGCAGGTTGCGGTCGCTGTGCTGGTCGATGAAGGCCGTGGCGGTTCGCACCTGCCAGGGCGCCAGCCTGCCGGTCTGCCGGTCATCGGTGCGGCGCTGAACCTCGGCCTCGAGCAGTTGGCTGGCGCGGTGGACCAGCTCCCGGGCCATGTCCAGGTCGCGATCGAAGGCGCGGGAGGCCTCGGCGACCAGTCGGGCCAGGACCAGTGTCTGGTCGCGGGGCAGGGAGAGGGGATGGTCCGAGTGCGAGGATGTCATGCGCGCCGCCTCTCCTTCGAAACCTTCCCGAGCGCGAAAAACGCCAGGTTCAGTTGTGATTTTTGCTAGCATTGGTCGTCTAGCGTCGCAATGTGAGCGGTAACGATTGCCTGTTGTTAAGTTTCGTATTCCCTCGTCTCGCGCGGTCTACTGTCATTTTTTGTGACAGGGCGGATCAATTTCTGATCGGAGTAGCCGCGACCGAGATCTTCAACACAAAGATTTTGAACAGTCGTTGAGCAGGCGAGACCGGTTCACGCGCCGTCGCCTCGCGATCTGGCGAGGCGACGGCGCGACGATCGATCAGGCGTCGCCGTCGGCGATGTCGGCCAGGAGGCCGTTGATCGGCTCGTCGTTGAAGCTGGTGACGTTGTGACCCGTGTCGATCACGCCGACCTTGGCGACGTGAGGGGCTTCGGCTTCGGGGGCGGCGCTGTCTTCGGGCTTGGTGGTCATTGGGGGTCTCACGGTGCGAGGGCCGGGCGACCTTTCGCTCGGCATGCCTCACGGTGAAGTTGGCACGACTGACCTGCGCTGTCAGCCGTTGCGTGTGGTGGTGGGCACGCCGGGAATAAGGCGCCCTCAAACCAGGCGGTGAGCAACGGCTGGATCGGGCGAGCGCCCATTGTGTTCTTGAAATGTTCTCGTCGTGGGTTCATAATCGGCCCATGGTCGCTCCCGCCAATCTTCCCGGTCATCCGTCGCCCGCCGCGCAGGGCGCCGCACGCGGGCGCGGGGCCAAGTCCAACCGGACCAGCCGCTTCATCTCCCTGGCCAGCGAGGCCTTCGACGACGGCTGGGGCGAGGAGGAGGAACCGGCCCAGATCGCCACCACCGTCCAGCCGATGAAGTCGCGGACCATCATCGCCCGCAACGACAGTCCCGACATCGGCTTCGAAAGCTCGATCAATCCGTATCGCGGCTGCAGTCATGGCTGCATCTACTGCTACGCCCGCCCGGCCCACGCCTATCTGGGCCACTCGCCGGGCCTGGATTTCGAGACCAAGATCTATTTCAAGCCCGAGGCCGGTAAGCTGCTGGAGCGCGAGCTGTCCAAGAAGGGCTACGTGCCCAAGGTCATCCATATCGGCGGCGACACCGATCCCTATCAGCCCGACGAGAAGCAGTTGCGGGTCACGCGGGCGGTGATCGAGACCTTGGCCAGGTTTCGCCACCCGTTCTCGATCATCACCAAGTCGGCCCTTATCACCCGCGACCTCGACCTGCTGGGGCCGCTGGGCCAGGCGGGGCTGGCGCGGGCGGCGGTGTCGATCACCAGCCTGGACCACAAGCTGTCGCGCAGCATGGAGCCGCGCGCCGCCACGCCCAAGCGTCGGATCGACGCCGTGCGCCAGTTGGTGGCCGCCGGCGTACCGACCACGGTGATGTTCGCGCCTTCGATCCCCTCGTTGAACGACCATGAGATGGAAGGCGTGCTTGAGGCCGCCGCCGCTGTCGGGGCGAGTACGGCGGGCTATGTGGCGGTGCGCCTGCCCTTGGAGATCAAGGACCTGTTCGAGGAATGGCTGGCGGCCGAGCATCCCGACCGCGCCCGGCGTGTGATGTCCCTGGTCCGCCAGATGCGCGGCGGCGCGGCCTATAGCTCCGAGTGGGGCAAGCGGATGACGGGCGAAGGCCCAGTGGCCGAGGTGATGAGCCAGCGGTTCAAGCTGGCGCGCACGCGGTTCGGGCTGGATCGCAAGTTGGAGCCGCTGGATCTGAGCCAGTTCGCCGTGCCGGCCAAGGCGGGGGACCAGCTGTCGCTGTTTTGAAGGGGGCGTCCGCCCAAAGGTGTCATCCCGGACGAGCGCGTAGCGCGAAGATCCGGGACCGACGCCTGAGCTCAGAGCTTCCGGCGGTCCCGGATCGGCGGCCCTACGGGCCTTGTCCGGGATGACAGCCGTTTGGTGGTTCACGGTGCGCGCAGGCACGGCGCCCCTTGACCTCCACGCCCCAATCCCCTGAAGCAGGACCATGATCACCGTCGTCCTGCCCACCCACGACAGCGCCGCGCGCCTCGTCCACGTCCTGCCGCTGCTGGTGCCCGCCGCCGTCGACGGCCTGGTCAAGGCGGTGGTGTTCGCCGACGCCGGCTCGACCGACGCCACGCTCGACATCGCCGAGGACAGCGGCGCGCGGGTGGTCACCGTCCAGGGCGACGCCGGGACGCGGCTGGCGGCAGGCTGCGCGGCGGCTAAGGGCGCGTGGATCCTGGCGCTGGGCGAGGACCTCACGCTGCCGGACGCCTGGCGCGTCCACGTCGAGGCTCATCTGGCGGGCGGCGGCGGCAAGCCGGCCTTCATCGCCGCCTCAGGGCCGTTCGGTTTAGCTGGGCGGCCCTTGGCGGTTCTGGCGCCCCGTGAAGCTGTCGAGGCGGCCGGCGGCTTCAGGGCGGGCGTTGAACCTTTGAAGGCGCTGCTGGGACGACTGAGGCCGAAGGCCGTGCGGCTGCGGGCCTGATACTCGATCGCCAGGTACGACCCTCGCCAAGTCCGCCACCCGCCCGATGTCCAAGAGCGGTTTCCGGTGGTGGCTGAATGTCCGCTTTGATCCGCGCGTCGCGCCTTACTTCCGCACAGCGCGAGCCTCGACGCCGTTGACGTAGAACGTCAGGGCTCGAGGTGGCCCCTGTCCCGCATCGAAGGTGATCCTGGCATCCACCCCGTGAATGTAGAAGCGGTCCAGCGCCTCGGCATGGATGTTGGCGGCTGGCGCGCCTTCGACCTCCAGCAGCATGCCGTCCTCGTCCTCGCCGATAGTCACCTTGCGGCCGTCCGACAGCAGGTAGGTCCCGAAATAGCGTTGGGTTTGCGATGGCGTCAGAGTGATCGGCGAGGGGTGTCTGATCGGCGCGGCGCGTGGAAGCAGGAACGGGAAAGCCGCCGGCATCACCAGCGGATAGTACGAAATGTGCTGTTCGTCCTCAAAGGCCCTGGTCCTTAGAGTGAGACGACTTGGATCGCCCGCCAGGGCGGTCGAGATCTTCTGCCCACCCTCGATCATGTAGGGCTCTTCCTTGGCGCCCCAGGCGACAAACACCTTTCGGCCTGGCGCCCGAGCGGCGGCGGTCTTCAGGCGATCAATCACGCCTGGATCCGCCCAAAGCGAGGGGCTGGCGATCAGGTAGCCGGAAAAGGCCTCGGGGCGATCAGCCAGCATGTTGGCCGTGAAGATCCCCGACAGCGAATGACCAAACAACACATTGGATTCGCTATCCAACGGATAGCGGGCCTCCATGAAGGGCTTCAACTCCTCCAGGAGGAAAGCGCGAAACGCCTCCCCACCGCCACCCTCGGCGACCGTGCCGTCGGGACGGCTCCCGGGTCCGAACAGCAGGTCCCGCTCGCGGGTGGACGGTCCGCCAGGCGGGTAACTGATTGCGATGACATAAGCGGGCGCCATCGTGCCCGCGCCGCCCAACAGCCATCCTGTGGGGCCGGCGATGTCATATCCGCCGTCGAGCACATAGATCGCCGGAGCCTTTTGGCCCGGGAGGATCGGCGGGGTGCCGGGCGCGGTGACCTGGATCAAGAAGTCACGGCCCACGCGCTCAGAATGCACGATCATCTGCACCGCGCGTCTCTGCGTCGCGGGGCCTTCGGAGACGATTCGGAGAGAAGGTGGCGCCGCAAGAGCGGGAAAGGCGAACATAAGGGCGGCAATGGCCACAAGGCCGTTTCGAATGGTCACCCACGTCCTCCACGTCTCGCTGACAACGCGAGTTTTAGATTACATGTGTAATCTTAAGTCAACCGTGGACCTCAGAGCCTAGGCTTCATCGGCGGGATATGGAGCAGATTTACTGATCCAGCCGGAAATCGATCACCCGGGCCCCGCTCGCCGCAGCGTCCAGGGTCTTGGTCTCCGCGCCCATCAGCTTGCGATAGGTCCAGTAGGAGGCCATGACCTTTTCGACGTAGTTGCGGGTTTCCTGGGCCGGCAGGCTCTCGATCAGCAGCAGGGGATCGCAGTCGGCGCCGCCCAGCTGTTCCTGGACCTTGATCAGGGTGCCGGGGCCGCCGTTGTAGGCCGCCACGGCGCGGAACAGGTCGGGGCTTTGCAGGCCCCGGTCCATCAGCCACGTGAAGTAGTCCTGGCCGACCCGCAGGTTGAAGCCGGGCTCGAGCAGCGGAGACGTGTCGGCCAGCAGCTTGTCGTCGCCGGCGGCGCGGGCGGCGGCGACCGGCATCAGTTGCATCAGGCCCGTGGCCCCCGCGCCGGAGACGGCATAGGGGTCGAAGCGGCTTTCCTGGCGCACCAGGGCGTAGACCATGGCCTTGTCGATGGTGAAGCCGCCCTTGGGCTCCAGCAGGGGCAGGGGGTATTCCTCGCCGCCGACGCGCTTGGCCGGGCGGCCGGCGTTCAGCGGGGCCTTTTCGTTGAGGGCCAGGGCCAGGTCGGTCCAGTCGCCCCGGGCCTTGCGGTTCTCGCTGGCCAGCGACAGGCCGGCGCGCAGCTCCTGGCCGGCCTCGGCCCAGCGGCCGACCTGGGCCAGGGCGGCGGCGCGGCGCGCGCGCGGGTCGGCGGCCAGCAGGCGGGCCAGCGACTGGGCGTCGGGCCCCTCGTAGGAGACCTTGTTTAGCAGGGCGGCGATCGGATCGTCCTGGGCCAAGGCAAGGCCGGACAGGGCCAGCTGGCGGGCGGCGATCATGCCGTAGAAGGTGTTGGGCGCGCGGGCGGCCTGGCTCA
>Ga0247731_1000482_pt1 | contig 10962 bp, 8 predicted proteins | sample UWRJL088202R2_FD_180938 | JGI IMG/M metagenome (GOLD analysis project Ga0247731, IMG submission 180938) | Plant litter microbial communities from Arlington Agricultural Research Station in Wisconsin, United States - UWRJ-L088-202R-2 | ecosystem: Environmental > Terrestrial > Plant litter >...
TAGTCCATGGCGGCGAAGGCCTCGTCCAGGCTGTCGACCAGGGCCGGGCCGTTCTCGCGGCGCAGGCGGGCGCTCTTGAAGCGCGGATCCTCGACGAGATCGGGCCGTCCGGCGGCGGCGGCGATCCGCGCCCAGTCGGTGGCGCCTTGCCGGGCCAGCAGGCAGATCCAGCGTCCGTCGCGGGTCTGGAAGAAGTTGGCCAGGGGCTGGATCGCTTCGCGCCGGGGCTTGGTCGAGGCCAGCTTGCCGAACCGCAACTGCACGGCCATGTCGGCCCCGATCGCATAGACGCCGGTGCGCAGCAGCGAGGTCTCGACCAGCCGGCCCACGCCTGTCCGCTGGCGCTCATGCACCGCCGCCAGCAAGGCCGAGACGACCGCCAGGGAGGTGACGTGGTCGCCCATGCCGGTGCGGATCGGGAAGGGTTCGGCGCCCTTCAGGCCGGTGATCGAACCGACGCCGGCCCGCGACCAGAAGGCGGCGACGTCCATGCCGGGCCGGTCCGCGTCGGGACCTTCCAGGCCGTAGCCGGTGACGCTGCCATAGATCAGGCGCGGATTGACGGCCTTGAGGCTGTCGTAGTCCAGGCCCGCGCGCGCCAGGCCGGCGGGGCGGACATTGGTCAGGAAGATGTCGGCGCCCTGGATCAGGGCCAGGGCGGCGTCGCGGCCGGCGGGGCTGCGGATGTCCAGCGCCACCGAGCGCTTGCCCCGGTTGTCGAGCTCGAAGATCGGGTTGGCCGCCTGGTCCGAGCCCAGGCTGTCGAAGAAGCCGCGCACCGGGTCGCCGTCGGGCGACTCGATCTTGATCACGTCGGCGCCCCAGTCGGCCATGATCCCGGCCGCGCCCGGGGCGGCGATGTAGGTGGCCAGCTCGATGATCCGCAGATCGCGCAGCATCTCGTCCTCCCGCTTCTTGTCGTTGCGGGGAGTGTGGACGATTTAAACGTCTGTTGGGAAGTCTTTAGGCGACGGCGCTCTGGTTGGCGCTCTTGCGCTCCAACGTGGCGGAGTCGGCCACGGCGCGGGCCACGGCGGCGACGCTGACGGGCTTGCGCAGAACGGTGTCGGCGCCGGCGTCCAGGCACTCGCGGGCCTCGTCGGCGTCGCCGCCGATCACCGCGATGATCGCCACGTCGCGGTTGGCGCCGTCCAGGGCGCGCAGGGCCGCGGCGGTCTGGGGACCGTCGAGAATCGGCATGCGGCCGTCCAGCATCACCAGGTCGAAGTCGCAGATCTTGGCCAGGTCCAGGGCCCGCCGACCGTTCTGGGCGTGGACCACCTGGTGGCCCAGCTGCTCGAGGATGGCCCGCAGCATGGCCGCGTTGAGGGCGTCGTCCTCGGCGATCAGGATGCGCAGGTTGCGCGGCGGGGCGCCCGCGGCCTCGGACGGCTGAGTGGTCTCGCTCACCGGCTCGAAGGCGCAGAGGGCGTTCTCGTCGAAGGGCAGGGTCAGGGTGAAGCAACTGCCGACCCCGACGGCGCTGGTGGCGTCCAGCGCCCCGCCCATCAGCCGGGCCAGCTGGCGCGACAGCGACAGGCCCAGGCCCGCGCCGTTGACGCCCGCCCCGGTGCGCTCGACGCGCTGGAACGCCTGGAAGGCCTGGTCCATCTCGGCCGGCGACAGGCCGGGACCCGTGTCGGCCACCTCGATGGCGATCAGGCTGTCGCGGCGCTCGACCCGCACCTCGATGCGGCCGCGCAGGGTGTACTTGACCGCGTTGCCGACCAGGTTGGCGATGATCTGGCGGGTGCGCAGGGCGTCGCCCATGGCCGCGCCCAACTGGCGACGCTCCAGGTCGGCCTCGACATGGACCACCAGCTCCAGCCCCTTGGCCACGGCGTGCGGCCGGTCCAGCAGCACCAGGTCGCGGATCAGGCGGACAGGCTCGAAGGCCACGCTGTCGACGGCCAGGCGGCCGGCCTCGGCGGTCTCGGAGTCCAGGGTGGCGTTGAGCACGGCGACCAGGTCCTGGGCGGCGTCCAGGGCGGCGTTCAGTTGCTCGCGCGACGGCGCGGCGCGACCGCCCTTGCCGGCGGCGGCGGCCAGGACGTGGGTCACCCCGGTCAGGCCGTTGCGGATTTCGTGGCTGAGGGTGGCGACGATGTCGGACTTCGACCGCGCGGCGCGCTCGGCGGCCTCCAGCACGTTCAGCCGCTCCTCCAGCAAGGCCTCATGGGACAGGGCCAGGCCGTGCTGGCGGCGCAGCATGCGGTTCAGCACCAGCGACAGGGCCATGGCCAGCGAGACGCCGCCGAACGCCATGGCGCCGGCCGGCTCGCTCTGCGGATGCGAGAACAGCAGGAACAGCGGTCCGGCCGCCGCGACCGGGGCGGTGACCAGCAGGGCCAGCAGGCAGGGGGCCGAGAAGAAGATGCAGACCACGGCCGCGCCAGCCGACAGCAGCAGCAGGGTCTCGCGCACGCCGCCGGCCCCGTCGGCGAATGCGGCCATTTGGCACACCGCCACCGCCCACAGCAGGCCGGCCATCACATGGACCCGCGCCCGGCGCGAAAGGTCGTTGGCGGCCTCGCTGCGCAGCCAGGCCACGACCCCATAGAAGGCGCCCCAGTTGATCGCGAACACCGCGAAGCTGATCGCCATCCAGCCGGCGTTTTCCGCGTAAGAGCTTGCCCAGACATAGATTGGCAGGCTGACGGCGAAGACGGCCAGCGCGTAGGGCAGCAGCGCGGTCTGGGCGTCGAGCGCCAGGCGGGCGTCGGCGCCGCTGTCCGCGGGGATGTTTTGTCGGCGCTCGGCGAACAAGGATCTGATTCCTCGGCTGGTGAGCAGGAACCCTAGGGGATCACGGTTTGCGCCGAGTTACGGCTTATCGTTAATCCTCCCACTCCCTTGTGGAAGACGAGGGGGCTTTGCGGGCAAACAATCGTTAAGCCTAACAAGGGATGATCCGATTCCCCGCCGTTCCTGGTTCAAGGGGGAGATCCATGGCCACCACCCGCGCCGCCCTGACCGAACACGACATCCGCATGCTGGTGAAGGGCGCCACGCCCGACGAGCGTGCGCTCGCCGCTCACAAGCTGTGCCGAACCATCGACCGCGCCGAGCTGGACGAGGATCAACGCGCCCTCGCCGCCGACATCCTGCGGGTGATGGCCGCCGACGCCGCCGAACTGGTGCGCCGCGCCATGGCCGTGACCCTGCGCAATTCACCGGTCCTGCCGGCCGACATCGCCAACAAGCTGGCCCGCGACGTCGAGAGCGTCTCGCTGCCGGTGATCAGCTTCTCGCCGGTGTTCAGCGACGCGGATCTGGCCGAGATCGTCCGCCTGGGCGGTCCGGTGCGCCAGATGGCCGTGGCCAAGCGCCCCAAGCTGTCGAGCAAGATCACCACCCTGCTGGTCGATCAGGGCAGCGAAGAGGTGGTCGCCACCGTCTGCGCCAACGACAACGCGCGCATGGCCGACAGCGCCCTGCAACGCGCCCTGGACCGCTTCGGCAAATCCGAGAAGGTGCTGAGCGCGGTCGCCTATCGCTCGGCCCTACCGCTGGCGGTGACCGAGCGCCTGATCGACATGGTCGGCGAGCAACTGCGCGAGCATATCCTGGCCGCGCATCCGCTGTCGGCCGAGCGCACGCTGGAGCTGATCCTCGACACCAAGGAGCGCGCGACCGTCGACCTGATCGACCAGGCCGGTCGCACCGCCGACGCCAAGGCCTTCGTCGCCCACCTCAACAGCGTCCAGCGCCTGACGCCGTCGCTGCTGCTGCGCGCCCTGGCCCACGGCCACATGAACTTCTTCGAGTGGGGCGTGGCCGAGCTGGCCGGCGTGCCGCATCACCGCACCTGGCTGATGATCCATGACGCCGGGCACCTGGGCCTGAAGGCGATCTGCGAGCGGGCCGGCCTGCCGCCGCGCCTGCAACCGGCCTTCCGGGCCGGCGTCGACGCCTTCCACGCCCTGGAATACGACGGCCGCCCCGGCGACCGCGAACGCTTCCAGGAGCACATGATCCAGCGCTTCCTGACCTCCTCGACGGCGGTGTCGCGCGAGGATACCGACTACCTGCTGGACCGGGTGGATCGCCTGACCGAGCAGGGCAAGACGGCGGCGGTGGGGTAGGGGACTTTCCCCTCCCAAGCTGTCATCCCGGACAAGCTTGGCGAAGCCGAGCGCAGATCCGGGACCGCCGGAAGCTCCGCGTTCACGCGTCGATCCCGGATCTGCGCGCTGCGCGCTTGTCCGGGATGACAAGTGGGAGTGGTTCGAACGCCCGTTCGAAACCCTCTGTGCAATCCCGCGCTCATCGGCCAACATCGTCCGATGTCAGAGCGCCCCGAAGAGCCCATACGGCCCGCCGCCACCATCCTGATGCTGCGAGATCAGCCCGCGTTCGAGGTCTTGATGGTCAAGCGCCATCATCAGATCGACTTCGCGGCCGGCGCCTTGGTCTTCCCAGGCGGCAAGAGTCACGCCGGCGACCATGATCCCGCCTGGGCCGACCACGCCACCGGCTGGGAGAGCGTCGGCGACGACGGCGCGCCGCTGCGCATCGCCGCCATTCGCGAGGCCTATGAGGAGGCCGGGGTGCTGTTGGCCCGCGACGCGGCGGGCGAGATCTATGTCGGCGAGGCGGCGATCGACGTGCGCGCCGCCGTGGCCGAGGACCGCGTGGCCTTCCTCGACGTGGTGCGCGAGCTGGGCTTGAAGCTGGACCTTTCAGCCCTCACGATCTTCGCCCGTTGGATCACCCCGCCGCTGATGACCAAGCGGTTCGACACCTGGTTCTACGTCGCCCATGCGCCGCTGGAACAGCTGGCGATCTGCGATGGTCACGAGGCGGTCGACGCCGAATGGATCGCGCCCGGCGAGGCCCTGGCTCTGGCGGCCTCGGGCGAGCGCAAGGTGATCTTCCCCACGCGGATGAACCTGCAACTGCTGGCCGAGAGCGTCAGCGCCGAGGCCGCGATCGACACGGCGCGGGTGCGGCCGTTGGTCACCGTCGAGCCGTGGGTGGATGGTCCGTCGCTGCGCATCCAGCCGGACGCGGGGTATGGCGCGGTGTCGGAGCCGCTGTCGGCGTTGTGAGATACGGCCGGTCGGGGCATCCGCGTGAAAAACCCTCTCTCTGAGAGAGAGGGAATCCAGGGGCGCCCCTACCGCTTCACCAACCCCTCGACAAACCGCTCCTGGATCGCATCCACCAGCACCTCTCGCGAACCACGCGGGTCCTCATCCGCCGCGCAGGCGAACCACACCGCCGAGAGCAGCCGCGACAGCATCCCTGACTGCAAAGGCAGCGCCTCGGGCGCAATCACGAAAATCCGGCTCAAGGCGTCGCGCACCGTGCCGCCCAGCGAGAAGCGGATCACCGCTCCGGCCCCGGCCAGTTCGGGGCGGCGGACGGCGGCCAGGAACAGGCGGCGGCGACGCAGCATCGGGCTGACGCGCTGATCGGAGACGACGTGGAAGCGCGTGCCCTCGAACAGGCTTTCGGCGGTGTCCAGCTGATCGATCGACGGCGGCGCGCCGTCCGCCGCGATCACGCCCTCCTGCAAGGCCGTCACCTGGCCCCGGATGGCGGCGGCGACCAGATCCTCTATGCTGCGGAAGTGGTGGGTGACCGCGCCGGTGGTGGCGCCGGCCCGGGCGGCGACGGCGCGATGGGTCAGGCCGGCCAGGCCGTGGGTCTCGATGACCTCGGCGGCGGCTTCGGCGATCCGCATCGCGGCCGGGGCCACCGAGCCGTGGGGACGGGTCCCGGCGGCTCGCTCGGCCAGGGCCAGGGCTCCGCCGTCGGCTCGGCGCGGCGCACCCAGCCAGGTCGCCGCGAAATGGTCGGTCATCTCGCCGAACGCCGCCCGTTCCAGGGCCGGCGACCAGGTGGAGAGATGGAAGAGGGCTTCAGACTCGAAGAAGGCGTGCATCAGCCGACCCTCGATCGGACCCAGTCCGAACATCGCGGCGGCGCGTAGCCAGAAGTCGCGCCACAGACGTGTCCAGTCCGCCGCCGGTCCATGGCCCGCGTCGGCGGCCAGGGCTTCCTGATAGAGCAGGGCCAGCGGTCGGGCGTCGCCGGTCCAGGCCGTCAGTACATGGTCCAGCGCCCGGGCCGCGCCATCGGCGGTCGGCGGCAAGGCCGAGATGTCCCGCTCCCAGGTTTCGAGGCGTTCGGCGGTTTGATCGACGCCATAGGCGAATGCGAGCGATAACAGTCGTTCTATATTCTCAAAATTATAGTTGATCGCGCTGGGTGATGCGCCGGCCAAGGCGGCGACGGATCGCGCCGAGGCAGCGGCCAGTCCCTGCTCCGAGATCAGCCGGGCAGCGGCCGTGACAAGGCGATCGGTAGGGCGATCATCGTCAAGCGCATATGGATTCTTCGCCGGATTCGATGCGAAGATCTTGGACGGTGATCGAGAGGCCATCCCGCATTCTCCGTAGGAGACGTCTTCGGTGCAAGCCTGACGTCACGGCGCGGCATGCTTTGCAGATGTCGTGCGTAACAATTGTTCTATTTGTAGCTTGAAGCGGAGAGCGAGGAGCGCTGTTCGGTTCGATTTTCGGAGCAAGATCATGGATCGTCGCAAGTTCCTGCTGGCCGGCGCCGCGACGGGCGCCGCCGTCCTGGCCCCGGCCGCCTTCGCCGCCGCCGCGCCGCTGGAAGCGACCGCCACGCGCGTCGGCCAGGCCGTGCGCCTGGAGTGGACCGCCAAGGCCAGGCCGACCTCGGTCTATGTCTCGTCCAACCCCGCTGCTTCGGCGCGCGGCATGAAGCGGGTGAAGGCCAATGTGGTCGGCGGGGCCTTCGAGGCGCCGGCCGCCGTCACGCCGCGTCCCTATTTCCTGCTGGCCGAGAAGGGCGGGCGCCAGACGCGCGTCGCCGAGCGCCTGCTGCCGCTGGAAGGCGGCCGCAACTTCCGGGACCTGGGCGGCTATCGCGGGGCGGGCGGACGCCAGGTGGCCTGGGGCAAGATCTATCGCTCGGGTGTGATGAGCGGCCTGACCAACGCCGATTTCGACTATCTGTCCGCCCTGGGGATCAAGGTGATCTGCGACCTGCGCAGCCCGCAGGAGCGCGCCGGCGAACCCAGTCCCTACCTGACCAACGGCAAGGCCAAGGTGACCGCCTTCGACTACGACATGGGACCGTCGATGGCCAAGCTGGCCACAGCGACCACCCGCGCCCAGGCCGTCGACGTGTTCGCGGCCGGCTATGTCAACTTCCTCGACATCCTGACCCCGCACTACACCGACCTGTTCGCCCGCCTCCTGGCCAACGAGGGGCCGGTGACGTTCAACTGCAGCGCGGGCAAGGACCGCACGGGGATGGGGGCGGCCCTGATCCTGTCGGTGCTGGGCGTGCCGCGCGAGACGATCATCGCCGACTACGCCCTGACGCAGGTCTATGTGCCGCCGTCCTATTACAAGAAGCAGTTCGCCGGCGGGACCAACAACAGCGGCGTCAACGTGCAGCAGGCCCAGGCCATGGCCCGGATGCCGCCGGAGGTGCTGGACGTGATCCTGGGTTCCGACCCGGCCGTGATGCGCCAGGCCCTGGCCGCCGTGGACGCCCAGCACGGCGGGCCGGTGGCCTTGGCCAAGGCGCGCTTTGGCCTGACAGACAGGAAGATCGCGCGGTTGCGGGCGCTGTATCTGGCTTAGTCAAAGTCCCAAAGAGTTGTCCTCCCGGAAGCCCCGCAGGGGCTGTCCGGGACCCAGGGGATTGGGCAGAAGCGTTGCGGCCCACCTGGGTCCCGGACCAGCGCAAAGTGCTTTCCGGAATGACAACGTTTGCGGTGGGCGAGGCTGGGTTGGAAGCCGGCCCTAAGCCTTCGGCTCTTTCGCCCCGGCCTCGCTGACCCACGTCACGATCTCCGACAGCACCTGGCCGGTGGCCTGGTCGTAGGCGGGGACGATGGCGGCGAGGCGGTTCTCGTTGGTCTTCACGCGGGCCACGAACACCTTGTCGCCCAGCAGGGCGCGGTCGTTGCTGCGGGTCAGGACCGCGCGGATCTCGACCAGAACCTCGGGCGGGGCCTTGGGACCGTTGAGGTAGTCGACCTCGAACGAGCGGACCTCCAGGCGCAGGGCCACGCTGGCCTTGGCGGTCTCGCCCCGGGTGACCAGGCGGGCGCGGCTGTTGTCGGCCTCGAAGGCCCGCGCCACCGCTTCGTCGAACAGCACGATAGCCGGCGACACCCAGCGCGCGTCGCCGATATAGGCCGCCTCGCCATTGGTCACCGACAGCAGCCGGTCGCTCATCGCCGCGCGGTTGAAGACCGTCGGGGTCTTGTAGACGCCGAAGCTCTTCTCGGTCGCCGGCGCCGAACTGGCCACCGCCTCATGACCGAAGCGGTAGAGGCCGGCCGGCTTGTCCTTGGGAAACAGGCTGATGCAACCGGTCAAGGCCAGGGCGGCAGCGGCGATCGCCGCCGATCGCAGGGTGGTGTGAAGCAGGCTCACGGCTTGACCTCCAGTTCCTTGGCGGGCGCTTTGCCGACCAGGGCGCGCGGGTTCTGTTCGACTTCGCTGACCAGCCGGTCCAGGGACTCGGCGGCCGATTGCAAGGTGACGACGGCCGACGACAGCTGCGGCAGGCCGGTGGTGGCGAAGTCGCTGGTCGGGCCTTCCAGCTTGCCGACCATGCCGCGCACATCCTTGGCGGTGGCCTTCAGCTCGTCGGCGGCGTCGCCCAGGTTCTTCAGGGTGCGCTTGGCGTCGCCGTTGGCCAGGCCGTTGACCGAGTCCGACAGCTCGCCGATCCGGGTGGCGGTGGAGTCGATGCTCTGCAGGGCCTTCTGAGCGTCGGCGATGATCGCCTTGCGTTCGCGCAGTTCGGCGGTGACCGACTGCACGTCGCTGAGCGAGGCGCTGAAGGTCTTGACGTTGTCGTCCGACAGCACGCGGTTGATGCGGTCCAGGGCCTCGATGGTGCGGGTCAGTACCGTGCCGCCGCCCTCCAGCAGGTCGGACAGGGCGCTGCGCTGGCTGCGGATCACGGGCACTTCGTCGCCCTTGACCGTGCTCTTCAGCAGCGGCTTGGACGGGGCGCCGGCGGTGATCTGCACATAGTTGACGCCGGTGATGCCCTGAGGCTCCAGGGTGGCGAAGCTGTCGGTCTTGATCGGCACGTCCGAGGTGACGCGCACGCGGGCGATGACGCGGTTGGGGTCGGATTTGTCGAGCGCGATCTTGGTGACCTCGCCGACCTTGATCCCGTTGAAGTGCACCTCGCCCCCGTCCGACAGGCCGCGCACGGGGCCGACGAACAGCACGTCGTACAGGTCATATTCCTGGTTGAAGCTCAGCTTGGCCAGCCAGACGGCGAAGACCAGCAGACCCATGAACAGGATCAGGGTCGCCGCGCCCACCAGGGCGTAGTTGGCGTTTCTTTCCATCAGCGCGTCCTCGGTGTCGGTTGGGGCGCCGGCTTGGACGCCGGTGGGGGCGTCGACTTGCCGGCGGCCGCGCGACCGCGCGGCCCCATGAAGTATTCTTGAATCCAGGGATGGTCGTTCTTCTCCAGCTCCTGGACGGAGCCGGTGGCGACCACATGCTTGTCGGCGATCACCGCGATGCGGTCGGTGATCTCGTAGAGGGTGTCCAGGTCGTGGGTGATCATGAACACCGTCAGGTCCAGGCTGTCGGACAGGTCCTTGATCAGGGTGTCGAAGGCCGCGGCGCTGATCGGGTCCAGGCCCGCCGTGGGCTCGTCCAGGAACAGCAACTCGGGGTCCATGGCCAGGGCCCGGGCCAGGCCCGCGCGCTTGCGCATGCCGCCCGAGAGCTCGGCGGGCTTGAGGTTGCCGGCCCGGGCGGGCAGGCCGACCAGGGCGATCTTCAGGTCGGCCAGATGCTCGATCTCGCCCTTGGGCAGCCGGGTATGCTCGTGCAGCGGCGCGGCGACGTTCTCGCGCACGGTCAGGTTCGAGAACAGCGCGCCTTGCTGGAACAGCACGCCCCAGCGGCGCTCGATGACGTTCCAACGCTTGCGAGAAGCGTCGGCCATGTCCTGGCCGAACAGCTTGACCGTGCCGCCGTCGGGGATCTTCAGGCCGATGATGGTGTTGAGCAGCACCGACTTGCCGGCGCCCGAACCGCCCACCACGCCCAGCACCTCGCCGCGCTCGGCGGTCAGGTCCAGGCCGTCGTGAATGACGTTCTCGCCGAACCGCGAGACCAGGCCCGTGACCCGGATCGGCGGCGCCTCGGCGGTCGACGCCTCGTCCTCGACGCCCTCAGGCGCGTTGGCCGACTGGGCCTTGGCCAGGGCCTTGGATTGCGACGACGGGGCCGGGCTCACAGGTTCAGCTCCATGTAGATCAGGGCGAAGATCGCATCGATGGCGATGATCGCGAAGATGGCGTGGACCACGGCGGCGGTGACGCGCCGGCCCAGCGACTCGACGTCGTTGCCGACCTCCATGCCCTGGCGGCAGCCGATGGCGGCGATGACCATGGCCATCACCGGGGCCTTCGACAGGCCGATCCAGAAGTGCTGGATGCCGATGGAGTCCTGCATGCGCTGCAGGAAGAAGGTCGGCGACAGGTCCAGCACGGTCCAGGTGACGAGCATGCCGCCGGCCAGGCCGGCCAGGGTGGCCACGAAGGTCAGCAGCGGAATGGTGATCAGCAGGGCGGCGAAGCGCGGCAGGACCAGCGCCTCGTAGGGATCGACCCCCATCACCTGCATGGCGTCGATTTCCTGGTTCATCTTCATCGAGCCGATCTCGGCCGCGAAGGCGGAGGCCGAGCGGCCGGCCAGCAGGATGGCGGTGATCAGGATGTTGAACTCGCGCAGCACCGAGATGCCGATCAGCTCGACGGCGAAGACCTGGGCGCCGAACTGGGTCAGCAGGTTGGCGCCCAGCAGGGCCACGACCGCGCCGATGAAGAAGGTGGTGACGGCGACGATCGGAATGGCGTCCAGGCCCGCGCGCTCGGCCAGGGACACGACCGGCGCCCAGCGGATGCGGCTCGGCTTGACGATGCAGCGG
>Ga0247731_1000484_pt1 | contig 10945 bp, 7 predicted proteins | sample UWRJL088202R2_FD_180938 | JGI IMG/M metagenome (GOLD analysis project Ga0247731, IMG submission 180938) | Plant litter microbial communities from Arlington Agricultural Research Station in Wisconsin, United States - UWRJ-L088-202R-2 | ecosystem: Environmental > Terrestrial > Plant litter >...
CAGCGCCCGGCCTGGCAGCACCAGACTCGCGCCCACCGCCGGCGTGGCGAAGGGCAGGCCCCAGGCGTTGGCGTGGAACATCGGCACGGCGGCCAGAACCACGTCCCGCGCGGTCAGAGCCAGGGCGTCGGCTTGCAGCGAGCGGACCGTGTGCAGGTAGTTGGAGCGGTGGGTATAGGCCACACCCTTGGGATCCCCCGTGGTGCCGGAGGTGAAGCACAGCCCCGCTAGGGCGGTCTCTTCGAACTGCCCCCAGGCCACGGGCCGACCGCGCTCGGCCAGCAGGATATCGAGGTCCAGCGCCGCGACTTCAGGCTCGACGTGCTCCAGGACCAACAGATGCTCCAGGCACGGACAGGCCTCCATCAAGGCCTGGCCCATGGGCAGCAAGTCGGCGCTGACCGCCAGTAGACGGTCGCCGGCCTTGGTGGCCATGGCCGCCAGTTGCGCCACGGTCAGGCGGGGATTGAGCGTATGGCAGGCCAGACCGACGCCCATGGCGCCGTACCAGGCCTCCATATGCCGGGCGCTGTTCCAGGCCAGGGTCGCGACACGATCGCCGGGCGAAAGCCCCAGATCCAGCAGCGCGCCGGACAGGCGGTTGGCGCGCTCGCGCAAGGCGGCGTAGGTCGAGACCTCGTCGCCCCCCTCGCCCGCCGTCACCACCCGGGCCGCGCCATGCCACTTGGCGCCATGGTCCAGGAAACGATCCACGGTCAGGGCGTAGTCCTGCATGGGGTTAGGAAGCGATCCGATCATTCTGACGCGCGGGTCCACTCGGGTTACAGGGCCGGCGAACCGGCGAAAGAAAAAGGGCGGCGGCGAACCGCCGCCCAGGGGGAGGTAGATCGGGTTAGAAGGTCCGGGTCAGGTTCAGGCCGTACTGGCGCGGCGGACCGGCGTAGCGCAGGCCCGAATTGATCGCGGCGATGTAGGTCTGGTTGGTCAGGTTGGTGGCGTAGGCCGCCAGGATCCAGTCACCCTTCTTGTAGGTGACCAGGGCGTTGGTGATGTCGCGCGACTTCAGGCGATCACCCAGGGCCTCGTTGTTAAAGATCGAGGTATAGGCTGGGCCGATGTGGGCGAAATCCAGCCGCGGCGTGATCGTCGCCCCGCCGTTCAGGTCGAAGGTGTACTGCGCCCCGACGTGGAAGGTGAAGCTGGGCGCATAGGCCTGGCGGTTGCCGCCCAACTGCTGGCAGTTGGTGGTGGTCGGACCGGTCGACGGATCGCAGGTCCCGGTGCGTCCCAGGCGCGGGTCGGCGGCGAAGAAGCTGCCGAGCTTGGAGTGCGAGACCGAGATCGCCGCATCGAACGCCGCCGGTCCCAGCAGGGCCTGGGCCGAGCCTTCGACGCCATACAGCTTGGTGTCGCCGCGCACGTTCTGGATCCGGCTGATCTGCGGATACTGCGGATCGCCGATGTTCACCTGGAAGGCCTTGTAGACGTTGTAGTAGGCGCCTAGCTGGGTGCGAACGCGTCCGCCCATCAGGGTCGACTTCCAGCCCGCCTCGTAGTCGGTCACGTTCTCCGGCTCGAACGACTTTGCCGGCTGATAGAGGTTGGGGCCGTTCAGCCCGCCCATCTTGTGACCGGTGGCGGCGAAGCCGTAAACGAAGTTGTTGTCGTCCAGCTTCCAGTTCACCGTGACCTTGCCGGTCACCTTGTCGTCCTCGACCTTGGCGTTCTGCAGCAGCACGATCCCGAACTGCGGATAGGTCGTGTAGACGTCGTCGTTGGTCGAAACCGAATGAGCGTAACGCGCGCCGACCTGAACCTGCAGACGCTCGCTGATGTCATAGCTGATCTGGCCGAACGCCGCCGTGGTCTCCTTGGGGGTCTTGCCCCAAAGGTAGATGTCCAGGACGTTCTCTGGGAAGCCGATGTGGTAGTCGCCCCTCGGATAGGTCGACGCCGGGAACTCCACCTCGTCGTACTGGTAGTAGGCGCCCAGTAGCCAGGTCAGGCGCTGGTCGCTGGGCGACAGCAGGTTGAACTCCTGCGACCAGACCTCTTCCTTGACCGTGTCGTAGAAGGTGTTGTTGAGCGCGCTGGTGCCGTCCAGGTCGGTCGAGAACTTCGCCGTGCCGTTCTGGTAGCCGGTGATCGAGCGCAGCATGATGCCGTTATCGAACGTGTAGCTGGCGTTCAGCGACGAGCGCACGAAGGTGTCGAGGGCCGAGTTGGGGCCGTTGTTGGTGATCTTGAACGGATCGTTCTTCGACAGCGCCGGATCCGCCGGATAGCCGCCGAGATCGATGTCGTTGTAGTCGGCCTTCAGCACCACCTTCAGAGCCGTGTTGGGCGTCCACAGCAGGCTGGCGCGCACGCTGTTGGAGTCCACCTCGCCGGGGTGGCCTTTGTAGTTGCCGGTGATGTCCCAGAAGCTGTCGCGGGTCTCATGGTTGAAGGCCAAGCGCGCGGCCAGAGTATCGCTGATCGGCAGGTTGATCGCGCCCTGGGCCTTGAAGTCGTTGAAGTTGCCGACCTGGGCCTGGGCGTAGCCGTTCACGCCACGGAAGTTGGGATCCTGCGAGCGGATGAACACCGCGCCGCCCGTGGCGTTGGCGCCGGCGAAGGTGCCTTGCGGACCGCGCAGCACCTCCAGGCTGGCGATGTCGTAATAGGGCTCGGTCTGGAAATAGCCTGGGAACGACGCCACGCCGTCGCGGTAGGTGATCACCCCCACGCCGACCGCCGTAGTCGCCTCGGACTTGCCGATGCCGCGCACGTTGAAGAAGTTGCCCTGGCCGAAGTTCTGCACCGTTACTGACGGCGCGGCGAACTGCAGCTGGTCCAGCGAGCTGACGCCCTTGTTGCGCAGGTCCTCGCCGCTCAGCACCGTGGCCGCGACGGCCGTCGTCTGCAGATTGGTCGTCCGCCGCTCGGCGGTCACCACCACTTCGCCCAGCACGGCAGGCTCGTCATTGGCCTTGGCCTGGGTGGTCTTGTCGGCGTCTTGCGCTTGCGCCGCGCCGGTCCACAGCAGGACGGCCGCCGACGCCGTCAGCCAGAGTTTCCGCCTCATGGTCATACCCCTCACGATGTTTCCTCCAGCGCTCTGACGGCGCCACAAGCGTCAACGTGGCGCCATTCGACGACCTCGTCAATCCTCACCCACTGGTGAGTGAATGTTGACCTGAGCCGATGACCAAGGCAGGTTCCGCCCAACCGCGAGGCGACGCAGACCGGCCTCGTCATCAGGGGAGAGACATCCATGACCATCGATCTTGGCCGCCGCACGGCCATCGTGACGGGCGCCGGCGGCGGCCTGGGCCGCAGCCACGCCTTGGCCCTGGCCCGCTACGGCGCGCGCGTCGTCGTCAACGACATGGCCGAGGCGGCCGCCAAGGCCGTGGCCGACGAGATCGTAGCGGCCGGCGGCCAGGCCGTGGCCTACGCCTGCAGCGTGACCGACCGCGAGGCCGTCCAGGCCATGGTCGAAGACACCGTTCAGCGCTGGGGCTCGATCGATATCCTGGTCAACAACGCCGGCATCCTGCGCGATCGCACCTTCGCCAACCTCGACATCGACGACTTCGCGGCCGTGATCGACGTCCACTTGATGGGCTCGGTGAACACCACCAAGGCCGTCTGGCCGCACATGCGTCGCCAGGGCTACGGGCGGATCGTGTTCACGACCTCGTCCTCGGGCCTCTACGGCAATTTCGGCCAGTCGAACTACTCGGCCGCCAAGATGGCCGTGGTCGGGCTGATGCAGACCCTGTCGCTGGAAGGCGAGAAATACGGCATCCACGTCAACTGCCTGGCGCCCAGCGCCGCCACCCAGATGACCGAGAAGCTCTATACGCCCGAGGACCTGAAGGGCCTGTCGACCGACCTGGTCAGTCCCGGCGTCGTCGCCCTGGTGGCGGATGAAGCGCCCACCCGCATGATCCTCCTGGCCGGCGCCGGCGCCTTCGAGCAGGCCCATATCACCATGACCCAGGGCGTCTACGTCGGCGACCGGCCGGACGCGGCCGAACGCGTCCAGGCGCTCTGGACCCGGATCGGCGACCGCGCCAACGAGGATGTCCCCACGTCCGGCGCCGCTCAGTACAACCACGAAGTCGCCCACCCGGAGCGAGGAAGGGCGGCCTGACCCGACACCGACGCCCTGCGGTCACGTCCGTGATGACGCGACCGCAGGGCGTCGGCGTCGGAAGAAGCTCCCGAGACCTGATTTCAGGCTGCGGGCGTCCTGCGCTTGTCCGAGCCGCCTCTCCGCACCACCTGTCCGGGCCGGGCGCCCGTGGCGTGATCTTTTTCAAAGACCTGCACGCCATTGACCCACACCCGCGCCACCCCGGTCGCTAGGGCGTTGGGATGCGACACGTCCGATCGGTCCGCGATGGTCGCCGGGTCGAACAGGACCAGGTCGGCGAAGTTTCCGGGTGTGATCGCGCCACGCTCGGCGATGCCCAGTTGCTCGGCCGTCTGGGCGCTCATCTTGCGCACCGCCTGCTCCAGCGACAGCGTCCGCTTCTCGCGTACATAGACCCGCATGATCTTGACGAAGGCCCCGAAGCCCCGGGGGTGCAGGCCGTGCGACATGCCGTCCGAACAGATCACCGAATGGTCCCAGCCGATGAAGGCGTCGATGTCGGCGCCGGTCATGGCCGTGCCGATCACTGCATCCACGCGTTCGACCTCGGGATGGGCCACATGGAAGGCCTCCGACTGTCTAGTCAGGGTCAGGTAGGTCTCAGCCGGATCGGCATGACGTTCGGCCGCGACGTCGGCGACGGTCTTGCCCACCAGCGAGGGATCCGGCGCGAACACCGCCAGGCGCAGGCCCTGGGGCGTGGTCAACTTGGTCAGGGCGAAGCGCGCGGCGGCCAGGTCGTTGAAGTCTCGCTCGGGCAACAGCACCGCCAGATTGCTCTGCCAGTATTCGTACGGATAAACGTCAGCGGTGATGTCCACGCCCTCCGCGCGGGCCGCATCCAGCTTGGCGAGGATCTGGCCAGCCTGGCCCCAGCGGTCGACGATCGCGATCTTCAGGTGGGAGATCTCCACCGGCAGCCCGGCTTCGCGGCCGATCGCGATGATCTCGTCGATCGCCTCGTCCAGCTTCACGTCTTCGCTGCGCAGATGGCTGATATAGCGGCCGTGGCCGGCGGCCGTCGTCCTGGCCAGCGCCATCACCTCGGCCTTGGTCCCATAGATGCCGGGGTCGTATTCCAGGCCAGTGGACAGGCCCAGCGAGCCCTCGGCCAGGTCGGCGGTGATATCGGCCTGCATGGCGGCGATCTCGGCCGGCGTCGCGGGGCGCTTGTAGTCGGCGCCCATGGCCCGCCCCCGCACCGTGCCGTGGCCGGTATAGGAGGCGACATTGACCGCCAGCGGCGCCTTGGCCAGACCCTCGAAATAGGTCTTCAGCGGAAAGCTGGATTCGCCGTCCTGGCCCACCACGATAGTCGTCACGCCCTGCGCGGTGACGGCGGTCATGTCCGGCGTCTTGTCGGCCTCGCGGTCGTGGTGGCTGTGGGCGTCGATGAAGCCGGGCGCCAGGACCAGCCCCTTGGCGTCGACCACCTCTTCCCCCGGCGCGGGGGTCAGGGCGCCGACGGCGGCGATGCGGTCGCCGTCAATCCTGACGCTGACATCGCGGGCGGGCGCGCCCGAACCGTCCACCACTCTGGCGCCGACAATCAGGGTCGAGGCCAGCGCCGTGGACGCCAGGAGCATGGACAGGCCAAGGCCCGTGGCCAGGCGGATCAGCGAACGCGACATGGGCAGGCCCCTTGGGATTCGAGCCGCCAGCTTAGCTCGGGGGCGCGAGGGTTTTCGTCGTTTCCCACGCTTGCGGCGACAGGAACACCGAGCTGTCATCGCGATCACGCCCTTACCCCGCGCCCGCTTTGCGCTAAGCAGGGCCAGGACCAGAGCAGAGGCCACGCGATGACGGCGAACGACGCACGCAAGGACATCGACCGCATCGACATCAAGATCCTGGCCCTCCTGCACCGCCAGGGCCGGGTGACCAAGGCGGCCATGGGCGAAGCCGTCGGCCTGTCAGCCTCGCGTTGCTGGGAGCGCATGAAGAAGCTGGAGAAAGCCAAGGTCATCCGCGGCTATCACGCCGAAGTCGACCTGGGTCGCCTGGCCAAGCTCTCGACCTTCGTCGTCCAGATCAAGCTGACCGACTATTCCTACGCCAAGGCCAAGGCCTTCGAAGCGGGCATCACCGCCGAGCCCAATGTCGTGGCCTGTCAGGCCGTGCTGGGCGGGGTCGATTACCTGATCACAGTCGCGGCGTTCAGCATCGAGCACTACCAGGCCATCATGGAGCGCCTGCTGGCCACGCTGGAGGCCTCGTTCGACTATGTGACCTTCCCGGTGACCAAGAAGCTCAAGGGCGAGGCCGGGGTGGACCTGGTCAAGCTGCTGGCGACCGCCGAGGATGATCAGGACTAGCGATCCCCGGTTCCCCACAGCCCCGACGCGGGCCGCAGCAGAGCGTCACGGTAGCCGAACCCGCCGGCGATATCGGCGACCAACTGGATCGGACAATCCAGGTCCACGACCTCGCAGCCCTGCGCCACCAGCAAGGCCGGCGCGATGCCGAGGGAGGTGCCCTCCATGCAGCCCACCATCAAGCGTAGTCCTCGGCTGCGGGCGGCGTCCATCAAGGCCAGGGCCTCGGTCAGGCCGCCGCATTTGTCGAGCTTGATGTTGCAGAACGCGTAGCGGCCGACGATGCGGTCCAGGTCAGCCCGATCGTCGAAGGACTCGTCGGCGCACAGCGGCACGGCGCCGCGATAGTCGAACAGCTCATCATCGGCGCCGACGGGCAGCGGCTGCTCCAGCAGTTCCACGCCCAGGGCCGCCATGCGGGGCGCACGGTCGTTGAGTTGACTCAAGGTCCAGCCCAGGTTGGCGTCCGCGATCAATCGGACATGAGGCGCGGCCGAGCGGATCGCTTCCAGTCGGGCGATGTCCTGGTGATCGCCCAGCTTGACCTTCAAGGCGGGAAAGGCCGCGGCCCAGCGCGCGGCCTTGGCGCCCATGGCGGCGGGGGTGTCCATGCCCAGGGTGACGAAGGTTTCGAGCGGTTTCAAAGGCGGCAGCCCCGCCCTGTCGACGACCGGCACGCCCGTCAACTGGGCTTCGAGGTCCCAGAGAGCGCAATCCACGGCGTTGCGCGCGCCCCCCGCCGGCAAGCGGCTGGCGAGCGCCGCGCGATCCAGAACCAGGCCCGCATCGAGCTCGGCGGCCAGGGCCTGGAGCTGCACCAGCATCGCCGGCGGCGTGTCGCCGCGATAATCGACGCCCGCCGCCTCCCCTCGCCCGACTGCGCCGTCGGCCGCGAGCTCCACCGACACGACATTGGCCTCGGTATAGACATGCCGGGCGATGATGAAGGGCTCGGTCAGGGCGTGGGCCTGGACCCGCGCGGTCAGGCGCATCAGGCGGCGACCGAGGCGTCGCCCAGCGGCAGGCCGTCGACGATGGCCGCCACGCCCGTGCGAACGGGATCGCAGGCTGGGACGCCGATAGCCTGCTCGATGTCGCGCAGACAGGCCGCCGCCGCAGCGTCGTCCAGCCTCGATGTGTTGACGCAGATTCCAGCGAGCCAGACGCCGGGATTGGTCAGGGCCGCCAGCTTCAGGTTCAACGAGATCGCTTCGGACAAGCTGGGCAGGGGAAAGTCTTCCAGACCGTCGATCGCCGTACGGGTGGCGTCGTGACACAGCACCAAGGCGTCGGGCTGGCTGCCGTGCAGCAGGCCCAGGGTCACGCCGGCATAGGCAGGATGGAACAGCGAGCCCTGTCCTTCGATCACGTCCCAATGGCCGGGCGCGGCGGCGGGACTCAGTTGCTCGGCGGCGCCCGCCACGAAATCGGAAACGATGGCGTCGATCGGCGCGCCCGATCCGGCGATGAAGATGCCGGTCTGGCCGGTGGCCCGGAAATCCGCATCGACGCCGCGCGCCTTAAGAGCGGCGGTGATGGCCAGGGCCGCGTACATCTTGCCCACGGCGCAGTCGGTGCCGACCGTCAGCAGCCGCTTGCCCGAACGCTTCTCGCCCGTTCCGACCACGCAGATGGCCGGGTCCGGCTCACGGGCCTCGATGAGCCGGCGGCCCAGGCGTTGAGCGGTGTCGCGGATGCGCGGCAAGTCGGCCAGGCGCGTATGCAGGCCGGAAACCAGGTCCAGCCCCGCCTCCAGCGCCTCGATCAGCACCGCCTCCCAATGCGGGGGAATATAGCCGCCGGCGTTGGCCACGCCGATCAACAGCGACCGCGCGCCGGCCGCCTGGGCGGCTTGCGGCGTCATGTCGGGCAGGCGCAGGTCCGCCTCTCCGCCCGGCAAACGCAATTGACCGACACAGGCTTCCGGTCGCCAGTAAGCCATGCCCGACGCCGTCTTTGCGCTGACACGATCGACATCGCCGAGGAAGATCAGGCAGGGATAGGGCAGGTCCACGAAGCCTCGCAGGAAGAAAGCAGAACGAACTGAAGACTAGAAGGTGTCGCTGGGGCGATGTCGGCGCACTCACGCGGGGCGGCGGCCAAATCCCTCATTCTCCCAGGTGCTCGCGAGGGTTTCCTTCGCCAAGCCTTCGCGCCAATACGATCGACGTCTCGGAGCGACGGACGCCGACCAAGGCCCGGATTTGCTCGAGCGCCCGCTCAAGATCCTCGACCTCGGCGGCCTCGACGACCGCCACTAGGTCGTAGTCGCCGGTGATCTGATGCAACGCCGTGAGTTCCGCCATGGCGACCAGGCGCGCCTCAACCTCGGCGGCGTCGCGCGGGGCGACCTCCAGCATCAGGTGGGCGCGTGACGCAGGTGCTGCGCCATAGTCGGCCACGGACCCTAGAAATCCCAAGCTGGTCGTCCGGACCGCGATCAAAGGCCTCGCTCCCCGTTGTGCGCGCGAGGCGGAGATTATCGCGGGACAGACCTCGAAAAGCGTCGGGTTTCAGGCTCATCGCGAGACAAACGCTCGCGCCACGCGCCTGTCACAGAATCTTCGCGTGGTCAGGTTCGATGGAAACGGCCGAGCGCTGTGCGCCCGGCCGCCATTGCGGGAACTACCAGCCGAACGTCATGCCGACCCGGCCGCCCGTCGATCCCTTGACAGTCGAGCCCGCGACGCCGCCGCTGACCCAGACGTGGTCGCTGACCCTGGCAACCGCGGAGCCCGAGAAGCCCTGCTCGCCGCGATAGGTGGAAAGGTTCAGCGAAACGGCGACCTTCATGTCGCCGGGGATCGTGGTCCCCGCCAAGGCCATCGCCGCCGCCACGCCGCCGTTGGCGCGACGCATGCCCGTATCGATCCGTCCCTCGGCCAGCGACATCCGGCTTCCCAGCGTGGTGAGCTCGGAAATATCAAACGAGGTGGTGGCCAGGTTGCCGGCGGCGTCGCTGGTCACCAGGCTGAGGGCGCCCTGCTGCGCCGCTCGGCTCGCCGCCGAGTTGATGCCAGCCGCCGTGTAGGTCGAACTGGCTGAGCCCAGCGCCACCTGGCCGGCCCGCGTGGCCACGGCCCCCTGCCCGATCGCGACACTGCCGGCCGCACCAGCGTTGGCGCCATCGCCCAGCGCCACCGCCGAGGCGCCGTTGGCGGTGCTCTGGTTGCCCAGCGCGATCGCCCCCTGACCCGTGGCGGTGTTGTTTCGGCCCAGCGCGACCGCGCCCAGCCCGGTCGCGACATTGGGGTCGCCGATCGCCACCGCACCGTCGCCGCTGGCGCTGTTGCCCGCGCCGATCGACACCGACTGGCCCGTGATCGCTTGCGCGCCGTTGCCGATGGCGACCGAGGAATCCCCGCCCGCGAGCGAATTGGCGCCCACCGCGATCGTGTTGGCGCCCGTCGCCTGCGGTCCAGGCCCCGACATATTGGTGCGGAAGTAGGCCCCGTTGGCCGATGCCGTGTTGGCGGTGGCGAGCGCGGTGTCCGCCGTGCCCTGAGCGGTCGCTGCATTGGCGAGCGCGGTGTTGGCGGTCCCTTGCGCGCCGTTGGCCGCCAGCAACGCCTGGTTCGCCGTCCCGCCGCTCGACGTCGCCGCCGCCAAGGCGTTGTCGGCCGTCGATTGCGCCGTCGCCGCGTTGGCCAGCGCGGTGTTCGCCGTGGCGGCGACCGCGTTGAGCTGCGTGACGTTCACGGCGTCGGTCGCTTGGGAGCCGGCGGCGACATTGGCGATCTGCCGCTCGCTGCCGCTGGCCCCGACCGACACGCTATTGGCGCGGTCGGCGATCGATCCCGCCCCAAGCGCTACGGCGTTGGTCGCCGTACCGACAACGCGAGCCTGTCGTCCTACCGCCGTCGAGCCCTCCGTAAAGGCGCCCGCGAAGGCGCCCAGCGCGGTGCTGTTGAGGCCCGTGGCCTCGGTGTTGGAGCCGATGGCGGTCGTGAAACCGTTGTTGGAGAAGGCGCCGGTCCCTACCGCCGTCGCACCGCCCTGTGGCGCGGCTGATGCGAAAGCCCCGATCGCGATCCCGTTGAGACTACCGATCGCGCCGTGGCCGAGGGCGATGCTGTCGCTCCCGCTGGCCGAGGCAGTGGCGCCGAACGCAATCGATGTGTCGCTGGCCGCGACGCTTTCGGAGCCGATCGCTATCGACCGGTTACCCCCGGCAATGCTCGCGGCGCCGATCGCGACGCTGTTGTCGCCGCTCGCGGCGGTGAAATCGGCGGAACCGGCGACCACCGAGCCCAGCGCGATCGCGCCGTAGCCCGTGCTGGACGAATGGTAGCCCAACGCCACGGACGCTGGTCCGGTCGCCAGGGTCTGCATGCCCAGCGCGCTCGAGGCCTCGCCGCTGGCGGTGGCGAAGAGGCCATAGGCCGACGCGGTTCTCCCGGTCGCGGAAGCTCCAAAGCCCACCGCCAGCGCCTGCTCGCCGGCCTCGGCGCTGTAGCCCAGCGCGATCGAGCCATAGTCCGAGCCCAGCGCGTTGCGCCCCAGGATGATACTGTCGCTCAGGGTC
>Ga0247731_1000485_pt1 | contig 10939 bp, 8 predicted proteins | sample UWRJL088202R2_FD_180938 | JGI IMG/M metagenome (GOLD analysis project Ga0247731, IMG submission 180938) | Plant litter microbial communities from Arlington Agricultural Research Station in Wisconsin, United States - UWRJ-L088-202R-2 | ecosystem: Environmental > Terrestrial > Plant litter >...
GAGAATTGAATGTAGCCCCCACCGTCCGTCATCCTCGGACTTGTTCCGAGGACCCCTGTTTCAGCCACGAAGAAAGGTGATCCGTTGAGCGGTGAGATCGCGGCCTAACCCCACCGGCAAACCGACGGAACGAGAGGTCCTCGGAACAAGTCCGAGGATGACGGCCGTGGAGGGTGGAACCTGAAGAAGCTACCCCGCGAACCGCAGGTGATGCAGCACGATCCCGCTGGTCGTCGCCACGTTCAGCGAGTCAAAGCCGTTCGCCATCGGAATGCCGACGGTTCGCACGCGGTCCATCACCGCCTGCGACAGCCCCGGCCCCTCGGCGCCCAGCAGCACCGCCGCCCGGGCCGGCGGGACCAGCCGCGCCAGGATCTCGCCGGCGGCCGGGCTGAGGGCCAGGCCCTGGAAGCCGTGGCGATCCAGCAGGGTCACGACGTCCTCGCCCGGCGCCAGCCAGGCGGTGGGCACGTTCAGCGTCGCGCCGATCGAGACCCGGATGGCCTTGCGGTAGAACGGATCGCAGCAGTCGCCGTCGAGGATCACCCCGTCGACGCCGAACCCGGCGGCGTTGCGGAAGATGCCGCCCAGATTGTCGTGATTGGCGATGCCCATCAGCACCAGCACCACCGCCCGCTTGCCTGCCCGGGCCAGCAGGTCGGTCGCCGACAGCGGCTCGGGCTTGACCCCCACCGCCAGCACGCCGCGGTGCAGGTGGAAGCCGGCGATGGCGTCCAGCACCGCCTGGCCGACCACATACACCGGAACCCCCTCCGGCAGGCCGGCGAACACCGCGTCCAGCTTGTCCAGCCGCTTGCCGTCGATCAGCAGCGATTGCACCCGGCCGGGCGCGTCGCGCACGAAGGCCCGCAGAACCGTCTCGCCCTCGGCGATGAACAGGCCCTGGCGACCGACGAGGTCGCGCTCCTTGATGTCACGATAGGCCGCGACGCGCGGGTCGCTCGGATCGTCGATGAGGATCAGATTGGCCACGGGACCTCGGGCAAGCGGAGTTACCGCACGCCCCGTATCGGAAGGATCGCCAGTCCGCCAGCCGCCGCCAGTCCCGCGGCCACCAGATACAGCGCCTGATAGTTGACGTGGGACGGGCCCAGGAACCACAGGGCCAGCATCGGGGCCAGGGCCTGGGGCACGGTGTTGGCCAGGTTGATCACCCCCAGGTCCTTGCCGGCGTCCTTCTGCGAGGGCAGCAGTTGGCTGACCAGGGCGATGTCGACCGCGTAGTAGCACCCCATCCCGCAGCCGAAGATCACGAAGCCCAGCACCACGATCGGCCAGCCGGGAACCAGCGAGAAGGTGACCATGGCCGCCGCCAGGGTCATCGCCGCGCCGGCCGCGAACAGCTTGCGACGCTTGAGGCGGTCAGAAAGTATCCCGCCCAGCATGCCGCAACAGACATTGGCGCAGGTCGACACGGTGGTCAGCAGGGCCACGCCTTGCTCAGGCGCCTGGCCGGGGAACAGCTTGGAATAGTGCAGCGCATCCTGCAGGTAGAACAGCATGTAGCACTGGGTCAGGGTGATCGCGACCAGCACCATGAACCGGCTGACCCAGGCCAGGGCGAAGTCGGGATGGGCGCGTGGGTCGATCCACAGCCCGGCCAGGAAGGCGCCCCATCGGAACGGCGGGCGCTCGTTGGCGGCCAACGGCGGATCGTTCAGCTTCAGGGCGAACGGGGCCAGGGCCAGCAGCACCACCACGCCGATGGCGATGTAGCGCGCCGCCTCGCCGACCAGCAGCCAGCCCACCAGCCCGACCCCGACGATGCCGCCGATCGGGTGGCCCAGGCTGAGGAACGCCGCCACCCTGCCCTTCTGGGCGTCGGGCACGCGGTCGGGCAGCACCGCCAGCATGGCCGAGAACAACATGTTGAAGGCCAGCTGAAAGCCGACCACGCTCAGCATCAGCTTCAGCTCGGTGTCGGCGGTCATGATGAAGAAATAGGAGGCGACGGTGGCCAGCCCCCCGACCACCATCCAGGGCCGCCGGCGCCCGAAGCGCGACGTCGTCCGATCGCTGATGGCGCCGGCCAGCAGGTTGGCGATGCTGGCGGTGATCGCGCCGAGGATCGCCACGTGGCTGAGCAGCACCGCCTTGTCGGCCGAATCGATGGCCTGGGCCTTCAGCGGCAGCAGCACCTGGAACAGGGGCATGAAGCTGACATAGGCGCCGATCTGGGCCAGGGTGAAAGCGGCGATGAAACTGGGCTTCACCGGCAATGTCGGCCTGGCCTTGTCGATCGCCCCCACCTCCACGGCCGTCATCACGCCTCCCGACACCAGGCGCGGTCTATGCCGCGATTGGCTCGGACACTGGCCTTGCCCGCCAAGGGACACAAGCCATGACCACCGCCCAAACGACACGCGCCCGGCTTTTTTTCCGTCGAGAGCGTCGCCTTGGGACGCGCGTTTGCTCTAGGTTGTCCGGATGGAGATGAGTCCAAGCAATCCTGTTCTGGCGGGCCCATGGCGTCGGTGACGATCTACGACGTCGCCGCGCGCGCCGACGTGTCCATCAAGACCGTCTCCCGGGTCATGAACAACGAGCCCAATGTGCGACCGCAGATGCGCGAGCGCGTGCTCGAGGCGGCCGGCGCCCTGGGCTACGCGCCCAACCTTTCGGCCCGCAGCCTGGCGGGCTCGCGCTCGTTCCTGATCGCCGTGTTCGTCGACGCCTCCCTGACCCTGGACCACTGGCGCAGCGAGAGCGGGTCCGACTACCTGCAGCGGATCCAGCTGGGCGCCACCGTCGAGACGCGCGGCGCGGGCTATCACTTGCTGGTCGAGCTGATCGACCACGACGGGCCGCGCGTGCGCCAGGAAGTCGGGGCCCTGCTGGGCGCGCTCAAGCCCGACGGCGTGATCCTGACCCCGCCGTCTTGCGACAACGAAGTGGTGCTGGAGCTGCTCGACAAGGCCGGCATCCCCTATGTGCGCCTGGGCCCGGAAAAGCCCGAGGGCCTGGGGCCGCGCGTCCATATGGACGACGTCGCCGCCGCCCGCGAGATGACCGAACACCTGGCGGACCTGGGCCATACGAAGATCGGCTTCATCACCGGCGACCAGCGCTACGGCGCCAGCCAGGCGCGGCGCGAGGGCTATGTCGCCGCCATGAAGGCGCGTGGCCTGAAGGTCGATGAGGCCTGGATCCGCCAGGGCGACTTCACCTTCGAGTCCGGCCATGCGGCCGCCAAGGCGCTGCTGGACCTGAAGGACCGCCCGACGGCGATCTTCGCCAGCTCCGACGAAATGGCCGTGGGCGTTTTGGCGGCCATGGCCGAGGTCGATCTCGCCGCGCCGGCCGACATCTCGGTGGCCGGCTTCGACGACAGCCCGGTCTCGCGGCTCAGCCGCCCACAGCTGACCACCATTCGCCAGCCCCTGGTCGAGATGTCGACCCTGGCCGCCAAGATGCTGATCGAGGGCGTCGCCCGCCACGCCCAGACCGAGCGCCGCCCGCCGCGCGATGAACTCCTGCCGTTCACCCTGATCCAGCGCACGTCCACGGCGGGGCCGCCAGGGGCGTGAGGCCGCTACCCGCCCGGGTGCAGTCCCGGCGCTTCCTGGCCCGTGCGAGTGACATATTCGGTATAGCCGCCGCCATATTGATGAACGCCCTCGGGCGTCAGTTCCAGCACGCGGTTGCTCAGGGCCGCCAGGAAATGGCGGTCGTGCGAGACGAAGAGCATGGTGCCCTCGAAGTCCGCCAGGGCCGCGACCAGCATCTCCTTGGTCGCCATGTCCAGGTGGTTGGTCGGCTCGTCGAGCACCAGCAGGTTGGGCGGATCGAACAACATCTTGGCCATGACCAGGCGCGCCTTCTCGCCGCCGGACAACACGCGGCAAGGCTTTTCGACATCGTCGCCAGAGAAGCCGAAGCACCCCGCCAGGGTGCGCAGCGCGCCTTGGCCGGCCTGGGGGAACGAGCTTTCCAGCGACTCGAAGATCGTCTCGTCGCCGTCCAGCAGGTCCATCGAGTGCTGGGCGAAATAGCCCATCCGGACACTGGCGCCGATATTGACCACGCCCTGGTCGGGCTTGGTGTCGCCGGCCACCAGCTTCAACAGCGTCGACTTGCCGGCGCCGTTGGCGCCCAGGACGCACCAGCGCTCTTTGCGGCGCACCAGGAAATCCAGGCCCGCATAGATCGGCTGGGCGCCGTAGCCCTTGTGGACATCGCGCAGATTGATCACGTCCTCGCCTGATCGGGGCGGGCTCTGAAACTCGAACTGGACCGTCTGGCGGCGGCGCGGCGGCTCGACGCGTTCGATCTTGTCGAGCTTCTTGACCCGGCTCTGGACCTGGGCGGCGTGCGAGGCGCGCGCCTTGAACTTCTCGATGAACTTGATTTCCTTGGCCAGCATGGCCTGCTGGCGCTCGTACTGCGCCTGGCGTTGCGCCTCGCCGAGCGCGCGCTGCTGGTCATAGAAGTCCAGATCGCCCGAATAGGTGATCAGCGAACCACCGTCGATCTCCACCACCTTGCCGATGATGCGGTTCATGAAGGCGCGGTCGTGCGACGTCATCAGCAGGGCGCCGTCGTAGTTCTTGAGGAACGCCTCCAGCCAGATCAGGCTTTCCAGGTCCAGGTGGTTGGAGGGTTCGTCGAGCAGCATGCCGTCGGGTCGCATCAGCAGGATGCGGGCGAGCGCCACGCGCATCTTCCAGCCGCCGGACAGCAGGCCGACATCGCCCTCCATGCGTTCCTGGCTGAAGCTGAGGCCGGCCAGGACCTCGCGCGCCCGCGCGTCCAGCGCATAGCCGTCTAGTTCCTGGAAGCGCTCCAGCACGTGTCCATAGCGTTCGAGGATGGCGTCCATCTGGTCGGCCTGGTCCGGATCGACCATGGCCGCCTCGAGCGTGGCCATCTCGGCGGCCAGCGCGCTGACGGGACCGACGCCGTCCATCACCGCGGCGACCGCGCTCTGGCCCGCCATTTCGCCGACGTCCTGGCTGAAATAGCCGATCGTCATGCCGGGATCGATCGAGACCAGCCCGTCGTCGGGCTGTTCCTGACCGGTGATCATGCGGAACAGCGTCGTCTTGCCGGCGCCGTTGGGGCCGACAAGCCCGACCTTTTCACCCTTCTGGATGCCCATCGAGGCTTCGATGAACAGGATCTGGTGGCCGTTCTGCTTGGAGATATTGTCGAGGCGGATCATGGGGCGGTCTGCTAACGCGGGTGGAACGAGAACGCCAGCCCTGGCAGGCGGAACCGCCCGTCAGATGCGCCAGAAGCCCTCATGGCCTCCCCAAACGCGCCAAGTCGCGCCTATCCCCGCACGAAGATGTTCCGCAACCACTGCGAGCCGGCCTTGGCCGCCACGCCCCAGTCTTCGCCGTCGTCCGGGGCCTCGGGCTTGTAGCCCCACGGATTGAAGACCTTCAGCCGGTTGACCTTGAAGGCGGCGACGTTGCGGGTGACCAGGGTCAGGCCATGTTCCAGGGCGGTGGCGGCCAGCAGGGCGTCGCGCGAGTCGGTCAAGGCCACGCGCGTTCGCCCCCGCGCCACGGCCGCGTCGACCGGCAGGATCCGGCCTTCGAAGGCCTGGGCCACCTGGTTGTCCAGCCAGGTCCGCAACGCCAGGCCCGCGATCTTGTCCCGGCGCTCGACCTGGACGGCGGCGGTCTCCAGTTCCAGCAGCGTCACGGCCGAGATGAACAGGCTGGTCCTGGGCGCGCCGGCGGCCCAGGCCGCCAGCCCAGGGTCGGTTCCGCCCGCCTTGGCGTTGCGCAGCTCGAAGACGATGTCGGTGTCGAGCAGGTACATCAGCCGCGCCTGTTCGAAGGGCTGTCCCAGGCTCCGTCCGACCGGGCCTGGGTCAGGTCGGCCGCGACCGGTGCGGCGATGGCCAGCAGGTCGACGATCGTCTCGGCCTGCCCCGTCAGCTTGCGATAGGCTTCGATGCTCATCAGCACGTGGGTGGTCCGGCCCCGATCGGTGACGAACACCGGCTCGATTCGCGCCGCGCGCTTGGCCTGGCTGACATCCTGATTGAAGTCGCGGCTGGTGATGACCTTCATTCGCCTACCCTTCAAAATGACAAGGCTGTCTTGTAGGTACGTTACTACATTGTTGCAGCCTTGCAACACGGAATAAGCCAGCAAAAACAATCTTCTGAACGCCGCTGGCAAAACCGGAATTCCCCCTTGCGGCCCAATGCCAATTCTGCGCCGCTGGACGTCAACGGCGGTCAACGCCGAGAGATTCAAGAGGGGGGACGCGCGTTGTCCGACATCATTTCCAGCCTGGTCAGCACCGTGGGCGGCGTCCTGTCGCCGCACGGCCCGGCCACCAAGGTCGCCGAGCACAGCTACACGCCCGGCGATTTCAGCGTGCACTTCTTCCTGCAACTGGCCGTCATCATCCTGACCTGCCGCGTGGTCGGGTGGCTGGGGCAGAAGCTGCTGAAGCAGCCCCAGGTCGTGGGCGAGATGATCGCCGGCGTGGTGTTGGGCCCGTCCCTGCTGGGCCTGCTGTTCCCCCAGCTTCAGCTGGCGCTGTTTCCCAAGGAAACCAAGAACGTCCTCTACGTCGGCGCCCAGCTGGGCGTGGGCCTCTACATGTTCATGGTCGGCACCAGCTTCCAGGCCGGCCACTTCAAGGCCAAGGCCAAGAGCGCCATGAGCGTGTCGTTCGCCGGCATCGCCGCGCCGTTCCTGATCGCGGCCCTGATCACGCCGTTCCTGCTCAAGGTGCCGGGCCTGTTCGCCCCGACCATCAGCCAGGGCGCCGCCACCCTGTTCATGGGCGCCTGCATCGCCCTGACCGCCTTCCCGATGCTGGCCCGGATCATCAATGAACGCGGCCTGGCCAAGACCTCGCTGGGCACGCTGTCGCTGACGGCGGGCGCCTTCGACGACGCCGTGTCGTGGTGCGTGCTGGCCGTGGTGCTGGCGACCTTCGGCGGCGGCCCGGGCGTAGCCGTGCTGGCCATCGGCGGCGGCGTGGCCTGGGTGGCGTTCCTGCTGGTCTTCGGCCCGCGCATCCTGGCCCCGCTGGGTCGCATCGTCGAGCGCGAGGGCCAGATGAGCACCTCGGTCCTGGCGGTCGTCCTGCTGGCCTTCTGCCTCTCGGCCTTCCTAATGGACGCCGTCGGCATCCACGCCATCTTCGGCGGCTTCATCCTCGGCGTCGTCATGCCGCGCGGCAAGCTGGTCGAGGAACTGAAGCGCAAGGTCGAGCCGATCGCGGTCGTCATGCTGCTGCCGATGTTCTTCACCTATTCGGGCCTCAACACCCGGATGGACATGGTCAACTCGTCGAGCCTGCTGCTGATCGCCCTGGGCATCCTGGCCTGCTCGATCCTGGCCAAGTGGGGCGCCTGCTATGCCGCCGCCCGCCTGACCGGCGAGAACCACGCCACCGCCATGGGCATCGGCGCGCTGATGAACTCGCGCGGCCTGATGGAGCTGATCATCATCAATATCGGCCTGCAGAAGGGCATCATCGGCCCAACCCTGTTCTCGATGCTGGTGCTGATGGCCATCGTCACCACCGTCATGGCCAGCCCGCTGTTCGAGGTGGTCTACGGCAAGAAGGCCCGGGAATCGGGCGAGCTGGACGCCATCGACGACGCGGTCGCCAAAGCCGCTTGATCCACTTTCAAAGTCGCTTCCCTGGCCCTCGCTCCAGAGCGGGGGCCTTTTCTTTGCTACATCTCAGCTGTCTTCCTAGGCCTTGTGCCTAGGATCCATGTTCAGGCTTGGCGCCGTGTAGCTCCACGTCGCGCATCCGGTGTGATTGCTCGCCCTTTGACTCAGAACAGGCGGACAACATGGATCCTAGGCACAAGGCCTAGGAAAGCGACCGAAAAGGCCCAAAGCCCGACCTTCGGTTCCGCTCACGCCGGCTCCACCGCCCGATCGAAGCCAAACCGGTTGATCTGGGCGATCAGGTCGCGGTGGCTGGGCAGGTCCTGGGTGGCGCGGTCGCCGAAGGTGCGGATCTTGGCGAACAGCTTCTCGGCGCCCGCCACGTCCGGGAACTCGCTGCGCCCCGGCGACAGGTCGGTTTTGAAGTCCATGCCGTACAGGATGTACTGGTAGTTGAAGAAGGCGAAGGTCTCCAGGTCCAGCGTGAAGTCGTAGCGCGTGGGCGGACGCCAGCGCCACTGCTCCAGGAGGTCGACCAGCCGCTCGGGCATCGAGGCCGGGTCGGCGTTCTCCCGCCAGAACGGCTCGGTGCGCTGACTCAGGCAGTAGTGCAGCTTCAGGAAGGTGATGATGTTGTCGTAGCGGGCCGTCATCAGTTCGTTGAAGCGCAAGGCCGGGGCGCTGATCGGGCCGTTGTGCGGGAAGAGCTCGGCGATGATCGCCACCGCCGCCTCGATCAGCACCACCCCGGTGGACTCCAGCGGCTCCAGGAAGCCGGCAGACAGGCCCACGGCGACGCAGTTCTTGGCCCACTGCTTGGTGCGATAGCCGGCGTCGAAGGCGATCGCGCGGGGTGTGATCTCGACGCCCTCCCCCACATAGCCGCGCAGAATCGCCTCGGCCTGGGCGTCGTCCATGTGGTCGCTGGAATAGACGGTCCCGACGCCGCGCGCGCCGTTCAGGCCAATGTCCCAGGTCCAGCCCGCTTCGTGGGCGGTGGCGATCGTGAAGCTCTGGATCGGGGCGTCGGGGCGCTCGTACGGGATCTTGCAGGCCAGGGCCCGGTCGGCGAACAGGGTGGACCGCGCCGACTTGAACGGCGCCTTCAGGGCCTGGCCGATCAGCTCGGCGCGAAAGCCCGTGCAGTCGATATAGAGGTCGGCGTCGAGACGGCCGTGCTCCTGCGAGGTCACGTGGTCGATGGCGCCGGTCGCGTCCAGTTCCACGCCGGTCAGCAGGCCTTGCAGGTGGCGCACGCCCAATTCCACGGCGCGCTCGGACAGCACCTGGGCCAGCTGAGCGGCGTCGAAATGGTAGGCGTAGTTCAGCGGGCCGGAGAAGTTGCCCTCGTGCGGACGCTTGGGCGCGCGCTGGGCGTCGGCGACGCGGGCCTGGATGGTCATGGCCTCGGCGAAGGGCGCGCGGGTCGCCTCGTCCTGCAACAGCCAGTAGGGCGCCAGGCTCGTCCCGTCGGCCGAGAACGGGGCCTCGAACGGGTGGAAATACTGGTGGCGACGACCGTCCTCCGGCGCCCTGCCCCAGTCGACGAAGCGGATGCCCTGCTTGAAGGTGGCCGAGGTCTCGCGGATGAACCGGGCCTCGTCGATGCCCAGGAACTGCAAGGTCGTGCGGATGGTCGGGAACGTGGCCTCGCCGACGCCGATGATCCCGACGTCGGGCGACTCCAGCAGCGTGATTTCCAGATGCGCCTGGTCGGCGATCCGCAACGACTTGGCCAGGTAGGCGGCGGTCAGCCACCCCGCCGCGCCGCCCCCGACGATCAGGATTCTTCTTCTACGATCCATGCTGTCTTGATAGCGCCCCCCGCCGCAAAAGCGGATGGCAAAGTTCGCGGCGAAGATGCGCCAACCGTGATGCGCCGCAGACGCCCCCAAGGGTTGTCATCCCGGAAGCCTCGCAGAGGCTGTCCGGGACCCAGGGGACTGGGCAGAAGCGTTGCAGTTCACCTGGGTCCGGACAAGCGCTACGCGCTTTCCGGGATGACAACCTTTGGGGCTGATCCGGAGTGAAGAAAAGCCCTACCGACCCGGCCGCGCGAAAGCCGCCACGCGTTCACGGGTTTGATGCACGACATTGCCGCTCGCCGCCGAACCCGTCCGGAAGCCGCCCACGTGGTTGGACAGGTCCGCGGCCTCGGCGCGCAGGGCGTGTGTGGCCTGGGTCGATTGCTGGACCATGGCGCTGTTGCGCTGGGTGACCTGGTCCAGCTGGGTGACGGCGACATTGACCTGACCCAGGGCCGAGGCCTGCTCGTTGGCCGAGGCGGCGATCTCGTCGACCAGGCTGTCGATCGCGCCGACCTTGTCGACGATGCCGCGCAGGGCCGCGCCCGTCTGGCCGACCAGGTCGACGCCCTCTCCCACCTGGCGGCTGGAGTCGGCGATCAGGGTCTTGATCTCGCGGGCCGCGTCGGCCGAGCGCTGGGCCAGGGCCCGGACCTCTTGCGCCACGACCGCAAAGCCCCGGCCCGCATCGCCAGCCCGGGCGGCTTCGACACCGGCGTTAAGCGCCAGAAGGTTGGTCTGGAAGGCGATCTCGTCGATCACGCCCAGGATCTGCGAGACCTTGGCCGACGAGCTTTCGATCTGGGTCATGGCCTGGGCGGCGCGGGTGACCACGTCGCCGGAGGCCTGGGCGTCGGCGGCGGCCTCGCCCACTCGGGCCGAGACTTCCTTGGCGCCCTTGGCGGTGCGGGCCACGGTGGCGGTCAGCTGTTCGACGGCGGCGGCGGTCTGTTGCAGGGTCGAGGCCTGCTGCTCGGTGCGCTGGGCCATGTCGTCGGCGGCGCGGGCCATGTCGTCGGACCCCGACCGGATGCTGGAAGCCCCGCGCGACACCGCGCCCATGGCTTTGTCCAGCGCCGCGGCGGCGTTGTCGAAATCGATCTTCAGGCTCTCGAACTCGGGCGACAGCACGCCCTCGACGCGGGCCGACAGGTCGCCGGCGGCCAGCTTCGACAGGGCCACGCCCAAGGCGGCCACGGCGTCGGCCTGCTGGCGTTCGCTGGCCTGGCGCTCGGCCTCAAGGCGGTCGCGCTCGTCCAGCAGCACCTTGAAATAGGCCGAGACGGCCAGGTCCATGTCCAGGAACACCGCCTTGCTCAGCGCCGCGACCTGGTCGGCCGCGCCCTCGTCGGCCTTGCCGCCGCCGAACAGCCCGCTCTTGGACTTCTTGCCCAGCACCGCGTGGATCAGCTTGTCGAGAACCAAGGCATAGCCGCCAATCGACCAGCGTGGCTCCAGGCCCGCCTTGGCGTTGGACTGGCCGATGCGCTCGACCGCTTGCAGGTAGTCCGCGCCCTG
>Ga0247731_1000487_pt1 | contig 10884 bp, 1 predicted proteins | sample UWRJL088202R2_FD_180938 | JGI IMG/M metagenome (GOLD analysis project Ga0247731, IMG submission 180938) | Plant litter microbial communities from Arlington Agricultural Research Station in Wisconsin, United States - UWRJ-L088-202R-2 | ecosystem: Environmental > Terrestrial > Plant litter >...
CGGGATCGCGCTAGCGATGTTCAGGTCGTTGGCGTCGGTGTAGCTGATCCCGCCGCTGGTGGTGTTGCTCAGGCCGGCGAGGGCGGTGACGTTGTTGGCGGTCCGACCCAAGGCGATGCCGGTGACGGCCGACGCGTAGAGGCTGTCGCCGCTAATCGCGCCACCGGTCTGGATGATCGCGCCGTCGGCGGTGGTGAACCTGATCGCGTCGCCGCCAAGAGCGCCCGAGAGGGTGAAGCCGTCGCTATCATTGAAGGTGAGATCGCCGCCCGCTCCGACATTGCCGAGCGTATCGATGACGTTGGCGCCGGCCAGCGTGATGTCGCCGGAGGCTGACGCGTTCAGCGTCCCGACGGTGATGAAGCCGCTGTTCTGGACAAGGCTGCCGGTCGTCGCGGTCAGGTTCAGCGTCGGGCCGGCGACGATGTTGCCGTCCAGGGTGAAGCCGTCGACATCGACGAAGGTGAGACCGCCGAGGACCGTCGACAGGCCCAGGCTGTCGATGTCGTTGCCCGCGCCGTCCAGGCGGGCCTGGCCGTTGGTGAACACGCTGAGCGCGCCCGTCGTCAGGCTGCCAGTGGTCTGGGTGATGTCGTTGACGGCCTGCAGCGTGATGTTGGAAGCCTGGATGGCGCCGGTGATGTCGAAGCCATCGATGTCGCGGAAGGTGAGCCCGCCCGTCGTGATGGTGATCGCGCCGAGGTGATCGATATCGTTCAGGTGGGCGAGCTGGATGTCCGTCGCCGCCGACGCCGTCAGGGACGCTGCGGTGATCACGCCGCCATTTTGCAGGATCGCGTTGGTGTTCGAGCGCAGGGTCAGGACGCCGCCGGCGGTGATGTTCTGGGTAAGGACCACTTGGTCCAAGTTGCGGTAGGTCAGGTCGCCGCCCGCGTTGAGGACGCCAACGCTGGTGATCTGGTTGGTGCGGTCGAGCAGGAAGTCGCCCGCCGACGTGCCATCGACGCGGTTGGCGCGGATGACGCCGCCGCTCTGGACGATGTCGGCTCCGTCCGCGCCCGTACCGTCGGAAACCAGCTCCACCGACCGGCCGATGGCCGTGATGTCGCCGGTGATGTTGAAGCCGCCCGTGTCGCGGTAGGTGACGTCGCCGTTGGTGCTGCTGAGGCCGGCCAGGGTCGTGATGTCGTTCTGGCCGCCGAAGAACTCCAGCCCCGCCGCGGCCGAGGCCGTCAGGCTGCTGGCGACGATCTTTCCGGTCCCGGCGGTCTGGGTGATCCTGCCGGTGGTCGAGGTCAGGCTGGCGGCGCCAGTGGCGGTGACCAGGTTGGCCGCGAAGGAGGCGGCGCTGGTGAAGCTGACGTCCGTGCCGTTCAGGCTGACGGTGTCGATGTCATTGGCGCGGCCCAGCGCCAGGCTGCTCGCGCTTGACGAAAGACTGGCCGTGTCGGCGCTGATGACGCCGCCGGACTGGGTGATCCCGCCCGTCGAGCCCAGCGAGACCGTCCGACCGAAGACGTTGTCGTTGAGGTCGAGCGCGCCGGTGTTGCCGGTGATCGAAATCACGTTGCCCGCGGCGACCAGGCCGAACTGGTTGATGTCGATGTTCGACCCGGTCAGGACAATGTCCTGCGCCGCATACGCGGCCAGGCGGTTTGCGACGATGGCTGGGGCGGCGGTCGAGGTGATCGAACCGCCGATGGCGGTGACGTACAGCGTGCCTCCGGCGCTGGTCGGACCCATCACGATGTTGGCGCCGTTGCTCCGGAGATGGACGTCCCCACCGGCGGTGATCGATCCGGCGGCGGTCATGGTGACGCCGCTGTCGGCGGAGGTGATGCCGATGGACTGATTGCTGCCTCCGGTCGCCAACAGGTCGCCATCGATCGTCATGAGGCCGCTGCCGAGGATCGAGATTTTGCCCCTGGCCGACGTGATGTCGCCGAGCTGGCCGATGACGTTGTCGGAACGCGAGAAGCGGAGGTCCCAGCGGCCGGACGCTTCCAGCCGGCCCACATTGAGCGTGCTGCCGGCGAGCTGCTCGATGGTGTCGTTGGTGGAGGTGAGGTTCAGGGTCCCGCCGACGATAATTGCGTCGGACAGGGTGAAGGTGTCGAGGTTCCGGTAGGTCAGGTTGCCGGTGACGGTCACGTCGCCGAGATTGGTGATGTTGTTGGCGCCGGCCAGGGTGGCGGAGGCGGCCGTCAGCGACAGTGTGCCGACGTTCAGATAGCCGGCGCTCTGGGTGATCGCGCCGCCGGCGGTCAGGTCCGCCGTCTGGGCATTGAGCAGATCGCTGATGTCGAAGCCGTCGACGTCGTTGAAGATGAAGGACGGGCCGGCGCTGACTATCCCCAGCGCATCGATGTCGTTATCGCCGCCCAGCGTGGCGCCGGACCAGGCGCTGAGCGTGAGAACCTGGGCGGTGATCGACCCGCCGGCCTGCTGGTTGATCCCGCCGGAGATCGAGGTGAGGCTCACGAACTGGCTTCCCCCGGCGGTGATCGCGCCGGTCAGGTCGAAGCTGTCGGTGCTGCTGAAGCTGATCTGGCCGCTGGTGGTGTTGCTCAGCGTCCCGAGGGCGCCGATGTCGTTGCCCAGGTTGTTGAGCGCGATCCCGCTGACCGCCCCGACATTCAGCGTCGCGGCGCTCAGCACGCCGGTCTGGCTGATCGATCCGGTGGTCGAATAGAGGCTCAGCGAACCGGTGGCGCTGATCGCCGGCGCGGCGAGGTTGCCCACTTGGCGATAGAGAATGTCGTTGCCGGCGGTCAGGTCGGTGATCGTCGTGATCACGTTGTTCCCGCTCAGCAGCAGGTCGCCGGAGGCGCCGGCGTCGATGCTGGAGGCGGTGATGACGCCGCTGCTCTGATTGATCGAACCGGCTCGGGCGTCCAGCACCACCGCGCCGGCGTTGACGGCGCCGGTCAGGTTGAAGCCGTCGACATCGTTGAAGGTGAAGCCGCTGCTCGCCGAGACGGCGCCGAGATTGTCGACGTCGTTGTCGCGGTGGAGCGTGATCGCGCCGCCCGCCGAGAGATTGAGCGTGCCGGCCTCGACCTGGGCGAAGGTGGTTCCGGTCTCGGAGATGCCGCCGGCCAGCGAGGTCAGGCTCACCGTCTGGTTCAACGCCCGGACGGTGCTGTCGATCTGGAAGCCGCTGGTCTGGGCATAGGCGATGCCGCCAGAGCCCAGGTTGATAAAGGTCATCAGCCTGTCGACGTCGTTGCCGGCGTTGGTCAGGTTGATGCCGGTTTGCCCCCAGACGCTGAGGCCCCCGGCAGTGATGTCGCTACCGGCCGTCTGGCTGATGCTGCCGGTGGCGGAGGTCAGGGTAACGTTCAGAGACGAGGTGATGTCGCCGTCGATCAGTAGGTCGCCCAGGGTGCGGAAGTTGAAGTTGTGAGCCCCGGCGTCGATGAGGCCCAACTGCGCGACGTTGTTCATCTCGCCGAGGAGCGCGCCCTGCTGCGTCGTCGAGCTGAGCCGGTTCGCGGTGATCGTGCTGCCGCTGCTCTGGATGATGCCGCCGGTCGCGGTGTTCAGCGTCACGCCCTGACCGGCGGCGCTGATGGAACCGGTCAGGTTCACCCAGTTGCCGTTGGTGAGATTGATCCCGCCGGTGGTAGTGTTGGTCAGGTTTTCGAAGTTGATGAAGTCCAGCCCGGCGGCGCCCTGCGAGATGCCGTTGACCGCCTGGACGTTCAGGGTGTCGCCGGTTGAGGCGCCGACGCCGTCGAACACCACGGCGCCGGTGCTGAAGATGGCCGCGAATCCGGGTGTGTTGACCTGGAGGTTCAGGTCGCTGACCGCCTTGAAGATCACGTTCGAGGCGCTCAGTCGGGTATTGCCCGAGATGCTGTTATCGCCGTGCGCCGCCAGAACGCCGTCGGTATCGATGAACAGGCTGCCGGCGGTGATGGCGTAGTCGCCGCTCTGGGTGATGGCGCCGGGGTTCACCAGCGTCATTGCGCCGCCCACGGTGATGTTTCCAGTCAGCGCCAGCGCGCCGTAGGATAGGCCGCCGGCGTTCGCGGCGATGAAGTCGCCTCCGGCGTCGATCTGGCCCAGCTGCGAGACGAAGTTCTGGCCCAGCGTGATGTCCCCGCCGGCGCCGAGCGCCAGGGTGCCGGTGGTGATCATCCCGTTCTGGGTGATGTCCCCGGTGGTCGAATAGAGGCTGACCGTACTGGCGCTGATCGTCGGCACGGCGAGGTCGCCGACCTGCCGATAGAGCAGATCATTGCCTGCGCCGAGGGCGCTGACGGCATTGATCTGGTTGGCGCCGCCCAGCAACAGGTCGACGCCGGCCATGGCGTTGATGTCGTCCGCCGTGATGATACCGCCGGTCTGCTGGATCGAACCGGTCTGGGCGAGCATCACCACCTGGTTGGCTGCGGTGACGTTGCCGGTCAGGTCGAAGCCGGTGACGTCGCGGAACAGGAAGCTGCCCCCGGTGCTGATGACGCCCAGCCTGTCGACGTTGTTGCCCTGGTTCAGCGTCAGGGTCCCGGCGGCGCTAGCGTTCAGGGTGCCGGCGTTGAGGGTGGAGCCGGAGTTCTGGGTGATGGCGCCGTTCAGCGACGTCAGACTGACGGTCTGGCCGTCGGCTATGAGGGGGCCGCCAATCTGAAAGCCGTTCGTCTGGCCAAAGGCGAAGCCGCCGCTGGCGTTTTGCACCCAGGCGAGCTCGCTAATTGCATTGCCCGCGTTGGTGAGGGTGACGCCGGTCTGGGCGATCACCTGCAGCGAGTTCGAGGTGATGTCGCTGCCGGCGGTCTGGGTGATCAAGCCGCTGTTCGACCGCAGCGTCACGTCGCGGCCGATGGCGGTGATGTCGCCGCCGACCACGGTGTCGCCGTCGTTGCGGAACAGGATGTGACCGCCGGCGGTCACGGTTCCGAGGCTGGTCACGGCGTTGGCGTTGTTGACCCAGATGCGGCCGCCGGCCGAAAGGTTGAGGCTATTGGCGGTGATCACGCCGCCGGTCTGCTCGATCTGGCCCGTGGTTGAGGTCAGGCTGACCGTATTGGCGCCGACGTTGATGTTGCCGGTGAGGTACAGGTCGCTGACATTGGTAAAGCCGAAGTCGCCCCCCGCCGTCACGGCGCCGAGACTGCCCACGACGTTGTTCCGGGCCGCGGTGATTCCAGTGGTGGCGGACAGCGACAGGGTGTCGGCGGTGATGATCCCGCCGGTCTGGCTGATCGATCCCTGGGTGTTGGTGATCGACACCGCCTGACCCGACGCCGTGATGTTTCCGGCCAGGTTGAAGTTCATGGCGTTGGAGAGGGTGACGCCGCCACTGGTCGAGTTGGTGATCGTCCCCAAGGTGCCGATGTTGTTGGCGCCGAAGCCGCTGGCCGTCAGGTTGATGCCGGTGACGGCGCTGGCGTTCAGCGTGTTCGTCCAGATCTGGGCGTTGTTCGTCTGGGTGATCGCACCGGTCGAAGTCAGCGAAACAGCGCCGGCCGAGACCGTGCCGTCCACCGACAGGTCGGTGGTGCTGTTGAGGGTGAGTGAGCCGTTGCCGATGACCGTCGAGATCAGCCGCCGGATCTGGTTGGCGCCGCCGAGGGTGATGGAGCCACCGGTCACCCCGCGGAAATAGCCGACGTCGAAGACGCCGGAGGTCTGGGTGATGGCCCCCGCGCCGGCGGCGGCCAGCATCACGCCGCGGAACGGCGTGTTGGCGGTGATGTTCCCCTGAATGTCGAAGCCGTCGACGTCGCGATAGACGATTTCGCCGTTGGTGCTGGTCAGGCCGCCGATCGTGGCGACGTTGTTGACGCCGTCGTAGAGGGTGACGTTTCCGGCGGCGCTGGCGCTGAGCTTGCCGGCGGTGATCGTGCCGAAGCTGGTCTGGGTGATCGCGCCGGTGTCGGACGTGAAGGCGGCGGTCGCGCCCGCGGCCCCGACCAAGTAGTCGAGCACGATATTGCCGACGTTGCGCAGCGTGATGTTGGCGCCGGCGCCGCTCATGAGCTGGTCGGTTTCGAACCGGCCGACCACGTCGATCTCGTTCGCCCCGGTCAGGGCGACGGCGCCGTTGGTGATGACGTTGAGCCGGCTCGCATCGATCTTGCCGCCGCTCTGGGTGACCGCTCCGTCCGCGTACAGGCTGACGGTCGTGCCGGTGACGTCGCCGGTCAGGTCCAGGCCGCCGCTGTAGGTCGCGAGCAGAACGTTGCCGCCTGAGGTCAAGCCGCCCAGGGACGAGAACGTGCCGCTGAGGTTGATTTCACCCGACGCGGACGCCGTCAGGCGCGAGGTGTTGATCGCGCCGGTGCTGGTGGTGATCTGCCCGGCGATCGAGCTCAGGGTCACATTGCTGGCGGTGATGGCGCCCGCGAGGTTGACGTCGAGCAGGGAGCGGTAGCTGAAGTCGCCCGCGCCGGCGGTGATCGTGCCGAGGTTGGTGGTGTTATTGGCCGCCGTTCCGAGATCGATGCCGCCGCCGATGGCGCTCACGTTCAGCGTACCGACCTGGATGGCGCCGCCGGTCTGGACGATCGATCCGGTCAGGGCGGTCAGGTTGGCCGTGCGGGTCCCGCCGCCGAGGTGGAAGATGTAGTCGTTGATGACGAAGCCGTCGGCGTCGACGATGTCGATGCCGTTGAGGCCCTGGGCCTCGATGTAGCTCAGGAAGTTGAAGTCGTTACCGCTGTCGGTGAGGATGATGTCTCCGCCAGCTTCCGCTCTCAGCACGTTGGCGGTGATCGCACCGGTCTGGCTGATGCCCGCCCATTCAGAGTTCAGCCACACTCGTCCCGTGGCGTTGATCTCGTCGGCCACGATCGCATCCGACGCCCGCAGGGTGACGTTGGCCGCGGTCAGGGTCGAGGTCGTGTTCTGGGTAATGCTCGAGTCGAAGCCCATCGGCGTGTCGGCCACGCCGTTGGTGAACCCGGAGCCGGCCGACAGCACGATGTCGCCGTTCTCGCCCGAGGCGGTGGTGGCGGTGATGTTGCCGCCCAGCAGGATGCTGGACGCGACGCTGCTCTTCGAAACGACGGCCGCGAAGACCTGGTTGGCGTTGGTCGTTCCGTTCAGGGTCAGGCCCGGCGTTCCGGCCGAGCCGTTGCTCTGGGACGGCACTTGGAAGGTGATCAGGTCGAGGTCGTCCGTGCCCGTCGGCGCGAAGGTGACGTTGTAGTTCTCGGCCGCGCCGTAGACGACGTCGCCGCCGTTCGTGCCGGTGAGGGTCGAGCCGGCCGCCGTGGTGACGATCGGCGCGATCAGCGCCAGCGTCCCGCCATGGCTGGTGACCTGGGCCCCGCTCGCGACGTTGATGGTGCTGCCCGTCGGCGCGCCGGTGAAGGCGAAATTCATGTCGCCGTCGAGGAAGTCGGAATCGACTAGGCCGCCGGTCGAGGCCAGGAAGCCGCCCGTGTTGATCCGGGCGTTCGCGCCGATCATGACGCCGCCCGAGGACAGGACCCAGACATTGCCGCCTGTAGTGCTGCAGGTGGCCATGCAGCCATTCACGACGCCGTCGATCGACGCCGAGCCCGCCACGCGGTTGAGGACGATGTCGCCGCGGTTGTCGAAGTGGAAGTTCAGGGTGTCGGTCGAGGTGACGCCGAGGTTGGCCCAATTGACGATCGACCGGCTCGCGCCGAGCGTGATGTCGGTGACGCCGCCGCCCGAGGCGACGCCGACCGCGCCGCCGTTGCTGGCGGTGGAGGTGACGGCGCCGACTCCCGTGACCTGCGCCAGGGTGGGGGTCGCCCCCATCACGACGGCGATGCCGAAGCCGGCGAGCGCGGAACGGCTCAGCAGGTGATGGCGGCGGTTCAGGGCGGTGGCGGACGGACGGGTCATGGCGGGCCTTTGGCGCGGAAGCGGCGCCGGGTTGGCTAGAACAGGGCGGCGGAAAGCGAGACGAGGACGCGGGAGGCGGGCGTGTCGCCGTGAGCGAGCGGATCGTCGAAGGGCTTGGCCCAGGCGAGGTCGAGACTGACGCGCGGGGTGATCTGGGCGCGGACGCCGAACCCGGCGGAGGCAAGGTTCTGCTTGTTCGCGCCAGGACCGATGTTGGTCAGCTTGGCGGCGTCGTAAAAGGCGTAGGGCCGCCATGCAGCCTGACCACGGAGGAGACGTATCGGCGTGGTGGCCAGCTCGATCGACGCGGCGATGGCGCGATCGCCGGATGCGGCGGAGGGGTCATAGCCGCGCCCGACCGACAGGTTGCCGACCGAGAATTCTTCGTAGGACAGCAGCGGATCCTGGGTGAACTGCCATGAGAGGTTGGCGGTGGCGTAGATTGGTCCGATCAGTTGGCCGGCGGCCTGGGCCTGGGCCCGCCAGACCAGGGCGTCAGGCACGCCCTTGAAGCGTGAGGCGGTGAGTTCGCCATACGTCGAGGCGCCCAGGCCCCTGGTTCCCCGGCGCACCTCGAACGAGCCGGTCAGGGCCGCCGAGCGGGCGGCCAGCGCACCGGGGGCCCAGTGGCCGTCGAGGCGGGCGAAGAAGATCCGAAGATGGTCCTCCGTCAGGGTGGCGACACCGCCGCCGAAATCGACCTGCTGGTCGACCCAGTCGAGGCCGAGGCCCAGGTTCAGGTTATGTCGCCGATGGCGGATGATCGGGTAGCTCAGCCGCGCCGCGCCGGCGAAGCTCTCGCCTTCCAGCTTCAGCGAAGCCACCGCATCGCCAGGCCGGGTCCAGGCCCAGGAGCCGGACAGGTCCATGGCCAGGCCGCTGCCGCCCAGCTTGAGGTTCTCCGTAGCCTGGATCACCCGCTGCTCGTCGCTGCCCACGGTCCAGTAGCCGATCAGGCTGGTGCGCTCGCCCAGCGGCGTGAAGCTGTTGAAGTCGATGCGGGCCAGGCCCAGTTCGCGGCCGATGGTCTTGGAGCCGTAGTTCTGAGCCTGGACCGAACCGTCGAACGCGTCGCGGCTGACGGCGATGTCCAGATCGACAGCGCCCCGTCCGCCGGGCGCCGGCTTCAGCGTGGCCTGGACGCGGACGCCCGGAATGTCGCTGGCCAGCAGCAGGTAGCGCTGGGCGACGTTGAGATCGAACGGCGCCATGCCCTTGAGCTGGTCCAGGTAGCGCGCGACCTGCTTTTGAGCCGGGCCGGCGTCGCCGTGATAGATGACCGAGGCGATGCGGGCCTCGACGACTTCCAGCACCAACCGGCCGTCGTTGATCCGCTGCTCGGGGATGTTCACCGAGGCCAGGACACCGCGCCGCAGGTACAACGCCGACACGCGATCGCGGATGTCGCAGATCGCGGCGATAGGGACTTCTCGTCCGATTTCACGCGCATAGGCGGGGGACAGCTCATCCGAGGTCAAGGCCAGGGCCCCGGCTGCCGCGCCACGAACCTCCACGCTCCGGAGCGTCAGTTTCAGGTCGCTGCCGGCGAACGAGCAGGGCGTCTTCTCGATATTGTCGAACAGGTCGCCGCGCGGCGCGGCCGGGACCGGCGAGGCGCGCGCCGGATCCAGCTCCTCGCGCGATGGCAGGGCCACTTGGGCCGAGGCGGGGGCTACCAGCGCCATAGACGTAGAAGCGCACGCGGCCATTACGGCGCGGCGAAGAACAAGCGATGCCACCGAGTTCGACCCCCCAAGGTTCGTGGGACCAAGCCACGTCCCGGATTCTCTCGTAAAACTACGGTTTCCGAACTTCGGCTCGTAACCCCCATATGGGGGTAATCAGCAACCGGTCGGCGGGCGCGCGAGACGGCCACGACACCGCCGCAGCTCACGGTCTCGACATGTAAGGCCTTGCGTTGAAACGGGTTTTCGACCCAGTTTTCGTCGTTGCCTGGTCGATCTGGCGAGGCGCGTGTCGCCAGTAGTAGCGACAGACCCATGACGCCTCCCGCGCTACAGGTCGTCCCGCAACCGTGCTGACGCTTAGTCGTCCAATGCAGATTCGACAGAGGAGTGAGCCGCGCCATGCCCTGCCCGGAACCCCTCACGCCCATGCTGGCGGCGGAGCTGATCGGTGATGTCTATGAAGCAGCGGTCAACCCGCGCCTATGGCGTCAGGTCGTCGAGCGGATCGAGACGATCTATCCTGATCTGCGCATCACGCTCTTCAGCCATGACGACGAAGGGCCTGCGGCGGACCTCAACGTGATGATCAATTTTCCCGAGGCGGCCTATCGCGATTATGCCGCTCACTATGTCTCCAACAGCCCCTATGTGAACTTCGTCCCGCGCAATCAGGTCGGCCTGCCGACGCGCTCGGAGACGATCATCGACGACCGGGCGCTGTTTCGGACCGAGCACTACAACGACTATCTGAAGCGGCACCGGCTGGGCCACTACGGTGTCGGCATGGTGCTGGAGCGCGAGCTCCACGGCTGGACCGCGCTGTCCTTCGCCGACCAACGGGACGACGAGGCGCGCCGCGACCATCAGATGGCGCTTCTCGACCTGCTCGCGCCGCATCTGCGCCGCGCGCTCAAGCTCCGGCGTACGCTGAACGAGGCGCGATCCGCCGCCCAGGCCCCACAGGCGATGTTCGACGGATGGACCCACGCGGCCTTCGTGCTTGATCGCGATGGACAGGTGACGACGATGAACCGCCGCGCAGAGGCCCTGGTCGCGCGAGGCGATGACGTTTCCCTGAGCCGCCTTGGTCGGGTGCGCAGCTTCGACGACCGATGCGCCCGCATGCTCGACACCGCCATCGGCGCGTGCCGTGCGATCCCGGACGGTTTCGCGCGTGGGGACGCCGATCTCTCCGGCGTGATGCTGCCGCGCCGTCACGGCGGTTCTCCGCTCCATGCGATGCTGTGGCCGATAGCTTCGGCCGCCGAACTCGGGCTGCCGACGACGCCGGGACAGATCTTGCTCGTCGTCTCGAACCCCGATGACACGCCGCCCGTCGCCGTCGCCTGGATCGCGCGCCGCTTTGGCCTGTCGCCGGCCGAGGAACGACTGGCTGACGCCGTGATTGGCG
>Ga0247731_1000489_pt1 | contig 10872 bp, 10 predicted proteins | sample UWRJL088202R2_FD_180938 | JGI IMG/M metagenome (GOLD analysis project Ga0247731, IMG submission 180938) | Plant litter microbial communities from Arlington Agricultural Research Station in Wisconsin, United States - UWRJ-L088-202R-2 | ecosystem: Environmental > Terrestrial > Plant litter >...
GACTGGGCGTAGGCCTTGGCGCGCGCCACCGCCCCCACCCGGATCGCCACGCGCTCGAAGTCCCGTGCGGTGACGGCGCAGCGCATGGAGGTCAGTTCCAGCGGCCCGCGCCGCATCGCCGCCTGAACGCTCTCGGCCTCGGCCCCGCCGGCGGCGCGCGCCGGGTTGGTCACCGTCAGGCCGGCGATCGGGGTCTTGAAGACGCTCAGGGCGCCGATCGCCACATTGCCGGCCCGGCCGCCGCCGCCGCGATACCAGACGCGAATGTCGCGCCCCAGGGCCGGAACGGCCGTCAGCGATGTGGAGCCTTCGCCCGCCAGGGCCGGCGCGAACTGGATGCGGCCGGCGGCTCGATCGACACGATAGACGCAGTCGGTCGAGGCGGCGTCGGCGAAGCTGGCGACCTCGCGCCAGATCCGATAGCTCTTGTCGCCCAGGGTGCGCGTCACCGCCCCGTCGGCCAGTTCGGCGCTGTCGGCTTCCACCCCAACGATCAGGTCGAGGCCATCGCCCGAAGGCGCGATGATCGGCGGCCGTCGCACCTGCACGCTCTGCCCCGGCGCGCCCGTCCCCGTCCCCACGGCCTCGGCTTCTGTGGTGTCGACATGCAGGGCCGGCGCGGTAACGCTCTTCTGGTCGGCCGCCAGCGTCGCGGCCTTGGTGACCACGAAGGTCACCGAGCCGTCGTTGGTGGCGATCCTGGTTCCCGCCGGGATATTGATCGCGCCGGCGCCGTCAGCCCGGGTGAAGGTCAGGGTCGCCGCCGCCGCCGCCGGGGCCCGAACCTGCGCCCCGACCAGGTTCAGCAGGCTGACATACAGCTTCTCCGGCACACGATTGAGCCGGTACAGCATGGTGTCGGTCAGGTAGGCGAAGGTCTCCAGCAGGGTGATGCCGGGATCGCTGGGATTGCGATCGGTCCATTCGGGACAGGTGCGGTCGATGACCGCCACGGCGTCGGCCATCAGCTCGGCGAAGGTCCGGTCGTCCAGTTTCGGGGTGGGCAGCGGCATCAGGCGGCCTCCCCGCGCAGATCCAGGGCAAAGTCCAGCTGGCCCGCCTGGTTGCTGGCGCGCACGCGGTAGTCGAGCGAGACCGTCAGCTGGCTGGGCGCGGCGGGATCGACGCCTGCGTCGAGCCGGACGATCTCGATCCTCGGCTCCCAGCGCTTGATCGACTGGCGGACATAGTGGATGGCCAGACCCGCCGTGGTGGCGTCGTTGGGGGCGAACATCAGCCGGTGCAACGGGCAGCCATAGCTAGGCCGCATCACCCGCTCGCCGGGAATGGTGGTCAGCAGCAGGATGATCGCCTGCCGCACGGCCTCATGGCCGCCGACGCCCGCCAGCCGGCCGGCCGGCGACAGCACCAGTCCCGCGGGCGGCCGCAGCGCCGAGGTCGCGCCCGCCAATTCCGCGCCGTCGAACCGGATGCCCCGAACGCTCGCCATGCTCAACTCCCAGCCGCCACAAGGCGTTGGCCGGGGTCGACCACGCGATAATTGACCGTGCCCGGAGGCGACCCGTCGGTGAGGCCCGTGACCGTGTCGAGACACACCGCCCTGCCCCCGATGGTGACGAAGGTGGAATAGCCCTGCTTGACGACCAGGGTGGTGAGGCAAGGCTTCAGGCCGATCACCGGGTTGGCGTTCGGACAGGCCGCGATCGGTCGGGACTGGGGATTGGAATCGACCAGCGCCAACCGGCTCTTGATCCGCACCAAGGTCTGGGTCGGCGCGATGCCCACGCGACCGCCGTGATCGCAGACCAGCGTCGCATCCTGAGTCAGCCACAGCATGCTCAGCCCTCCTCGAACGCGACGGAGGCGGCGCGGATGGTCAGCTTGCGCCCGGGCGCCTCGATCAGCAGGTCGCCGGTGGCGCGCAAGGTCGAGCCGCCGGCGCTGAACTCGAACAGGCCGCCGGCCCGGGTCTGCAGCCGCGCCATCGCATCAACGCTGTCCAAGGTCAGGGCCTGACCTCCCGGCGTGCGCACCGTGAAGGCCCGGGCGCCGGCGGCTCGCGCCCCAGGCCGACCGGGGGCGATGCGCTCGCCGTAGAGCCCGCCCAGCACCACGCCGCGCGCCGGATCGCCGTCCGGAAACAACACCAGCACGTCGTCGTCGGGCTCGGGCAGGATGGCCACGCCCTTCTCGGCGCCCGCCCCCAGCAACAGCACCGACATCCAGCCGGTTTCGATATCGCCCAACACCGGCAGCCTGGTCCGCACGCGCGCCAGCCCGTCCGGATCATCGGCGTCGGTCACCTTGCCCAAGGTGAAGGCCGGCGTGCGTGGGCGATCGGGCCGTGTCGGCGGCTCGGTCGAGATCTCGACCACATAGCCTCGCGCCTCGTCGAAGCGGTGCAGGGCCCGCGTCACCACGCAGCGTCCATCGACCAGGTCGCCGACGCCTTCGATGGTGACCGGCTGACCGGGGACCAGATGGGTGTCGCCCTCGACCGTCGCCTCCAGCACCACCGCCCGCGCCACCGCACGGTCCAGATCGGCCTGGGCCAGGCTCTCGGCCTCGCCCGCATCCGCGGCCAGGCGATTGAACAGCGTCCGCCCGCCGAGATCCGGAAAGGCGCTCAGCCCGCCGTCGCGCAGTTCCTCGGCGTCCTGCCGGGCCAGCCCCGCCTTGGCGCTGGCGGCCACGGCCCGGGATGGATCCCAACTCTGGGTCGCAGCCCAGGGACGCAGGGAGTCCGCCCCCGCCGCCGCGCGCGCCTCGATGATCTCGCGGCGCATCTTCAGCGTGATGGGATCCCCCGCCCCGGCCAAGCTGATCAACCGCAGCTCACCGGCCACCAGATGGAAGTAAAGGCCCGCGTCCCGCGCCAGATCGGCCAGCAGGTCAAAGTCGTTTTGGTCATGCTGCACGACCAGGGCCCGGGTCGGTGCGTGCTCGACGGTCTGGAAGCTCAGGTCCATCTCGGAGGCCAGCTGTCCCGCCAGGTCGATCGCCGACAGGTCGGTCAAGGTCCGGGCCCGCTGGCGCAGCCGCGCGCGGTGCAGCTTGTCCAAGGCCCGCAGGCGCACGATCCGCCCTTGGGCGGAGTCATGCTCATACTCGATGGCGGTGATCTCGCCCTCGAACAGGTCGCCCGAGCCATCGACCGAGATCGCCAGGGCAGTCCCGAGCGCCAGGCTCGACAGGGCGTCGGTCGGTGGGTCGGCGAACACCAGCTCGGCCATGGCCGGCGCGTTCAGCGCCTGACGGACGAAGGCCGAGACCGCGTAACGCGCGAAGGTTGGGTCCAGCGGCGCGCCCGCCAGGCGAGCTCTCAGGGGTCGGTTGCCGAAGATCGAACTCATGCCATCGCCTCCAACACAGCGGCCAGCGACGGCAGGGTGATGGTGGTGCCGTCGGGAATGTTCAGCGGATCGTCGACGCCGTTGATGGCAGCCAGGCCGGCCCAAAGGCCCGGGTCGCCGTAGTGATCGGCGGCGATCTGGTCGAGGCGCTCCAGCGGCAGGCCTTCGCTGTCGACCGGCACATCGACGGCCGGGAATTGCTGGTCGTCGCCGCCATCGGGATCCGACGGCGCCTCGAACTGCGGCGTGACCGGACGGCTTGGCGCGGGACGCGGCTCGGACTCCTCGACCCGGCGCAGGCGCAGGCTCAGCCATGATCGGCGTGGCGCGCCGTCAACATTGAACCGCTCCAGCCGCTCGGCCACGTGCAGCACGACGCCGGGAATGTTCCAGGACTTGCCCCAGATGAACCGCACGGTGGGAGGCGCGGCGAAGCCGTCGGCCGCCACGGCGTTCTCGGTCAGGTCCCAAAGCGGGCGGGTGAGCGCCCGGACGTCGTCGTCCTCGGCCGGTCCCGACACCCCCGACGACGCATCCGAGGCGTTCGACGCGCTGGGCGAGCGCCCTTCGCGGGCGACCTCGACATCGAACAGCAGGTGCAGGTCGTATTCGGTCACCCCGCCGCCCGTCGCGATCAGCGGGTCCTCCGACCGCGCCAAACCGGTCAGGAAGCCGCCGGCGCCCTGACGAATGCGCAGGCCGGCGGTGCGCCGCGCCTCGAGGTTCTCGGGATTGAGCAGGCAGGAGATCCGCTCGCCCGACCGCTCCAGCAGGAAGGCTACACGCTCCATCGGCCCTCCTCCTGCTCACGCGCCAACTGATCCAGGCGCGGCGACGGGATTTCGGCCACCAACGGCGGCGTGAAGACGCTGGGCGGAAACCGTGGCCAGCGGTCGTCAGGCGACGATCCCGTGGCGCGAGGCGTCTCTGCACGGGACTTCGAAGGATGAGAGATCGCGAAACTCACGCGCGGAGCCTCGTCGTTGGCGAACTCTTCGGCCGTGACCGAAGACGTCCGGATCCGGTCTGACCGTCGAGGCGCCGAAATGAAGCGGAGCCGAGGCTCGGCGCGGGCATGCGGCGCGTCCGCCTTCAGCGCGGGCCTTTCCGGCTCCACCGCCCAGCGCGATTGCGGGGCGTCGGAAGGGGGCCTGGGCGATCTCGGGCCCTGGTCGGAGCCTGGACTGTCGACTAGGGCCGCATCGGCCATCGATGACGCCAGCCTTGTCGAGGTCTGGCGATGAAAAATCGGCGCAGCGGCGGGCTTGGCGACCAGTCCGGCCAGGGCCTTGAAGACGGAGCGCCGGGCGGTGGGTCGCTCGGCATGCGATGAGGCGTTCGGCCGGTCAGTCGCCGGGGCCTCGAGGACCGTCGGGCGCTCTTTCGACAACGACGTCTCAGGCGAAGCGGCCTCTACCCACTGCTCGGGAGCAAACGCCGAAGGATCTCGAACGGACGGCGGGCCTGCTGACGTCGCGCCGAACCAAGGCCGCGAAGCGGATCGCATAGCAACCGGCGCATCGGCGTGGTGCGTAGGAGCAAGCCGGTTGGCCTCTTCCAGGTCCATTACGGCTCCGGAAAGGGGCGGCGCCGCGAAAGCCGTCGCGAAAGGCCTTTCGACCGGCGCTTCAGGCTCGATCCGCGTCACTTCCGACGTGGTCTTGTCGTGGGTGGTCTCTTCGGACGACGGGAAGAGCGGCGGCCTGTCCACCGGCGAGTTGGGCGGCGCGCGCTCATCAAGCTTCAAACGCGGACGTGGTCGAGGCGATATCGGCGGCGCACTTTCCAACACCGGGCTCACACGCGCTGGCGGCTCCACAGGCGCGAACACCGGTCGCGGTCGCCGGCCCTGCCCGGCCACGGGTCTGCGCCAGACCTCCGACGACCGGCCTTGCAACGCGGCCAGCGACGGAACGGCGTCGCTTTGGAAGCTTGCTGTCGCATCGGATGCGCGCGCGACCGGACGCGACGGCTCTCGCGTAACCGCCTCGGCTCCATCCGGGACCGTGGGCATGAGCGGCGCGAGCGGACCGGCCGCCCCGGGCAGAGACGGCGGCCAGGCCGAGGCCTGGCTCGTCAACGACAGAGGCGCTTCGCCGGCGTCCGCCAATTGCGCCGTGCGTTGGGCGACCAGCGTCAGCCAGTGATCCGGCGCACCGGGATAGCGCTCGGCGAGAGCGGCCATGACCGGCCCGGGAACCGGATCTGGCGTCGGCTCGGATCGATCCGCCGCCGCACGCTCCAGAACCTGCGCCATGGAGCGGGCCAAGGCGGCCACGGCGATCAGCCAACCCGAGAACAGGCGGCGAAGGGCCATGGCTCAGGCTCGGGTCAGGGAATCGAAGGACAGTTTGAGTTCTTCGATCGCCACCTCACGCCCCAGGGCGTCAAACGACACCCCGCTCCATTCGCACGGCCAGGCGTTGTCGAGGTTCCAGCGAAGAACCTCGGCCGTGCCCTTCACGTCCAGCATGGCGATCGAGATGTTCCGGCGCGGCGTGCCGCCCGCCAGCACTTCCTTGAGCCAGTCCCAAAGGGCCGGCGTCTTGGTCAGGCCGTAGCGGAGGGTGACCTCGGCATACTCGACTGGCCCCGGAAGCGTGCGGACGATCTGGCCCGCCCCGGACTCACGATAGCGGACCGGAAGGATGCGGACGCCCAGGCCGAAGCACTCGGTGAACCGAACCTCGCCCATCTCGCGGGACGAAAGCATGAAGTTGTAGTTGCGATAGAGGTCGGGGATGGCGCCGACCTTGGGGGCCGCGTCCGCGCCTTGTTTCGCTGCTGCTGCTGCTTCAGCCATGACGGATCCTCTTCAAGGTTTGGGGGTCAAGCGGTCTCGACGGTGGATCCGACCGCGGTCTGGCCGATGCGGAAGATCACGAACTCGGCGGGTTTCACCGGCGCGATGCCGATGACCACCACCACCTGGCCGGCGTCGACCACCTCGGGCGGGTTAGTTTCGGCGTCGCACTTGACGAAGAAGGCGTCCTCGGGCCGCGCCCCGGCCAATGCGCCCTGGCGCCAGAGCAGGGTCAGGAAGGCCCCGACGTCGCGCTGGATGTCCTTCCACAGCGGGCCGGCGTTGGGCTCGAACACCACCCACCGCGTGTTGATGGCGATCGACTCCTCGATCATGTTGAACAGTCGCCGGACGTTCAGGTAACGCCAGTTGCTCGCGCTGGGCGCCAGGGTCCGGGCGCCCCACACCCGTACGCCTTCGCGGGTGAAGAAGCGGATGCAGTTGACCCCGACAGGGTTGAGCACGTCCTGCTCGGCCCTCGTCAGCATCTGGGTCAGTCCCTGGGCCCCTCGGATCGTGACGTTGGCCGGGGCCTTGTGCACGCCGCGCTCGCTGTCGGTGCGCGCATAGATGCCGGCCATGTGCCCGGACGGCGGGATGGAGACCAGCTGGTCCGGGTCGATGGCGTCGCGACCGCGCAGCCAGGGGAAGTAGCAGGCGCCGTAGCCGCCGTCGGAGTCGCGAGGGCGAAGGCCGGGCTTGGGACCCTTGGCGCGGGTCGGCGGCGTGGCGTCGCCTTCACCGCCGGGCGCGGGTGGCGAACCGCCGTCAGAAGCGCGAGTCAGGACCTCGACATCGTCGACCCGGGCGGGCGCGTCGAGGATCGCCACGCGGTCCTTCAGCGACTCCGCCGCGTCCAGCAAGGCGCCTTGCGAGGCCGCGTCAGTGCGGCCGGGCGCGGCGATGATGGCGATCTCGTCGATCGCCGCCAAGGCGTCCAGCCCCCGTCCCTTGCCGGCGATCGCACCGTCGGCCTTGGTGTTGACCACGTAGCAGCGTGACCCGCCGTTGAGGAAGAAGCCGTAGACGGCGTTGGCCAGGTCGGTGCCCTTGTCGCCGTCGCGCACGTATTCGCGCAGGAACTGGCTCCAGTTGTTGATGGCCACCGCCTCGTCCACCCGAGCGTCGGGATTGGGCGCGGTTCCGACGAACCCGGCGGTCGATGTTCCCACGGCCTCGATGGGGCGTGGGCCGGCGTCGACTTCCTCGACATAAACGCCGGGGCTTAAATAGGACGGCATGTCAAATCTCCAGCGGTAGACGAAGGATCACGGGGTGTCCGGGCTCGACGTCGTCGTCGATCTCGACCCCTCGGGCCCGGACGTTGAGGCGGACCACCGCGTCGCCCACGGGGCCCCAAAGGCGGAAGCGGCCGAACGCATCGGTCTGGGCCGTGCGGTCCACGCCCTGGGCGCGCACCACGGCGCCGGCCACCGGCGTGTCGCCCGGTCCCAGGACCGAGCCCTGCAGGACGCCGAGCTCGCTGGCGTTGACCTTGAGCGGGAAGCGAACGAGCGGCGCACGAACGGCGGGGCGACGGCGCGACACGGTGGCCCGCAACACCAGTCCCAGCGCGGGCGGCAAGCCCAGGTCGATGCAGAGCCTGGGCACATCCCGGTCGGTCGCGACCTCGGCATGCTCGTATTCCATCGCCGCCAGCATCAACTCCAGGACCCCGGTCTGCTCGGCGATCGCATCGGCGGCGCGGACGGTCAGCAGGTAGTCGGCGGCCAGGGTCAACGGCGGTGCGGGCGAGGCCGCGCGCGGGGCGGCCCGCGGCGCCAAACCGACCAGGCGAATATCCACCCCGTCCTGGCTTTCACGATCGCCCAGGGCGCGCGCGACGACGGTCCGGCCCGGCAGGACATCCTGCGCCCAACCGATCAATTCGCGCGTCGTTTCTTCCAGCCCCTCGGGCATCTGATAGCTCCCCACCCGGGACTACAACCCCAGGACGTCCATCATACTAAGTCCGAAATTTCGCAAAAGAAAAGCTCGGATTCCAACGTTCTATGAATCCGATTTTTACCGTCAATCACGCGCATGGAGGCGATTACTGGTGACGACACTCAGTATCAATAGAACACTAAATTCATACTTATCGACAAAACTGCCTCTATTATTTGGCACGTTTTGCCATAGACAGATATTAAATAGCCAAACCTACACTTATAAATCGATTATAAACAAGCAATACGTCGAATTTTACTTTAAAAATCCGAAAATCATACTTTGATATGAAAATTAGTTACTTTATCTCGGCAAACTAGAAATAAACGCAAAGGTTGTGAATATCAGTCGATCGACCACCCTTCTCAAGCCATGAGGCGCTAGCGGGTGGCCTTGTCGCCGCTCGCAGGCTCGGTTTTCTCCTCGCGCCAGTAGAAGTAGAGCAGCACGGCCATGACCCCAGCCAAGGGATGCCAAAGGAGTCCGTGGGGCTGGAAGAAGGAATGCGGCCAACACATTGCTCCGCCGGTCTGCGACAGCCCCCAGAACAGGGTCGCCAGGCCGATGCTGACGACCGCCAACACCCAAAGCGCGATGGTGAGCGGTCGCCCCTGAAACGCCTTGCGTTGCGTGATGCAGACCGTGACCTCTAGCCCCAGATACAGCAGCACAAGGATCAGGATCAGGACGAGCGACTTGTCGTCCGAGGTCCACAGGATGCTGACGACCTCGAATGCGACCACCAGCACCGCGTAGACGATCCAGAACAACACGTCCGAGGCGACCAGGCGGCGCAGGGTGTAGGCGACCAGGAAGGCCGCGTAGACATACATCGACAGACTGTCGATATGGCCCGCCCACCCAACGAGGGAGGCGTGCATCCACATGCTGCCCAGTCCCAGGAACAGCACCGCGAAGACGTAGAAGTCGGCGATGAAGTTGTTGGACCGCATGACGTTCCAGTCATTCGGGCCGTTCCGTCGATCCCGGTACAGCATCAGGGCCACCAGGCCCGAGGTGAAGATCGAATAGAGGTTGAACCAGGTGTTGACCGGCTGGCGTACGCCTCGCTGACCGATGGAGCCGGGGGTGACATATTCGCAAAAGCACAGGTCACGCGCCACGCAGGTGTCTTCGCCGCCGGGCCAGCCCAACAGGACGAAGAGCAGGAACGGCGCCATGACCACGCCGATGCCGACGGCCCATACGATCAGACTGCGATAGGCGCTCACGATCCCTCCTCGAAAACTCAAGTGGACGCGGAACTCACCTCGAAAACTTCTGGCCGGAAACTTCGGAACCGGGACTTCTGACTAGGCGGGGCCGGGCGAACGACGCCGCCGGCCAGACAAGGCGCTCCCACGGGAGCATCGAGACGCTGCAAGCGCGCCATAAAGCCAAGTTTCCCGGTTTAAGAGATTTTGTCGAGTCCTGAACTTATAAGTGGAGTTAAACTTTGACGCCGCTTCCTGACCTCGCGCAACGGGCTACGATCTCGGCGCTGATCAGTCTTGGCCCGGCCCAGCCCGATACCCTAGGATGCGAGCCTTCTCGAAAGCACGCGCCCTTTGCCCACCTTCCCGTCCAAGACCGCCGATCCCGCTCCGACACCGCGTCGTGGACCCGGCCGCCCAAGGGACCCTGAGGTCGAGCGGCGCATCAAGCAGGCGGCCTTGGAAACCCTGGCCGCGCACGGCTTCTCGGGCCTGACCCTGGAGAAGATCTGCGAGCGGGCCCGCGTGCCGCGCGCCACCTTCTACCGTCGCTGGGCCACGCCGCTGGAGGTGGTCGGCGAGGCCTTCAACGAGGCCTTCCATTTCGACGCCCTGCCCGACACCGGCGACATCGTTCGCGACCTGATCGTGTTCTCGCAGGACATGCTGGCGCTCTACAACGACCCGGTGCTGGGGCCCTGCATGAGCTTCCTGATTCCCGAAGGCCGGGTGCGCCCCGAGATGAGCGACCGCTACACCGAGGACTTCAAGAAGCGCCGGGCCTACAACCGGCAAGTCGTCGAGCGGGCCATCGCGCGAGGCCAAGTCAAGGCCGTGATCGATCCGGACCTGATCATCGACGTACTCAGCGGTCTGGCGATGAACAATTACGCCACTCGCCGGCCAGTGACCGAAGACATGCTGGAACTGGTGATCCGCCGCCTGTTGCTGCTCTAACCTCACGACCGGACTCATGATCCCGCGCGGAAGCCTTCGCGGCGGCGGCAGGCCAGACAATTCTCCCCCTTTGACGGGCGCCATCAGCATCGCTAAACCCAGGTTCGTTTTGAGAGCCATTCTCAAGAAGGGCATGTGAGGGGCGATGCTGACGGGCGAGGGACGAGCGGCGCGTCACCTGCCCGGTGAGCTGGAGGCGCACTACGAGGAACTTCACCGTTTCGCCTTGCGCAAAACCCGATCAGTCGCCCTCGCCGACGATGTGATGCAAGACGCTTGGCTGAAGCTGTTCGATCTGGTCCAGGCGCCGGGGTTCGACAACCGGTCGGTGCGCAATCCGATGAGCTATCTGCGCCGGCTCATCGCCAACCTGGTGATCGACAAGCAGCGCCAAACCGCAGTCCAGGCTCGGAGAGTAACCAGTGGGGACCTGCCGCTTGATACCCAAAGCGAAGCCCCATCGGCGTTCCAGGTCCTGGCCGGCCGCCAGGACATGGCCGTCATCCAGGCCGCCGTCGCCGAGCTGCCCGACAAGTGCCGCGCGGTGTTCCTGCTTTATCGCGGCCAGGACCTGACCATGCAACAGGTCGCCGACCGGCTCGATATCTCGCCGCGCACGGTCGAGAACCACTTG
>Ga0247731_1000490_pt1 | contig 10846 bp, 10 predicted proteins | sample UWRJL088202R2_FD_180938 | JGI IMG/M metagenome (GOLD analysis project Ga0247731, IMG submission 180938) | Plant litter microbial communities from Arlington Agricultural Research Station in Wisconsin, United States - UWRJ-L088-202R-2 | ecosystem: Environmental > Terrestrial > Plant litter >...
GGTTACGGCCACGGTCACGCCCAGCCAGACCACGATCACCGCCGTGGCCGGTCCGCGCCGCATGGCGGCCAGCAGCATCGAGCCGCACAGGCCGATCATCAGTGCCAGCAGCGAGGTCTTGGACTTGCTCATCACGATCATCGCCGCACACAGCAGGATGGTCAGGATCATCTGCCTGCGCCGGGTCGAGCCGGCCAGGATCGCGGCCATGGCGGCCAGGGCGCCGTAGACCATCATCGCGCCCATCTGGTTCTTCTCGTACCAGAGGCCGCGCCAGTCGCCGGCGTTGATGTCGTGCTGCACGCCCATCTTGGGATAGGCGACGACGGCGAGCAGGCCCCCGACGGCCAGGATGAGGAAGGTGCCGGAAATGATCTCGGCCATCCGCTTGCCATCGAAGCTGGATGCGAAATAGAGGCCAAACAGCGTGGTGAAGGCCGCCGCCAGGGCGCGGCGGTTGGTGGTGCCGGGGTCCGACGACCATGAGGCCGAGGCGAACACCCAGAAGATCATCAGGCTGAGCATGACGGCCGGAAACCAGAACCGCATCACGCGCGGCGCCCGCCAGACCGCCAGGGCCAGGACCAGGGCGTAGACCGGCAGCCACATCAGCCGCAGCAGCGGCATGTCCTCGCCGCCGGCTTGCAGCGGATCGACTAGCGGGCCGATGAGGGCGTTGGACAGCATGAACAGCACGAAGCCGCAGGCCAGCGTTTCCAGCTTGCGCGGGAGGTCGGGCCTGTCGTCTTGCGGTTGTTCGTCCACCATTCCCGTCCATCAGCTGGCGCGAAATGGAACACGCGCCGGGGGTTGGAGCGGTTGGCTGCAAGCAGGGGGCCGGTGGGAGCGGCCCGTTATGGGCCTTTGACGGCTAGTAGGAAGACGCCGCCAGAGCCACGGGCGCGGCGGGCACGACCGGCGCTTCGCGGGCCTGCGGCGCTTGCGGAGCCTCTTCCGGCAGGCGGGTGTCGAGAATGTCGCCGCGGGTGGAGGGCCAGGCGCGGTCCTCCGGCTCGGCCATGGCGACGCGCTGGACGATGGCTGGGGGAGGAGTTGGCGCCGGCTCTTCCCAGGTCGCCGGGGTGTATTCGGGGACGTCGTAGGAAGCCACCACGACCGGCGGCTGATACGGCTGCTGGGCCTTCAGGAAATCGGTCCCGATCACGTAGTCGGGCAGCTTGCCGGTGGGCCAGGCGATCTGCTCGACCTGTTCCATCGACCCGCTGGGGACGAATTCGGCATAGGTCTGTGGCGCGGTCTGCGAGCCGGTCTTCAGGATCAGCCCGCCGGTCAGCCCGATCGCCATGGCGACGGCGGCGCCGATCAGGGCCGTGCGGTGAGGGAGGAGGTCTGCGGCTTCCATGACATGCAAAGCGCGCCGGGCGACAAAACGTTCGATCCCGTCGCCGTGATCGCGCGATCGGCGCTGATGAGCGCCGAAACCGGCCTCCATTTTCGGCCATCACGCTTTAGGTTGGCGACTCGCCACCGGGGAACGCCGACATGCCACGCCGCCAGATGCTTCGCGACCGCGCCTCGGGCGGCCATGCGCGGGTGACCTATGTCGAGCTGTTCTTCGACCTGGTGTTCGTGTTCGCGGTCACCCAGCTGTCGCACGGCCTGATGGCCCACCCCTCTCTGCTGGGCCTGATCGAGACCGGCCTGTTGCTGATGGCCGTGTGGTGGGCCTGGATCTTCACGGCCTGGGTCACCAACTGGCTGGACCCCGAGCGGCGACCGGTGCGGGTCATGCTGTTCGGGGTGATGGTGGTGGGCATGGTCATGACCATGTCGATCCCCGAGGCGTTCGGCGATCGCGGCCTGATCTTCGCTGTGGCCTTCGTGACCATCCAGCTGGGCCGCAGCCTTTTCACCGCCTGGGCCATGCGGGACCATCCCTTCCAGCGGCTAAACTTCATCCGGATTTCCGCCTGGTTCGCGGCCTCGGGCGTGCTGTGGATCGCCGGCGGTTTGGCCGAGGGAGGCGCGCGCCTGGCGCTCTGGGGCGCGGCGATCACGCTGGAATATATCTCGCCGGCGCTCGGATTCTGGACGCCGGGCCTGGGCCGGGCTAAGGCCGAGGAGTGGGACGTCGAGGGCGGGCACCTGGCCGAGCGCTGCGCCCTGTTCACCATCATCGCCCTGGGCGAGTCGATCCTGGTCATGGGCGCGACGACCGCGACCCTGCCGTGGACGCCGATGGTCATCGCCGCCTTCCTGGCCTCGTTCGCCGGCAGCCTGGCCATGTGGTGGATCTACTTCTCGTTCACGGCCGAGGCGGCCAGCGAGGCGATCAGCCACGCCAAGGATCCCGGCCGCGTGGCGCGGGTGGCCTACACCTACACCCACCTGCTGCCGATCGCGGGGATCATCGTCACGGCGGTGGCCGACGAATGGACCATCCACCATCCGGTGGGCCATACAGACCTGAAGACGGCCGTCGCCCTGATCGGCGGGCCGTTCCTGTTCGTGCTGGGCGGCCTGCTGTTCAAGCGGGCGGTCTTCCGGCTCTGGGCTCCGGCCCAACTGGTGGCGCTGCTGGCCTTGGCGGCGCTGATCCCGGTGAGCGGGCTCGTCAGCCCACTGGTCCTGTCGATCGCAACCACGGTGGTGCTGCTGGGCGTCTGCGTGCGCGAAACCCTGGTGTACGGAGCCAAGGCGCGGGGCTGAGCGCCTTAGCGGCCCAGCGCCGCGTCCGTCGCCCGCACCAGGCCGTCGATGACCCCCGGCTCGGTCGAGGCGTGGCCCGCGTCCCAGACGATCTCCAGCTTGGACTCCGGCCAGGCCTTGTGCAGGGCCCAGGCGCTGTCGAGCGGGGTGACAACGTCGAAGCGCCCCTGGACGACCCAGGCCGGAATGTGGCGGATCTTGTCGATGTTCTTCAGGATCCAGCCGTCCTGGTCGAAGAAGCCGGCGTTCATGAAGAAGTGGCATTCGATCCGCGCGAAGGCGATGGCGAAGTCTTCCTCGTTGAACTTCGGTGGTCGGGCCTCAGGCCCGCGCAGTGAGATGGTGTCGCCCTCCCACTGGCTCCAGGCGTTGGCGGCCTCGGACTGGATGCGGCGGTCGGGATGGGTCAGGCGCTTGTGATAGGCGGCCATCAGGTCGCCGCGCTCCTCGACCGGGATCGGCGCCAGGAAGCGCTCCCAGGCGTCGGGGAACAGCATCGCCGCGCCGCCCTGGTAGAACCACTGCAGCTCCTTCTGGGTCAGCAGGAAGATGCCGCGCAGCACCAGGCCCTCGACCCGGTCAGGGTGGGTGATGGCGTAGGCGAGAGCCAGGGTCGAGCCCCAGGAGCCGCCGAACACCGTCCACTTCTCGATGCCCAGATGGACGCGCAACCGCTCGATGTCGGCGATCAGGCTCCAGGTGGTGTTGTCGTCCAGGCTGGCGTTGGGGCGCGAACGGCCGCAGCCGCGCTGGTCGAACAGGGTCATGCGCCATTTGGCGGGGTCGAAGAACCGCCGCATGGTCGGATTGACCGCCCCGCCGGGACCGCCGTGCAGGATCACCGCCGGCTTGCCGCGCGGCGCGCCGCATTCCTCGTAATAGATCTCGTGCTGGCTGTTGGTGTTCAGCCAGCCGAACGAGAAGGGCTCGATGTCGCGAAACAGGCCGCGACGACCGGCGGACGACAGGGCGGGGGCGTAGACATTGCGATCCATGCCGCAACCCTAAACCCGTTTCGACCGGGGAGGGAACGGCGAGCGGGCTTCATTTTCCCGCCATCACCGTCGCAACCGCCGCCGCTTTTCCGTATTCTCCCGAGTCATGAACAACCCCGAAGACCTCAGCGACGAAGAACTGCTCGAGATGCTGACCCCGCGCCAGCTGGCCGAGCTGGATCGCGCCATCGCCGAGATGATGGGCCCCGAGGGGCTGGACAAGGTGATCTCGCTGCAGGTGATGGCCCAGGTCTACACCGTGCGGGCGGCCGAACGCGACGAGGTCTCGGCCCTGGCCATGCTGCAGATGGCGGCGGCCATGCGGCGGCGGGCGGAGATTTTGGCGGGAGGATAGAGCCTCCCACAGCTGTCATCCTGGACGAGCGCGCAGCGCGAAGATCCGGGACCGACGCGTGAACTCTGAGCTCCATGTCGGTCCCGGATCGGCGGCCCTTCGGGCCTTGTCCGGGATGACAGCTTGAAGGGATGAGCGGTCTACGGATTCGGAAACCGCCGCCCCAGCCAGTCGATCAGGATCGCGTTCACTTCCTCGGGCTTTTCCTGCTGGGTCCAGTGGCCGCTGCCCTCGATCAGCACCTTCTCCAGGTCCGCGACCTGGTCGCCCATGCGGTCGGCCAGGGAAGGGGGCAGCACCACGTCCAGCTCGGCCATGATCATCAGGCAGGGCACGCCGTCGATCCGCAGGGGCAGATGTTCGGCACGCTCCCAATTGCGCACGAAGTTGCGGTACCAGTTGATCCCGCCCGTGAAGCCGGTGCGCTCGAAGTTATCGACGAAGACCTTCAGTTCCTCCGGCGACAGCAGCTGGCTGGCGTCGTCGGCGACGTCGTAGCGGGCCAGGCCGTCCTGCAAGGCCAGCGAGCGGCGCTCGGTCTTGCCGCTGGTGAAGGCGGCCTGCTCGCCGGTGGGGCGGCGCATGAAGTAGCGCATGGTCTTTTCAACATCGGCCGCCAGCTGGGCGTCGGCGACGCCGGGCGTCTGGAAGTGGACGATGTACATGTCGTCGCCGAACGCGTTGCGGAACACGGTGATCGGATCGACCGGCAAGCGTGGCAGGAAGGGCGTGTTGACGCCCACTACCCCGGCGGTGCGCTCCGGATGCATCAGCGGCATCTGCCACACGACGATCCCGCCCCAGTCGTGGCCGCAGAACACCGCCTTCTCCACGCCCAGGTGGTCCAGCAGCCCGACCAGGTCGCCGGTCAGGTGGGCCATGTCGTAGTCCTCGACCGCCTCGGGCCGGTCGGTCAGGCCGTAGCCGCGCTGGTCGGGCACGATCACCCAGCGGCCGGCGGCGGCCAAGGCGGCGATCTGCCAGCGCCACGAATAGGAGAATTCGGGAAAGCCGTGGCACAGCACGATCGGCACGCCTTCGCGCGGTCCGGCCTCGTAATAGCCCATGCGGATTCCGTTGATCTGGGCGAACGTCGGCTCCGGCATCGGAGGGGCAAGCGCACCTGAAGTCGATTGGGACATGGCGTTTCCTGCTTATGTTATTGGCGATCACCCTGAAGGCGCGCGGCGACCCGGGCAAGAGGCGGCTGGATCGCGATTCAGACCGTCAGGGACTTACCCTTAGGGAAAACAAGCGTAAAAGCGCGGCCATGACCGACGCAGCGACATCCCAGCCCGCCGCCACGCCCTGGCGGCTCGTCCTGATGCTGGGCGCGCTGACCGCCTTCGCGCCGATGTCGATCGACATGTACCTGTCCAGCATGCCGCAGATCGGCCGGCAGCTGCATGCGGGGGCCGACGACGTCCAGGCCACGCTGGCGGCCTTCTTCGCCGGCATGGCCATAGGCCAGTTCCTGTATGGACCGGCATCGGACCGCTTCGGCCGTCGCGGGCCGCTGCTGCTGGGTATCAGCATCTATGTGGCGGCCTCGGTGGTCTGCGCCTTTGCGCCGTCGATCCAGGTGCTGATCGGCGCCCGCTTCGTCCAGGCCCTGGGCGGCTGCGCGGGGGCGGTGATCGCGCGGGCCATCGTGCGCGACAAGTTCAACCACACAGACACCGCGCGGGTGCTGTCCCTGATGACCCTGATCATGGGCCTGGCCCCGGTGCTGGCTCCGCAGTTGGGCGGCGTCATCCAGTTCTTCGCCGGCTGGCGCGGGGTGTTCGCGACCCTGATGGCGTTCGGCCTGCTGATCGGCCTGTGGGTCGCGCTCAGCCTGAAGGAGTCGCGCTCGGAGGCCACCGCCGTCCAGGCCCGCTCGGAGAACCCGTTCAAGGCCTACGCCGCCCTGCTCGGCCAGAAGCGCCTGGTCGGCTACGGCCTGGCCGGGGCCCTGAACGGCGCGACCCTGTTCACCTACATCTCGACCTCGCCGGATCTGGTGATGGGGATCTATGGCCACACGCCGCTGGTGTTCAACATCATCTTCGCCTTCAACGCCGTGGGCATCATCGGGGCCAGCCAGGTCAACCGACTGCTCCTGCGCCGCCTGCTGCCGGACCAGGTGCTGCTGCGGGCCAGCGTCGCCTCGATCATCGCCGCCCTGCTGCTGGTGATCGCCGCCTGGAGCGGGGTGGGCGGGGAGCTGACCGTGCTGCCGCTGCTGTTCGCGGCCCTGGCCAGCTACGGCCTGATGGCGGGCAACACCATGGCCGGGGCGCTGAGCGTGGACGCCACACGGTCGGGTTCGATCTCGGCCCTGATGGGCGGCGTCTCGTTCACGGCCGGCGCTCTGGTCGCCTGGATCAGCGGCCTGCTGCACGACGGCACCGCCAAGCCGGTGGCGGTGGTGATGTTCGCCTGCCTGGTGGGGTCGAGCTTGGCGATCTTCGGCTTGGCGGTCCCGAAGGGACTGCGAAAGGCTGCCGCCTAGGCCTTGTCGTCGGCGATCGTGCCCGCGCGCCACGCCAGCAGCAGCCAGCCCGCCAGGAAGCACAGACCGCCGAACGGCGTGACCATGCCCAGGATGCGCGGGGCGCCGAAAGCCAGGGCGTAGAGCGAGCCGGAGAACAGCAGGGTCCCGACCAGGAACAGGGCGGGGGTCGTCACGCCGGTCTTCCCACCGGCCTTGCAAACCGCCAGCCAGCCCAGCACCGCCAGGGCGTGGGTCATCTGGTAGAGCGAACCGGTGTGCAGCAGTTCGGCGGCGCGGGCGTCCTTGGCTCCGTGCGCGGCGAAGGCGCCGAAGGCCACGGCCAGGAAGCCGCTCAGCGCGGCCAGGCGAACGACAAGCGCCGTGGACTTCATCTATTTGTGCTTCCGGTGGGCGACCACCTCTTCCTGGGTGATGTCCAGGAACGACGGTGCGGCGGCGTTGTAGGCGTCGGTCTTGTTCAGGTCGATGACCACGCTGCGGTGGCCTTCCCAGATCATGTGGGCGGCGACGTACAGCACGATGGCCAGGCCGACGAAGCCGATCCAGCGGAACTTGTGCAGCAGGTTGGCGATGGCGGTGGCGGCCACGCCCATCAGGATGATCGACAGCAGCAGGCCGAACACCAGGATGGCCGGATGCTCGCGGGCCGCGCCGGCCACGGCCAGCACGTTGTCCAGAGACATCGAGACGTCGGCGATCAGCACCTGCAGGAAGGCCTGGCGGAAGGTCTTGGCCGCCTTCACCGTGGGTTCGGGGCAGGTTCCGTCCAGCGCGGCGCGGGCGGTTTCCTGGTCGTGGGTGATCTGCTCGCGCAGTTCCCGCCACATCTTCCAGCAGACCCACAGCAGCAGCACGCCGCCGGCCAGCAGCAGGCCGATGACGCCCAGAAGCCAGGTGGTGATCAGGGCGAAGCTGATGCGCAGCACCACGGCCGCGCCCAGGCCGTAGAGGATGACCTTCTTGCGGTCCTTGGCCGGCAGGCCGCCGGCCGCCAGGCCCACGGCCACTGCGTTGTCCCCCGCCAGGACGAGGTCGATCATCAGGACGGAGAGGAAGGCCGCGAACGGACCATCCAGCCCGCCCACCTGGGCTATGAGCGCGTCAAACATGCGGCCTCAATGCGTCAGGCGGGACGGTCTGGCAAGCACGCCCTAATGGGTGTGCTCAAGTTCCTTGTGGGCGTCATGCCCGTGGTCGTCGTGGTGACCCGGTTCGGCAGGGGCGCCGTGGCCGTGGTCATCGTGGCCGGCGGCCTCATGACCGTGGTCGCCATGGCCATGATCGGCCGCGTGGGTCTCGGCATGGTCGTGACCGCTGACCGGCAGGGCCTCGGCGCCGGCAGCGGGGGCGACGTGGTGATCGTCATGGCCGGCATGATCGTGCGGCGCGTCGAAGGACGCGTGCTCTTCGGGGGCGTGGCCATGATCGTCGTGGTGGCTGACCGCCGTGGCGACCGCCGCGCCGGCCAGGGCGCCGCCCGCGGCCGCGACCATCGGGTTGACGTAGTTGACCTCGGCGGACTTCGGCGCTTCGAACTCCATCTCGTTGCGGCCGTAGTCGGTCAGGGTGCGGAACTTGCGGCGGCGTTCGGCCTTGGCCTTGGCGGCCGAAGCGTTGCGCGAGATCGCCACCAGGATCAGCAGGGCCAGCAGCACCAGGGCGCCGCCCAGGATCGACTTGCCAGGCACCTTGCCGACGCCCGGCAGGTCGACGGTCTCGTACTGGCCCAGGCTCGGGATGGCGAACTTGAAGCCTTTGGTCTTTTCCTTGACCGCTTCCTGGATCGGCGTGACCTGCTTGGCGATCGAGCCGAGCGAGAAGCCCTGAGCCGGCTTGGCGCCGTTCAGCGCGACGCCGAACTCGGTCTTCAGCTGACCCTTGGCGGCCGGGGTCGGCTTGACCTGCCAGGCGAAGGTGGCGGGCTCGCCATCCTTGACCACGGCGGTCTGGCGACCGTTCGGGGTGATTTCATAGCCCTCGCCCTGCAGATCGGCATAGGCGCTGGTCTTCTTGGCCGCCTTGGTGAGGCCGAGCTTGGCGGCTTCCTTCTTGATCAGGTCGCCGAGCGTGGCGGGCAGGGACAGGGTGACCTGGCCCTCCTTGCCCTGGGCCAGGCTTTCGCCCGAGGCCAGGACGGCGCCTTGGGTGGCTTCCGGCGCGACGGCGGCTTGCAGCTTCTGCAGCTTGGACAGCGGCTTGGCGGGCTCGGCCTTGACGGGCGGCTTGGCGGCAGCGATCGGCGCGACGACCGGAGGCTTGGCCAGCGGTGCGACCGGCTTGGGTGCGACGACGGGCTTCAGCGGGGCCGGGGCGGGCGCGACGGCGACCGGCTTCGGCGCGGGCTTGGCCACGGGCAAGGGCTTGGGCGTCGGCTTGACCGCCACGATGGGCTTGGGGGCGGGCTTCGGCGTGGGCTTGGCGACCGGATGAGCGACCGGCGCCGGCGCGGCATGGGCCCGGCGAACCGGCGCGGCGTTGGCCCGCGGCGCATAACGCACCGAACGGTGGGCCGAGGCCTTCGGATTGGCGATCGGGGCCATGGCGGTGACCAGGGTCCCATCGGGGCGACGCCAGGTGGTCAGAGCGGGATTGCCGCTGGTGACGGGCACGGGCGCGGTGGCCGGCGTCGGTCCCGAGGCGGCGGGACCGCCCAGCAGGCCGTCAGCCGGCGAGGTGTCGCCCGCCGAAGCGGCTCCCCCCATCAGCTCCGGCGTGACGGCGGCGCCGTAGCCGGGTCCGGTCGTGGCGGGCGGCGCCTCGACGGGCTCCCGCGCACCGCAGCCGGCGATCACCAAAACGCTTACCGCGCAGCCGGCCAGAGCCGTCAAACGGACTTGTTTATGCAACATCGGGTCCCCCGATCCCATGTTCGAACTCTCCGACAAGCAGCGCTTGCCGGAACAAGCGTTGAGAGAACCACGTCATCGCGACGAAATCAAAACGGTTAAGAGAGATTCACGAACTGGTTTCATCTCACGGGCGAACTTTTGACGCCTCATACAGCGCGACCGCCGCCGCAGCGGACACATTCAGGCTCTCGAAGCCCCCAGGCATGGCAATTTTTCCCAGGGCGTCACAGTGCTCGGCGACCAGCCGGCGCACGCCTTCGCCTTCCGATCCCAGGACCAGCACGGTGGGACTGCCGTCGAGTACCTGATCGAGCGTCTGTTCGGCCTCGCCCGCCAGGCCCACGGCCCGCCAGCCCAGGTCGGCCAGTTCTTCCAGCGCGCGGGATAGATTGACCACGCGCGCGTAGGGGATCTTGTCCACCGCCCCGACGGCGGTCTTGGCCAGCACGCCGGTCAGGGCCGGAGCGTGGCGGTCCTGCAGAATCACTCCCTTGGCGCCGAAAGCGGCGGCCGAGCGGAAGATCGCTCCGATGTTCTGCGGGTCGGTGATCTGATCCAGCATGACCAGCAGGCCCTCTGCGGGAGAGCCCAGGTCATGGGCGCTCAGCGCGTCGGGTTCGTCGATCTTCAGCGCGATGCCCTGGTGAACGGCCCCGGCGGGCAGCTGGCGCGCGATCTCGGAGCCTTCCATGATCTGCAGGAAGGAGGCCTTGGCCAGATTCGGTGCGAGTCGTTTGGCGCGGTCAGCGGTCGCCAGAAGACGTTTCGGAACGGGTCTGGCGGGGTTGGAAAGCGCCGCCTCGACGGCGTGAGTCCCCCAAATCCAGTCCTTGGCGTCACCTTGCCCCTTGGAAAACTTGTTGTTTTCCCGAGGCTTGGAATGAAAATCACGTCCAGGCGAAGAAGGCCGTTTCCGGTCGTTGCGTTCGGAATGAGAGGACACTATAAGACGCGCTCCGATTTGGGGCCCCGAGGGTTTCCATGAGCCAGGGCGGCGCTGCTTTAGCACCGTCTCACCCGGTTCAAGGAAGCTTTTGTTCCTTTTTCGTGACGGGTGGTTCGCCGCTGGTTTCGAGGATGGAAAGGCCGCTTTGAAGGAACTCTGTCGCGCGCTGGGGGAATGTCCCGAGTGGCAAAGGGGGGGGACTGTAAATCCCCTGGCGTACGCCTTCGTAGGTTCGAGTCCTACTTCCCCCACCACGCGCGACGAGAGCTCCCGCAAGGCTAGGCCCCAAAGCCAGAGACCGGGAGCCGACGCGACCCCGCTAGCTAGGCGGGTATAGCACAGTGGTAGTGCAGCAGCCTTCCAAGCTGAGGATGCGGGTTCGATTCCCGCTACCCGCTCCAGCTCCCTATATAATGACCCTGAAACAACCCCCGCCGGCGCGAAGGTAGAGACGATGGCCAAGGAAAAGTTCGAACGTAACAAGCCGCACTGCAACATCGGCACGATCGGTCACGTTGACCACGGCAAGACGAC
>Ga0247731_1000491_pt1 | contig 10837 bp, 11 predicted proteins | sample UWRJL088202R2_FD_180938 | JGI IMG/M metagenome (GOLD analysis project Ga0247731, IMG submission 180938) | Plant litter microbial communities from Arlington Agricultural Research Station in Wisconsin, United States - UWRJ-L088-202R-2 | ecosystem: Environmental > Terrestrial > Plant litter >...
CGCCCTCGCGGATGCGGCGGGCGATGTTCTCGGTGATGACGATGCTGTCGTCGACCAGCAGGCCCAGGGCCAGCACGAAGCCGGCGATCGACAGCTGGTTCAGGGTGAAGCCGAAGGCCTGCAGCATCGACAGGCCGATCAGCAGGCTCAGCGGGATGGACACCATCACCACCAGCCCGGCCCGCGGCCCCAGCGGCAGCAGGGTGATCAGCACCAGGGCCAGGGCGATGCCGAAATCGCGGAACAGGTTGGTCAGCCGGTGCTCGACATTGCGCGCCTGGACGAAGCCGCGCTCCAGCTTCACCCCGGCCGGCAGGGTCTTCTCATAGGCGTCCAGCACCTTGTCGACGCTGGCGGTGATCTTGGCCACATCCTGGCCGTCCTTCTGGGTGACGGTCACGAACACGCCGCGCTGGCCGTTGAAGCGGGTCAGGTGGGTGGGCTCGTCCTGGGCCCAGGCTACCTCGGCGACGTCGCGCACCCGCACCACCTGGCCGCCGATCGAGCGGACGGGGGTGTCCTTGACCGTGTCCAGCGAGCGGAAGGCCCCGCCGGACTTGACGTTGAAGCGGCGGTCTCCAGCCTGGACCGCGCCGATCGGGGCCTCGGCCCCGGCCCCCTTCAGGGCGTCCGACACCGCCGTTGCCGGCAGCTTCAGGGCCGACAGCCGGGCCAGGTCCAGCGACACCCGCATCTCGCTCTGCGGCGCGCCGTAATAGCGGGCCTGGCGCACGCCGGGCACGCGGTCCAGCCGCTCGCGCAGCCGGTCGGCCACCTTCTCCAGCCGCCGCATGGGCAGGGTGTCGCTGGTCAGGGCCACCTGGACGATGGCCACCTCGGTGGTGCGCACCCGCTCGATGTCCAGCCGCTGCAGGCCCGAGGGCAGGGCGCCCCGGATGGCGTTCACCTCGCGCACGACCTCGTCGTACTTGCGCTCGGGATCGACGTCCCAGGTGAAGTGCACGCCGATGATGGCGGCGCCGTCGATGCTGACCGACGAGACCTTGTCGATGTTGTCCAGGCCGTCGACGGCGTCCTCGATCGGGTCGGTGATCAGCTGCTCGATCTCGGACGGCTCGGCCCCGGGCAGCACGGCGCGGACCACCACGATCGGCACGGGGAAGTGCGGATCCTCCGAACGCGGCACGTTGAAGAAGGCGTTCAGCCCCAGCATCACCAGCAGGCCGAAGGCGACCAGGGTGAACTGCCAGCGATGGACGGCGAAGCCGGCGAGGTCGAACTTCATTGGGGGGCTCCCACGCCCATCACATCCCCCATGTCCGTCATCCTCGGACTTGTTCCGAGGATCCCTCGCGCCGCCGCGTTGTCGTTCGCGGAAAAGGTCCCGTCGACGCCGCGCGCGCCCTGAGGCGGCAGCTTGGCTGAAACAGGGGGCCTCGGAACAAGTCCGAGGATGACGGGTGTGGGGGTGTGTGGGCGGCCGGGAAGAGCGGTGCGCATCATCGGCCCGCCTTCCCGCCCAGCGCCTTCGGATCGGTCACCGTCACCCGGTCCCCGTCCGACACGAACCCCGCCCCGGCGGTGATCACCCGCGTCCCGTCGGCCAGGCCGGCCACCAGGGCGTCGTCGCCGTCGAAGCCGCCGAACCGGACCGGCGTGCGCAGGGCCTTGCCGCCGTCGAGCCGCAGCACGAAGGCCTTGTCGCTGGATGCTTCCAGCACCGCCTCGGCGGGGATGCGGGAGAAGCCGGTGGTGGCCGTCGAGGCCGCCCGGCTGGTGATGTGGGCGCTGGCGATCTGGCCGCTGCGCAGGTCGGGCCGGGCCGCGACCTCGATCTCGACGATGACCGAGCCGGTGCGGGCGTCGGCCGACTGGCCCACGCGGGTGACGTGGCCGGTCAGGGTCTGACCCGGCAGAGCGTCGACGGTCACCGCCACCGCCGCCCCGACCCCGATGCCGGCCACCTCGCGGTCGGGCAGGGGCACGCGCAGCACCAGCGGACTGTTCAGGTCGGCGACGCTGACCACGGCCTGGCCGGGCTGGACCACCTCGCCGGCCTGGGCCTTGCGCTCCAGCACCACGCCCGAGGCCGGCGAGACCAGCTGCGCCCAGCGCCGGTCGAAAGCCGCGCCGCTGTAGGCGGCGGTCGCCGAGCGCACGGCGCTCTCGGCGTCGTCCACCCGCACCTTGGCCACATAGCCCTTGGCGTAGAGGATCTTGGCGCGCTCCAGGTCGCGGCGGGCCTTGTCCAGGTCGGCGGAGGAGGACTGCTGGCGGGCGTCGACGCCGGCCGGATCGATGGTGGCCAGCACCTGGCCGGCGCGGACCGCATCCCCGGCCTCGACGGCGACCCGGGTCAGGACCCCGGCGATGCGGAACGACAGCGCCATCTCGCGGCGGCGCTCCAGGGTCCCGGTGGCGGTGATCCCGCTGGCGGCCCGGGGCGAGGCGACGGCGACGGCTTCGACGGCCTGGGGCGGCGGCGGGGCGGGCGGGGTTTTTGCGGGGCCGCAGCTGACCAACGCCAGCGCAATGAAAGCTGTCATCCCGGACAGACCCCGGCGAAAGCCGGGGGCAGATCCGGGATCGCCGGAAGCGTCGGCGCTCAGGCGTCGGTCCCGGATCTGCGCGCTGCGCGCTTGTCCGGGATGACAGGTCTGGATGGTCATGAGCGCCCCGCCCCTCGACTATCGATCAGTGATAAGTTATCAGTGATAGATTATCGCGCCTTGTCAAGCCGGGCGCGGCCTGGGAAAGGCTCGGTCAGTATGAAGTCCCCCCAAGTCCGATCCCCCCGCAAGCCCAAGGGCCAGGGCGCCGAACGTCGTGAGGAGATCCTCGACGCGGCGCTGAAGCTCTTCAGCGCCAACGGCCTGCAGACCGTCTCGACCCGCCAGATCGCCGAGGCCGCGGGCATCAGCCAGCCGGCGCTCTACGCCTATTTCGCCACCAAGGACGACCTGATCGCCGAGCTGTGCGTGCGGGCCTTCGCCAAGCTCAAGGCGCGGATGGACGACGGCAAGGCGCGCTGGGCGCCGACGCCGGAAATGTTCGACCGGGCGATGATGACCTATATCGACTTCGGCCTGCGCGAGCCCGACGCCTATCGCGTGGCCTTCATGGTCGAGAAGAGCCATGACGGCTCGTTCCTGGCCCGCACGGGCGGGCGGCCGATGGCGGCGGGCCTGGAGGCCTTCCAGGGCTTCATGGCCATGATCGCCGACCTCCACGCCGCCGGCCTGACCCACGACGACGACCCCCTGCGCCTGACCCAGACCCTGTGGGCGGGCCTGCACGGCCTGGTCTCGCTGCTGGTGGCCCGGCCGGAATTCCCGTGGGTCGAGCGCGAGGCGCTGATCGCCGGCCATATCGCGATGTTGCGACGGGGTGCGCTCAAAGGGTGATTTCCGGCGCGATCGCCCCTATATCCGCGCCTTCAAATCCCCCGAAGTCCGGAACCCGACCATGGCCAAGCTCCAGCCCCTCGAAACCTTCAGCCTGCAGGAAACCGAGGACGGCTACCGCCTGCTGGTCTCGGCCCTCGGCGGCGAGGCCCTCTACGTCTCGATCACCACCGAGCAGATGGACGACATCATCGACAGCCTCGAAGCGGCCATGGGCGGCGAAGAGGACGGCGAAGGCGTCGAGGAAGACGAAGCGTTCTAGAGGGTAGCTCAAACCCAAGTCCTCCCCCTTTGGGGGAGGACCTTGCATCCCCCACCGCCCGGCCGTCGGCTAGTAGGGCAGCTGCTCCGGCGGGGGCCCGGGCGTCGGCGGGGTCTCGGCTTCCGGCGCGGCGGCCGGCTCCAGTTCCGAGGCCGTCCGGGCGAATTCCGACGACAGGGTCTCGTAGTAGCCGTTGCGGGGATCGGGCGAGGACAGCGGCGCGGGGTCGGGCAGCAGCCAGGGGAAGTCCTTGACCGCCAGGCCTTCGTGGGCGGCCAGCATGTAGCGGCGCCAGATGCTGGCGGGGATGTCGCCTCCGACCACCTTGTTCATCGGCTTGTCGTCGTCGTTGCCCACCCAGACGCCGGTGACGTAGTCGGGCGTGAAGCCCACGAACCAGGCGTCGCGCCAGTTCTGGCTGGTGCCGGTCTTGCCCGCCGCCGGCCAGCCGAACGCCGCGCGCCGGGCGGTGCCGACCTCGACCACCTTCTTCATCATCTTGACCATCATGCTGGCTTTGCTGATGTCGTAGACGCTGGGCGCCGACGTGGGGACGGTGTGGGTGAAGATCGGCTTGCCGTCCTGGGTGGTGATGCTCTCGATCACGTAGGGCTCGAGGCGATTGCCGCCCTGCTGGAAGACCTGGAAGCCCGAGGTCATCTGCAGCAGGTTCACCTCATAGGCCCCCAGGGCGACCGACAGGTCGGGATTGGGCGGCAGGCTGGTGATCCCGAAGCGGCGGGCCAGGTCGCCGATCGCCGGACCGCCGGCCTCCTGGGCCAGCTTGATGGCGATGGTGTTGACCGAGTTGACCAGGGCGTTCTGCACGGTCATCGGACCGCGATAGCCGGCCTCGTAGTTGGCGGGCTTCCAGTCGCCGAACTGCACCGGGCCGTCCACCCGGATGTCGGTGGGCAGCACGCCCTTTTCCAGGGCCGCGGCATAGACGAACGGCTTGAAGCTGGAGCCCGGCTGGCGGCGGGCCTGGACGGCGCGGTTGAACGGGCTCTCGATATAGTCGGTGCCGCCGACCATGGCCCGGATGGCCCCGTCGGCCGACAGCGACAGCAGGGCCGCCTGGCGGGCCCCGGCGTTCTCGCCGCCCAGGGCGATGGCCTGGCGCACGGTCTCCACGCCCACGTGCTGCAGGCGCGGATCGATGGTCAGGCGCACCACCAGGTCGGGGGCGTTGGCGCCGGCGATGCGCACGGCCTCGCTGGTGGCGTAGTCCAGCACCCAGCCGTAGTCGCCTTCGTCCTGAATGGCCAAGGGCGACAGGCGCGGGGTGTCGTCCAGGGCGCGGCTTTCCTGCTCGGCGGTGATCCAGCCCTCCTTGCGCATGTTGGCCAGCACCAGGCGCGAGCGGGCCAGGGCGCCGCTCATGTCGCGGGTCAGGGCCAGGCGCGAGGGGGCCTTGGGGAGGCTGGCCAGCAGGGCGGCTTCCGACAAGGTCAGCTGGCTGGCCGGCTTGCCGAAATAGGTGCGACTGGCGCCGTCGACCCCGAAGGTGTTGGCCCCGAAGAACACCCGGTTGAGATACAGCTCCAGCACCTCGTCCTTGGTCAGCACCTGCTCCAGCCGGTGGGCCATCAGCATCTCTTGCAGCTTGCGCTTGACCGTCCGGTCCGGCGTCAGGAACAGGCCCTTGGCCAGCTGCTGCGAAAGGGTCGAGGCGCCCTGCTTGGTGCGGCCGGCCCGGTGGTTGATCCAGGCGGCGCGGGCGATGCCGTAGGGGTCGATGGCCCCGTGCTTGTAGAAGCGCTTGTCCTCGGCGGCCATGAAGGCGAGCGGCAGGTAGTTGGGCACGCCGGCCAGGGTGATGCGCTGGCCATAGCGCGGGCCGCGCGTGGCGATCACCTGGCCGTTGCGGTCCTCGAAGCGGATGCCCGGGGCGCGGTTGACCGCGAACAGGGCTTCCCGCGAGGGCAGGGTCGGGGTGTCGCGCAGGTATTTCCACCAGACATAGCCGGCGCCCGAGGCGGCCGCGACCAGGCCCAGCAGCACGACGACAGCCAGGGTCCACCAGATCCAGCGGCCCTTCTTGGCCTTGGCGTGCTTCAAATCAGCGCGGAAGGGCTCTTCCGGCTCGGGCTTCCTGGGCGGCTGAGGAGGCGGCGGCGGCGGGGGAACAGAGCCGAATTCCGGCGGCCGCGCGGGCTCCTGGCCGGCCGGCTTGTCTTCGAAACGGTAGGGCGGCAGCGTCCAGTCGTTCAAGGCGGTCCCACGGTCTCGTTTGGTCTCAGCGTAAAACGGGTTTAGGACGCCGCGATGATGGCGCGCAAACCTTTCTGGGAGACGAAGTCCCTAAACCAGATGACTGTCCCCGAGTGGGAGAGCCTATGCGATGGCTGCGGCCTTTGCTGCCTGGTTCGCTTCGAAGACGAAGATACCGGCGAGATCATCCCCACGCGGGTGCATTGCCAGCTTTTCAACGAGCATAGCTGCACGTGCAAGGACTACCCCAACCGCCGCAAGACCGTGCCCGACTGCATCAAGCTGACGCCGCACAACATCGAGAACCTGGAATGGATGCCGCCGTCGTGCGCCTATCGCCGGCTGCACGAAGGCAAGACCCTGCCGCTGTGGCATCCGCTGATCACGGGTGACCCGGAGAGCGTGCACAAGGCGGGGATTTCGGTGCGGGACCAGACGGTGAGCGAGCTGTCGTTCGAGGACCCCGAGGACGCGCTCGACTTCGTGGCCACCGACCTGATGTACGACAAGAGCGACGTGGACTACGATCCCGAGGATTAGCCGTCCAGATAGCGCTCCTTGCAGTATCCAGCCTTGATGCACGTCGATTTCGGGCTGGGGCACGGCATGCAAGGCGGGATCTGTATCGCTCTCCAGGTGGTATCCATCAGAGCGGCCTCCAGCAGATCGAACCGGTTCGACGCCGGCGCCGGGATGTTGGACGCCAGGGCCGCGTGGGATTTTCTCGAGCCCTCCTCAGCCACGGGTGCAGGCGGCCTTTTCCACCAAGGGCTTGGCGGCGATGGGACGGCGGATCGCCTCCAGGGTCCGGCTCGCATCGAGGGGGTAGGTCGAGATCTTGACCCGGTCGCCCTGGTTGCCGCCCAGGCAGCGCAAGCCGACCCGTCGACCCCGGCGGTCCAGGTCCCAGGCGATGAACAGTGTCACATGGCCGCCGCCGCCCTTGGTGTTGCGAAACACCACGATGTCGCCCGCCCGGGGCGCCGCGGTGACGTCCAGCCCGGGATAGTCGGCATAGTCGAGCGCCCGGTAGCTCCACAGCGACTCCTTGCCACCGGCCCTTAGGCAGAAGCTGACGAAGGCCGCGCACCACGGCACGTTGTCCTGCGGATTGGGCATGGTGTTGGTCAGCAGGTGGAACATGGTGATCAGCGGGTTGGACGGCCCGGTCTTCTTCGTCTGCCATTCCTGGGCGAACGATTGGCAGCTCTCGTTGGCGATGTTGATGGTCGAGAAGTAGGTGGCGACCCCCAGGTGGTCGGCGGTCTTGGGAATGTCGCGCAGCACGTCGATGGCGCGCGCGATCTCCCGGCCCCGCTTGGTGCCGCTGGAGATGCCCGCCCCGAAATCGTGGTCGGGACCCAGGAAGCCCCAGTCGTAGAGGTTTTCGGTCTGGACTCCGTCCTGCGACCGTTCGGTCGTCTGGGCGACGGCGGTCGCGGTCGATGCGGCGGCCAGCGGCAAGGCGCCGAACAAATGGCGTCGGTTCAGCATGGTCGGTTTCCCTTGAAGCGTTTCATGTCCAGCACAGCGTGATCTGGGCGCCGCGATCTCTGATGAGCAGGCGAGGCTCGGTCCCGACGGCGATCCTGCAATGGGTGATCGCGCCGGCGTGCTCGCAGTCGCTGGCCGCCGGGCTCAGGACCTCGAAGTTGGCCCCATCGTCCAGGCTCATGACCGACAGGCTGACCAGGTTGGGGATCGCGATCGCATAGGGCTGGCTGGCCTTGCTGAGCCAGCCGTCATCGCAGCGGACCTGGGGTGCGGACGCGGCCGAGCCGGTCGCCTGGGCGATCCAATCGGCCAGGCCGCTCTGGGTCAGGTTCACGAACATCGTGCGACGGTTCTTGGCGACGCAGCGGCCGGGCGCATGCGGCGGCACCACATAGGACGCCAGGCCGAGCAGCGGACCGGGGCGGCCGTTTTCGAAGCGGAACAGGCCTGATCCGGAGTCGCCGGGGCAACCGAAGGTGCTGCGCCTGGCGTGGATCAGGTCCATGGCCTGGTAGTCCTCGCACAGGGTGTCGCGGGCGGCCTGGCCCTGGCATTCGGCGCCGAATCCGGCGGGCTGCAGAAGGGTCACCTTGCCGACCAGCGGGTAGTATTCTGGAGTCCGGGCCGCGTCGGGCATGTCGCCCTGATAGGAGGCGTAAGGGCCGATCGAGGCGAAGGCGTAGCGACCGCCGTGGGCGGGTTCGCGGTCGATCGCGGCGGCGGGGGCGCCGATCCGGTCGGCGGTTCGCAGGATGGCCAAGTCGAAGATTTCAAGGGTGGACAGCGAGCCTTCGCGCCGCAGCCGTTCGACGTCGGGATAGTGGTATCGGGGGTGGACGGTCGGCGCGCCGCGCAGCTTTGTGAAGCCAGAGACCGGCGAGAAGAAGCGTCCGCCGATGCGCGGCAGGTCGGCCCGGCAGGCCTGGAAATCCCTGTGCTGGGAGGCTGGAACCTCGGCGTCGCCGCAGACGCAGTGCGCGGCGGTGAGGATCTCGCGATCGCCGATCACCACGCCGGCGCATTGCTGGAAAACCGCGCCGTCGCGGGTCAGGTAGAGCAGGCCGACCGACGGGTAGAGCGTGGTCGAGGGAAAGCTGTCGCCGGCGCCCGCGACCATCACCTCCAGGTCGGAGGCTTGGCCGTTACGCGCCAGGTCGGCGGCCGTCACGACGATGTCGCCCTTGGCGTTCAGGGGCGCGGCCCGGCTCGGCGCGACCTGCAACGCGCCGGCGCACAACGCCACGATCAGCCCCGCCCAGGCCTTGGCCTTCCCGTTCATGTGATGTCCACCCCCAGACCTCGAAAGGGTTAACGGGCAGGCTTGGGGGCCGCAAGCTCAAATTGCAGCGTTATGCGAGCGCTCGCCTGGCTTGCTCAAGGACGGCTCGGTAGCTTCCCGCCCAAACCCAGGGTTTCCACCGATAGACTCCCCTCGGCCATCGCCGGATCGTCCTGCCCGACAGCACGATCCGGAGCCCGACGATGGACAGACGTCATTTCACCTTCCTGGCGCTCACTGGAGCGACCCTGAGCGGCCTGGCCCTTTCGGCCGCCGCGCCCGCCCTGGCCGCCAAGCCGCCGGCCGAGTGGGACGGGCTGGTCAAGGTCAAAGCCAAGAAGTTCGAGCTGGTCTACCTGCGGCCTGGGGCCGACTTCCGCGGCTACACCAAGGTCATCCTCGACCCGACCGAGATCGCCTTCCAGAAGAACTGGCAGCGCGACTACAACAGCGACGCCGCCACGCTCGGCGGCCGGCTGTCCGACAAGGACGTGGCGGCCATGGCCGACGAGGGGCGCAAGGGCGCCGCCCAGATCCTGCAGAAGGCCTATGCCGAGGGCGGCTATCCGGTGGTGGCCGAGGCCGGGCCCGACGTCCTGCGGGTGCGCACCGCCCTGGTCGATATCACCGTCACCGCGCCAGACACCAACACCGCCATGAACGTGCAGTCCTATAGCCGCGACGCGGGCGGGGCGACCCTGGTGGTCGAGGCCCGGGACTCGCTGACCGGCGCGCTGCTGGGCCGGGCCGTCGACAGCCGCACCATCGACGACTTCACCATGGAATGGCGCTCGCGCGTCTCCAACCGCGCCGATTTCGGGCAGCAGCTGAAGACCTGGGCCAAGAACAGCGTCAAGGGCCTGGACGAGCTGAAAGCCCTGTCGCCGATCGCGGCGGAGGCGGGCGGTTAGCGGGTGGCGGCAAGGTTCCGCCAAGCCTGTCTTCCTAGGCCTTGTGCCTAGGATCCATGGTTTCCGTTCGTCCTGGATTAGACGGTACGCGGCCACGCTGACGGCGCGTTTGGGGCGCCTCACAGCTAGACCCAACCCATGGATCCTAGGCACAAGGCCTAGGAAGGCGAGTTGTAGGAGGGATGCGTCCGCAGGCCTGACTGGCCGCCCGTCCTACGCCCTCAGCGTCGACAGATACCCATAGCTGATCCCCACCGACTCCAGCCGCGAGTGCGCGAACGGAGGCTCCTGCTCGACGAAGAAATCCCGCACCCCGGCCGCATGGGCCGCCGGCAGCAGGCGCTTCCAGTCGATCATGCCCGAGCCCACCTCGGTGGGGTCCTGGACGAAGACGAAGTTGGGCTTGGTCGAGGCCTTGATGTCCTTGACGTGCATGGCCGTGAACCGGTGCGGATGGGCCTTGAGCAAGGCGAACGGATCCTGGCCGGCGGCGGCCACCCAGCCGGCGTCCATCTCGAAACTGACCGTGGCCGGATCGGTCTTCGCCAGCAGGATCTCGTAGCCGTTTCCGCCTTTCTCCAGCGGCGAGAACTCGACGTTGTGGTTGTGATAGGCCAGCTTCAGCCCGTGGGTCTTCAGCACCGCGCCCTTGGCGTTGAGGAAGTCGGCGTTGAACTTCCAGTCGTCGGCGGTCATGGCCGCGCCGACCCGCCCCAGCATCTCGCCGAACGCCTCGCCGGCCCGGGGCTTCATCTCGAAGCGCGCGGGGGCGTAGAAGATCGGCATGACGATCGTCTTCACGCCCAGCACATGGGCCTCGTCGGCCAGCCGCGACAGGTCGCCGTCCAGGCTGGACTCGCCGCCCTGGGCCTGGACCTGGACGTGGGCGCTGGGCGTCGAAAGGCCCGCCGCGTCCATGGCCGCCCGCAGCTGGGCGGGCGTGCGACCCGCATAGCCGGCCAGCTCGATGGACTTGAAACCGATGGCGGCCACCGCCTTCAGCGTGCCCTCCAGATCGGCCTGGGCCTGCTGCGCCAAGGTGTAGAGCTGCAGGCCGATCGGCAGGCCGGTGCGGGCGAAGAACGGCTCGGCGGCCGCCAGGCCCACGCCCGGCAAGGCCATGACGCCCAGACCGGCCGCGCTCGCGCCGATCAGCCCCCGCCGCGTGAAGTCAACCATGTCCGCCCCTTTGGAATCCGCGTTTTTCCGGACTATGCATCGATCGCGCCCCGCGTCGAGACCGGCACCACCACAAGCAAGCTCGTCCTCGTCGACGGATGCGTCTAGACGCATCCCGCCCCGTTCGGTGCTA
>Ga0247731_1000494_pt1 | contig 10817 bp, 7 predicted proteins | sample UWRJL088202R2_FD_180938 | JGI IMG/M metagenome (GOLD analysis project Ga0247731, IMG submission 180938) | Plant litter microbial communities from Arlington Agricultural Research Station in Wisconsin, United States - UWRJ-L088-202R-2 | ecosystem: Environmental > Terrestrial > Plant litter >...
ACGGGCAGCGGCTCAAACCCGACGTGGTGTTTTTTGGCGAGAACGTTGCGCCCTCCACCGCCGCCCAGGCGATAGCCAGCATTGACCAGTCAGAAGGCTTGCTGGTGATCGGCTCGTCATTGATGGCGTACTCGGCGTTTCGCCTGTGCAAGGCGATTTGTGATCAGGGTAAGCCGCTGATTGCGATAAACATCGGCAAGACCCGGGCTGATGAACTGCTGGATCTGAAGATCGAGATGCCCTGTGACCAGTTGCTGCCGGTGTTGGCAGAGCGCTTTGCAGGTTGACCGCGTCGACTGATAGCAGAACTGCGGAAGCCGAGCTTGCCCGCGATGCAGATACCTCAATTCATCAGACAGACCGCGTCGTCCTTATCGCGGGCAAGCACCGCTCCCACAGGAGACCGCGGACCCTGTTGGAGCCGAGCTTGCTCGCGATGCAGATACCTCAATTCATCAGACAGACCGCGTCGTCCTCATCGCGGGCAAGCACCGCTCCCACAAGCGCCCGCGGACCCTGTTGGAGCCGAGCTTGCTCGCGATGCAGACACCTCAATTCATCAGACAGACCGCGTCGTCCTTGTCGCGGGCAAGCACTGCTCCCACAGGAGACCGCGGACGCTGTTGGAGCCGAGCTTGCTCGCGATGCAGATACCTCAATTCATCAGACAGCCCGCGTCGTCCTTATCGCGGGCAAGCACCGCTCCCACAATAGACCGCGAACCCTGTTGGAGCCGAGCTTGCTCGCGATGCAGATACCTCAATCCATCAGACAGACCGCGTCGTCCTTATCGCGGGCAAGCACCGCTCCCACAAGAGCCCGCGGACCCTGTTGGAGCCGAGCTTGCTCGCGAAGAACGTGACACGGTGTACCTGATACACCGCGGGACATGCATCGCGGGCAAGCTCGCTCCTACAGATTGCTCAGCTCATCAGACCGCCACTTCATACAACTTCGGCAACTGCACTTCACCCGTAACCAGGCTGTGACGCAACCGCTCTGCATGTAGGCCGGCAGCTTTCATGGCGGCCTCCTTGACGTGCCCGTAGCCCCGAATTTTCTCCGGCAGACGCGCCAGTTCCAGCGCAGTATGGCGATTGACGGCATTGAGGTTATGCAGGATGAGTTCAAGGTCGCTGACATAAGCCTCAATCAGCTCGCGCTCCTGGCGACGCTCCAGACTGCGTCCGAACGGATCGAGCCCCGTACCGCGCAGGAATTTGAACTTCGCCAGTAAACCGAAGGCATTGAGCATCCAGGGTCCAAAACTGCGCTTGCGCGGCTCGCTGGTGTGCTTGTCGCGTTTGGCCAGCCAAGAAGGTGCCAGGTGGAATTCAATCCGGTAATCACCCTCGAACTGCTCCTGCAGCTGACGAGTGAAGTCGCCATTGCTGTAGAGCCGAGCCACTTCATATTCGTCTTTGTAAGCCAGCAGCTTGAAGTAGTTGAACGCCACCGCTTCGGTCAATACCGGAAGCTGGCCGGGGAACAGGCGTGCTTCGGTATGCCGGACTTTTTCAACCATGTGCAGATAGCGCTGCGCATAAGCCGCATTCTGATACTGGGTAAGGATGTCCACATTGGCCTTGATGCGCTGCACCTGATCCAGAATCTGTGGCTCTTGCGCCTGGGTTTCAGGGTGGGCAGCGATTTTAACCGCGGCCAGATCGTGAGCCGCACGCCGCCCCCACAAAAACGCCTGTTGGTTGAGATTGACGGCCACGCCATTCAATTCGATAGCCTTCTCGATGGCGGCCGAACTCAAGGGGATGAAACCCAACTGGAAGGCATAACCGAGCATGAACAGGTTGCTGGCGATGGTGTCACCCAGTAGCCGTGTGGCCAGATCGGTGGCTTCGATGAAATGAGTTTTCTCCGCGCCCACTGCATCCCGGATGGTTTGCTTCATCGCCTCGGCGGGAAACTCGGCATCCGGATTTCGGGTGAATTCGGCAGTCGGGGTCTGCTGGCTGTTGACCACTGCATGGGAAAAGGTCGGGTTGAGCTTGGCGATGGCGTCCGGCCCGGACGCCACCAGCAGATCACAGCCCAGCAACAAGTGCGCTTCACCGGCAGCGATCCGCACGGCGAACAAATCCTCCTGGCGGGCGGCGATGCGGATGTGGCTGACCACCGGGCCGAACTTCTGTGCCAAACCGGCCTGGTCCAGCACGCTGCACCCCTTGCCTTCCAGATTGGCAGCATAGCCAAGCATCGCGCCTACGGTGGTGACGCCGGTACCACCCACGCCGGGCAGCAAGATATTGAACGGTTTATCCAGGCTGGGCAGCTGCGGCTCAGGCAACTGCACGAAAGCGGCCACTTGAGTCGGCAGGCTCGGCTTGCGCAGTTTGCCGCCATGGACCGTGACGAAGCTCGGGCAAAAGCCTTCGACGCAACTGAAATCCTTGTTGCAGGCGTTCTGATCGATCTCCCGCTTGCGGCCTTGGGCGGTCTCTTTGGGCAGGACCGACAGGCACCCGGACTTGACCCCGCAATCGCCGCAGCCTTCACAGACTGCCGGGTTGATCATCACGCGCTTGTCCAGATCCTTCAGAGTGCCGCGTTTGCGCCGACGACGCTTTTCGGTGGCACAGGTCTGGTCATAAATGATCACCGAAACGCCTTTGAACTCACGCAGTTCGCGCTGCACGCTGTCCAGATCCCGGCGATGGTGAAACGTAGTGATCGGCGCAAAGCCGTCGCGGCTCGGGTACTTATCCGGCTCATCGGACACCAGCGCGATCCGTTGCACACCTTCGTTGAAGACTTGACGGCTGAGCTGATCGACACGCAAGACGCCGTCAATTGGCTGGCCACCGGTCATGGCAACGGCGTCGTTATAAAGAATTTTGTAGGTGATATTCACGCCGGAGGCCACCGCCGCCCTCAGTGCGAGGTGGCCGGAGTGAAAGTAAGTGCCGTCGCCGAGGTTCTGGAACACATGGGGCGTTTCCGTAAAAGGCGCCTGGCCAATCCAGGTCACGCCTTCGCCGCCCATTTGGGTGAAGGTTTCTGTGGCGCGGTCCATCCAGATGGTCATGTAGTGACACCCGATGCCTGCCAGCGCGCGGCTGCCTTCCGGAACCCGGGTCGACGTGTTGTGCGGGCAGCCGGAACAGAAATGCGGGGTGCGCTGGGTATCGAACAGCGGGGCTTGCAGAGCTTTTTCTTTGTCAGCCAGAAATTGCAGTCGCGCTTCGATCTGCGCGCTGCTGTAAAACGGCGCCAGGCGCCGCGCGATCACTCGGGCAATCATGGCGGGGGTCAGCTCACCCAGATTCGGCAACAGCGAATGCCCCTGTTCGTCGAATTCACCCACCACCACTGGGCGTCGGTCCACGGGCCAGTTGTACAGCTGGCCGGTCAGTTGGTCCTCGATCACGCTGCGCTTTTCTTCGACCACTAGAATCTCGTCCAGCCCTTGGGCGAAGTCATGCACCGATACCGGTTCCAGCGGCCAGCTCATACCGACTTTAAGCACCCGAATCCCTACCTGAGCGCACAGCTCAAGGTCGATTCCCAGCTCTTCAAGGGCCTGGCGCACGTCGAGATAGGATTTGCCGGTGGTGACGATGCCCAACCGCGGCTGCGGTGAATCGATCACCACCTGATTGAGCTTGTTGGCACGGGCGAAGGCGCGGGCCGCATAAATTTTATAGGTGTTGAGCCGCGCCTCCTGCGCCAGCGGCGGATCAGGCCAACGAATATGCAGGCCGCCCTCTGGAATCTGGAAGTCGTCAGGGGTCTGCGTGGTAACGCGCAGCGGATCGACCTCAACTACGGCTGAGGAGTCGACGTTTTCAGCGATGGTCTTCATTGCGACCCAGCAGCCGCTGTAGCGCGAGAGCTCCCAGCCGATGATCCCGTAATCGAGGATTTCCTGGACGTTACTGGGGTTGAGCACCGGGATCATCGATGCAATGAATGCATGTTCACTTTGATGGGCAATGGTCGATGATTTACAGCCATGATCGTCACCCGCCAGCACTAACACCCCGCCGTGCTCGGCGACGCCTGCTGAGTTGGCATGCTTGAACACATCGCCACAGCGATCAACGCCCGGCCCCTTGCCGTACCAGAGGGCGAACACGCCGTCGTATTTCCCTTCGGGGAACAGGTTGACCTGCTGGCTGCCCCACACTGCCGTGGCTGCCAACTCCTCGTTGACACCGGGCTGGAAGTGAATGGCGTTCTGTTTCAGGTATTCCTTGGCGTCCCACAGACTTTTGTCCAGGTTGCCCAAGGGCGAGCCCCGGTAACCTGAAATGAAACCGGCGGTATTCAAGCCCCGCGCCTCGTCCCGCTGCTTTTGCAGCATCGGCAGGCGGGTCAGGGCCTGGGTTCCGGTCAGGTACAGGTTCCCGGTTGCCAGACGGTACTTATCGTCAAGACGAATATCAGCCAAAGACATTCAGGCGCGCTCCCTTTTGTTTTTATGAGCTTGGTATTTTTGTCAGCTTTACGAACCACGTTAGCCCAGCGAATGCGGGTCGTGGCTCCACGTTCCGCCCGCTGAACGGTTCGATTCAGCGTTCATGGGCAAAATACTGCCTGTAGCAAAGGGGCTTTTTCTTTCTAAATGCGTAGGAATCTGCTGATATTGAGCATGTTCGTTTCGATAAAAATAAGAAAAAGGGTCAATTCATGCAGAACAAATTAAGTCCCATCGACCGCCGGATCCTGCGTTTGCTGCAGCACGACGCCGATCTCTCCGCCGCAGAAATTGCCGAACGTGTTGAGCTGTCGCAATCCCCCTGCTGGCGGCGCATCAATCGTCTTCAGGAAGAAGGTTTTATCGAGCGTAAAGTCGCCCTGCTCAATCCACAGAAGCTGGGGCTGACCATGACCGTGTTCGTCGATGTCAAATTATCCGGGCACGGCCGACGCTATCTGGCCGAATTCGAAGAAGCCATCACCGGCTATCCCCAAGTGCTGGAGTGCTACACGATGGCTGGAGATATGGATTTCATGCTCAAGGTGGTGGCTCAGGATATTGCCAGCTATGAGCGATTCCTCAGGGATCACTTGCTGCAACAGCCCCATGTTCAGGAAGCCCACTCCAACATTGCCATGAGCGAAGTCAAACGCACGACAGAACTGCCGCTGGACTGACGGGCATCTGGCGGGTGCAAGTTTTTTTTTCCAATGGGGGCGATAAAAAGCTTTGACTTGCAAATGATAATGATTATTATTGCAAGCAACTGGCCGCAAGGTCAGTTGGATAACTCAGAAGTCTTAGGTCGGCTTCTGGATTATCTCCTCATCAGGCTAATCACGGTTTTTGACCCGGATTTTTTCCGGGTCTTTTTTTTCTGATCTTTTGCGATCTTTTTTTTCGGTTCGGTCTTTTTGTGTTGCGGGTGCTGCGTTCTTCAGGCTAATGAAGACTTGTGCTGTTGCAATGGCGCGGATCATAGCAAAAAGATGGCCCAATGGGCCTGAAATATAGCCTATTAGCAGCAGATAACCGGCAATTGAGCCGGCTTGTCACTTGAGAACCAATCTCATTGTTTCAGGTCTGTTCTACTGTAGCGGTCACGGAAGACCCCTCTCCTTTCAAGGAAGACATACCCATGCAAAGCCAGCGAGGCAATCGATCATGAGTCTTCAGCTCTCGTCCTTTCCCGCTCTGCCTGTTCATCAGTCCGATGCGCCACTGAGCCAGCGTGCCCAGGATCTTCATCGCACGCTGGTGAAACTCTCGCGCCGTACCCAGCAGGTGTTTCTCCTCAGTCGACTGGACAACCTGCCCTACGCAACCATTGCCAACCTGCTGAGCATTGAGGTGGACGTGGTAGAACAGGCCATGGTCCGGGCACTGCAACACTGCAGTCGCGATGCGGCGAGCAGCACAATCGCCGCCGAGTCCGTCAACGAGCAGGCAATCCGCTGGTACGTCCATCTGCAAAGCCCCCATGCGACGGCGAGTCAACGCATTGAATTTCGTCACTGGCTGGACGCCGAACCGGCCCACCTCGCCGCTTTCGAAGCCACCGAACGGCTCTGGCGCCAGCTCCAGGCACCGGCCGCCGTGCTGGGCGCCAATGGCTGGCATCGACGCAAGCGCAGGACCTACATACTGTGGTGCGCAGCGACCGCATTCCTTTGCGCAGTGTTCATGACGGCCGAGGCCTTTGCGTCAATCCTCTAAGTCGGTGCATTTCAGGTCGCGGCACGGCCCTCGGTTGCGTGTAAAGTAGGCGCCACAATTGGCACCAACGTACACAGGACCGAACCGTGACCTCTCTCAAGATCAGCGCCGATTTCGATAGCGGCAATATCGAAGTGATAGACGCTAGCAACCCTGCCCGGATTCAGCTGGCAATCCGCCCCGATACCCGCAGCCCGCATTTCCAGTGGTTCCACTTCAAGGTAGAAGGCCTGCAGGTTGGTCAGCCCCATGGATTCAGCCTGGGCAATGCCAGCCAATCCAGTTACAACAATGCCTGGACTGGCTATAACGCTGCTGCATCCTACGATCAGCAGAACTGGTTTCGTGTGCCCTCAACCTTCGATGGCCAAGCGTTGAATTTCGAGCTGACGCCCGAGCAGCCGCAGGTCTGGTTTGCCTACTTCGAACCCTACAGCCGTGAACGTCATGAGTGGCTGATCGGACAGGCGCTGGACAAAGCCGGCACACAATTGCTGGCGACCGGTAAAAGCGTCGAAGGCCGTGATATCCCTCTGCTGCGCAAAGGCGACGGCGCCCACGGCAAACGCAAGATCTGGATCATTGCCCAGCAGCATCCCGGCGAACACATGGCCGAATGGTTCATGGAGGGCGTCATCGAGCGGCTGCAGGAAGCCAATGACCCTGTGCTGGCTCGTTTGCTGGAAGTGGCCGACTTGTACCTGGTTCCGCACATGAATCCGGATGGTTCATTCCACGGGCATCTGCGCACCAATGCCAACGGCAAGGACCTCAACCGCGCATGGCAGGATTCAACTCAGGAAAGCAGCCCAGAGGTGTTCTTCGTCAAGCAGCAGATGGAAAAGTACGGCGTCGACATGTTCCTCGACGTACACGGTGACGAAGAAATCCCTTATGTTTTCACCGCCGCCTGCGAGGGCAATCCCGGTTACACAGCGAAACAGCAGGCACTGGAAGAACACTTCCGCAGCCGGCTGAGCGAAATTACCCGTGATTTCCAGACCCGTTATGGCTACCAGCGCTCGCAACCAGGTCATGCCAACATGAACCTGGCCTGTAACAGCGTCGGGGAAAAATACCAATGCCTGTCGCTCACCCTGGAAATGCCGTTCAAGGACAACGACGACGCGCCTAACCCCACCACCGGTTGGGACGGCAAGCGCTCGAAGCAATTAGCCAAGGACGTACTGACCACATTGGCGGAGATGGCACCGACGCTGCGCTGAAACAAGACACCGCACGACCGGTAGCAGTTCGCGCAGCAAACGGTGGACTCGTGGGAGCGAGCTTGCTCGCGAAGGCAGTGTAAGGTTCAAAGAGATATCCGGGAATTCCGACCTCTTCGCGAGCAAGCTCGCTCCCACATAAATCATCTGAATTAAAGTTTTGTGTTTTGTGAGCGCGAGCCCGCTCTCTAGGCATCACCTGAAACGCTGGCTCGCCAACAAGTTGGCTCCTACCGGAGCGCGTTTCAATCCACGGCCCTAGACCGTTCTCGCCACCTTCCGGCTCGCCAGCGCACGTAAAACCAACCCCGCCAAGGCCATCAGCGCTAACACAATCACCACCGATCCATACGCATTGGTCGTCGCGATCAATCCAAAGCTGTGTGCGCTCAAGCCAGCGATCAGCGCCGGAATGCAGAACGCCAGATAGCTCAGCACATAGAACGTCGACATCAGCCCCGCGCGCTCATGGGCTTTAGCGAGGGGCAGCAGCAAACGCAAGGCGCCCAGAAAGCCCGATCCAAAGCCGATCCCGGCGATCACGGTACCCACGAAGAACAGCCACAGCCAGCCACCATTGACTGCAGCGAGAATCACCGCGACGCCCACCGGCAAAAAGCTCGCCCCGACCCACAGCCCCAGAACCGCAGCCCGCAAACGCAACAGCAGGATGGCCATTGCGCCACTGAGGGTCAGAGAAGCTACCGCCAGCCCACCATTGATGGCCGATGTCGTGCCGGTGGCCGCGGCCAGCAACGAAGGCGTCAATGACAAGAAGAACCCGCCGAGCGACCAGGCGGCAATATCCACCGGCAGCACCAGCAACAATGTGCGCCGGGCCTGCACCGGCACATGCAACGAAGGTTTGAGCGAAGCCCAGACGCCAGGTTGTGGGCTGACGGTCTCGGGGATCAGCCAGATATAAACTGCCTGGGCAACAAATGCCGCCAGCAGCAGGCAATACGCGAGCAATGTCGGGTGCGGTGCCAACTCCACCAACAACCCGGTGCCTAACGCGCCGATCGCCATGCCGAACATGGGTGCGATGCTGTTGACGAGCGGCCCCTGCTTCTCATCGCTATCGAGCAAAGCGGCACCCAGGGCGCTGCCCGCCATACCCGTCGCGACCCCCTGAATCAGCCGCGCGAACAATAACCAGCTGACATCAGCAGCTAGAATGAACAGCAACATGGCGACGATTTCCAGCACCAGGGCGACGAAGATCACCGGCCGCCGACCGAGGTAGTCCGACAACGACCCTACTACCAATAGCGCTGCCAGCAAGGTGAAGGCATACATGGCGAAAATCAGCGTCAGCATGGCAGCCGAGAAACCCCAGGCCTGCTGGTACACATGGTAAAGCGGCGTCGGAGCACTGGATGCGGCGAAGAAGCACAAGGTGGTGAAAGCGAGGAATCCCAAATGATTGCGACCCCTGACATTCACATCCGGGTTCTGAAAAGTCAGGGACATGGGTACACTCTCCGATCAGGCTCATTATTAAAGCTAAGGTTTAGCGTTCTGGATTGTGCGAGCTGATTGCGCTTAAAGCAAATACTTTGTGTTAAGGTCCGTCACATGGCTATTAAAGAAGGAATACGCACCGGGGGCCGCAGTGCCCGGGTGCAAGAATCAATTCACAGCGCCGTGCGTGACCTGCTCCTCGAACATGATCGCGGTGCATTGAGCGTTCCCATGATCGCTGCCCGCGCAGGTGTGACGCCGTCCACCATCTATCGCCGCTGGGGCGACCTGACGACGTTGCTGGCGGATGCTGCTGTTGAACGTCTGCGCCCGGATGAACCGATCGATTGCGGCAATTTGCGGGACGACTTGCTGACCTGGACCGAGATGTATCTGGATGAAATGAATTCGGCTCCCGGCCGGGAAATGATGCGCGACGTGGTCGCCAGCAGTGCCACGACCTGCTCCGGCAAATGCATCGGCATCACCCGTGATCAGGTGCAGACCATTATCGACCGTGCCCTGGCCCGAGGCGAAAGCGCTCCGCCCGCGGATGATCTGATCGACATGGTGATTGCCCCGCTGATTTACCGCATCCTGTACGCCGAGGCCGCGCCCAGCCTGGAACGTGTTCATCAGTGGGTAGAGCGTTGCCTGCAGCTCGCCGCCCAACCGTTGAATTGTGACTGAACCATGCATAGCCTCGCAGACCTGCGCGCCGGCAAGCTGGCTGGAATCAAACGGCTCAATCTGTCTTGTGACCTGGATGAGTTCCCCCGTGAAATATTCGACCTGGCCGACTCGCTGGAGACCCTGAACCTCACGGGCAATCGCCTGAAAAGCCTGCCCGACGATCTGCATCGCCTGCATCAGTTGCAGGTGTTGTTCTGTTCCGACAACCAGTTCCGTGAACTGCCCGCCTGCATCGGCCGTTGCGAGAATCTGCGGATTGTCGGTTTCAAGGCCAATCAGATCCTTCACGTGCCCGCAGCGGCGCTGCCACCGCAACTGCGCTGGCTGATTCTTACCGATAACCTGATAGAACAGCTGCCCGACGAGCTGGGTAGCTGCCTTTCATTGCAGAAGCTGATGCTGGCCGGAAACCGGCTTCGCGAGCTGCCTGCCAGCATTGCCGGTTGCCAGCAACTGGAGTTGTTGCGCATTGCCGCCAACCAGTTGACGCACCTGCCCGAATGGCTGCTGAAGCTGCCCTCGCTGGCCTGGCTCGCGTTTGCTGGCAATCCGCTGTGCGCCGTGCAGCGGCCGTTGTCGGGGCGAGAAATTGCATGGCAGCAACTGCTGATTCAACAGCCGTTAGGCGAAGGCGCGTCGGGGATCATTCAGCAAGCGATTTGGGAAGGGCCAGATCAGCCTGCAACTCCAGTGGCCGTCAAACTGTACAAGGGCAGCATCACCAGCGATGGTTCGCCACTCAATGAAATGGCCGCGTGCATCGCCGCTGGCGAGCATCGTCACCTGATCGACGTCCTGGGCCGGATTCCCGACCATCCCCAAGGTCAGGCCGGATTGGTCATGCAGTTGATCGCGCCCCATTTCGTCAATCTGGCCGGGCCGCCGAACCTGGATTCCTGCACCCGTGATATCTACCCGGTGGATTTGCGATTGCCTTTGTCGGTGGTATCGCGCCTGGCTCAAGGGATCGCTTCGGTCACCGCTCACTTGCATGCCCGGGGCATTGCCCATGGTGATCTGTACGGCCACAACGTTCTTTGGGAACCCGAAGGTGACTGTTTGTTGGGAGACTTTGGCGCCGCCTCATTCCATCCTAATGCCGAACAGGGGCAGGCGCTGGAGCGCATCGAAGTCCGGGCTTTCGGGATTTTGCTGGGGGAACTGCTGGAGCGCTGCGATGACCCCGTGCCACTCGAATGGATTGAGCTACAGGCCCGCTGCATTCAAACGGATGCCAGCCAGCGACCTGCGATGAACGAGGTTCAGCAGCTCCTGTCGAT
>Ga0247731_1000496_pt1 | contig 10749 bp, 8 predicted proteins | sample UWRJL088202R2_FD_180938 | JGI IMG/M metagenome (GOLD analysis project Ga0247731, IMG submission 180938) | Plant litter microbial communities from Arlington Agricultural Research Station in Wisconsin, United States - UWRJ-L088-202R-2 | ecosystem: Environmental > Terrestrial > Plant litter >...
TTCGCTGACATCGGCAATCACCTGCATCTGGCAATCGCCTTCTTTGGCCAGGTTCAGGTGTTCAGGACGGATGCCCAGCGTTACCGGATCGCCGACGCTCTGCTGTGCATTGGTGAACGGCAAGGTGATACGTGTGCCGGCGTCCAGTTCGACTTCGCAGCCGCTGGCGTCGACGCGGCTGACCTTGCCCTTGAGGAAGCCCATTTTCGGCGTACCGAGGAAGCCTGCGACAAACAGGTTGGCCGGGTGGTGATACAGCTCCAGTGGAGAGCCCACTTGTTCAACCTTACCGCCGTTGAGCACCACCACTTTGTCCGCCAGGGTCATGGCTTCCACCTGGTCATGGGTCACGTAAATCATGGTTGCTTGCAGCTCTTTATGCAGGCGCGACAACTCCAGACGGGTCTGCACCCGCAGCGCGGCGTCGAGGTTGGAGAGGGGTTCGTCGAAGAGAAAAATCTTCGGGTTACGCACAATCGCCCGGCCGATAGCCACCCGCTGACGCTGCCCGCCAGACAACTGCTTCGGCTTGCGCTCGAGCAATGGCCCAAGTTCGAGAATCCGCGCGGCCTCATCGACTTTCTTCTTGATCAGCGCCTTGTCGCCGCCGGCCAGATCCAGGGCGAACGAGAGGTTCTTGCCGACGGTCATGTGCGGGTACAGCGCGTAGGTCTGGAACACCATGGCCAGATCGCGTTTGGCCGGGGTGACCTGGGTGATGTCGCGGCCATCCAGTTCGATGGTGCCGGAGGTGACATCTTCCAGCCCGGCAATCAGACGCAACAGAGTGGACTTGCCACAGCCCGACGGGCCAACGAAGACCACGAACTCGCGATCTTTCACGTCCAGGTCGATGCCTTTGATGATCTGATGGCCATCGAAGCCTTTTTGCAGATTTCTGATGCTGAGGTTAGCCATGGTGGCCTCCGTTCTTATTCTTGGATATTTAGCTGTAGGAGCTGCCGCAGGCTGCGAACTGCGGTGTGTCAGGTAAACCGCCTTCGTCGCCGTCGTAACCTCCGACAACTCCTACAGAATCGCGGTCTGCCAGATACACCGCGATCGCTCCTACCGATTTTGTGTTCATTACTTGACCGCCCCAAACGACAGCCCACGAACCAGCTGTTTCTGGCTGATCCAGCCGAAGATCAGGATTGGCGCACAGGCAAGGGTCGATACCGCAGAAAGCTTGGCCCAGAACAACCCCTCGGGGCTGGAGTAGGACGCGATCAGCGCAGTGAGTGGCGCCGCATTGGACGAGGTGAGATTCAGTGACCAGAACGCTTCGTTCCAGCACAGGATCAACGACAACAGCGCCGTAGATGCCAGGCCGCCTTTGCAGATCGGGATCAGCACCTTGAAGATTTCCTGGCGGGTGCTGGCCCCGTCAAGCCGTGAGGCTTCGAGGATTTCCCCGGGAATGTCCTTGAAGTAGGTGTAGATCATCCACACCACGATGGGCAGATTGATCAGCGTGTAGATCACGATAAGCGCGATACGGGTATCCAACAGACCAAAGGTCTTGGCCAGCAGGTAGATCGGCATCAGCACGCCCACCGGCGGCAGCATCTTGGTGGAGAGCATCCACAACAACGTACTCTTGGTCCGTTTGGTCTCGAAAAACGCCATGGAGTAAGCCGCAGGTACCGCGACCAACATGCACAGGATCGTCGCGCTGAACGAAATCACCAGCGAGTTCCAGGCGAAGTGGAAGTAATCACTGCGCTCCTGAATGTGCAGGTAGTTCTCCAGCGTTGGCGTGAAGATGAATTGCGGCGGGGTGGCAAAGGCTTCGATCTCGGTTTTGAAGCTGGTCAGGACCATCCAGAAGATCGGGAAGAAAATCAGCGCCGCGATCACCCAGCATAAGGTGCCGAGCAGTACGCTTTGCAGGCGACGGGATTGTTTGAGCGTCATCATGGTTCGGCCCTCAAGACTTGTCGGTGAGGTTTTTGCCGATCATCCGGATCAGGATGATTGCAGCAATGTTGGCGATCACCACGGCGATCAGCCCGCCGGCCGAAGCCATACCCACGTCGAATTGCAACAGCGCCTGGTTGTAGATCAGGTACGCCAGATTGGTCGAGGCAAAACCCGGCCCGCCGTTAGTGGTTGTAAAAATCTCGGCGAATACCGACAGCAGGAAGATGGTTTCGATCATGACCACCACCGCGATTGGCCGGGCCAGATGAGGCAGGGTCAAGTGCCAGAAGATCGCGATGGGACCCGCGCCATCCAGGCGGGCGGCTTCTTTCTGTTCCTGATCCAGCGACTGCATGGCCGTCATCAGGATCAGAATGGCAAACGGCAGCCACTGCCAGGACACAATGATGATGATCGACAGCAGTGGGTAATTGGCCAGCCAGTCGATGGGTTGAGCGCCAAACAGCTTCCACACCGAAGCCAGAATCCCCGACACAGGATGAAAAATCAGGTTCTTCCAGATCAGTGCGCTGACGGTGGGCATGATGAAAAACGGCGAGATCAACAGTACTCGCACAATGCCGCGACCCAGGAATTCACTGGCCTCGAGCAGGGCGGAGATCAGCACGCCGAGCACCACGCTGATCAGCAATACGCTACCCACCAGCAGCAAGGTGTTGGTGGCGCCGGGTATAAACCCGGTGTCGGTGACGAAGTACTCGAAATTTTCCAGGCCGACGAATTCGTTTTCACCAGGACTGAGCAGGTTGTAGCGGATCAGCGAGAAGTAAATAGTCATGCCCAACGGCACGATCATCCACACCAGCAACAGCAGCACCGAAGGGCTGACCAGAAACCAGCCGGGTTTGGTCACGCTGCCTTTGCGCGGCGGATTATCGCTGAGCGTGGCGGCATGTGGAGTAGGGGTTGAGGTAGTCATGATGGCGATCCTGGTTCAAAGAAGAACGGTGGGCCGGGGCGGTCAACTCCCCGGCCGATAGTCAGTGGCGACTATTTCTTCGGATAACCCGCTCGCTTCATGTCGCGCTCAGTGGCCGTCTGCGCATTTTTCAAGGCTGCGTCTGGCGTCGCTGTACCTACCAGTGCGGCCGAGAACTGCTGGCCGACCGAGGTGCCAATCGCCTGGAACTCAGGAATGGTCACCAGCTGGATGCCCACGTAAGGCACCGGCTTGAGGGTCGGGGTTTTAGGCGTAACGGCCTTGAGGGATTCCAGGGTGATATTGGCGAAGGGGGCTGCCTTTTTGTATTCGTCGGTATAGGTCGAAGCACGAGTGCCCGGCGGTACGTTGGACACGCCGTCTTTCTCGGCGACCAGCTTGGCGTATTCCTTGGAGGTGGCCCACTCGGTGAAGGCTTTGGCGTCGGTCTGGTTTTTGGCGCTGGTCGGAATCGCCAGAGCCCACGAATACAGCCATGCCGAACCTTTGTCGGTGACTTCATGTGGGGCATAGGTAAAGCCCACGCTGTCGGCCACCTTGCTTTGGGATTTATCGGTCACGAAGGAACCTGCCACGCTGGCATCGACCCATATCGCACATTTGCCGCTGTTGAACAGCGCGAGGTTTTCGTTGAAGCCATTACTGGAAGCACCCGGCGGGCCGGATTTCTTCATGGTATTGACGTAGAAGTTCAGCGCGTCTTTCCACTCGGGCTGATCGAACTGGGGTTTCCACTGCTCATCAAACCAGCGCCCGCCAAAGGAGTTGGCGACCGTGCTGATCAGCGCCATGTTCTCGCCCCAGCCGGCCTTGCCACGCAGGCAGATGCCGTATTGCTCTTTGGATTTGTCGGTGAGCTTGTCGGCAAACTCGGCGATCTGCGTCCAGGTCGGACGCTCCGGCATGGTCAGGCCAGCGGCCTTGAACAGGTCGGTGCGGTAGTAGGTGATGGAGCTCTCGGCGTAGAAGGGCAGCGCGAATAGCTTGCCGTCTACCGACAGACCGTCACGTACCGAGGGGAACACGTCGTCCAGCGCATAACTGGCCGGCAGATCTTTCATCTCTTGCAGCCAGCCCTTGGCACCCCAGAGTGAGGCTTCGTACATGCCAATGGTCAGCACGTCGAATTGCCCACCCTTGGTGGCGATGTCGGTGGTCAGGCGCTGGCGCAGGACGTTCTCTTCAAGGACGACCCACTTGAGCTTGATATCGGGATGTTGTTCTTCAAAGGTTTTCGACAGCCGCTGCATGCGGATCATGTCGCTGTTGTTGACTGTGGCGATGGTGACGTCGCCCGCGAAGGCGGTGGCGCAGAGCGTCAGACAGGTACTGGCGAGCAGAACTTTTGCAGTGGTCTTCATGTATCTCTCCTCTTCTGTGCCCGATGAGCAACAGAGGGTCGGTTATTGTTTTTGTTTCTTCCTGAGACGAGGAAGAGGTGGACTGATTACAGCGGGCGGCGAGCGCAAAGACAAATCCTGCGCCGCACTGCTACTGATACTTTTTTGCACTGGCTGTCAGCGGGTAAACCTTGCCTGACCCGTCCGGGCTGCTCTGCACCGCTGTTTCAGCGTAGTCGATGGGCGTTTGCGGTCGTGAATCAGTACAGGTTTTGTTCGGTCAGGCGCTGAACGGCGAGGCGCCGGTAGTGAGAGGGCGTCATGCCTTTGAGCTGCTGGAAGCGCCGGTTGAAGTTGGAAATGTTATTGAAGCCCGACTCGAAACAGACGTCGGTCACCGGTTTCTCGCCATCCGCCAGCAGCTCGCAGGATTTGCTGATACGCAGGCGATTGACGAACTCCACAAAACAGCGGCCGGTGGCCTGCTTGAAAACCCGCGAGAAGTAGGTTGGCTTCATGCCCAGATACTCAGCGACTTCTTCCAGGGGCAATTCTCGGGCGTAGTGGGCAAAAATGTAGTCGACGGCGCGGTTGGTGCGGTCGACACTGTTTTCATCCGTCATCTGCACCGAGTTGGTGGCAGATAGCAGCTGGTAATCATCGCTGACTGCCAGCAACTCCAGGAGGATGAAAAAGTGCCCGAGCCGACTGATACCTTTGGAATCGGCAATCTTCTGCATCAGTTTCATGGCTTGGCGAATGGTCCGCTTGCAGCGGAACTCAATGCCGTATTGCGCGCGCTCCAGCAGGGGGGTCAGGGTTTTCAGTTCAGCGAACACCTGATTGCCACTTACCAGCAGTTCATCAGTGAAGTTGACCAGCATGTCTCGCTTGGGCACGACTTCGCCTCCGTCGATCTGACTGATCCAGTTATGGGGGAGATTCGGGCCGGTAAGAAACAGGGTGCCAGGGTAGAAGTTACCGATGTAATCGCCCACGAAAACCTTGCCTGAACTCGCAACAATCAGGTGCAGCTCGTATTCCTTGTGAAAGTGCCAGCGCACCAGCGGGCACGGAAAGCCGTGTTCGCGATAAATGATGGATAGGCCGTTGTGGTCGTCCATCAATTCATAAGAGGGGTCTGTGACCCTTGTTGTTTTTGTCATGGAGTGGCCGTCGCGCTGAAATGCCAGGCTGCTAATGTGCACTATTTGCAGTGCTGATCAAACCGCTGATGTACCTCTTGTAGGAGCTGCCGAAGGCTGCGAATTGCGTTTTTTCAGCAATATTGCTTTCGCAGCCTGCGGCAGCTCCTACATCACAGACCAGATTTAAATTCTGAGGCGCTGCATGAAAACCATCCTCCTCATCGGCATCGGCTCAGGCCATCCCGAACAGATCACGATCCAGGCCATCAACGCCCTGAACCGCGCCAAGGTCTTGTTCATCCTCGACAAGGGCTATGCCGATGACAGTCTGTTGCGGCTCAGAAAAGAGATCTGCGAGCGTTATATCCAGGGCGATGACTATCGCTTGGTGCAGATCAGCGATCCACCGCGCAAGGATGATCCGCAATCCTATGAGCAGGGCATTCTGCGCTGGCACCAGCAGCGCGCGGCACTGTTTGAGCGCTTGATTGGCGAGGAAGTGGGGCCGGAGCAAACCGCCGGGTTTTTGATCTGGGGGGATCCAGCGCTGTATGACAGCACGTCACGAATACTTGAATTGATTATTAGCAACGGATCGCAACTATTTGAATATGAAGTGATTCCAGGCATCAGCAGTGTGCAGGCGCTGGCCGCGCAACACCGCATTGCGCTGAATCGCATCGGCGAGCCGATTCTGATTACCACTGGCCGCCAACTGGCGCTGGAGCCAGAACATACCCCGGAAAATGTGCTGGTCATGCTGGATGCTCACTGCACCTTCGAGAAGTTTTTGAATCGTGGGCTGCATATCTATTGGGGCGCCTATTTAGGAATGCCCGATGAAATCCTGATCAGTGGGCCTCTGGATGAGGTGTGTGAGCAGATCAAAGAGGTGAGGGCCCAGGCAAGGCGGCAGAAAGGCTGGATTATGGATACGTATCTGTTGCGTAGCGCAAAGTCGTAGGAGCGCGCTTGCCCGCGATGACGTCAGCTCAGGCAACAAATAGACGGATCCTGAAATCGAATCGCGGGCAAGCGCGCTCCTACATATCCAGGCCTGCCTTGCGAAAGCGTTTTGTCAGGGAACCGTGAAATCAGAGTTTCCGATTCTTCGCCTCAATCCACTGCGCCATGTACTGGGTGCTCTTATGGTGGTGGTGCCGCAGCATCGCCCCGACGAAATTGGCCGCGCGATGTGCAGGCAGGTTCTGGCGCAGTTGCTCGATACGCTTGATCAGGCTCGCGCAGTGCTGCTCATGCTGATAGCGGGCCTGAAGCAGCGTCGTACCGGCCTGTTGTGCCTGGTCCCATAGCGCCCGATCCTGATACAGGCGTACGGCAGCGTTGGCGATGTCCTCGGCGCTGCTGGCAATCAGGCCAGGCCACGGGTGCTCGCCGCTCATGGCTTCGGCGCCTATCGGTGTGGTGACCGATGGCGTGCCGCACAGCATGGCATCGATGAGCTTGCCTTTGATCCCTGCGCCAAAACGCAAAGGCGCCAGACACACCCGCGCCTGTGCCATGACCTGCAAGGCATCCTCAGCCCAATTCATCACATGAAAGCCTTGGGCCGCGTTATGCAGCGCAGTGGCTTTAGGTGGCGTATAGGAACCATAGATGTGCAACTGGGCTTTGGGCAGCTGCTGGCGGATCAACGGCCAGATGGCGTTCTTCATCCACAGCACTGCATCCCAGTTCGGCGCATGGCGGAAGTTGCCGATGCTGAGAAAGTGCGCACGGTCATCAAATGAGCCGGGCTCGCAAGCGGCGCCTTCAACCATTAATGGGCACCAGTGCAGCAAGCTTTCCGGCACAGCGAACTGACTGCTCAAGAGCTGCATTTCCACATCGGAGGTCATCAGATTGAGATCCGACCTGAACAAGGCAGCGACTTCACGCTGAGCGAGATCGCCGGTGGCCATCTCCGTATAAATAGTCGATATCGATGATCCGAAAGATGCTTCTAAATCATCAGGTTGGGGTGATTCGTTAAGGTGGCGCTTTAATTGGTTGTGGCGCGTATTGCGCAGGCTTTGCAGGTCAGACGTTTCCAGAATTCGCAGAGCATCCGGGCAATGTTTCTCCACCCGCCAACCGAATTGCTCCTCGATCATGAATTGGTCGAACAGCACAATGTCAGGCGCAACCTCAGTGACAAATTCATCAAAACTGCTGCTATTGAGTTCAATACCGACTTCGTCAATGCCCAGTGCGGCCAGATCAGCCTTGTGTTCACCTTCGGTCGCAGGGCTGGCGAAGGTGATGCGCCAGTCCTGTTCAAGGAAGCACTGGATGATCTGCATCATGTGCCCGCTGGCTGCTGATGACCTGGGCTCGGGCCACACGTAACCGATAATCAGAACCCGGGGTTTCACCCCGGCCGCGTCGAAGTTATCCAAGAATGCTTTTTACCTTGTCCCGCAGTTGGTCGATGGAGAAAGGTTTGCCAATGCTGTGCATGCCGGCAGGGACGTCGATATTTTCCGCATAACCACTGGCGAACAGAATCGGCAGGGACGGGCGCAGTTCCCGGGTCTTGGTGGCCAGCTGCGCACCGCTGATGCCCGGCAAGCCATGGTCGGTCATCATCAGGTCGATGATGGTGCCCTCATCCTCGAGCACTTTTAGCGCCGCTTCGCCGTCTTCAGCTTCCAGCACGGCATATTCCAGCTCTTCAAGAACGTCGACGATCAGCATGCGAACGATGGCGTCGTCTTCGACCACAAGAATGGTGCTGGGGGACATGAGTTAGTTTCCTTGTGCAAATGACTGGGTGCATGACCGCATGGACGCGGCCGTGAAATAAGTTGGCAATACGGCCGTGAAAGTTCCGGTTTGCCTCAAAATCTATCCATTCGAATGGCTGAGTCCAATGTTTGTAACGTTTCTGAGCCGGTTAACGCCATTCTCGCCGAATAAATGTCAGAAAATTCAGCAATATGTGTCAGAAATCAGAGTCTTTTTCTGGAGTTTACGGCAATATTCACGGCTTGATGAATCACTTGGACATTTTCATGAACCGTCCGTCTACCGTCGATGAGCAACGTTTTCGTAAATTACTCGGTCGTAACGTCACTCTCCCTTTGAGTGTCGGCGTCGTCACCGCGATGTTTTTCATCGGGCTGATCAGCTATCTGCTGTCGGTCATTCAATGGGTCGAGCATACCGACCGAGTGATCAACAACACCAACCGGGCCTTGAAGCTTTCCATCGATATGGAAACCGGCATGCGCGGTTATCTGCTGGCCGGGGATGAGCATTATCTGGACCCCTATGAGCTCGCGAAGCCCGCTGTCACGGCTGAACTCAAGGGCCTCGAGACGCTGGTCGCCGACAATCCGCCCCAGGTAGACCGTCTAAGGCGCGTCCAGGCATTGCAAGCTGAGTGGACGCTGTACGCAGAGGAAATGATCGATCAGCGCCGCAACAAGGGTGAGTACATTGCGCCGCTACGCACCGGGCGAGGCAAACGCCTGACCGACGAGATCCGCAATCAGTTCGAGGAAATCGTTGCCGTCGAACAGCAACTGCGTCTGGCCCGTAATGCTGACGTCACTCGCACAACGATTCTGTCAGTAGCCCTGTATCTCCTCTTCGTGTTGGGAGTCAGTGGCTTCCTGGCCTACATCGGGCGTCGTGATTTGATAGCGCTGTCAAATACTTACGGCGATAACCTCAAACTTCAGGAAGAAAACGCAGAGCGGCTGAAGAAGGTTGCCTGGTTGCGCAACGGGCAGAGTGAACTGGCAGAGCAAGTGCTTGGCCAACTGACCTTGAATACCTTGGGCCGCAACGTCCTGCAGTTTTTCGCGCAGTACTTGGGTAGCGTCGTGGCGGCGGTTTATGTCCGTCAGGAGCACGGTGGGCTCAAGCGCGTGGCGTCCTATGGCTTCTCCCGGGAGCAGGAACAGCACGAGCAATCGATCTACAGCGGTGAAGGCATTATCGGCCAGGCGGCTCAGCAGGATCAGCTCATCAGGCTTGATCATGTCCCGGGTGATTACTTCAAAGTCAGCTCCGGCCTGGGCGAGGGTGAACCACGCAGTGTGTTGGTGATCCCGACCAGTAACGACGACCAGGTCAACGGTGTGATCGAGCTTGGCTTCTTGCGCCCGCTCACCGATGACGATGTCGAGTTTCTTGAGTTGATCGCCGATAACGTCGGTACGTCCATCGAAGCTGCCCGGTACCGTCAGCGTCTGCAAGAGGTTCTGGCAGAAACCCAGCAGCTCAACGAAGAGCTGCAAGTGCAGCAGGAAGAGCTGCGCACCGCCAACGAAGAACTGGAAGAGCAGTCGCGGATCCTCAAAGAGTCTCAGGTTCATCTGGAAACCCAGCAGGCTGAGCTGGAACAGACCAACGAACAGCTGGCCGAACAGGGGCAGGCGTTGGCCGATCAGCGCGATGCGCTGGACCGTAATAACGAAGAGCTGCACATCGCCCAGGTGGAACTTGAGGCCCGAGCCGATGAGCTACAGCGCTCCAGCAAGTACAAGTCAGAATTCCTTGCCAACATGTCCCACGAGCTGCGCACGCCGCTCAACAGTTCGTTGATCCTGGCCAAATTGCTGGCAGAAAATCCTAGCGATAACCTCACGGCTGAACAGGTCAAGTTCGCCGAGTCGATCTACTCCGCAGGCAACGACTTGCTGAACCTGATCAACGACATCCTGGATATTTCCAAGGTCGAGGCCGGCAAGCTGGACATGCGTCCGGAAAATACCAGCGTTGCCCGTCTGGTAGAGGGCTTGCGCGGTATGTTCCAGCCATTGGCCGCCGACAAGAAGCTCGATTTTTACGTTGAATTGCAGGCTGGCGCGCCGACCATGCTGTTCACCGACCGCCAGCGTCTGGAGCAGATTCTCAAGAACCTGCTGTCCAACGCCGTGAAATTCACCGAATCCGGAACGGTGAGCATGACGGTTTCCCGTCAGCCGGGTGAAGGCATTGTCTTCACGGTGCGCGACTCCGGCATCGGCATCGCTCCTGAACACCACGAAAGTATTTTCGAAGCCTTCCGTCAGGCCGATGGCACCACCAACCGTCGCTACGGCGGGACGGGCCTGGGCCTGTCGATTTCCCGCGACCTGGCAGGGTTGCTGGGAGGCTCGATCAGCGTCACCAGTGAACCCGGCCAAGGCAGTATTTTCTCTCTGGTTCTGCCTGAACAGTACGTCGAGCAAGTGCAGTTGGAGTACGGCGAGCAGCCTGCGCCGCTGGCGACTTTGTCCGCACCAGCTGTGCATGTGGCCCATTTTGCACCTGCGCCCGCGGCTTTGCCGCCGGCGGCCAAACAAGTGGTGCCCACCTTCGCCGATGACCGTGAAAAGCTGCCTTCGGACAAACGCTGCATTCTGGTGATCGAGGACGAACCGGC
>Ga0247731_1000500_pt1 | contig 10721 bp, 13 predicted proteins | sample UWRJL088202R2_FD_180938 | JGI IMG/M metagenome (GOLD analysis project Ga0247731, IMG submission 180938) | Plant litter microbial communities from Arlington Agricultural Research Station in Wisconsin, United States - UWRJ-L088-202R-2 | ecosystem: Environmental > Terrestrial > Plant litter >...
ATCGAACGGCAACTGCGACTGGCGGGCGTTCGCGCCGAGCGCGACACGGTCTTCCGCCTGGGCCGCGAGCGCGAACTGGACGAAGAAGCCGCGCGCCGGATCATCCGCGAGCTCGACCTGCTGGAAACCCGCTACAGCGCTTGAGGATCGCTCAGCGCAGGTAGCGCGCGCCGATCGTGGTCACTATCCGCAGGGCCTGGGCCTCGCTCAGGGTCTCCGGCGTGAAATCGGTGAGGCCCAGCTCGGCCAGCAGGGTCTGGTCCGCGGCGGCGATCTGGTGCTGGGCCATGTTCCAGTCGCGGAACAACCGACGCTCGGCCGCCCCCCGCGCAATCACGACAACGTCGGTGTGGCGCGGATCCAGGCGGATGCGAACAAAGGTCGCCTCGACCTCGTCGGCGGGTCCCTCCAGGAACTGCAGGAAACGACCGTCGCCCACCACCAGCATGCCGGTGATCGCGGACACCCGATTATTCTGGATCGCCTTGAGCAGGATCGTCCGCACCTGATCCGACGACATCGCGCCAGCGACCGCGCGACTGGCGTAGATCAAGCGCGCCAAACCCTTTGACGCACCGTCGAACTCCAACATGAAACATCAACTCTCAAGCTGCCCAAGCCCCGGAGCAATGCCCGACTTGGGTAAAGGTTCAGCTTAGAGCGCCGCCGAAATCTTCTCGGCCAGGGCCTCCAGTTCCTCGGCATCGGCCATGCCTTCGCCGTGGCGACCCAGGGCCTCGCCCTCGTAGCGGGGGATGATGTGGAAGTGCAGGTGGAACACCGTCTGGCCGGCGGGCGCGCCGTTGAACTGAGTGACGACCACCCCGTCTGGCTTCAGCGCCGTGGTCACCGCCTGGGTGACCTTCTGCACCGTCCCGATCACCCGGCCAAGGGTTTTGGTCTCAGCCTCCAGCAGGTTGCGGGCCTGGCTGGTCTTGGAAATCACCAGCACGTGGCCGCGCGACTGCGGAAAGACGTCCATGAAGGCCAGGACCTGGTCGTCCTCGAACACCTTCACGGCCGGGATCTCGCCACGGATGATCTTGGCGAAGATATTGTCGGCGTCGTAGCTTCCGTGAAGGCTCATGGTCGTCTCCTGTCTCGGCGACGGTCCTAGCAAACCGGGAAGGCGCAAGCCATGGGAACCAACAAGGCAGACGGACCCGAACACCTGACCGAACGCCAGAAGAAGTGGTTCGCCTCGGTCCGCGAAAACCTGGAGCGCGAGACCGACAAGAGCCTGGAAGACTGGGTCGCCATCGCCAGGACCTGCCCGGAGACCAAGCCTCGCGCCCAGTTGGGCTGGCTCAAGCAGCATCACGGCCTGGGCCAGAACCGCGCCAGTTACGTGCTGTCGATGGCCTTCCCGTCCGAACGCACGACCTGGGACAAGCCCGACGAGGCGCGCGCGGCGCTGTGGACCGACCCGGCCTCGCTGGCGATCCTCGAGGCGATCGAGGCGGCGGTCGCCGACTTCGACGGCCTGGTCATCGGCCAGCGCAAGACCTACAGCGCCTGGTCGCGCGAATTCCAGTTCGCCGCCGCCAAACCGGTCAGGGGCGGCACGGTGGTGCTGGGCCTGGCGGTGGCGCCCGACGCCTCCCCTCGCCTGCTGGAACCGAAGAACGAAAACTGGTCCGAACGCCTGAAGGCCAAGCTCGCCCTGGCCTCGCCGGCTGATGTCGATGACGAGGTGAGAACGCTGTTGAAGGCGGCCTTCGAGCGCTCCTGAACCCCTTGACCGTCGGCGGATCGCCGCCTCTATTTCGGCGGCATGGGGGAAACGACCAATGCACAAACATATCCGAGTGGCGGGCCTCGCGCTTGCCATGGCGCTGACATCGGCGACGCTGGCCTGCGCGCGATCAGACGAGGACTTCGCTCAGGAACGCGCCAAGGTGAAAACCTCGGTGGGCTATGCGGCGTCCTACGCCAAGCCCCTGGCCAAGCCGCCGAAAGGCGTGTTCCAGCGCGTCGCCTACGCCTCGCCGGTCGGACAGTTGGGGGCCTATGTCACACCCGATCCGGGCGACGGCAAGAAGCACCCGGCGATCATCTGGATCACCGGCGGCGAGTCCAATTCGGTCAGCGACGTCTGGACGCCCGCGCCGCGCGACAACGACCAGAACGCCACGGCCTATCGCCAGGCGGGCGTCGTCACGATGTTCCCGTCCCTGCGCGGCGGCAACGACAACCCCGGCAAGATCGAGGGCATGTTCGGCGAGATCGACGATATCCTGGCCGCCGCCGACTACCTGGCCACCCTGCCCTATGTGGATTCGTCGCGGATCTATCTGGGCGGACACAGCACCGGCGGCACCCTGGTGATGCTGACGGCCGAGGCCAGCGACCGCTTTCGCGCGGTGTTCTCGATCGGACCGGTGGCCACGGCGCGCAGCTATCCGCCGCAATTCATGCCCATCGACTTCAAGGCCCTGCCCGCCTGGGAAGAACGCCTGCGCGCGCCCATCGAGTGGCTGCCGTCGGTGAAGGGGCGCCTGCTGGTGGTCGAGGCCGAGCGCGGCAACATCGGACCGCTGCGCGCCATGCGAAAGGCCAATCAGAACTCCAACATCAGCTTCCTGGAGTTCGCGGGGACCAACCACTTCAGCGACCTGGCACCGCTCAACGCCGTGCTGGCCCGCAAGATCCTGGCCGACACGGGCGCAAGCACCAACATCACGCTCACCGAGGACGAACTCCAGGCGGCCTTGGCGGCGCAATAGTCACGGTTGGAACGGGCCGCACGCCCCTCCGTTGGGTCTCCAACGGAGGAACATCCCATGTCGAACGAAGCTGAACTGAAGTCGAAATTCTGGAAGGCCCTGAAATCCGACCGCACCGGCATGCTTGGCCTGGTCGGCTCCGAGGAAGACGGCGGCCAGCCGATGACCGCCCAGATCGAGGGCGACGAGGGCGGACCGATCTGGTTCTTCACCGCGGCCGGCAACGACCTAGTCGAGGGAACGGGCAGTCGCCACGCCGCCCTGTTGAACTTCGCCTCCAAGGGCCATGAGCTGTTCGCCAAGGTCGAGGGCGACCTGTCGGTCAGCACCGATCGCGCGACGATCGAGCGACTGTGGAATCCCTTTGTCGCCGCCTGGTTCGAAGGCAAGGACGATCCCAAGATCCGCCTGCTGCGTTTCGATCCGCGCGAGGCCCAGATCTGGCTCAACGAGAACAGCCTGTTCGCGGGGCTGAAGACGCTGCTCGGCGGCGATCCGAAGAAGGACTACGCCGACAAGACCGCCGAGGTTCGCCTGAACTAGGGGCATCGGCGGCGGCAGGCCCCGCAAGCGCCCAGGAACCGCCCTTGTCCTTCGACAAGCTCAGGATGATGGCTACTTCTGGGGCGATGGCATTCGAATTCCTCGTCCTGAGCTTGTCGAAGGACGAGGAATTCGCTCCGCCTATCCCTCATGCCTGAACGGCGAATATTCCTCGGTCAGCGCTTCGATCTCGGCGCTGACCGCCTCGCGCTCGCGCTCCAGATAGCGCGCCACCGGCTCGCGCAGAGCCGGATCGGCGATCCAGTGGGCGGAATAGACCGGGCTAGGCAGATAGCCGCGCGCGATCTTGTGCTGGCCCTGGGCGCCCGCCTCGACACGCGGCAGGCCCAGGCGGATGCCGTGCTCGATGGCCTGGTAGTAGCAAAGCTCGAAGTGCAGGAACGGCACGTCCTCGGTGCAGCCCCAGTGGCGGCCATAGAGGCAATCGTCGCCGATCAGGTTCAGGGCCCCGGCGATCCACGGGCCGCCCGGTCGGCGAGCCATGATCAGCAGCACTCTGTCGGCCATACGCTCGCCCAGCAGCGAATAGAAGGCCCGGTTCAGATACGGCCGGCCCCACTTGCGGCCGCCGGTGTCCATGTAGAAGCCGAAGAAGGCGTCCCAGTGGTCCTCCGTCAACTGATCGCCAGTCAGGGCGACGATCTCCATGCCCGCCTGGGCGTCGCGGCGTTCGCGGCGGATGGTCTTGCGGCGATTGGACGACAGCGCCGCCAGGAAGTCGTCGAAGGTCGCGTAGCCGTTGTTGAACCAGTGGTACTGTTGGTCCTGGCGGCGTAGCAGGCCGCGTTCGCCCATCCATTCCCATTCGTCGGCCTTGGGGAAGGTCACGTGCAGGGATGAGGCGTCCATCCGCTGGCACAGGGTCAAGGCGCCGCCCAGCAGGGCCGAGCGGCCGTCGTCGATGTCGATATCCGGCCGCACGATCAGCCGGGGACCGGTGACCGGTGAAAACGGCGCCGAGCATTGCAGCTTGGGATAATAGCGCCCGCCGGCCCGCTCATAGGCGTCGGCCCAGCTGTGGTCGAAGACGTATTCGCCCTGGCTGTGGGACTTCAGGTACAGCGGCATCACCGCCGCCACGCGGCCGTCTTCGTCCTCGACCGAGAGGTGCTGAGGCGCCCAGCCGGTACGCTCATTGGCGCAACCGCTCTCCTCCAGGGCGTTGAGGAAATCGTAGCTGACGAACGGGTCGCCGTGCGGCGCGGCGCAGGCGTCCCACGCGTCGCGGCCGATCTCGGCGATGCGGCGGTGAACCCGCACCTCCGCCTTGACGGCTGTCACGCGGCGAAGCCCTCGAAGATCAGGTTGTCGCAATGGTCTCGGACGCCTTCCCACTGCTCGGCCGAGCGCACGGTCCAGGCGATGACCGGCATGCCGTTGGCGCGGAAGAGGTCGGCGCGTGCGCTGGGCAGCATGTCCAGGCCCAGGGCCAGGAAGTCGGGCCGGGCGATCTCGACCTGATCCAGGTTGGCCAGCGACTTGCGGATCTCCGGGGCCAGCTTGCGCGCGCCCTCGTCGTCCCAGTTGTAGCTATCCAGGCCGCGCAGGATCTGCGGCTGGTGCTCGGCGAACCAGGCGTGGGAATAGGGATTGAAGCCGATCACGGCGGTGGGGCCGTTGTGGTCTAGCAGGATCTCGCTGACCTGCTTTTCCAGCTCGCCCACCTCGCCGAACGGAGTCTTCAGCTCGATATAGACCATGGCCCGGTGGCCGATCACGGTCAGGGCGTCGGCCAGGGTCGGGATGGTCTCATCCGTGCCCGACAGCTTCAGTTGCTGGAGATCGGCGGCGGTGTGGTCGCGCAGCTTGCCGGGCTGCCCTGTCAGGCGCTCCAGATGGTCATCGTGGAAGACGACCACGTGGTTGTCGGCGGTCAGCTGAACGTCCAGCTCGATGGCGTAGTCGTGGGCGCAAGCGGCCTGGAAGGCGGCCAGCGAGTTCTCGGGCGCGCCGCCCGGCGTCCACAGGCCCCGATGCGCCACCGCCGGTTCGAACAGGCGTTCCCACGCCTCGCCGAACACCTCGGTTCCGGGGCGTGGTCGGGCCCGCATCAGAACACCTCGACCACGGCGTCGACCTCGACCGAGAAGCCAAGCGGCAGCTTGTAGACCCCCACGGCCGAGCGGGCGTGACGTCCCGCGTCGCCGAATACCTCGACCATCAGGTCCGAGCAGCCGTTGATGACCTTGGGGATGTCGGTGAAGTCCTGGCTGACCTGAACGAAGCCGCCCAGCTTGACCACCCGCTTGACCCGGTCCAGATCGCCGACCGCGGCCTTGATCTGGGCCAGCAGGTTGATGCCGCACAGGCGCGCGCCCTGCTGGGCGGTCTCCAGGTCGACGTCGGTCCCGACCGTGCCCTTGAGGCCGCCGTTGGCGTCGATCGAGATCTGGCCGGAGATGTGGACCAGATTGCCGCTCTGGACGAACGGCACATAGTTGGCGACCGGCGCGACCGGTTGCGGCAGCACGATCCCGAGTTCAGCCAGACGCGCTTCGACCTTGGACATCACATGCTCCGTAAACCTGGACGCATGCTTAGCGCGGCGAGATGACAGGACAAGAAAAAAGGCCCGAACCGTTACCGGTCCGGGCCTTCAAACTTTTCGCATCAGGCCCGAAGGCCCGAAAGCCTTAGCGAGCGGCTTGCAGCTTTTCGACGGTGGCGGTGACGCGCTCGTTCAGCGGCTTCACCGAATCCTTGATCGAGGCCGAGACGATCTCGGAGGCCTTGCTCAGTTGAGCGATGTAGGCTTCGAGGGCCGACTTGGCCCAGGCGGTCTGCAGCTCGACGGCTTCCTGCACGCTCTTGGCGCCGGCCAGCGACTTGGCGGCGGCGACGTGGTCTTCGGTGGCCTTCTTGGAATAGGCGAACGCCTGGGCGCCCAGGGCTTCGGCGCCCTTGGTGGCGGCGGTCACCGAAGCGACGACGGCTTCCAGGTTCTTCTTCGAGTGAACATTGGCTTCCGACAGGGCGGCCAACGACTTCTCGACGCCATCCTTGAACGCTTGGTTCGAGGCGGTGCTGTATTGCTCGACGGTGTTCTTCAGGGTTTCAGCGGCGGCCATGGGGGAGACTCCTGGCAGAGGGCGGTGCATGGCGCGGGACCGACGATCCTGCCCACGCGTTGGGACAACGCCGGTGTCTCATGTTGCAGTGCAGCAGTCAAGAATTTTGTGCAGCGCACCATTACGTAGCGGAAGCGCCCGTTTACCAAGTTGAAGCTTTGCCGCAACGCCTTGAAATTATCCAAGTCCGCGGCGAAATCGCTCACCAGTTGTTTACCTTAGAGAAAGGCGGTCACGCGCATGCTAAGGTCACGCGTGTGGCGGTGCGGAACCGCTCAGTTCAGATGACGGACGCATATCTCATGTTCGCCAAGCTTATCTCCGCCCGTTTCGCCCTCGCCGCCGCCGGTTTCGCCGGCGCAATCCTGTGCGGCCTGATCGCGCCCGCCACGGCGTCCGCGCAGATCCCGTACCTGCAGATGAACGGCGCGGAGCCGAAATATTCGGCGATCGTCATCGACGCCAATTCCGGCGAAATGCTTTACGACAAAAGGGCCGACAGCCCGCGCTACCCGGCTTCCGTCACCAAGATCATGACGCTGTATCTCACCTTCGAGGCGCTCAGCGAGGGCCGCCTGAAGCTGACCGACCGCGTGCCGATCACCGCCCGCGCCGCCGCTCAGGCCCCGACCAAGCTCGGCCTTCCGGTCGGAGACAGCGTCAGCGTCGACGAAGCGATTCGCGCCATGACCGTGAAGTCGGCCAACGATATCGCCGTGGCCATGGCCGAACGGATCGGCGGCAGCGAGAGCCGCTTCGCCGCCCTGATGACCCTGCGTGGCCAGGAACTGGGCATGCGCAACACCCGCTTCGTCAACGCCTCGGGCCTGCCGGACAGCCGCCAGATCTCGACCGCCCGCGACCTGGCCATCCTGTCGCGCGCCACCATGCGCGACTTCCCGCAGTACTATTCCTACTTCAGCATCAAGGGCTTCGAGTTCCGCGGTCGCTACATCGGCGGCCACAACCGTCTGCTGACCAGCATGCCCGGCTTTGACGGCCTGAAGACCGGCTACACCAACGCCTCGGGCTACAACCTCGCCGGTTCGGCCGTGAAGGATGGCCGCCGCCTGATCGCCGTGGTCCTGGGCGGGTCGTCCACCGCCTGGCGCGACAACAACATGGAAGACCTGCTGACCACGGGCTTCGACGTGCTCAAGCGCCGCTCGCACGGCGAGCGCACCAGCATCGCCGCCAACCTCTACGAAGACGAGCCGACCGGCCCGATCATGCGTCCCTCGTCCGAGGAAGGCGACGGCGACCAGGCCGGCCTGAAGATCGTGCTGACCGACAGCCCCAAGCCGCCGCCCCCGATGAAGGTCTCGCCGACCCTGCGCGCGGCCCAGGCTCCAGTGAAGAGCGCCAAGCCCGCGCCGAAGAAGGCCAAAGGTGAGTGGAGCGTGCAGGTCGGGGCGTTCAAGTCCAAGAGCCTGGCCAACGAGCAGCTCATGCTGGTCCGCTCGCGCTTCTCCAAGTTCGTGGCCGACGCCGAGGGCGCGGTCGAGGGCGCCGCCAGCAGCACCTTCCGCGCTCAGTTCCAAGGCCTGACGGCCGACGCCGCCCGCAGCGCCTGCCAGGCGATCAGCGCCAAGCGCCAGCCCTGCATGGTCCTGGCGCCGCGTTAAGGCGCGCCAGAATTCAGGCCTTCAGAACCTGCTTTCCTAGGCCTTGCGCCTAGGACCCATGGCGTCGGCCCATTCCGATTTTGAATGTGAGCGGCCATACTGGCAGCGTCCTCACGGAGGCTCAGCACCAAGCCTGCCCCATGGATCCTAGGCACAAGGCCTAGGAAGGCATGCCAGATGCACGGGATACTGGCTGAGGCCAACTGCGCTAAGGCGCCCTACTTGCCGTCCAGCAATCGATCCCGCGCGGCGTTGAGCTGCGCGGCGAGGCCGGCCGTGCCGCCCTTGTCGGGATGGGCCAGGCGGATCAACCGCGCATAGGCCGTCTTGATGTCGGCCTTGGAGGCGTCCGGCCCCACGCCGAGGATCGAGCGCGCCTCGGTCAGGCTGAGGCTGGCGGTGGAGGGCTTGGCCTTGGTGACCGTCGGACGCTGCCGCGCCGTCGTGGCGCTCCAGGCGCCGATCACCAGCAGCACGATGCAGACCGGCCATTCGCTGCGCACGCCGGCATAAGCCCCGCCGGCGAAGGCCATCAGCGCCGTGACGCCCGCGCCGATCCGCCAGCCGTCGCCCTTCAGGATACGCGTGGCGCGTCCCGAAAGCACGAACAGCAGGATCGCGCCGCCTAGCAGCAGATAGAACATCAAGGGTCAGTCCCCGACGCCGCCCGAACCTTACTGGGCGGCGAGCAGAGTTTCCCCGGAATAGGCCGAAAGGCCAAGGGAATGCATCAGGGCCCGCAGTTCCTGGCGGGCGGCCAGATGCTGCAACGACACCGGCACCGGCCGCACCTGGGGCGACAGGTCGGCGATGGTCAGGCCGAACGGGAACAGCTCGCGATAGATGACGCGGTCGCGCAGGCCGGGACCCATGCGGAATCCGACCCGCTTGGACAGGGCCGTCAGGCGATCTTCGACGCGCTTGCGGTTACGCGCCTCGGTGGTGGCCAGGCGGTTGCGCAGCACCACCCAGTCCAGGGCCTGGCGCTGGCCCGACAGGGCGCGGGCCTTGCGGGCCTCCCAGACGGTCAGCGAATAGAGGCTGGGCTTCTGCAGCTCCATGGTCACCGGATCGACGTGACCCAGCATGTCGAAGTCGACGAAACTGTCGTTCATCGGCGTGACGATCAGGTCGGCCAGGCCGTGGGCCATACGCGAGATGGCGGTGTCGCCGCCGGGGGTGTCGATCAGCACGAAGTCGGCGGCTTCGCGGGCGGCGACGAAGGCGGCCTCGAACTTCTCCACCTGCTCGGCTTCCGAAGCGGCGGCCAAGGCGACGTCGTCCGTGCTGAGGCGGAACTGCAGCGGCACGGGCAGGGTCACGTTGTTGCCGGCGATCCAGGCGTCGCGGTTCTCGAAGAACCGCATCGACGTGCACTGGCGCAGGTCGAGGTCCAGCAACGCCACCTTGGCGCCGCCGTACAGCAGCGCGGTGGCCAGGTGAACGGCGATGGTGGACTTACCCGCCCCGCCCTTCTCGTTCCCGACGACGATGACACGCGTTTCGGCCATGCCTTCTTTCCTTCTTTTCGCCCGACTCGGCGACTCTCAATGAAAGATTAACACGCAGGAGACGCCCTGAGAGGGCGAGACGTCAATCCTGGCGCGCGATCCTGTGGACCCATTGTCGCAGGTGGACGCCTGGAGCCACGTCGGCCATAAGCCAACGCCTGTTCGAGACAGGAGTTCTTCGTGGGCCTCAAGACGCCGAAAATCGTCCGCACCGTCGCCGATCTGCGGGCGCAGGCAGCCGCTTGGAAGGCCGCCGGCGAGCGCGTGGCGCTGATCCCGACCATGGGGGCGCTGCACGAAGGGCACTTGTCGCTGATCCAGCTGGCCCAGACCCTGGCCCCGCGCACCGTGGCCAGCGTCTTCGTCAATCCCAAGCAGTTCGCCCCGCACGAGGACTTCGACTCCTATCCGCGTGGCGAGGCGCGGGACGCCGAACTGCTGGCGAGCGTCGGCTGCGACCTGCTGTTCGCGCCCGATGTCGCCGAAATGTACGCGCCCGGGTTCTCGACCACGATTAACCTGACAGGCGTCTCCGAACCGTTGGAAGGCGCGGCCCGTCCGCAGTTCTTCGGCGGGGTGGCCACGGTGGTGACCAAGCTGCTGATCCAGAGCCAGGCCGACGTCGCGGTCTTTGGCGAGAAGGACTACCAGCAGCTCCAGGTGATCAAGCGCGTGGTCCGCGACCTGGACCTGCCCGTCGAGATCGTCGGCGCACCCACGGCCCGGGCCGAGGACGGCCTGGCCCTGTCCTCGCGCAACGCTTACCTCACGCCCGAGGAACGCGCCGCCGCCGTGGCGCTGCCCAACGCCATCAAGGCCGCCGCCCAGGCCGTGACGGCGGGCGGCCGGATCGACGACGCCGAAGAGGCCGCCAAGACCGCCATCCTCGCGGCCGGCTTCCGGCAGGTGGACTATGTGGACATCCGCGAGGCCGGCGACCTGTCGCGCCTGGGTCCCGGCCCGATCGGCGACGCCAAGGGCCGGATCCTGGTCGCGGCCTGGCTGGGCAAGACGCGGCTGATCGACAACATGGCGGTGGGCTGAAAGCGGCGACATGACCTCTCGTCCTCACGCGGAAAGCCGCTGAGCTTGTGGGGAGGCGCGGAGCGGTCCGGGCCAAGCCCGGATGACCGTGATTTGTGTATGTGCGTTTCGGCTAGACCCGTCCGCTCCGCGAAACCGTTCTTCTCGAGGGACGGCGATGGAGGGCTTGTTTCATCCCGATCG